>Ga0068856_100004464_pt1 | contig 13932 bp, 14 predicted proteins | sample KBSCornC62_FD_66595 | JGI IMG/M metagenome (GOLD analysis project Ga0068856, IMG submission 66595) | Corn rhizosphere microbial communities from Kellogg Biological Station, Michigan, USA - KBS Corn C6-2 | ecosystem: Host-associated > Plants > Roots > Rhizosphere > Soil ...
ACTGCGGCGCTGAGGGAATCCAATGGATGAACTTCAATGTTTATGGTGCGGATCTTCTTACTCGCAAGGAATGGAAGGATGCTGTAGGAATTGCTGGGAGAAGAATCAATTTGAAGAAGATGATGATCCGGCCAGTCGCGGCTGATTTTGCGGGGGGTATTGGCGCTGTGTGTCCTGTAACTTCAATAGCAGGATGGCTGCCTGAAGCGTACTCCCCGCATATTTTTGCTGGTATTAGCTACAGGCAAAGGCTGACGAGCCTGAGCAGATATGACGCGAAATACCAGCAGTAACTTTTGGATAGTTCCATCGGGCCCGCGTGGTTAAACAGCCCTAGTGAGCGGACCGCCCCTTAACTGGGGACATTTGTACGGGGTGATGATTCGGCTATCCAACACTTTTAGGACGGCTGCGGCGTGCAGCGACACGTAGAGTGCTAGTTAAACTAGCCAATGGGCGGAATTCCGGGCCACTAAACCCTGAAACGCGAAACGATCCGGCCAGCCGTCCCGTACTTTAACGGAGGAGTTATGAGATCAGAACTAGAACATCAAAGAATCATGAACATGTCGGCGCGAGATCAGATAATGTTTCTTAAATCAAGACTAAGCATTGCGAGAAAAGCATTAGAGAACATCATACGCATGGATCAAGAAAGTTCTGAAGAATACAGCATTGCCTCTAGTGCTATCAGAGAAATTGATGGAACATTTTAACGAAAGAGGTGAAGCGTGAAGCTCGGAATAGTCATTAAAAAATATCGCCTTATGTCTGAAATGGATTTACGATCACTTGCTAAAGAAATCGGGATTGGAGCCGCCACTCTCATGCGTATCGAAATGGGCCATGAACCAAGCTATACCAATTTCAAGAAGATTCTAGATTGGTTAAGCCAGCGATCTTTAACCCCACGTCCGCGCTAAGCCCTAGAAGCTACTCTAACGATTAAATGCAGCTTTGGAAACTACGCCAACAGATCGCCAACGGAGTTGAAAATGAGCTATGTGCGGTGGGGAAGTGATGGCTCACATGTGTATGTATATGCCAATTGTTCTGGTGGCTTTACATGCGCTTGTTCCAAAGAAACATCAAATATCGCTACTAGAACAGAGATGATTAATCATCTACGTGAGCATGTTAAACAGGGCGATAAAGTGCCTTTGAGGGTGTTCAAAGCGTTTCTATGGGAGCGTAGGAATTTTGGCGAAAAACAAGATCCGGGGAATAGCATATCGTGAATAGCCGGAGAGGCTAGTTGCAAGTGTTATTACCAAAATAAGGCCTATGTTGGCGGTAATTACTGACGGACGGCCAACGGCTTTGTTGGGTACGTGATGGAGAAGCAAGATTCTTAGTCGGGATCTGATTATCCCTAGAAGCTAATCATTAAACGGGACTTCGCCAATGCTGGAAAGAATCCCGTTACGTTCGCGCAGTAGCTTTTTAATGGTTTCGTCGATCGCTAGGATTCGTTCACGGGCGCAGAGGATGCAGGTTCCGGTGCAATAGTGGGAGTGGGGCATGCTTTTTTATAACAGGAACGAGGGGAGGAATTCAATGACTGATTCAGGAATGTGTCCCAAATGCGGCCATGCCTATCTAAGTGATGAGCATGCGTCTAAGTGTCTATCGCATCAATGAAGTTTTCCTGACTTCGAAAATCCAAACAAATCCAAATAATAGTGCTTTGAAATTAAAACGGAATATCCTTCCATTGCCCTTTTAAGTTCATAAGGTCAATATGAAGATAAGGTGAATCACAATCTCCAGAATTCCCACTCAATGCAATAGCTTGGCCCTGCCTGATCGATTGCCCCGGGTACATATAAGAAGCACTTAAATGGGAATATCTAAGAATCCAGGAATCGAAACCTAAGAGCGTTACCAGTTGTGTAATGTAAAGCCCTGCGCCTTTCCCGGTATTGAAATGGTCTTCAAAACGCGACCTAATGATAAATCCATCTGACATGGCCCTGACAATTGTTCCAAATGGGCAAGCGTAATCAATGCCGCGGTGATCCCCGTGACCGTCTGTTTTGACGGGTATCCACAAGCCATTGTCCGGGTCAATGCTCCACTCATATTTTGGGTTTTTTTCCCCAAAATATGTTTGGACTGGATAGAGTTCATCAACTGGCCTTATGAACACGTTTCTGCTTCTTACATTTAGGACACCGATGCCTATAAATGTAGGGCCTTCTTTCTATTTCTTCGACAATATAGAAGACCCTGCATTTAGAGCATTTAACTTTTGACTTCCAATTTCGTTTGACCGCCACAACAACTTCTATTTATTGACGACGACGGTTTGAGCGTCGCTTACAACGGTCGGAGCCGCGGCTGATTTAACGTCCGTATAGGCCTTATAAGTCGTTCGGCATATCGTGTAAACCGCACTTCCTGCTACGGTAATAATGGCCGCGTATTTCGGTGGAATGAATCCTTGCACCGCTGCCCATAGCACCGTCGCTTGTGAAGCCAAGTGAATCCAAAACTCCGAAGTTTTCCAACCTGGTGTAGTTCCGTTCATTGCTTTAATCTCCTTTATTTCGTCACTGACGATTCCCTTAACTGTGAAAAACGCTCTGATGGCCGAGAATGGATTAATCATGTGCCGCTCGAATACCAGCAGACTTTTTGAGGTAAGACCACACTATTATCCGCATGAATATGATTTTGATAAATGCCAATACGTGTAAACCCTGCAAGAATGAGCCCTCGTAGCATGTTAAAACGCACCCAAGAATCAGCGGTTGCAAGATCAACCGCATGTCCTGTTAAGTGGGCACTATCTTTAACGGATTCGGGCAATGCCGCGTTTTGTTCTTGCGTCCGAAGTCCGCAAGTAATGATGAATGGAACGCCCGCCAAGGCCCTTGCACGGTCCAGCATCGCGCATAATTCATCGTCTAATCCTTTAGTTTCATCATCAGAAAAATAAGTAAATCTAGACATTCCCCCTCCTGTCCAACTCGTTGTCCAGGTCCAACTCACGCCTGGTTTTAACTTCAAAACATTGCATACAGATAAAAGCTGTCCCCATAGGCTCATCCCAAAATACCCTCATTACTATCCCGTCATTCTTGCATCGTGGAAGATCCGTCTTCTTCCTCCTGAGATGGAACAACAACGTGCCGTCTATGCCTTATCTTCTTGACTGGCTGTTTAGGAGCCGTCAGTTCTTCAATGTTATGGTTCCAACGGTCCCTAATATCCGGCCATTCTCTGAAAATAAGCCCTGATGTACTGATAATGGCAATCAGAATTGGAACCCAGAATTTAAGCCTAAATTCCAGCGTTTTTTCTTCTTGATCCTCTTTACGCTCAAGCCTCTTAATCCTTGAAATAATGCCGCCATTGCCTAATGCGTCTGGTAACATGACAGCCCTTAATTCATTCACTTTGCGGTCCATTTCCTGAAATTCGTTTTGCATTTCAAGAAGTTTCCCGTAATCGTCTTCCAAATCTTCAATGCGACGTTCAATTTCCCTCAATGTAAAAGGATAGTGCCATAGCCTGAAATCGTGCCCTGCCCACGAATCACTGCCGCTGTGGCTGCTGTAGTAGGCGAAGCATTTGCTTCTCCTGAATTAGGGGCAACAATCCACGTACTTTCATCAACGACTTCAAAGGTATCGGCAGGGACTAGCGTTCGCCATTCATTCAAATCGGTATCATTCCAGTTTAAATTCGGGGCTCCTTGGACATACCAATCTCCCCCGTTATCAGCCAAAAACATTCCGTATTTTTTCATGGCCCTAAAAATCTTCTGATTCATCGCGGAGAATCCAGAAATATCAATATCGGCTTTCATTCGGACCCGCATTCCAAATGGCGGATTTAAGGAACCGCCAGAATTAGCATCGTGCCGAGCGGGCCATAAATGGGGCCCGTGAGTTAAAGCCAAAGTGAACCTTAGAGCATGATTAATCTCGTCTGCCGAATTGACTTCTTGCCACTTAACGAGCGCGGGGAAGATTGGTAAGCCAGCGGCGTCGGCAGAAGTCCAGGTATCGGGGCGTAAAGCGTTAGAGTTAAGTGCCCACGTTGATAAGGCGACAATCGTCCAGCTACTCCCGCTGACTTGTCTTGATGATCCGAAGGTTTCAAAGATTGAGCTGCTGCTAACCTGGACTAAAAGACAATGACGATCCCCGTTAACATCAGTGGGCGCAGGATCGCCTTGGCAAATAATGTCAGGAGGAAACGGAAGGCCATTCGCAGGTAACGTATCGGATTCAGTCGCAAAGTTACTCACAGGGTCCCAAATGACAGGGAGATAAGGGGTCGTCGAATAAATGATGTTATAAGGTATTCCGTTCCATTTCCCGTCAAAGGCTGAACCAAAATCCGCGTGGAATGTATGCAAGGTATGACCATTAATAGAATCCATCCATTGCGCATTGTTAGATGAAATAGGCGCACTATCAATCGGGGTATTCCAAATGTTATTAGAGGGGAAGACTTGGAGAGGAGGAAGAGTGTCGGAAGGCCCACGTAAAGGAATCGTAGCCGTAACCATCGCTCCCATAGAATTAACATCAAGGCTCCCTATTCCTGCCCCAGAAGTGACACGATAATCAACAATATCCGTCGATACAATGACATCCGTATGCGTCGTGTCTTCATAATATCCCCATCCGCCCCGAGGGACCGTTATTGTGCTATTGCCGTTAACCCCATTCTTCCTTAGCGTGAAAGTGGTTGATGCCGCCAAGGTACTCGTATCAGAATAGAAATGAAAATGGCTCACAATCCCATTCATTCCTGAAGGGATGCCATAGGTATTGCCTAAGCTATCGAATCCTAACGGGCCACTAAAGGTTGTGACGTTATCATTACTGCCACTCAGTTGTTTCCCGGGATTAGAGACGGGGTATTCCATCGCACCATTGGTTGTGACGAATTCTGAAGAAACGTAACTCGCTCCTATAAAATGGCCGTCGTCTCCCGCACTTGACCCCCAGGAATATGTAACGCTATCGCCATTTACGACCGAAAATGAATGGGTCGTGTCTTCAAATAACCCGGTATCGCCTGCGGGAATCGTTACCGTCAGAGCCGTATTAGAGCCGTTCTTTCTGACTCTGATCGGGATATCAACGCTTCTTGTATTGCTGGTAATATAGACGGCGAAATTTTCAAATGTCCCGGCCGTCTTCATTTGATAAATAGCCGGGCCTTCTGTTTGGAAAGTTAGGTTCCCCGCGCCTGACCCCATGATGTTGGCAGGAGATGTGTAGAAGTCCGCGAATCCATTAGTCACACCTGTCGGCCCACCTGCCCCTGTTGCTAGGAACTTTGTCATGCCATCTGAAGGCGTCGTAAAAACAAAGTTCTCAGCGTTGAGTTCTATTGTGCCGCCTGTGCCAGTGATGAGTTTAAAGTTAATGAGATCCCCGGCATTAATAAAATCAATATGCGCGAGGTCTTGAAGCGGCCCTGTAGTACCTCCTGGAATTGTTATCGTCTGCGAAGCATCTGCCCCATTAATTCTTAGCGTGATGGTGGATGAGGTAGACATGGAATTCGTGATGATGTAAATCCAGAACCCCGAAGCGAGGCCGCTTTTATGATAAGGAACTTGCGCCGGGGCTTCTGTTTGGTAAGGCGTCGTATACCCGTCAGGGACTAGATATGCGGTTGCACTTGCTCCAAATACTTTGTGGTCGTGCGTCGAATGTAAAAAACTCACTCCCCATGAAAGAGAAGGAAGAAACAATAAGAACCCCAATTTTTTCATTAGTTTGTCGTTAAGCCGCCGTTCACAAGGAGTTCCATATGGGGTTTATCCCCCGTTTGAGCATTTCCGGTTGTCAATGTGACTTGAGACATATCTATATGATTTGGATTTGCACCTACCGAGCAGAGCGTTGACTTATCGTTAGGTGTCGCGCCCGTTAGGTTTGATCCTGTGAGATTCATAGTGATTGCTTCTTTGTAGTATCCTGGGGCTAATTGAATTGGATTCGGAAGTAGATAATTACTGACGCCTGAAACAATGGTTTGCGTACTTAAGGCAATAATGTTTGACCCATTGCGGTCAAAAATACCGAAGGATACTTTCCCATTCGTCCCTGTCGCTTGGGCATCTATTCGCCAGCCAGAGACGGCGACCGGGACCGGGACATAGATCGGGCATTGCATCACGCGGCTGGAAACACCGATTTGAAAATTTCCTTCATTGGTAATGCCATTGCTTATATAAGGCGGCGTGTACTGGATGCTCCCTAAACCTGACCCCCAGCCCGTGCCGTAGGAATGAAGCGATGCATGTTGCGATTGAGCATCTAACCGAACTGCCCCGGAAGATTCAATGAGATCGGAGCCTACAGCTTGGACAATAACGGGATTAGATCCAGCATCGACCTTATAAATCATGAAGTCTTGCCCGACATTGGCAGAAGCCGATGGTAGATTTATGCGAATAAACCCACTCGCAGGAGCCGAGGCTAAGACAACCGTCATTGAGGAGGTAATGGTGGTCGTCGTTGTAATGACGGCGGTTTGCGTACTCACGACTAAACCGGAGGAGATTAATACACCTTTTGCGAGCTGATAAGTTACGGTTGCAGGTTCAACGGCATAACCACCACTCCCGCCAGAACCTCCCGAGACCGTAGTCCAGGACGGAACAACCCCAGGACCGCCAGAGGTGAGGACCTGACCATTCGTCCCCGCTGAACCGTTTAACTTGATTTCCGTATTCGTAGAAATGCCGATGCTGTTTCCTCCAACCGTTGCCGTCGAGAAAAAGGAGATATATGAAGCCGTTGTAGATCCAAGAACCTGGAACTGGACACTGTTAGGAGCAGTTGCCCCCATATTAACGCCCGTATATCCGTTCGAGCCCACAATGTAAAGATGGGTTAGGGCCATTAACTGAGAATCCGTTAAGGTCGTATTCGTGAGGTTATTTGCTGCCATGAATGCTGTATCGCCATTGGCGCGGTACATCATCCCGGCAATATCAGTGCCAAAGTTATTGCCGACGGTATACGCGCTTCCGGTCCAAGCGATATTGTTGGCGACGAGGCCGCGCGCGAAGTTTGTTCCAGCTACAGAGGTTGCTTGAACATTTAATCCCGAGGTATCGGATTGACCATTTGATAAAGCAATATATTTCTGAAGACCGTTGAGGTATACATTCTGAAGAGTGTTTAAATTCTGTTCCGCAATAACAGGAACGCTTATTGTTATTGTTGAACCAACAGGATAGCTTGAGCCGGTTCCTGTCATGGTGATAAAGGGAGCCATGCCTCCAGAAAGATCTTTTGTCCCAATTTTCAGAGACGTTCCATTGCGGCATTGTTCAAACGGAGCGCTTGACCCATAATCTCCTGGGATATAAGAAGATATGCAATCCGTATTCCCGCTGGAATTCCCAGATAAGGAAATAGCGTCTGGATCGGGAAATGATCCAACGGCTTGAGTGTTTGTTACGGTTAAGTTTTGCGATAGTGAGGCAGTCGGGCCGGTATAAGTTCCTTTAGCCGCGACATTCCCACCACTCGAGACAGTAAGCGTATATTGCCCTGCGCCCATCGTCGCTGAACTGCCGATTGTGTTTGTTCCAATAATGAGTGCATAAGCCGCCGTGGTAGAAACGGCGATGGATAACTTGGCTTGCGGGTCTGTTTGGCCTAGACCGATTGTCCCATTGAAATAAGAAGGGTATGGATTAGGGATATAGAAGGCCCAATTCTGGCCCGGCGAACCTGTCCCGCTTGTATAGTCGGGAATCTCTAACCCTATAACGGTTCCTGTGGATTTATTCACGGAGCCATCCAAGCTTGTGACGCGAGGAGTGATGATAATGCCGACCATCGTACTGGTTGTGCCGCCCGTTAAATCACTAGCCCAGGCAGGAACAGCGTACATGCCCGTGATGTTTGGAGATCCCGGCCCTTGCCCATACGCATCTGCCCAAATTGAAACCAACTGACTGTCGGACGTTGAGAATTGACGCGCTAGCGAATGGATGCCCACCATATCGTTAAGGGGATTTGTGTGCGTGCCCGTGTCTAATACGTTGACGAATAGCCCTGAAGTTTGTGCCCCCGCATAATTGCCAACGGAACTTTGGAGATCGATCCAGGCTAGTGGGTTCTCAATCGTACTCCAACGATTTGTTGGGACTGATGTTGAAAAGACGTTAAAACCGCCGTTAACCGTTCCACTATCAACATTAAACGTGCCAGATTGATGCGTTGCTGAATTATTGATGAATGCCCCGCTTGCGCTGCCGCACGTAATGCCTTGCAGGGTATCGCTTGAGGTCCAAGCTGCACATTGTCCGATAGTCGGAGTCGTGCTGGTTCCGGCGATTTGGTAACTGGTCGAATCGCCATTTTTAATGTAAGAGGGGTTTCCAGTCCCTACGAGAGATAAGGCTGTAATTGTTGCCGTGCTTGTAACGGATAAATTGCTAATGGCCGCTGATATAACACTGATACTGTCAGTCAATACATTGACATGGTTCCCAAGTTGAATTGTATTGGAGGAGGAAATCATTGCGCCCTCGCCAATCGCTGATGAATTCGTTAAAGGAGAGTTGGTGCTAACGCCAGTTCCAGCTCCGACAAAAGTAAGCTTATCCCCGGAGGTTGTCATAGAATTTCCACCCGCCGTGAAACCTATCGCCGTATTAGAATCCCCTGAAAATAGGGACTGTAAAGTTCTAGCGCCAAATGCTGTATTTGATCCTCCAGTGCTTGAATCTGCTAAGCACAATCTACCAATGCAGGTGTTTTCGGAGCCTGTCGTATTAGATCCCAATGCAGATGCCCCAAGCCCAATATTAAAGCTGCTGCTATCTCCTGATGGGACGGTACTCCCGAATCCGTACCATGAACCATTGGGATTGAGGGATACTGCCGGTGATCCACCAATAGTTAAACTCCCGCCACTAATGCCATATGGGACAGTAAACGATCCAAGGCCATCAACGGTAATAGAACTTCCTGCAATCGTCGTGGTAGAACCTGAACTCGAATAATAGGGGACCTGGAACTGAGCCGCCGCCGTAATGCTTCCAGATGGACCGCTCCCGCTCCCACTTCCGCAAGGCGTCCCTGTACAAGTTAAGCTTTTAACTGTGACGTTGCCATTCGTTGTAAGAGCGTTAGGATTATTTGTCGTGTCATTCTGATTGATCGTAATTCCGACGATATTGCCGTTCTGCGGAACGTCTACCGTCATCGGTGATTGATGTTGCGCTTGTTTCGCAATAACCACGGAAGCAAGAGCAAGTAAAGGTAAAAAGCGGGTTAGTTTTTTCATATTTTCCTAGTGCCCCTGTATGAAAGTGCCGACCAATTTCCCAAGATCGGGATCAAGAACGGGTTGTCCATCTACAATGGACTGCAAGTAAGCGCGAATATCGGATGCTGGAGTTCCCACGGCAAAAGACGGATGAATCGTTGGATATGTATGAAGCCCGTCAAAGACTTCAATATCCAGGAAAAGACTTGTGCCGTCCGTACTGATGCTTCTGACAAAAACTGAGTATCGATTGGATGCCATTAGTATTTCCTTTGCCCTGGATTTCGTTCGCCAATGGTTGCGCCTGAATCGCTTTGGGAAGGAGTGGAGACAGTGATGCCTTGAGATTCCAAATCTGAATGAGAATCTTCGCCGGGGAGTGTTTTACTTAAGAAACTCGCATAAGCGGCTTTTCTTAATGCATCGTTTTCTAAAACCTTTGATGCCCCGCCAATGCCTGAAGTGACGAGCCCCGTTGTTATGGGAGCCCTGGCTAACGCCCCTAATGCAATGGCTTCGGCTGCGCCCTTGCTCCCGCCAAGCGTTCCACCTAATCCCCCCATAAGGGATGTGAGATAAAAGAGATTTGCTTTAGAAACAGTCTGGTTCTTATTTCGGGGAGCTAATTGGAGGAATTTATTACGTTGCGCTAATGGAGCAAAGTTTTGTCTAGCCGCCTGAATATCAGGTGCGACTTTCCCCAACATATCGTTTAAGTGCCCCTGAACGTTAATGAGTTCGCTTGCGTCCCGGCCTTGAGCTAAACGTCCTTTAATTTCATCCGATATATATCGGAGCGCATCCCCTATCTGTTCTGGGGTACGATCCCCCGCCACTACGGAATTAAGGGCTTGTTCTCCTGTGCCTTTAACATTGAGTGCTTTAGAAACATTGTCAGGGGTTAATGTCGTAACGTTTGATGTTACTCCGGGGTTCACTCCTGCCGCTGCTTTTGCTTCCCCGATAGCCGCTCCCGCATCAGCTTTTGATCCCAATTTGAACAACGTCCCTGGCTTTTGAAAAAGTTGTTGGATGTCTTGGGCTGAAACGCCACTTAAGGCTTCTCCGAATCTGGATGCTCCTCTGCCTATAGCTTTTGCCGTCGTTGAAATTGCCCCTTGGACTTGGGGTAAATCTAGAACGCCAGTAGCAACCTGTTCCATCGGGGCGATTGCTTCTTTAGCTGGATTCATCGCATCTGCGGGATCTGCTTTCCCGAAGGCAAGATCCGACATGCGTTTGCCTATTTGCCCTAGCCCTGCACCAATAGCTGATCCCAAACCAGGGGCAAGAACTGATCCCGCGACGGCCCCGGCCGCAGGAAGATAATCGCCTAACTTGTCTGGGTTCTGGAGCATTGCCTTAGTTGCATCAATCGGAGCCGTGATTGCACTTTTAGCCCCTTGAAGAGCAACTTGGCCTATTGTTGTCAAAGGATCGGCTTGCGGAGCCGCTTGTGGTTGATCCCCTACTGTAAACGGTTGATTTGGATCAAAAGCAGGCTTAGCCGATGATTCAAAAGGCTGATTCGGATCGAACGGAGGTTTATTCATAATTTGTCCCGTTCCAGTTGTATGTGTGACCGTTCTGCGTCACCGTAGGTCCGTGTGGTCCGCTGGATTGATTGGCGGGAGTCCCGACTAGCGTTGGATTATTCATGACGCTATCCAAGATCGCCTGATGGTCCTCTGGATAGTTCTCTTTGAGCAGTCTTAATGTGGGCGCGTTAGCTTCTGCCTGTGATCTAATTTGTCCTGTGACCGCTGCTTTCTCTCGAGCTACGGAATCCGCGATCTGATGAATAAAGGCTTGTTGCTGGGTTCCCTGCGGAGCGTTTGACAGGAACTGTTGTAGATTGGCTAATCGTCCTCGTCCCGTGTCAGGAACTAACGCATCAATTTGTCCCTCTGCGCCCATCCCGGACCCCGTAATGACCTTATTAAAGGCCGTTGCAAGTTCCCGCATCTGCTGTGGATTGCCGCCATTCTTTTGCGCCATCATCTGATTGATGATCGGCTCAATGCGTCCAATGGATTGAAGTCTTGCAACTTGATCCTTTCCAGTCCCGGATTGGAAGTAAGGATTTAATACGTCGCGAGCATCTTTATTTAAAGACTGTCTTAACTGTTGTTCCCTAACGTTAAGTTGTCCTGCATAGGCCCCGCCGCGTTCAGCTGCTGATTTGGCGTTGATTGAATCCTTCAAATCCGTCATTTCACGCTTTGTAAGCGTATTCCGACCTGCGGCTTGAGCTAGCGCGATAAATGGTTCTGCCGCATTAGGTTGACCTGCGTTTTTCGCAAATCCACGTCCATATTCAAAAGGAACAGGCCCATTTTCGGCGGCTTTGTCCGCATCTGCTTGCTGAGCGTTAATAAGTCTTTGCGCGGATTCTGCCGCTGCAAGTTTCTTTCGTCCATATCCTGTTTTTAAGAGTTGGTTTGGATCTCCAACACTATCCATAATTCCGGCGTGATCGGGATGCCCTGCCGCTAAAGACGCCTGAACTATTGGACTGACAGGGGCAGGCGCGTTCGCTTGCGGAACGGGTGGGTGTTCCGATGGCAAGGATTGCTGCGTTGCCTGTTCAATCGGCGTTGGCGTTGTTGGCGCTGCTGCGGGAGTAGGACTAGTCGTTGTCCCTGTTGAAGGTGTAGGCGGCTGAAATATTGTCGGATCAACCCCGGCGTCTTTATACAGTGGCGCGAACGCCTTAGCGGTTGCCGGGTCCGACAAATCAACGCTATCAGAAGCCTTTAATAGGGTTCCGAGGGCATCATTTTTGCTTTTATGCTCTTGGATCTTTTGCTGTGCGTATGCCTGAAAAGCTTGATTGACGGCCTCTGAAGCCTGTTGTCCCGGAGAAGGTCTACTTAAATACGCATTTACAAGGGCTGTAGGTGGATCAAATTGAAGTGCCATTAGTTAGAAACCTCCGTATAGGTCTTTTTTGGGTCTTTACCCTGATGGGTGGTGGAAATGCATAATTGACGAATGCGATATCTCGGGCTAGGGTTATTAATTACTTTTCTTTCTGCTTGCGGAATTATGAAGCCAATGGAAAAATCAGAATCTAACCTTGCATATTTAAATATCGGAGATTCAAAACATGACGTAGCAGAAAAATTAGGTCCGGCTGATCGCGTGAGAGCATCACGACGCTTGTCAAGCGGGGCAATCCTTGAATTGCACGAATATGATATTTTTGGAAAAAACCAAGCATTAGCAGATGCATTGCTATGTCCAATCACGCTAACTATCAGTTGCTGGCTTGTATCTAAAAACTGGACTTCTCCATATTGGCTACAATTCATAGACGGAAAACTTGATCGATGGGGACGGGCCGGAGATTGGCAGCCGAATTTAACTACTGACATAACAATCCACGAAAATTAGTTTTCTTATTCATTAGTAAGATCCACCAAATGAATTTTGAGCGGATTGCCCAAGTGACGATCCTGTTCCATAAGCTGTCCCAAATCCTGAAACAGGTAACTTCCCGCCAGCTAAATAATCTGCAGCTCCGTATCCTGCAAGACCAACAGCCCCGCCAACAAGACTGCCTAGCCCGTTATTCCGCTTCCCATATCGAGCAAGGTATTGGTTGTAGAGTTGAGCTTGCGTGTTGTAGTCTTGGATTTGGTTCGAGCGATCCAGTGTGTTTTGAATCCCGGTATATTGGGCTTGAACACCTTGATTAGTTAAATTCTGCTGCTGCTGAACTTGCCGTGCATAATCGTTATAGGCGTTGGCTTGCGTATTCCCATATTGCTGTGCGCTTAACTGAGCAAGAAAGTTTTGGCGTGTCGTGTTTTGCTGTTGGGCTGAATTTGTCGCCGCGTTCTTGAAAGCTGTCGAATCAAAAGATCGACCTTGTTTGGCATAAGCCTCTTGAAGGCTTGGCAAGATGCTGTTTTGGAAATACTGTTTGTCATAGCCTGAGAGTTGGCCCGACAATTGGTTCTGGAAATTAGCGTTTTGCGTCTGCTGATATTCAGGCTGTTGCTGAACAAATTGCTGAAGCTGATAGGGATCGGTAGTGCCTGATGCTAATAAAGACCCGAAATGATCTAACTCATCTTGCGTCGCCTTGCGGCCTAACTGACTTTGGAAAACCTGATTAACCGCATCATAATGTTTTGGAGCGTCCGCTAAATACTGAGCTTGTTGCTGTGCGTAAAGCTTATCGGGCGTATTCTCTGATGCAGAATGAAGCTGTGAAACAAGAGCATTGCCTTGAGAAGTATTGGTAACGTGCGGCTGATTCGCTGTCTCAAATGCAGGAGCAACTTGATTAAATTCATCTTGTGTAGGGGTCCGACCATAAGTATTCTGGAAGGCCGCGAATACAGCAGCTGCTTTATTTCTGTCATCTCCTTGCGGAAGATTATTTACATAGTCACTTGGTAAATACGTCGGATCTGCCATAATTCCCCCTGAAATAAAAAGCGCGGCACTCAAGAGATTCAGGCTCCTGAATAGCCGCGCTAAAAAACGAAATAGACGAAAGACTTCTAAACTAAGTGCAAGACGTTGTTCTTGAAGAAACCCTGCTAAAAGCCCCTATCGTTGTTCCTGTGGATACGCAAATCGCATCCGTCGTACAATCTGAGCAATAATAAATTCTGCCCGGTCTTATAGGCGTCAACAACTGAAGTTCTGACTTTG
>Ga0068856_100004466_pt1 | contig 13931 bp, 10 predicted proteins | sample KBSCornC62_FD_66595 | JGI IMG/M metagenome (GOLD analysis project Ga0068856, IMG submission 66595) | Corn rhizosphere microbial communities from Kellogg Biological Station, Michigan, USA - KBS Corn C6-2 | ecosystem: Host-associated > Plants > Roots > Rhizosphere > Soil ...
CGCTGATCAGTCGCTGACCCGCAGCGGCTCAGTCCCGGCCGCGCACCGCTTCGGCGATCAGCGCCGGGTCCAGCCGCACCGGGTTGGCCGCCGGCAACCCGGCCGCGGCGAAGGCGGGCAGCGTCCGCGGCCCGAGCCCGTACGTGCGGAGCCGGTCGGACCAGCCCGCCGCCCGGACCAGCGCGGCCAGTGCCTGCGCCGCCGGCTCCGGACCGCCGCCGGGGCCGCCCAGCACCTCGCAGACCGCCCGCAGCCGCTCGGCGACGAACTCCGGCCCGCGCCCGTCCGCGCAGCCGTCGCCGAGGTGCCGGCAGTTGTACGGCAGCAGCCAGCTCAGCGTGAGCAGGCAGGCCACCCCGTGCGGCACCTGCCGCTGCGCGGTCAGCCAGCCGGCGAACGCCTGCACCGCCCCGGTCCGGGTGGCGTCCACCGCCCGCCCGGCCCGGGTGGCCGCGGCGGCCAGCTGGTTGCGCTGCCGGGGCGTCGGCGTGTCCAGCGGCGCGGCCAGCGCGGCGACCAGGTCGCCGGTCGCCTGCCAGGACAGCGCCCGCGTCTCCGGGGTGGACCGGGCGCTCCAGTACGACTCGATCGCGTGCGCGAGCGCGTCGAACGCCGCCGGGTAGGTCACCGCCGGCGGGCAGGAGTCGGACAGCCGCGGGTCGACGATCGCCACGTCCGCGAGCAGCGCGGGGTGGTCGAGCGCGCGCCGCTCGCGGCCGGTGCCGACCGCGGCGAAGCGGGTCATCTCCGCGCCGCTGCCGCCGGTGGTCGGCACCAGGACCAGCCGCGGCGGGTTCTTGCGCAGCTTGGGGCGCGGCTTCGGCGCCGGGTCGGCCAGCACCCGGCCGAGCTTGGCGGTGTCGAGCGCGGACCCGCCGCCGAGCGCGACGACGACGTCCGGGCGGGACCGCTCGAGCAGCCGGACCAGCTCGGCCACCTGCAGCCAGCGCGGGTTGGCCCGGACCGCGTCGAACCAGGTGACCGCGGCGTCGCCGAGCAGGGCGAGGGAGGAGGTGGCCGAGACCGCCCGGCGGCTGCCGACCAGCAGCACCCGCTCCGGCCGCCACCAGGACAGCACCTCGGGCAGGCGGCAGATCGATCCCGGCCCGGCCACGAGGAGGGGGCGACCGGGGTCGACCGGGGCGGGCATGGATCGCCTCTTCTCGTGCTTCTTCCGGCAGGGACAGTGCCGACCGACAGAGCCTAGGCGATGACCGTCCGGCGTTGCCGGACACCGGCGGTAGGGTCGGCGGCTGTGACGCGGGTCGCGGCGGGCTGATGCTGCCGGCTGTGGTCGAGTGCCTGGCCTGTCCGTACTGCCGGCTTTCACTGTCCGAAGTGGACGGTACGGTCCGGTGCGCGCGCGGGCACTCCTTCGATCTGGCCCGGCAGGGGTACGTGACGCTGCTGCCGACCGGCTCCCGCGGTCCGGTCGGGGACGACGCGGCGATGGTGGCGGCGCGGGCGGGGTTCCTCGCCGCCGGCCACTACGCGCCGCTCACCGCCGCGCTCGTGGCGGCGGCGGCCGGGTCGGCCGGGCCGGTGCTCGACGTCGGCGCCGGTACCGGGGCGCACCTGGCCGCGGTGCTCGACGCCGACCCGGCCACGGTCGGCCTCGCGCTGGACGCCTCCCGGTACGCGGCCCGCCGGGCCGCCAGGGCGCACCCGCGGGCCGGCGCGGTGGTCGCCGACGTCTGGTCCGGGCTTCCGGTCCGCACCGGTGCGATCGGGCTGGTGCTCGACGTGTTCTCGCCCCGCAACGGCCAGGAGACCGCGCGGGTGCTGCGCCCCGGCGGCGTCCTGGTCGTGGTGACGCCCGGGCCGGACCACCTGGCTGGCCTGGTCGACGTGCTCGGCGGGCTGCAGGTCGACGCGACCAAGGACAGCCGGCTGGCGGCGGCGCTTGAGCCGCACCTGACCCCGGTCGACCGGACAGAGCGGCGGTGGGGGCTGGCGCTGTCCCGGGCCGACGCGGCCAGGGCGGTGGCGATGGGCCCGTCGGCGCGGCACCTGGCCGACCTGGACGCGCGGGTGGCCGCGCTGCCCGAGCCGGTCCGGGCGACCGCCTCGATCGTGGTCAGCCGCTACCGGCGGCCCTGACCGCGTCCCGGCGGAACTCGGCCCGCCAGCGGGGCAACCCGTCCGGTCCCGGCGGCTGCTCCAGCCGGACCAGCTCGAACCCGTTGCCGGCGAACGCGTCGACGTCGGCCCGGCTCAGCGGCCACGGCCCGATCGACGACTCCTCCCGCACGCCCTGCTGCGAGGAGATCACCAGCACGCTGCCGCCGGGCGCGGCCAGCGAGCGCACCGCCGCGATCACCCGCGGCCGGATCGAGCGCGGCAGCGACTGCACCGTGAGGCTCTCCACCACGAGGTCGTACCCGCCGACCCAGCCGGGCGGGAGCGCCAGCAGGTCGGCCACCTCGTAGTCGACCGCGGAGGTCGGGTTGAGGGCACGGGCGGCCTCGATCGCCGGCGCGGAGAAGTCGAAGCCGACCACCGCGAACCCGAGCCGGGCCAGGAACTCGGCGTCCCCGCCGAGCCCGCAGCCGACCACGACGGCGCGCTGCCCGGCCGCGGCCGGCGAGCGGTCGGCGGCCCAGTCGGCCAGCAGCTGCTGCGGAGCGCCGCCCCGGTCCCACGGCAGCGGGTCGCCCCCGCCGCCGGCGGCCACGTACAGGCCGTCGAAGAACTCCCGCCGCTGCGCGATGGTCGGGTCGGTCATCCGGCGAGGTTAGCCAGCCGGTCGGAGACGGCCAGCGAGTCCCACCCGTTCTGCTCCAACCCTGTCTCCAGGCTGAGCAGGCCGTTGGACAGCCGCTCGATGTTGCCCCACTCCCAGATCGCCACCGGGTCGGTGCCGGTCCGGGCGGCCAGCCGGCGCGGGCGTTCCCACGGGTCGCCGGTGAGCAGCTCGACGGTGTCCTCGCGCATGAGCACGCCGAGGTCTGCCTCGGGCTCGGCCAGCAGGCCGTCCGGGTCGACGAGCTTCCAGTCCGTGCCGGCCTGCAGGGTGTTCCACTGGTGCACGTCGCCGTGCAGCAGCACCGCCCGCTCCGGGTCGTACGCGGCGGCCCGCTTGGCCGCGTCGGCCAGCGCGACCTCGACCGCCCGCTCGGAGCAGGGCCGGCCGAGCCGGTCCCAGGACGTCTCGACGAAAGCGGCCAGCCTGGTCGCCTTCTCCGCTCCCGTCGGCAGGCCGCTGTCCGGGGCCGGCCGCCACAGCCGCATCGCGACCCGGCAGAGGATCTCGTGCCGCTGCTCGATCGGCAGCCCGATGCGGTACATCGACGGGCCGAGTCGTTCCAGCAGCATCGCGCCGGACTCGTCGTCGTGGCGCAGCAGCCGGACGCAGCCCTCCCCGTCGGCCAGCCGGAGGACGGTGATCTCCTCGGCCGCGTGCCGGCCGTGGCCGCGCCGGATCAGCAGCTTGAGCACGGCCGGCGTGCCGTCGGCCAGCGTGGCGGCGGCGACGAACGCCTCGGTCGCGTCCGGGTACGCCGGGCCGACCGCCATCTCCCAGTCCCGCTCCAGCCGGCCGACCATGTCCGGCAGGCCGGCCAGCCAGTCGTCCGCACCGGCGGCCCGGGCGAACGCCCGTACGGTATCCGGAACCTCCACCCCCGCCACGGCATCCATCCCACCGCGCGGGTCCAGCCAATTTCACAACAGGTCGGCCAGCAGGCCGGCGGCCCGGGCCGCGCCGTCGGGCGGCACCGGCAGGTAGTCGACATCCCGGTCGAGCTGGCCGACGATCGCGGCGGCGAGCCGGTCGGGGTCGGCGGCGTCGGCGTAGTCGAGGCGGAGGCCGGCCCGGTGCCGCTCCAACCGGTGCCGGACGTGGAAGTTCTGCTCGAAGTGGTTGCGCAGCGGGACGTACACGAACGGGCGGCGGTTGGCGGTGAGCTCCATGCACGTGGTGAGGCCGCCCTGGACCAGCGCGACGTCGCAGGCGGCCAGGTGCTCGTGCAGGTCCGGCAGGTAGCCGCGGACGGTCAGCCCGCGCCGCCGCGGCAGCGCGCCCGGGTCGATGCGCGGGCCGGTGACCACGACGAAGCGCAGGCCGGGCGCCAGCCGGCGGGCCAGCGGCACGGCGTCGGCGATCCGGCGCAGCAGCGGCAGCCCGACCGCGGAGCCGCCGACGCTGACCAGACAGACCCGCTCGCCCGGCCGGTAGCCGAGCCGGCGGCGCAGCGCGGCCCGGTCGGCCAGCTCGGCCGGGTCGAAGCCGGTCACGTAGCCGGCGAAGTCGAAGTTCTGCTCGGTCCAGGATCGGATCGACGGCAGCCCCGGCCCGAACTCGTCCGGGACGACGTCGTCCGGATCGCCGACGAACACCGACCGGTCCCGCAACGCCCGCAGCCTGGCCCGCCGCTCGAGCATCTCGGCGTTGTAGTCCGCGGTCAGCGCCGCCTCCCGGTCGCCGCCGGTGGGCATCGGCAGCCAGCCGACGAAGTCGGTCAGCCAGGCGTACGCGGTGGACTTCAGCTCGGGGTTCTCGTGCAGGAAGTGGTCGACGTCCCAAGCCTCGTCGCCGATCACCAGGTCGTACCGGTCCTCGGCGACGACGTCGTGGAACACCATGAAGTTCGCGACGAGGATCTCGTCCATCCGCCGGATGGCCCGGAACGCGTGCAGGTCGTGCTCGCCGCACTCCGCCTCGACGTGCGCCGACTCGCTGGCCAGGTACGCCGAGGCCGGATGCACGGTCTCCTTGCGGTCCTCGAGCACCCGGGTCACCGGGTCCTGGGCGAGCCAGTCGACCTGCAGGTCCGGGTGGAGCCGGCGCAGCTCGTCGGCGATCGCCACGTCCCGGCGGGCGTGGCCGAGACCGATAGGCGAGGACAGGAACAGCGCGCGCTTCGGTCGCCTGGGCACCCTGGCCCAGGCCCGGCGCTCCGGCCGCGGGGCGAACCGCTCGGCGAACGCCCTGATCTCGCGGTTGACCAGGACCGGGTCGCGGCCCGGCAGCCCGTGCCCGGCGCCCTCGACGAGCAGCAACTCGGCGCCGGTCAGCTCGGCCAGCCGCTCGCTGATCGCGTGCGTACGCACCCGGTCGTCGGTGCCGTGGATCGCCAGCACCGGGCAGCGGACCAGCGCGCACAGCGGTTCCAGGGCCGTGCAGGTCGCCCCGTCGCACCCGAGCCGGCCGGCGGTCGTCGCGGCCAGCACCTCGGGCTCGACGTCGAGCGCCCAGCCGGTAGCGTCCTCGATCTGCTTGGTCGAGTGCGGCTCGGAGAACATCTCGCCGATGAAGAACCGGACGAAGTCCGGGTAGCCGCCGGACAGCCAGTACTGCTTGTTGTACGTACCCCAGCCCCGGTACGCGCCGTGCGCCTGGTTCCAGACGTACCGGTCGCGCTCCGGCTCGGCGACCCCGAAGCCGCAGGCGGCGCCGATCGTGACGATCCCCTGCACCCGGTCGGGGTGGCCGGCGGCGACCCGCAGCGCCCAGGACGCGCCGCAGGACAGGCCGACCAGCACCGCCCGGTCGACCCCGGCGTCGTCGAGCACCGCGACGGTGTCGTCCGCGTACTGCTCGTCGGTGTACGCCGCGGCCTCGAGCGGGCGGCCGGACCGGCCGCTGCCGCGCCCGTCGAAGGTGACCACCCTGAAGTGCCGGGCCAGATAGGCGACCTGTGCCTTCCAGAACCGCGAGTTCACGATCGACCAGGCCGGCATCAGCACGACCGTGGTCGCGGCGGAGCCGTAGCTCGCCCACGCGAGGGGGACGCCGTCGCGGACGGCGACCCCCTCGCGATCGGGGAGTCGGGCCGGGCCTGACTCCAGTGCGCTCATGGCGACGCGACCACCTGCCGGCAGGCGGAACCCCCGTGCATCGTCACTTGCGGACCTCCAGGACGTTGTTGAACGGAGTCTGCGCCGCGATGCGGAACCGGGTGAAGCCCGCGCTGGTCGTGACGTCCTTGATCTTGGCCGGACCGGCCTGGGTGCCCAGCGCCAGCCCGACCTCCTGGGCCAGCGAAGAGGGCGTGCACAGCAGCGTGGAGAAGCCGTAGTACGCCCGGCCGACCGGGCTGAGGTTGTCCTCGATCGCGTCGCCGGCGGCCGGCTCGACGATCATCCAGGTGCCGTCGTCGGCGAGGCTCTCGTACACGTGCCTGGCGGCGCCGATCGGGTCTCCCATGTCGTGCAGGGCATCGAAGGTGGCGACCAGGTCGTAGCCGGAGCCGCTGAAGGCCTGCGCCGGCGCGACCTCGAACCCGGCCCGGTCGGCGACGCCGGCCGCGGCCGCCCGCTCGCGCGCGGTCTCGATCGACTCGCTGTGGTAGTCCGAGCCGGAGAACCGCGACGCCGGGAAGGAGGTCGCCATCAGGACCGTCGAGGCGCCGTGCCCGCAGCCGATGTCGGCGACCTTGGCGCCGGCCCGCAGCTTGGCGACGACACCGTCGAGCGCGGGCAGCCAGTCGTCGATCAGGTGGCCGTTGTACATGGTCCGGAAGAACCGCTCGCAGCCGATGTGCACGTCGCCGTTGTGGTCGTGCCAGCCGACCCCGTCGCCGGCCCTGGCCGCGGCCAGGATGCTGTCGGCGTCGCGGACCGTGCCGTACGCGATCTGGAAGAACCCGGGCAGGTACGCCGGGCTCGACTCGTCGGTGAGCGCCGCGGCGTGCTCGGCCGGCAGCGTGTAGAGGCCGGTGGACGGGTCGTAGCTGACGTAGCCACCGGCGGACTGGGCGTTGAGCCACTCCCGGGCGTAGTGCCCGCCGGTGCCGGACCGCTCGGCCAGCTGGGCCGCGGTCAGCGGGCCCTCGGCGAGCAGGCGGTAGTAGCCGAGCTTGTCGCCCATGACGACGAGCGCGGTGTTGAGCGTCGCGCCGACCTCGTCGACCGCGCGGAAGACGAACCCCATGAGCTTGTCCGGGTCGAGGACCGGCGGTGCTGTCGTGGTCATGCTGTGCCTCCTCGGGCATCGGGTGTGCCCTCACGCTCGCCGGGAAGCTCATTCGATCGCATCCGGGTGCCCCCCTGGTCCACACTGGCTCGATGCTCGTCGGGCGGGACGCCGAGCGGCAGGCCGTCGACGCGGTCGTCGCGGGTGCCCGGCTCGGCCGCAGCGGCGTGCTCGTGCTCACCGGCGAGGCCGGGATCGGCAAGACGTCGCTGCTGGAATACGCGGCGTCGGTCGCCGGCGGGACCACGCTGCTGCGGGCGACCGGCTCGGAGGCCGAGCAGGACGTGCCCTTCGGTGGGCTGGCGCAGCTGTTCCGAGCAACCGCGGCCGATCTCGACCGGCTGCCGCCGCCGCAGGCCCAGGCGCTCGGTGTCGCGCTGGCGCTGCGGTCCGGTCCGGTCGCGGACCGGCTCGCGGTCGGGGCCGCGGTGCTCAGCCTGCTGGTCCGGTGGAGCGAGGACCGCCCCCTCGGGCTGCTCGTCGACGACGCCCACCTGCTCGATCGGCCGTCGGCCGAGGCGCTGGCGTTCGCCTGCCGCCGGCTGCTCGCCGACCCGGTGTTCGTGCTGGCCGCCGCCCGGCTCGGCGAGCCCGGCGCGCTGCTGGAGGCCGGCCTGCCGACCCGGACGCTGACCGGCCTCGACCTCGCCGGCACCGGCCAGCTGGCCCGCGAGCGCGGCGCCGACGTCCCGGCCGCCGCGCTCGCGCGGGTGCACCGGGCCACCGGCGGCAACCCGCTGGCGGTGATCGCGCTGGTCGCCGAGCCGGACCGGCTGCGCGAGGCCACCCCAGGCGCGCCGGTGCCGGTGCCGGCCCGGATCGCGGCCTGGTTCGCCCGACGGGCGGCCGGCCTCGACCCGGACACCCACCGGGTCCTGCTGCTGGCCGCGGCCGGCGACGGCGACCTGGCCGCGGTGTCCCGCGCCTGCACGGCGCTCGGCCTCGACGTCGACCGGCTGTCCGCCGCCGAGCGGGCCGGGCTGGTGACGATCCGCTCCGGCCGGGTCGAGTTCGCCCACCCGCTGGCCCGGGCGTCGGTGTACGCGGCCGCCGACCCGGGCGACCGGCGCACGCTGCACCGCGCGCTCGCCGCCGCGGTGCCCGAGGGCGACGTCGACCGCCGGGCCTGGCACCTGGCCCAGGCCGCGCTCGGGCCGGACGAGACCGCGGCCGCGGCGCTGGAGACCGCCGGTGCCCGGGCCGCCGGCCGCGGCGCCCACGCGGTCGCGGCCACCGCGTACGAGCGGGCGGCGCAGCTGACCGTCGACCCGGGCGACCGGGCCCGGCGGCTGCTCGCCGCCGGCGGCTCGGCCTGGCGCGGTGGTGACGCGGCCTCGGCCCGGGCGCTGCTGGCCGGCGTGCCTGACCTCGACCCGCCGGCCCGTGTACGGGGCGAGACGCTCGGCCTGCGCGGGGACATCGAGGCCTCCTGCGGCTCGCCCGAGCGGGCGTACCAGCTGCAGGTCGAGGCGGCCACGCTGCTGGCCGACGACGACCCGTCCCGGGCGATGGTGCTGCTCACCGAGGCGGTCTGGGCGAGCGTCCTGTCCGGGGACGCCAAGGCGATGCTCGACGCGGCCCGGCGGGCCGAGCGGCTGCTGGACCGGCCGCTTTCGGACGCCGCCCGGGCGGTCGGCATGTCCGCCGCCGGGATGGCCAGGGTGTTCGTCGGCCGGCCCGGCGCCGAGCTGATCCGCTCGGGCGTCGAGCTGCTGGCTGCCAGCGACGACCCGGCCGGAGCCCCGATGCGCCCGGAATGGCTGATGCTCGGCCCGCTCTTCCTGCGGGAGAGCGACACCGGCCGGACCCTGGTCCGGACCGCGCTGGACAAGGGCCGGGCCCGTTCGGCCGTCGGCACGCTGCCCGGGCTGCTGTTCCTGATCGCCAGGGACGGCGCGACCACCGAGCACTGGACCAGCGCCGCCGCCGACTACGACGAGGCGATCGGGCTGGCCAGGGAACTCGGCCAGACGACGATGCTGGCAGTGCTGCTGGCCGGGCTGTCCTGGCTGGAGGCGCGGCAGGGGCACGCCGATGCCTGCCGTGCGCACGCCGAGGAGGCGCTGGCGCTGTGCGCCCGGAACCCGGTCTCGATCGCCCAGGTCTGGGCCGAGTACGCGCTGGCCGAGCTGGCGCTGGTCTCCGGCGACGTGCCGGCCGCGGTGAAGCGGCTCGCCGACCTGCTCGACCTGCTGGACCGGCTCGACATCGGCGACCCGGACGTCTCGCCCGCGCCCGAGCTGGTCGAGGCGTACCTGCGCAGCGGCCGGACCGAGGAGGCGGCCGAGCTGGCGGCCCGGTACGGCGCTGCCGCCGCGGCCAAGGCGCTGCCGTGGGCGCAGGCTCGTGCCGCCCGGCTGCGCGGGCTGCTGTGCGGCTGGGACGAGCTGGACGACCGGTTCGCCGAGGCACTCGCGCTGCACGAGCGGACGCCGGACGTGTTCGAGTCCGCCCGGACCAAGCTGCTCTACGGCGCCCGGCTGCGGCGGGCCCGGCGCCGCTCGGACGCCCGTGGACCGTTGCGCGAGGCTCTGAACTGCTTCGACCGGCTCGGCGCGCGCCCGTGGGCTGACCTCGCGGCGACCGAGCTGGAGGCGACCGGCGAGACCGTGGCGCGCCGGGGTGGGGACGAGCGGGAGGCGCTCACCCCGCGCGAGCTGCAGATCGCGCTGCTGCTGGCCGAGGGCCGGACCACCCGGGAGGCCGCGGCGGCGCTGTTCCTCAGCCCGAAGACGGTCGAGTACCACCTGCGGCACGTGTACCTGAAGCTCGGCATCACCTCCCGCGCCGAGCTGGCGGCGAGCCTCGCCGGCACGGCGTGAGTGCGCCGCGCGGATGCGCCGTCCGAGTGTCCGACCCGGCCGGTACCGTCGCGCGATGGCGTGTCGGATCACCGAGCTCGTGCTGGACTGCAGGGATCCCGAGCGGCTCGCGGGCTTCTGGTGTGACGTGCTCGGCTGGAAGGTGCTCGACCGGGACGGCGACGGGAGCATCGAGATCGGGCCCGAGGGCGGCGGCGGAGGTCCGCAGCCGGTGCTCGTCCTCAGCGCCAGCGACGAGCCGAAGCGCGGCAAGCTGCGGCTGCACCTCGACGTGAACGCGACCGACCGGGACCAGGCCGAGGAGCTGGACCGGCTGCTCGCCCTCGGCGCCCGGCCGGCCGACGTCGGGCAGACCGGGGCGGAGTCCTGGCACGTGCTCGCCGACCCGGAGGGCAACGAGTTCTGCCTGCTGCGCCAACGGGTGGCTCCGCTGGGTCAGCGCGCGGTCAACCGGTCGGGCACAGTGCCTGACTGAGGGGCGCAGCACGCGAGTAGGGCATACTGCCAGCGATCCACGCGGGCGCCGCCCCCTAGGGCCGCCCGCGTCACCGGCGCGGAAGGATGGTGCACATGCCTTCGGGCTCCCAGGACGACCGGACCGTCGCCCGCCGCCTCCAGCGGGGCGTCGCGACGACCGTGCGGCGCATGCCGAAGGGCTTCCGCGAGCGGGTCGCCAACCTGGTCCTGCCGGTCGACGAGCGACCGGTGACGCTGCCGGCGGACACCAACGAGCTGATCCGGCGAGGCACCGAGATCCCGTTCGAGGTCTGGGAGCAGCACGGCTGGCACCTGACCCCCAATCACTTCTACTCGGTCATCCCGGACACCCAGGTGCTGCCGGACTCGCTCTGGACGACCGAGTCCGAGCTGCCCGGCATCGACATGCGGGACGAGGCCCAGCTGGCCTTCCTGGCCGACGCGGTCGACAAGTTCGGCGCCGAGCTCAATGCGATGCCGCTGCGCCGGGAGGACGCCGGTCCCGGTCGGTACTTCGTGAACAACGCCGCGTTCGAGTCGGTCGACGCCCACGCGCTGCACGCGATGGTCCGGATGTACAAGCCGGCCCGGATCGTGGAGATCGGCTCGGGCTGGTCCTCGCTCGTCACGATGGCGGCGCTCGACCTCAACAAGGCCGAGGGGTCGCCCGGCCGGCTGACCGCGATCGAGCCGTACCCGCACGCGTTCGTCAAGGACGCGATCAACGCGCACGCCGACGCCGAGCTCGTCGACGAGCAGGTGCAGGGCGTGCCGATGGAGACGTTCTCGTCGCTGGGCGAGAACGACATCCTGTTCATCGACTCGTCGCACGTGCTGAAGATCGGCAGCGACGTCCAGTACGAGTTCCTCGAGGTGCTGCCGCGGCTGCGCCCGGGCGTGCTCGTGCACGTGCACGACATCTTCCTGCCGGGCGAATACCCGAAGGACTGGGTGTACGGCGAGGAGCACCGGTTCTGGAACGAGCAGTACCTGCTGCAGGCGTTCCTCACCGACAACGCGCGCGTCGAGGTCGCCTGGGCGAGCAACTGGATGCACCGGCGCCACCCGGACGAGCTGGAGAAGGCGCTGGACTCCTACGACCGGACCACCCGGTTCCCGGGCTCGTTCTGGTTCCGCCGGGTCTGATCGGCACTACCCCGCACTGAGCGGCCGCGCGGGTCCGGGCTTCGGCTCGGGCCCGCTACCGCGTCGGCGTCACCCGGTAGACGGTGAAGTCGTACGGGATCTGCAGCGACTTGTCCGGGCGGCTGATGCTGTTCTCCTCCCAGTGCGGCATCGTCCCGGCATACCGGGCCACCGGTGTCCGGTTGAGCCCCGGCAGTGCCGGCACCACCGCGCTGCTCTCGTAGACCAGGAACAGCGGCCGGTCCGGGAACCTGCGCACGTACTGGTTGACGTACGGGCCGACTGCGGCGGCCGACTGCGGCAGCAGCGCGCTGTCCTCGTCGGCGACGAGCCACACCGTCGGCGCGAACAGGGTGGCGGCCTGCACGCAGCAGTTCTTCGCCGGTGCCCACAGGTAGACGCCCCGCTGGTCGCCGGACAGCCGGGCCATCGACTCGTTGATCCCGTACGAGCCGCCCCACTCGTCGTGCGAGCGCAGCGGCAGCGACTGGGACAGCTGCACGCTGCCGATGAACGCGACCAGCAGCACGACCACCGGCACTCCGAGCCGCAGCCGGCCGCGGAACTTCCAGGCCCAGATGGCCGCCAGCCCGAGCGCGATGAGCACGAACATGCCCGGTACGACGGACGGGATGAACCGGCGGCCTACCCACATGAAGTACGGCGAGTTGCGGGCGTGCCAGACGTAGAGGGCGAGCAGGCCGATGGTCAGCACGGCCACCAGCCAGGCCGGGAACGACCAGCGCCGGCGCAGCGCGATCACGCCGACGCCGACGACGACCAGCAGCATCCCGGGCCAGGTGAAGAACCAGGACAGCCGTTCCAGGTTGATCTCGTCGAACGAGCGGACGTGGCGGACGCCGTACATGAAGTAGTCGGCGCCGAACAGCCGGCCGCGCAGCGCGCCCAGCGCGAACAGCCCGGCGACGCCGAGCGTGACCAGCGCGCCGACCAAGAGCCTGGCCCGGTCCCGGGCCAGCAGGCCGTCGACCCGGTGCACGACACCACCCAGCAGCGGGCGCAGGACGGCCGCGCCGACCACGCAGAACGCGATCAGCCCGAGCATCGTCGCCAACCCGGGAACGCCGTTGGAGAGCGTGTACTTCGCTCCGGGCCCGTACGCCTGCCAGAACGCGTACGGCAGGACGACCGCGAGCCCGACCGCGAACCAGGTCGCCCTGGCGTCGTAGCGGCGCAGCACCCACAGCAGCGCTAGGATCCCCACCGCCAGCAGGACCAGCACGATCCCGTCCGGCCGGCCGAGGTAGCCGATCGAGACCAGCAGCCCGGCCACCAGGGCCGCCCACTTCCAGCCGGCCTGCACCGCCAGCAGCACGCCGAGCAGCGCGCCGACGAACAGCACCTGGCAGAGGATCTCGGTGGTCGGGTATTTCGCCTGCCAGACCTGCATCATGTTCGTGGTCATCAGCAGCGCCACGGCCCAGCCGGCGACCGGGCCGGCGAGCCGGCGGGCGACCGCGACGGTGAGCATCACGCCGAGCACCCCGAGCAGCGGCGTGGTCGCGACCAGCGCGCCGTAGCCGCCCACGTCGTACGAGGTCGCCAGCAGCGCCGGCCACAGGTGGTAGAACTGCGGGAAGATCGTCCCGGTCGCGGCGTCGGAGATCCAGATCGCGGCGAACCGGGCGCCCGGCCCGGCCACCTGCACCGGCAGGTCGCCGGCCGCCAGCAGCGGGTCGTGGATCCAGACCGAGTGGCCGCGGGCGATCGCGAACGCGTGCTCGACGTACCCGCCCGGGTCCTTGTCGCCGGCCACGTAGTGGAACCCGGGCAGGAACATCACCAGGCCGAGCAGCCCGGCGGCCAGCACCGGCAGCATCCCGGCCGCGTCGAGCACGACCCGGGGGAACGCGGCGGCGCGGGTCCGGGCGAGCACCGCGAGCACGACGACCACCAGCCCGCTCGAGCCGAACACCGTGCCGAGGCCGTGCACGCCGAGGTGGGCCATGGCCAGCGACATCGTCGCGATGACGCCGACCAGCGTCGCCCCGACGAACACGACCAGCTCGGCGACCGTGACGGTGCCGGCCGGCGGGCCGGCCCACCAGCGCCGCCGCCGCTGCGGGTGACCGGCGGACACCCGGCCTTCGGTGGCCTCGCCGCCGGTGGCCTCGCCGTCGGTGACCATGGCCGCCGAGCCGTCCGCTGCCGCCGGCAGGGTCCCCTCCGCCAGCGCGCCGTCCGATCGGTCGGGGGCGGTTCGAGGGCTGGCCTCCGGTTGGCTGCGATGGGCGGACGCCGGCGCGGCGGCGTGCTGTTCCATGCGGGGGAGGGTAGCCGCCGGGGTTGGGCAGCAGCACCAGGCTAGGGTTGACGGGTCCCGCGTGGCCCCCGTGGCCCCTCCCACGATCCGAGAGCGCGAGGAATCGCACCATGGTGACGACGACCAGCCGGGACCGGTCCCGCGCCCAGGGCCGCGTCCGCTGGGAGCTGCTGGTCGGCCTGGTCCGCAAGGACCTCAAGGTCAAATACCAGGGCAGCGTGCTCGGCTTCCTCTGGTCGCTGGCCAACCCGCTGCTGCTGCTCGTGGTCTACACGTTCGTCTTCCA
>Ga0068856_100004467_pt1 | contig 13931 bp, 11 predicted proteins | sample KBSCornC62_FD_66595 | JGI IMG/M metagenome (GOLD analysis project Ga0068856, IMG submission 66595) | Corn rhizosphere microbial communities from Kellogg Biological Station, Michigan, USA - KBS Corn C6-2 | ecosystem: Host-associated > Plants > Roots > Rhizosphere > Soil ...
CAGCTCTTGGCGTAATTGCCGTCCAGCTCGACGCTGAGCCTCTCGGTCGCCTTCCATTTCAGATTGGCGCCCGTCTGGTTGGTCTGCAGGATGGAATGGTCGATCCCGGCATTGATGTTCATCGGCGCGCCCGGCGCGTCGACGAAGTCGATGATCGTGCCATTGGAATCGAGCTTCACGCTGCGGAATTCGTCCCACCCGAACCAGACGCCGAAGCCGTAAGTGTTGTTCTGGACGACCTGGCGCGAATAATTGTCGTCGATCGTCAGCAGCATGTTGGGCGACAAGTTCCACTGGACCGCGATGCGGCCGTCGACGCGTTCGTCGCGGGTCTGCGCCTGTTCCGCGCCGAACTGCTGCTGGAACCAGGCGACGACGGAATGAGTGTTCGATGTCGCCGGATTGCCCGTGCAGGTCGGGGTGAGCTGGCAGGGATCGAGCATGACGCCTTCCCAGCCCGACACGAACACGTGGTTCGTCTTGTTGTCGTGGCGGGTGTAGGCAAAGTCGGCGAGGATACCGAACGTATCGTCATCGAAGGTGTCGCTAACCAGCACGCCCGCGGTCGGGCGGACCTTTTTGTCATAATGCTGCATCGACCCCGAGCCGCTCACGGCGACGTGCAGGCCGGGCCGATCGAACGGCTTGGGAAACAGGATATTGACCGTGGCGCCGATCGACGCGCTCGACAACGACACGTCGGGCGTTTTCAGCACCTGCATCTGGCCGACGAAATCGGCCCCCACCGTGCTGAAATCGATCGAGCGCCCGCCGGTCGCGGTCGACAGGCGGCGGCCGTCGAACAAGGTCTCGTTGAAATCACCGCCGAAACCGCGAACGGTGATCCCGGTCGGCTCGCCGCGCTGGCCGGAGCGCTGGATCGATACGCCCGGCACGCGCTGGAGCGAGGCGGCGACGTTCGAATCCGGGAATTTGCCGATATCTTCGGACGAGATGGCGTCGACCACGCCGGCCGCGTCGCGCTTGATGTCGAGATTGCGCTGGAGCGATCCGCGCAGGCCGGTGACGACGATCTCCTGCGTCGTATCGCCACCGGGAGCCGCATTTCCATTCGTCGGACCATTGGCCGGCGCCGCCTGCTGGGCGGCGGCCGCCGAGGCATAAGCGACCGCCAGGACACTGACCGTCCTCGCCAGAACAGACCAGACCGGATGCCGGACTCGCCCATCACTCTCTCGTCTATCGATGATCATCGGTTCATTCCTCACCAGAATCTTCAATATTCTGTGAGTATGTCCTTGATCCTCATTCTTATCGTTACGACTTCGTTTCAACCAAGCAATCGCATGGACATAAAGCACGCATAAAAATCTTTATATCGATCGCTTGAGGCCCACGCTCTTTGCCGTCCATATTGGATTTTATAACGAGCCCATTTGGCCCAAAGACATACACTAAGCGGGTGTTTGTCAACTCAGACCATAGTCGCAAGCGCGGGCAGGATCTGGCCTCTCGCGCACCGATACCGGCCTATCCGGCTAGAAGATGGTCGGGGTTCCGCCCTCAGCAACGAAGCCACGCATCGCCCTCATCCGGTCGGCGGGAAGCAGCGGACGGGTTTCGATCCGATCGCCGATATTGAGGATCCGGGGATTGGCCGGATCGAACCTTGGCCAGGCCGGCAAGCCGCCGCCATTGGGATCGCCATTGCGGATGAAGTTCAGCCAATAGCTGGAAATGCGCTGCGAGAGCAGCCGATCCGCTGCGGTGAAACCCCGCTCCGGCGCCGCATCCAGCGTCTGGAAGACGTAGGGGATTTCGGACGAATGGAAGGCGAGCCAGCGGTCCGATTGCGGGCCGGGTTCGACATGCGCCCACCGATAGGCGAAGATCGGCGGATTGGCGCCACGCCGCTCGGCCCAGGCATAGATGCTCCCCGCCCCTGAATCGCGCCGCACCTGGCGGTTGGACTCGGCCCGCTCCTTGTCGGTCGAGGCGGGATAGAAGGGCGCGAAACGCGCCGCCGACGCGCCATAATGGTCGGCCAGCAAGTGCTGCAGCATCGCGGGATCCGACGAACCATAATCGCCGCCGAGCGCGCTGCCTTCATCGGCGGCGTAGCCGAGCAGGGTTGGGACACGGCTCGCCGGGTGCAGCCCCGGCAACAGCACGCCGTCCAGAATCGGCACGAAGCGCACCTGGTTGCCGCCTTTGCTTGCGGCCAAGGCTTCGGCCGGCATGGTACGCATTTCGGCAATGCTCGCCGCACCCTTCTCCCTGGCGAAGGCGAGGCCTGCGGCTTCCGCCTGTGCGAGCGGCGGCGCATCGCCCGGATCGACCAGGCCGCTCTCGCCGATCGCGCGCGCGAATAGGCCCTTGGCAAGCGGCGAGGCGATCAATTCATGCACCGCCATCGACCCGGCCGATTGACCCGCGATCGTGACCGCCCGCGGATCGCCACCAAAGGCGCCAATATTGGCGCGCACCCATCTGAGCGCGGCGATCATGTCCTGCAGGCCGAAATTGGCGTTCGGTCCGCCCGCCGCTTCGCGCGTCAAATCAGGGTGCGCCAGGAACCCGAAGATGCCGACGCGATAATTGATCGTGACCACGACAATGCCGCGCGCGGCCAGTGCGCGCCCGTCATAGATGGGGATCGAACCCGATCCCGAATTGAAGCCACCGCCGTGGATCCAGACCAGAACCGGCACTTTGCCTTTGGCATGCGCCGGCGCCCAGACGTTGAGGAACAGGCAATCCTCGCTGATGTCGCCCTGAATGACATATTCGTGCGTCCAGGGGCCGAACCCCTGCGGCGACACTGCCTGCCAGCAATTATGACCGAAGCGCGTCGCCTGCCGGACCCCGTGCCAGGCGAGTAGCGGCTGGGGTGTTGTCCAGCGAAGCGCCCCGATCGGTGCCTGCGCGTAGGGAATGCCGAGAAAGGCATGGGTCTTTCCCTGATCCACGCCCGCGAGTGCGCCTGACGGCGTATGCACGACCGGCGCGGCCATCGCGTCGCTTGCGCTCGCCGCCGCAAGGAGCAGCGCCGCTAGTCCGGCAAGCCCCCCGCGACGGCGGCGCATCATTTGGCGACGCCGCGTCCAGCCGGCAGGTGCGACGCGGTCAGGCTGACGATCACGCTCTGCCCCGGATCGGTCGCCGACGTGGCGAGCGTCACGCGATATTTGCCCGCCGCGATGCGCCAGCCGGGATGCGCCTTGTCCCACATGCCGAGCAGGCGCGGATCGATCGTCACGCTCGCCGTTTTCGATTGGCCGGGCTGCAGATCGAGCTTGGCGAAGCCGCCAAGCCTTTTAGGCGATTCCCATCCGCCCGCGACCGGCGAGACATAGATTTGCGCCACCTGCTTGCCGGCGACGCTGCCTGCATTCCTGACGCTGAAGCTGGCGCTGATCGTGCCACGGCGCGCCGCCGCCTTGAGCCCGCCCTGCGTGAAGCGCGTGTAGGACAGGCCATGCCCGAAGGGGAAAAGCGGCTTGATATGGTTCTTGTCGAACCATTTATAACCGACCGCAGCGCCTTCGCTGAAGCGGACGTCGAACACCTCATGCTCGCCCTTGTCGGCGCCCGCGATCGACGCGCGCGGCCAGTCGGCGGCGGCATAAGCGAAGGTCGCAGGCAGGTGCCCCGAAGGATTGACCTTGCCGGTCAGCACGCGCGCGATCGCCTCGCCGCCCTTGCTGCCGGGATACCAGGCTTCGACCGCCCCCTTCACGCGGTCGATCCACGGCATCAGCACCGGGCCACCCGTTTCCAGCACCACGATCGTGTTGGGATTGGCGCGCGCGACCGCATCGATCAGCGCGTCCTGATTGTCGGGCAGGGTCAGCGGGAAATCCATGCCCTCGGCGGTCCATTGCGTGACGAACACGATCGCAACATCCGCATCCTTGGCCGCGGCGGCGGCCTGGTCGAGATCGCGGCCGCTGGCGAAGCTGATGGAGGCATCGGGCCGCTCAGCCTGGAGCGCCTTCATCGGCGACGATGGCGCATAAACGTGCGGCCCCGGCCAATGCGCCGGCCCCTCACCCGACACCGGCGAACCGCCGCGCGGATAGACCTGCGCTGATCCGCCGCCGGTCAGCACGCCGACATCGGCATGGCCGCCGACGATCGCGATCTTCTTGGCCGCCCCCGCGAGCGGCAGCACATGATCGTCATTCTTGAGCAGCACGATGCCTTCCTCGGCATCCGCCTGCGACACCGCCTCATGCGCCGCGAAGTCGATCGGGTTGTCGGGCGTCGGCGGATTGTCGACCGCTCCGCTGGCGATCAGCGCGCGGGCGATGCGGCGGACCTTGTCGTCCAGCACGCGCTCCGGCACGCGCCCGTCCTGGATCGCGGTCTTCAGTTTGTCCTTCCAGACATAGTCCTTGGGATTCTGGACGCCGGCTTCCTGATCGAGCCCATTGAGCGCATTCTTGACCGTGTCGTGCATCGCGCCCCAGTCGGACATGACGAAGCCCTTATAGCCCCAGTCGCGCTTCAGCACCTTGTTGAGCAGCCAGTCATTCTGGCAGGCCCATTCGCCGTTCACCAGATTGTAGCTGCACATGATCGACCCGGGATTCCCCTGTTCGATCGCGATCTGGAAGGCGAGCAAGTCCGACATGCGCGCCGAAGGCTCGTCAATCAGGATATTGACCGTGGTGCGCTTCGTCTCCTGGTCGTTGAAGGCGTAATGCTTGACCGTGGTGATCATCTGGTTGGATTGGATGCCGCGCACGATCGCGCCCACCATGGTGCCGGCCAGCAACGGATCCTCGCCGCCATATTCGAAATTGCGGCCATTGCCGGGCTCACGCAGCAGGTCGACGCCGCCAGCGAGCATGGTGTTGAAGCCCGACGCGCGCGCTTCCGATCCGATCATCGCGCCGCCCCGCACCGCCATGTCCGGATTCCAGGTGGAGGCCGTCAGGATCCCTGCCGGCAAGGCAGTGCGCTGCAGATCGGGGGCGGCGACACCCTGCGTGGCGACGCCGCTGCCGGCATCGGTCTGCCATTGCGGAGTCCAGCCAAGCCGCGGCACGCCCGGCACGAAACCCGCCGACTGACGCCGCGCGAGCGGATCGCGATATTTGTTCCAGTCGACCTGCGTGCCGTAATAGCTGGTCACGACCAGCAATTTCTCGTCCAGGGTCATGGCGCGGACCAGCAGATTGGCGCGCGCATCGGCCGAAAGCGCCTTGTTCTGCCACGCCAGGGGGTTGGGGGCTGCCGCCTGCGCAATTGGCGCGGCGAGCGCGATCGTTGCGGCGCTAGCCAGCATCCACGTCATTTTCATGCCCACATCCCTTGTGAAAGATATTTCTATTATTCTGGACGCCTTTATGCGGCAGGCGGAGAGGGCGCAATCTGGCGCTAGTCGTAAATGCGCGCGGCAATCTCGCGAATCCCCGCCAGGAAGGCGGCCTCGCCATCGATCTGCTGGCTCTGCCTTCCGGCCAAGGCCAGCGCACTTGCGTAAAGGCGGGTCAGGGCCGGCGCGCCGATCAGGGCGACCGCCCCGCCATGCACGAAGTCGAGTCCGATCGCGACATCGGTCCCGACCAGCAATCCACTGCAGAAGGACGAGACATCCTCAGCCGCAAGCGTGCCCAGCAACGTGCGCGCGCGGATCGCAAACAGGTCGGCCAGCAGCTCGCGCCGTTCGAGCGCAGTCCGCACGCCTTCCTCGAATGCGGGTCCGGGCTCGACCTCTCCGGTAAGCGGGCCTGCAAGCAGGCTGTGCCGGCGCAGCAGCGCGAACATCTCGCCGGTCATCACCGTCTTGAAGCCGCAGATCGCCCCCTGCTCCAGCCGGGCCCATTTGGCATGGGTGCCGGGAAGGGAACTCTGCATGTCCTGCACGATCATGCCGCCCGCGAGCGCGCCGAGCAGTTGAACCTCCTCGCCCCGCATCACGTCGGCACGGCCCATCGTGCAGTCGCAGACGCCCGGCACGACATGGACAGGCATGCCGTCGACCGCGACCAGCCGCGCGGCCAGCCCATCGATCGTGGTCGGGCAATCGACGTAAGGTGCCTCGATCCAGCCGCGGTTGGATCCGATCATGCCCGCGAGCAGCATCGGCCGGTCGCCGCAGCGATCGCGCAGCATCGTGATGACCGATGGAAATTCCTCGGATCGGATCGAGAGCACCCCTGCCCCGTCGGCGAAGCGGTCGATGACGCGGCCCTCCTGGTCGAACACGAAGACGCGGCGGTTGGTCGTGCCCCAGTCGACCGCGATCAGGCCTTGTTTTGGCAGCATAAGGATGGATCAGAGCGTCGCGGCGATGGCGCGCGCGGCGGCATCGGGGTCTTCGGCGCGGGTGATCGGGCGGCCGATCACCAGAATCGATGCGCCATTGTCGAGCGCCTGGCGCGGGGTCATCACGCGCTTCTGGTCGCCGACCGCGCCGCCGGCCGGGCGCACGCCCGGCACGACGAAGAAGCCGTCGCGCCACATCCGCCGCGCCGCAGCCACCTCGAACCCCGAACAAACCACGCCGTCAATCCCCGCTTCCTGTGCCAGGCCGGTCAATCGCTCCACCTGCGCATGTTCGTCACCGCCGACGCCGATCGAGGCCAGATCGTTGGCGTCGAGGCTGGTGAGCACGGTCACGCCCACCACACGCGTGGTTTCCGGGGCCGCCGCCTTGGCGTCCTCCATCATCGCGCGGCCGCCCGCGGCATGGATCGTCAGGATCGACGGCGCGAGCCCGTGCAGCGCCTGGATCGCACTCGCGACCGTATTGGGTATGTCGTGCAGCTTGAGGTCGAGGAAGATCGGCAGGCCGATCTGCGCCATTTCGCGCACGCCCTGATGGCCATGCGCCGAGAAGAATTCGAGGCCGAGCTTGAGCCCGCCGACATGGGCCTTGACCTTTTGGCCGATCGACACGGCGCGCGCGAGATCGGGCGTGTCGATGGCAACGTAAATGGGACTGGACATCAATCTGCCTGGGGTGGGTCACTGAAGGGCGTGGCGACGGGCGGAGGCGTGGCGATCACCACCGGGGGGGCGCTGCGTTCGATCTGCGACAATTTGCGGTTGTGCCGCCATTTGACTGCACGATGCCACGCATAGAGCGGTACGAAACCGATCAGGAAGCCGATCAACAGCAGCATCGGCAACTTGGTCTCGACCACCGTGTCGCCGAACAGATTGACGGGCACCGACACCCAGTTTCGCACCGAGAAGACCACCACGATGACCGTGATGGCGATCCAGAAGAGTGTGCGCAGGAAGGCCATGACCGGAGATTAGGAGGTAAAATCGGGCAAGGCCAGCTTCACGATTGCCAGGCCGGAGCTTGGCCGTTATGTTCTCGCTTCGTTCGTATTTTCCGGGGTGAGGATGGCCAAGCTGCAGCGCCGCTACGTCTGCCAATTGTGCGGCAGCGCATCGAGCAAGTGGCAGGGCCAGTGCGTCGATTGCGGCGAATGGAACACGTTGGTGGAGGAAGCCGGCGGCGTGGTCACGCCGTTCGCGGCCAAGCATGACCTGCGCTCGGGCGGGCGGACGATCGCGATCAGCGGGCTGAATACAGACGTCGCCTTGCCCGCGCGTCTCGTCACCGGCCTGGCCGAACTCGACCGCGCGCTCGGCGGCGGGCTGGTCGCCGGATCGGCGACCTTGATCGGCGGCGATCCGGGCATCGGCAAGTCGACCCTGCTGCTGCAGGCGGCGGCGCGGCTGGCCGGCGAGGGCGCGCGCGTGACCTATATTTCGGGCGAGGAAGCGGCCGACCAGGTGCGCCTGCGCGCCCGGCGCATGGGGTTGGGCGCCGCGCCCGTGCAGCTCGCGACGGCGACCTCGGTGCGCGACATCTTGACCACGTTGGATAGCGGCGCCCCGCCCGCCTTGTTGGTCATCGATTCGATCCAGACGATGCATTCCGACCTGATCGAAGGTGCGCCGGGCACGGTCAGCCAGGTGCGCGCCTCGGCGCAGGAGCTGATCCGCTATGCCAAGGATCGCGGCACCGCCTTGATGCTGGTCGGCCATGTCACGAAGGATGGGGCGATCGCAGGTCCGCGCGTGCTCGAACATATGGTCGACACGGTGCTGAGCTTCGAAGGCGAGCGCAGCCATCAATATCGCATCCTGCGCGCGGTCAAGAATCGCTTCGGCGGCACCGACGAGATCGGTGTCTTCGCCATGGCCGAGAAAGGCCTTGAGGAAGTCGCCAACCCGTCCGCTTTGTTCCTGACGCAACGCGGCGACGATGTGAGCGGGGCGATCGTCTTTCCGGCGATGGAGGGCACTCGGCCGGTGCTGGTCGAGATCCAGGCCCTGGTCGTGCGGCTGGCGAGCGGCGCCACGCCGCGGCGGGCGGTGGTCGGCTGGGACGGCGGGCGACTGGCGATGGTCCTGGCCGTGCTGGAAGCGCGGTGCGGGCTCAGTTTCTCCACCTGCGAGGTCTATTTGAACGTGTCGGGCGGATATCGGATCGCCGATCCGGCCGCCGACCTGGCGGTGGCGGCCGCCTTGATCTCTGCGCTGGCGGAGCGGCCGATCCCGGCCGATGCGGTCGCGTTCGGCGAGATCGCCTTGTCGGGGGAAGTGCGCGGGGTCGCGCATGCGGCACTGCGTCTGAAGGAAGCCGCCAAGCTCGGCTTCGGGCGGGCGTTGCTGCCAGCCGCTGCCCGCGACGGCGCAAGCGGGCTTGCAGCCAGCGCGTTTCCGACGCTTGGCAGCCTGGTGGATCATCTGCTCGGCCGCTAATGGTCGAGCTCCGACGTTAGCACCGGTCATTGCGAGCCCCGCGGGGCGCGGCAATCCAGTCCGGCAGGCTTGGATCGCCACAGCGCTCCGCGCTTCGCGATGACGGGAAAGTCAGCCGCGAGCGGACCCCCTATGCATGGCTTTACCACTGGGCTTTGCGTCCGGGAGAGCGCCGGCGCGTTGAGCGGCCATGCTGGTCTTCCTGGATTTCGAAGCGTCATCGCTCGCGAAAAAGGGCTATCCGATCGAGGTCGCCTGGGTGTTCGAGGATGGTCGCGAAGAAACTCACCTGATCCGCCCTGCCCCGGGCTGGGAGGATTGGGACGACGCAGCGGAGGCGATCCATCACATAGATCGGGCTTCCTTGCTGAGCGAGGGGATGCCGCACGAGCAGCTGGCGCGACATATGGTGGATCAATTGGCCGGCCATGACCTGACCGCCAGCGCGCCCTCCTGGGACGGCAAGTGGCTGAGCGCGCTGCTCCGCGCCGCCGGCCTGCCGCGGCATAGCCTCCGCCTGCGCGACACGGAGGATGCGCAACGCGACACGGTGCGCGCGATCCTGGAAGGATTGATCGCCGACGATCGGCTCAAGGACGAGATCGAGCACTTGCGCGCCGAGGCGTTAGCAGGAAGGGCGGACGGACCGCCCAGGCATCGGGCGCTCGACGATGCGCGGGACGAATATGCGCGCTGGACGGCGGTCAAGGTGGCAGCCGAGCAACTTCGCTATGCAATTCGTTCGGATCACGCAACGATCGGTCCTTATGAAAACAATTTACAGCTTCCATAATCGAACGACTCCGCTACGTGCCGCCTCAGGGCACGATCACAGTGCTGCAAGGGAAGATGGGTTTTGGCGACCAAAGTTGTAGCGATCGATATCGGCGGCACTCACGCGCGCTTCGCCATTGCCGAGGTGGAGGGTGGCCGGGTGACCGGCCTCGCGCCGGAATCGACCTACAAAACCGCGGAACATGCCAGCCTCCAGCTCGCGCTCGAAGCCTTCGCGACCGAGCAGAAGGAGCCGCTGCCGCGCAATGCGGCGATCGCGATTGCCGGGCCGATCCAGGGTGACGTGCTCAAGCTCACCAACAATCCCTGGGTGATCCGCCCCGCGCTCGTGCCCGAGAAGCTCAACGTCGACCGCTACACGCTGGTCAACGATTTCGGCGCGGTCGCGCATGCGGTGGCCTGCTGCGACGCAAAGCATCTGCAGCATCTGTGCGGACCCGAGCGCGATTTGCCGTCCCGCGGCGCGATCAGCATCGTCGGCCCGGGCACCGGGCTTGGCGTGGCTTATGTGCTGCGCACGCCGGACGATTATCATGTCGGCGAGACCGAGGGCGGCCATATCGATTATGCGCCGCTCGACGCGATCGAGGACAATATCCTCAAGCATCTGCGCAGCCGCTTCCGGCGCGTGTCGGCCGAGCGCGTCGTGTCCGGCCCGGGCCTCAACAATATCTATGGCGCGCTCGCGATCCTTGAGGATCGCGCGGTCGCGCCGATCGATGACAAGGCGCTGTGGACGGCTGCATTGGAAGGCAGCGACAGCCTGGCCGCAGCCGCGCTCGATCGCTTCTGCCTGTCGCTTGGCGCTGTCGCGGGCGACATTGCGCTTGCACAGGGCGCCAGTGGGGTGGTGATTGCGGGCGGACTGGGGCTCAGGCTCAAGGATCATCTGTCGCGGTCCGGTTTCGCGCATCGCTTCGTCGCCAAGGGCCGGTTCGAACGGATGATGTCGGAAATCCCGGTGAAGCTCATCACGCATCCGCAGCCCGGCCTCTATGGCGCTGCGGCGGCCTTCGCGCACGAGCATCACGTCTGACATGCTGAGGCTCGCCCCAGCCGATCGGGCGATGCTCGACGCGCTGGGCGAGGAAGGACCTGCGATCGTCGACCGCGCGATCGGCTGGTGCGCGATCAACAGCGGCAGCCGCAACCTCGACGGTCTCGAGCAGATGGCCGAGCCGCTGGCGGCGGCGATGGAAAAGATCGGCCCGGTCGAGCGCATCGCCCTTCCCGACACGCAGGAGGTCGCCGCCGACGGCACGATCCGCGGCGTGTCGACCGCAGCGGCACTGCGCCTGCGGGTGCGTCCCGACGCCCCCGTGCAGGTCGCCCTTACCGGCCATTACGACACCGTCTACCCCGCCGAGACCCACTTTCGCGAGGTTACGACCCGTGCGGACGGCGCGCTGCACGGACCCGGAATCGCGGACATGAAGGGCGGCATCGCGGTGATGCTCGCCGCGCTTGCGGCATTCGAACGGCATGAACTGGCGGCGCAACTGGGCTTCACCCTTTTGCTCTCGCCCGACGAGGAGACGGGCTCGCTCGCTTCAGCCCCCTTGCTCGCGGAGCTTGGCGCGTCCGCCCATGTCGGCATGACCTATGAGCCGGCGCTCGCCGACGGTACGCTCGTGTCCGCGCGCAAGGGGTCGGGCAACTTCCATGTCCGCGTCACGGGCCGCGCCGCGCACGCGGGGCGCGACTTCGCCAGCGGGCGCAATGCTATCCTTGCCGCCGCCCGGATCGCCCGCGCGCTCGACGCGCTCAACGGCCGCCGCGACGGCGTGACCGTGAATGTGGCGCGGATCGACGGCGGCGCGCCGCTCAATATGGTCCCCGACATGGCGGTGTTGCGCTTCAATGCGCGCATTCCCGATGCGGAGGCCGAGGCTTGGCTGATGGCGGGAATCACGGAGGCGCTGGCCGAGGGCCGCGGCGACGGACTCGATGCGCACCTGCATGGCGGCATCACGCGCAAGCCCAAGCCGTTCGTACCGGCTCAGCAGCGCCTGTTCGAGGCGGTGCGCGAGGCGGGCGCGCTGATCGGCCAATCGCTCGCATGGGCGCCGTCAGGCGGCGTGTGCGAGGGGAATAATCTGTTCGCGGCGGGCCTGCCGGGCATCGACACGCTCGGTGTGCGCGGCGGCGACATTCACAGCGAGCGCGAATATGCTTGGGGCCAGAGCTTCCTCGAGCGTGCGCGGCTCTCGGCGCTGCTGCTCGCCAAGCTGGCGGAGGGGGCGATCGACGGTCCGGGGCTGAAGCAGGCGCTCGTTCAGGACTGCTGACGGCGAGACTGGCGATGACGAGGAAGGCAATGCCGGCGGAAGCGCTGCTGTTGCTTCCGCCGACACGCGATCAGGTTTTGGGGTCCCTGATCAAACGGTAAGGCGCGCGAATTTCCGCGCATCCGCGCGGCGGGCCAGGCCGATTGCGGCGAAGCCCAGGATCATCATCCCCCAGCTTGCGGGTTCGGGAACATCGGACGCGGCAAAATTACCCGTCGTGCTGACGCGGAAGCTGTTGAGCGTGCGGGCACCGGTGACGTTGGTCAGCGTCGGATCGACCGTCGCACGCGTCAATTTCACCGATGAGGCGTCGCCAGCGATGGCGAAGTTGAAATCGGTCAGCCAACCCGGTTTGGTGAATGTCCGGAAATCCGACGTGAAGTTGATCGTCGAATCGGGCGTGTTCGCGGTGAAGCCGATCGTCAGGCCGTTGTTGATCGCGGTGAGCACCGCATTGGTGAAGGTCACCGTTAGAAGGTTCGTGAGGCCTGGGCCCGTCTTATGCCCGAACTTGTCGAGCCGATAGAGCGGCGTGGTCCGTGTGAAGGACAAGGTGCCGGAGTCGAACAACTCACTGAACACGCCGTTCGCCAGCACCGGCGCGGAGGTCGAAATCGCCGACAGCGAGAAGAGCGCGTCCTGCGGCTTGTTCAAAATCGTCGCGAACGGCCCGCTTTCGACATCCAGCAGGAATTTGACCGGTGCCGACGACTTGGCCGTCGAGCTGCCATTGGTGGTGTACAATTCGGCCTGCGGCGTGACCTTGGTCGATTTGGTGGTCACCGTGTTATAGCCGGTCAGCTTCTGCTGGGTGGTCGTGCCGGTCTGGACCTGCTTGGTCGTGTAGCCGGTGATCTGGCCCTTGCTGTTATAGATCGGCGTCTTCACCGTCGTGTAGACCGGCACGATGACCGTCGTATAGATCGGCGTCTTGGTGGTCGTGGTGGTGGTCTTCACCACGTCCTCATTCTTGTAATAGAGGATCTTGGGGATGCCGCTCTTGGCCGGCACCTGCGTGAAGGCGGCGACGGGGCTCGCCGGCAGCGCCGGATGCGGATTGGCGGCGACCGCCTGCCCGGCCGCCACCCCGGCGATCATCGCGAAACCAGAACGAAGCCCCCAACCGAACATCACGCAACTCCACTCTTGCGGGCGTGACGCTCGACGTCTGCCCCCCAGGTCCGCCCAATATGGAGGCCAGGCGTGGCAAACCATTCATCGAAGGGTTAGGGCGCTCTTATCTTTCGATAGGGAAAAGGCGCAAAATGGCCGATTTGCCGACTGGACGAAGCTTTTCCGCCTTCCTGTTCGACATGGACGGCACATTGCTCGACAGCATTCCGTCGGCCAATCGCGCCTGGAGCAAATGGGCGGCCCGCCACGGCGTCGATTTCCAGGAAATGCGCAAGCATATGCATGGCATGCGCGCGATCGAGACGATCCGCCGTTGGGGACCGGCGCATCTCGACGTCGAGGCTGAATATGAGGCGCTGACGATCGCCGAAATGAACGACGTCGGCGATATCATCGCGATCAGCGGCGCGGATGCCTTCCTTCGCGCGCTCCCTGCGGACCGCTGGGCGCTCGTGACGTCCGCACCGCGCGAGCTGGCCTTGAAGCGGATCGATGCGGCCGGACTGATGGAACCGCCCCTGCTCGTCACGGCTGACGATGTCGAGAATGGCAAGCCCGCACCAGACTGTTTCCTGATGGCGGCGCGGATCCTTGGCGTGCGACCCGAGGATTGCCTCGTCTGGGAAGACGCGCCCGCGGGCATCGCCGCGGCCGAAGCGGCCGGCATGGCCTGCATCGTGATCGGCGCGACCCACACCGATCCGATCGACACCGACAAGCCGGTGATTGCGGGCTATGATGCGCTGGAAGTGCTGGTCGAACCCGGGCGCGGGCTGCAGCTTGCGGTGAAGGCTTAACCCCCGTCATCCCGCGAAACTCACCCCGCAAAGTAGTATTTTGCGGGGGCCAGATCGCGGGCATCCAGCTTCCTCTTCGAAATTGGATCAAGCTGCTGAAAAGAAAGCTTGATTCCCGCGGGCGCGGGAATGACGAGCAAGATTCAATAGCTACGGATACCTGACCGGCTGCGGCGGATCCTCGGGCAAGGGAATGAATTCATGCTCGCCCGGCACGGCG
>Ga0068856_100004469_pt1 | contig 13916 bp, 9 predicted proteins | sample KBSCornC62_FD_66595 | JGI IMG/M metagenome (GOLD analysis project Ga0068856, IMG submission 66595) | Corn rhizosphere microbial communities from Kellogg Biological Station, Michigan, USA - KBS Corn C6-2 | ecosystem: Host-associated > Plants > Roots > Rhizosphere > Soil ...
AACCGCGTCGAGGACTGCGCGATCGGAATCCAGGTCGGCGCCGCATCGCCTCGAGGCGGCGAGGGCCGCGGGCCGCTCCAGGCCTCGGCGGTCTCGGTCGACCACAACTACCTCGTCGACACGGCCTCGGTCGGCACGGGCGTCCGCATCGAGGCCGCCCGGGACGCTCGCGTCGTGCACAACGTGCTGGACGGGGTCGCGGAGGCGTTCGCCGTTCTCGGAGGCCCCCCGGGGACGCAGGGGGTCACGGTGGTCAACAACCTGGTCCTCGGCGTCGCGAGAGTCGGCTTCGCGCTCGACGATCCGAAGGCCGTGGCCCATTTCGACTACAACCTGTTCTCGCCCCGCGTCCCCTCCGGAAGCGTGGGCGCGCGAATCGGAGGGCGCGAGGTTCCGCTCGCGAAGGCCCTCCAGTCGGAGAAGATGACGCACACGAGGCTGATTCCCGGAGTGAGGATCGTGAACAACGACCTGGCGCGCGTCGAGGGCGCCGAGATCCGCGATCAGGGATCGAGTCTCGGCGGCTTCCCGCACCGGGGATCCGCGCCCGACATCGGCATCGAGGAGAGATGACCATGCGCTTTGCAAGACTCGGCTTCCTCCTGGCTCTCGTCACCCTGCTCGCCGCCTGCGCGACGCCGCCCGCGGCGAGCACGGCCGGCGCCGCCGGCACCTCGGCGCCGCCGCCTCCCGCGCTCACGCCGACGCCCGGCCGCGCCTCCGACAACCCCGAGGACGTGCGGGCCCGCATGCCGATGCGCCCGACGCCGTACCAGCACGAGACCAAATTCCCGCCGCCGCAGCAGTCGCCGGAGGAGGAGGAGAAGAAGTCCAACTCGCCGATCGAGCCGGACCTGCTCCACGGGGAGCCCGCGGTGCTGCTCGACGGGAACCCCTTTCCCCCGCGCAAGCCCTACGATCCGAAGTTCCCGGAGGCGAAGCGGAATCGCTACGTCTCGGCCGACGCCAAAGAAGCGGGCGACGGCAGCGCGGAGCACCCCTGGTCGAGCCTGCAGGACGCGCTCTGCCGCCTGGAGCCGGGCGACCGGCTCCTGGTCGCCTCCGGAATCTACGCCGGCTCTTTCCGGATCGGCACGGGCTGTCAGAGCGGGACGGCGGAGGCCCCCATCCAGGTCTTCGCGCGGCACGCGTTTCTGAAGGCCGCTCCGGGCGGGGGAGACGTGCTCACCATCGAGCGCGCCCACTGGCAGCTCTGGGAGGTCCAGCTCGCCCTGCTCGACGCGGACGTCGCCGGCCTGGTGATCTCGGGCCCGGAGGCCCACGACATCGAGATCGACCAGAGCCACATCTACGAGGGCGAGGGGCCGGCGGTCGTCGTGAAGGCCGGCAGCGACCGGGTCACGATCTCCAACTGCCACATCCACCAGTCCAAGGGGGTCCGCATCGAGTCCGGGGCGTCGCACGTGACCCTGCGCAACGACCACATCCACCACAACCGCGCGGCCTCGGTGACCATCGGCGGGGGAGACGCGGCGGCCCCGGCGCGGGACATCGTCCTCGAGGGCGACCGCATCCACAACGACCACGGGCCGGGGCTCGTCCTCGGCCGGTGCGAGAGGGTGTCGGTGTCCGGAAGCCGCTTCTCGAATTACCGGCCCGACCCGGAGGAGGGCCGGACCGGCGAGGCGATCCGCGTGGGCGCGGGCTGCCGGGACGTCACCTTCAGCGGCAATACGGTGCTCGAGGCGTCGATCGCCGTGCAGGTCGGGGCGGCCTCGGCCGGGGCGGCGCCCGAGCGGATCCTCTTTGCACGCAACTATTTCCAGAACCAGCTGACGCCCGACAGCACGGGCTTCGCGATCGACCGATCGAGCGACGTGCGGGTCTCCAACAACGTCCTCGACCACTACACCGTGCCGTTTCAGATCGGCGGCGAGGCCCGCGCGGTGACGATCGCCAACAACCTGATCGTCGCTCCCGGCATCGCGTTCAGGGCGGCCGGTCCGGGAGTCTTCGCCCTCTTCGACTCCAACGTCTTCGGCGCGGATTCGAGCCTCGAGGCCGAGATCGGCTCCCGCCCGGTCGGGCCTCAAGCGTGGATGAAGACCCGGATGCCCCGCACCCGAATCGTGCCGGGCGCCGGGGTCGCGGAGGGAGACCTCGGGAGGATCGTGGGATTCTCGGCCGTCGATGGGGGCCGTCCGGTAGAGGGCGTGACCTTCGAGGGCAAGGCTCCGGATATCGGAGTCGCCGAGAAATAGAGCTTCCGGGGCCTTGACGGACTTTTTCGGTATACAGTAATGACAGGTTCGCTTTCTCCCCCGGTGGGATTTTCTTCCTGATCTTCCAGGAGGACACTATGAGCCCACGGCGTAATCGTTCGAGTATTTGGCCGCTGGTCCTCATCGCCGCGTTCGCCGCGACGTTCCTCGGGCCGGCCTTGCGCGCGGAGGACCAGGACCACGCGGGTCCGCCTCCCCACGCCAAGGGGAAGGGCGCCATCAGTGCCAACCGGCACCTGGCGGCCTGGAAGGCGCAGCGAACAACCGGGAAGAACCCGAACGTCATCGACGCGGTCGGTCCGCCGTATGTTGGACGCGCGTCGCTGGTGATCAACGCCGCGGGCACCGTCGCGTACACCAAGGAGTTCATCGGACTGCAGGCGAGCTGCGACGCGGATCCGCGAAACAGCGCCGAGTGGCAGCCCAACGTCGCCCATGCGCTCCACGACAACGTCGTGCCCCTCTCGACATTCGGCGGAACGAAGTTCATGGCGACCAACGCCGGAACGACCGGCGCGGTCGAGCCCGCGTGGCCCGCGGCGTTCGGCGGGACCGTCGTGGACGGGACGATCACGTGGGTCAACGCCGGACAGATCTGGGCCCCCGGCCGCGCGTATGACGCGGGAATGATCGCGGAGTCCGGGATCGTCAACGTTTATCGAATCGGCTTTCTCTTCCAGGCCCAGAACTCCGGCACGAGCGGCGCGACGGAGCCCGTCTGGCCGACGATCGCCGGCGCCACCGTCGTCGACAACGGCGTCACGTGGAAGGCGATCGGTTTCGCTCCCGGCGCCTTCACGGGCTGCAGCCCGATGCAGATCACCAGCCGGGCCTCGGGCGGGGCCGAGACGACGATCGCGGCCGAGGGCGATCTCATCCCCGGCGGCAACGGCGAGCAGCTCATGGGCTGGAGCGAGTTCATGGCCATGAACGCCTCGGGCAAGGTGGCGTTCCGCGCCGAGAGCATGGGCTTCCTCCGCAACGACGACGAGAGCCCCTCCGGAATCTTCACGGCAGGCCCCGGCGCGGGCGCGCTCGCGAAGATCGCCTCGAGCAACTCGACCATTTCCGGCCGCCACATGTGCGGCTTCTCCGCGATGGTGGCGATGAACGACGCCGGCCAGGTGCTCTTCGATGGCTACGAGCGCGAGCACTTCGCGACGTGGGCGCCGAACACGGTGTTCGCGCCCAACACCCAGGTCTATCCGACGGCTCCCAACGGGTTCGTCTTCTTCTCCGGCGCCGCCGGCGGCACCAGCGGTCCGACCGAGCCGACCTGGCCCCTCAGCCCGCAGCAGACGGTGACGGATGGGACCATCACGTGGACCTCCGCCACCGAAAACTGCGATGAAAACGACCACAGCCTCGTCCTGAACACGGGCGGCACCAACGCCGTTCTGGTCGCTCTGGGCTCCTCCGTCGGCGGCTCGATCGCCATCGGCTTCGGCTCGGACGACGACAGTCAGCCCGTGGGCAATTGCGGCCCTTGCGAGTACGAGCAGATCGACGGCCACATGAACGCCTCGGGGCACGTGCCGGTCGTTCTGAACCTGGCGGACGGCAGCCAGGGTGTCTTCAACTTCACCGCTCCCGGCGTGTCCACACAGGTCGCGCGCACGGGCGTCGCCGGTGTCACCGCGATCGCGCCGCGCGTCAACCTCAACGACTCGGACCAGGTCGTCTACCGCGCGACGGTCGGCGGCATCGATCACCTCTTCCGCTTCACCCCACCGTCGACGACGACCACCATCGTGTCGGTCGGCGACGTCGTCAACGGGAAGACGATCTCCAGCATCGGGGCCTGGTCCGACATCAATACCGGCGGCAACGTCGTGTACGGCGCGTTCTACAACGGCGACAACAACAGCGCGTTCTACTTCTGGGACGGCACCAATCACGAGGTCGCGAGCGGCGGCACCTTCGATCCTCCGTCGTTGTCCTCCGAGATGATCACGCTCAACAACGCGAACCAGGTCGCGTACGTCACCGGCACGACTTCCGGCCCGGACGAGACCGACGGCGCCTCGGAGGGACATGAGGCCGACAACCCGGGAGAGGGCGCATTCCTGTGGACGCTGGCCGGCGGCTCGGTCAAGTTCATCGCCAACGGCGACGTCGTCTCGGGCGGGGCGGTCAGCGCGGTCTACGCGCAGCACCCCTCCTTCGCCAGGCGGCAGTTCTCCTCGACGGGATGCCTCGCGACCGTGTACATGGTGGGCGGCGACGATCCGGAGCAGGACTGCCAGGAAGGCGACCCGTCGTCGGGATGCAACGCCAACGGAGGCGGCAAGCTCTTCGTCTCGTGCGGCTCGGTCTGCCCGACGATCACGGTGACCCCGCCGACGCTGCCGGGCGGCTCTCAGGGAACGCCGTACAGCCAGCAGCTCACGGCGATCGGCGGCACGGCGCCCTACACGTTCGCGGTGACCACCGGCACGCTGCCGGCGGGGATCACGCTCACGGCAGGAGGCCTGCTGAGCGGCACGCCCACGGTGGCGGGCAGCTTCCCGATCACGATCACGGCGACCGACGCGAACACGTGCACGGGCAGCCAGGCCTACACGCTCGTCATCGGCTCGCCGACGCAGGTCACGATCACGCTGGCTCCTCCCTCGCGCCAGGTCGTCGTGGGCTCGACCGCGACCGAAACGGCGACGATCAACATCACGCAGTCGACCGACACGATCGTGACGCTCGTCTCGAGCGACCCGACGATCGCGACGGTTCCGGCGACGGTCACGATCCTCGCCAACCAGCACAGCGCCACGTTCCAGGTCACGGGCGTCGCGGTGGGCGGACCGATCACGATCACGGCCACGCTGCCGCCGAGCTTCAACGCGGTGCCGGCGACGGCCTCGGTCACGGTGGTCAACGCCGCGGCGGCCGCCATCCCGACCCTGAGCGGATGGATGCTGGCCCTGATGGCAGCCCTGCTGGCCGCGGTGGCGGTCCTCCTGATGAAGCTCCGGTAAGGCGGGCGGGGGCGAGCCCCGCCCCTACGAACCCGAATGCGAAGGGCCCGGGAAACCGGGCCCTTTCCTTTTGAGGCCGTCAGCCGAGATCCGCGACCGCCGCAGGGTGCAGGGCTCGACGTCCTGGAGAGCCGGGCGTCTCCTGCCTGCGCCGGCTAGTCCCGTCCCCGCAGCCGCGCCAGGAAGCGCTTCCAGACCGAAGACGGCAGATCCTTCTCCTGCCACTCCTCGGTCTTCGGGCGGGAGCGTGGCTCCGGCGAGCCGGGTGACGGGGCCGCGGACCGCGGGTCGATGAACTCGACGAGGTCGAGGGTCACCCAGTGGCTCTCGCTGCGGCCGTCGAGCTGCACCTGGAGCGCGAAGTCGTCGGCGACTCCGACGCGGCCGATCACCGCCACCCCCGACGCCGAGGGTTGAGTCTCGCCGCGGACGCGGCCGACCCGTCCCGCGATCCCGGCCCGCTCGGTCTCGGGCGTGGACACGATGCGGACGAGGTCGCCGAACCCGGGCTCCACGAGCAGGCGTCCGGGGATTCCGTTCCTTCTAGACGTCCGGAGTGCGCGTCGGGTCGACGCGCTTCAGGACCTCGAAGGAGTAGTCGACGCGGAGGATGTAGACCCACGCCCAGAGGAGCGTGCCCGAGGCGTAGCGCACGAAGTTGTCGAGGATCGCGATCGTCACGCACTCGGGCCAGCCCACGCCGCCCAGGTACAGGCCGGCCGCGAAGCCCCACTCGAACTGCCCGATGCCGCCCGGCGTGACCGGGATCAGGCGCGCGACGTAGCTCGCCACGATCGCCATCAGCAGGATCGAGAAATTGACGTTCAGGATCACGTGCGTCGAGGTGAACGCCATCGCGATCATGTACGCGGCGATGTCCTCGAGGCCGAAAGCGAGCAGCGACAGGACGGTCAGCTTGGTGAACACCATCGGCCGGCGCGCGAGAGCGCGGAACGACGTCTTCACCTCCGACCAGTGCAGCGGAATGATCGAGGACTCGGGGTGGAGGCGGTTGGGCCGCGCCATCAGGTAGCAGAGACCCAGGATCACGAGCGACCAGAAGATCTGGGCGAGCCAGACCGACCATCCCAGGCCGAACGGCCCGTAGGCCGCGTACACGATGATCTCGAGGACGACGAACAGCTCCCCCAGGAAGACGGCCTGCGCGACGCGGTCGACCGGCGCGCCCTGCCCCTCCATGAACCGCGTCATGCGGACCATGCCCTGGTTGAACGGCAGCAGGCGGTTGACGCCGACGCCTTCGAGGTAGGCGCGCGCGTGCTGCGTAAAGGTGCCGCGGATGCCCACGAACTGGCAGAACCCGTGGAACTGCGCCGCCTTGATGAGCCAGAACACCAGGAAGATGAGCGCCGCGCCCTCGACGAGTCCCCACTTGATCGGGTCCGACGCCTTCAGGAAGTACTTCAGGTCGGGCACGCCGCGGATGAATCCGGTCTGCGCGTCGTGGTAGCTGACGACGCCGGAGTCGATCAGGACCGACAGGAGCCGCGTGTTCGCGAGGAAGTTCCAGACGCCCGAGGACCAGATGAGGGCGACGAGCAGGAGCGCGCCCAGCACGTAGGAGAACGTGTAGGACCAGACCAGATCCACCTGTCGCCTGTCGTCGGCGTGGATCTTCAGCGCGGCCGCGTCGTGCGGCGCCGCGTCAAGCCGGGGGTCTGCTTCCATCGGGTCCTCCGTTCGAGGCGTTGGTCGCCGCAGGCGGCGTCGGACGCTGCCACCAGGCGACGGCCTGGCGCACGGCCTGTTCGAGGTTGTCCGCCATGAACGGCTTGCCGCGCATGACGACGACGACCTTCTTCAGCTGCGGCAAGGCGTTCTGCTGCGAGCGCAGGAAAATCGGCTCCACGTACAGAACCTCCTTGCCGACCATGAGGAGGGTCGTGTGGCCGCGGATGACCTCCGTCCCGCGGCGGTTCCACCACGAGAAGTTCTGCGAGATGAAGGGATCCTGGTCGGTCGCGGCGTCGGCCTGCTCGGGACCGATCACGAACTGCCCCTTGGGCACCTGCAGCACCACGAGCTTCCCGTAGTCGGGCGGGTCCTGATAGGCGATCGGGATCCCGCGCAGGTTGAGCGCCTTCTCGGGCGTGAACACCATCGCGAGCGAGTACTGGACCTTCGGGTTCGCCTCGGGCAGCACGCCGTTCCCCGTATCGAGCATGCACGCGTAGGGCTCCATCGAGAACGTGATGGCCTTGCCGGTGTCGAGGATCGGCCCCAGCACCTCGTCCGCGTCGTCCCACATGTCTTCCATGTTGAAGTAATACATGGCGTCTTTCATGTGGTAGTAGATGTAGAGGTCGTCGAATTGGATGTGCAGCAGCTGCGTCGGGTACGTCAGCTGCTTGCGCACGCCCTCGGGCATCTGCGAGGCCGGGGTGAAGAGGCCGGGGTAGATCTTCTCGTACGCGCGGATCACCGGAGAGTCCTTGATCGCGTAGAAGGTGATCTTCCCGGTCGCCGCGTCCACCGTCGCCTTGACCGAGTCCTCGATGTAGTTGACCCACCGCGTCGGACGCGGGAAGGGTGACCGCTCGTCGGACTTGTCGCCCAGCTCCTCGATCAGGCTGTAGGGGTAGCGGTCGGCCGTCGTCATCGCGTTGACGATCCACACGAGCCGGCCGTCCACGGCGACCGCGTAGGGGTTCGAGTCGTAGAAGAGGAACGGCGCGATGCGGGCGAGCCGGTCGACGGGCGTCCGGAAGTAGTGGACGCGCGTGTCGGGCTTGATCAGGTCCGAGAACACGAGCTCCCAGAACTTGCCGCTGCGCCAGCCGAACACGATCCGCTTCCAGAGCGAGTCGATGTGGACGCCGGTCTTCTCGGTTTCCGGCAGGTAGATCTCGGCCCGGTCCTGGTCGGTGGGGTAGTCGAGCTCCTTCATCCCGTGCACGTTGGAGAAGGCCATCGTCGCGGAACCCTCGCCGTAGTAGACGCGCGGCTCGTTCACCTTGAGCTCGGGATACTTGACCTTGGAGGGGATGTCCCAGGAGACGTAGGCCGGGCCGCCGTCGCCCGTGATCTCCGCGGCGGGAGCGGCCACGAGTCCCCAGCCGTGCGTGAACATCATGAAGCGCTGGCCCCAGTAGGCGAGCCAGGGCACGGGCTCGTAGAGCGGCGTCTCGCGCACCGCCGAGACGAACATCTTCTTCTCGCCGTCCACCGTGTAGCGGACGGAGTCCACGTTGATGAAGTTGTAGTAGGTGCGCAGCTTCTGCTGCTGCTGGAAGAGCTCGAGCGTGGGGCCGTAGACCATCGCCGAGCCCTGCGTCTGCAGGATGCGCTGCGAGTGCTGGCGGTCGATCCAGCGCTCGAGGTAGCTGACGAACCCCGGCCACAGCGGCGCATTCTTGAGGGTGGGGCTCGCGAGGAGGCTGTCCGCCGAGGGCACGGGGTCGCCGGGCCGATTGGGCAGGAAGTCGACCTCCTTGATCCCCTCGAGGCCGTAGGCGGCGCGCGTGGCGTCGACGTGGCGCTGGATGAAGGGGAGCTGGATGACCGGCTCGTTCGGCTTGACGAAGATCCAGTAACGGGCCACGACGAGGCACTTGAAACCGAAGTCGAGCACGACCAGCCAGACCACGAGGCGGCCGAAGCGGCGAACCCGGTCGCGCCAGTCCGCCGGCGAGGGATCGTGCAGGGCGCGCAGCAGAAGGAACACGGCGGCGGTGATGCCGAGGATGATGAAAGACGTCAGCCAGATGTAGTTGAGATTCGAGAAGAACCCGACGACGTCGAGGTACTGGGCGCCCCGCTTGATGGTCGCGGCGTCCGAGTTGTTCCGCAACAGCAGGTCATAGCGGGTCAGCCAGACGCCGATCGCGATCAGGACGCCGAGGAGGACCCATGCCAGGCGCGTCGTCGGCGTCGCCGAGAGGGCCACGCGCGCGCGCAGACGCGAGAGCGGGAGCGCGGCCGGGTTGCGGGCCCGAGCGGAGTTCGCGCAGAAGACCGACGCGGCCAGGAAGAAGAACGCGCCCCACGTCAGGTACTTCCACGCGATCCAGAGGTTCGGGAGGTTGAAGGCGTAGAACCCGATGTCGAGATGGAAGACGGGGTCCGTCTGATCGAACGTGAAGCCGCGTCCGCCGAGCAGGAAGTCGGAGTAGTTGGTCGCCGCGAGGTACGCCGCGACCGACGCGACGAGAAGCGCCGTCTGCACGAACGCGCGGCGCATGCGCGGGCTCACGTCGTGGGTGTACGCGGGCACGGCGATGCCCGCCGCGAAGATGATGAACGCCGAGACGTACAGCTCCGCGCCCATCACGAAGTTCGTCCAGAAGACGCTCGTCAGCCCGAGGCTCTCGAAGAGCCAGTAGTCCGCGAAGAGGATCGTGATGACGTCCAGGGTGAACAGCGTCACCAGGATGCCGGCGACCGTCAGGCCGCGTTTCCAGAGCAGCGCCGCCGCCGGGGCCTGCGGGAGCTCGATCGCGGGGAGGTCCGGCAGATACGTGTCGAGAGCCTGGGTTCCGCCCGCCGTTTCTACAGAGCTCGACATACCGTATCGACCCCTCTCTGAGTTCGGACTTTCGGATTTTTCGCGGACTCTATCACGCGCCCTACGGAGCGGGCGTCGCGACCAGGAGCTGCGCGTTGAGCACCAGGACCGAGGCGAGGATCGCGAGCAGCGTGACGGGGATCCCGATCCGGACGTAGAGCGAGTAGGGGATCTGGACGCCGCGCTGGCGGAGGATCCGGAACCAGATCAAGGCCGCCAGCGAGCCGATCGGCAGCATCTTGGGGCCGAGGTCCCCGCCGATCAGTGCCGAGTAGGCCAGCACCCGGGTCTGCATCGCGGGCAGGGAGAGGTCGCGAATGGCCCAGCCCATCATGTCCGCCGTCGGGTGGTTGTTCATGATCGAGGACAGGACGGCGGCCGTCACGCTCGTCCCCAGCGTCATCGCGGAGGTGCCCTTCGCCGCCAGGCCTCCGAGCAGAACGCCGATCTGGTGGGTCAGGCCGGCGTGGCGCAGGCCCAGCACCACGATGAAGATGCCGACCACGAACGCGAGGACGTCCCAGCTCACGCCCCTCAGGATCCGGACCGGGTCGCCCCTGCCGAAGGTCGTGTCGACTCCCAGCAGGATGGCGGCGCCCCCGAAGGCGACCAGCCAGGTCGGGATGCCCGTCCACCCCTGGCTGAAGAAGCCGGCCAGCGTCGCCGCGAGCACCGCGACCGAGGCCGCGATACGGCGCGAGTCCCGGAACCCGCGGGGCCGCGGCGGAGGGACGACGAAGGTGCGCGGGATCGACCGGCGGAAGACGACCTGCAGGCCGGCATAGGTCACGAGGATGCTGGCGAGCGCCGGCAGGAACATCCAGCGCGCGTACTCGGCGAAGGAGATCTTGAACAGGCTCGCCACGACGATGTTGATCGGGTTGCTCGTGACGAGCGCCCCGACCAGGTTCGCCACGTAGAGGACGGCGAAGTAGTAGGGGATCTTGTTCCGGGTCGTCCAGGACTCCTCCTGGATCTGTTCGATGAGCTGGAAGACGAGCGGCGTGAAGATCAGGACCGCCGCGTCGTTGGTGAAGAACATCCCCGTGACCGTGCCGCACGCGAACAGGTAGGTGAAGAGACGGCGGCCGTCGCCGCGGGCCCTGGCCGCGACGAAGCGGGCTAGCAGGTCGAAGAGGCCGGCCCGTTCGGCGATGAGGGTGATCACCATGAGGCTGACGATGGTGACGACGGGGAAGAAGAGGAGCTTGATCGCCAGGGTGACCAGGTCCATCGGGACGATCCCGAGGGTGATGGTCAGCATCGCCCCGAGGACGCCCGCGATGGCGTGCTGGACGCGGATTCGCCCGATGCGAGGACGCGCGAGCGAGAGGCTCACGGTCAGCGCGAGGATGGAAAAGGCTGCGACCCGGTCAGCCCCCACTCTTTCCTCCCCCCGGAAACGGAACCTGCCCGGATTCTGTCACAGACCCGCCGCCCCGGGCGTTAGGTAAGATCGAGGGAGACCCCATGACCACGACGGCCGTCCAAAGCCGGTGGCTGCCCATCCTGCTGGCGGTTCTCGCCGCCGACGTCAACTTCTGGTACTGGGCGTCCACGGGTGAGAACGACGCCGACTACCTCGGGATCGCCCTGTTCCTGATCTTCGGGATCGTCTGGGGGCGAAGCCTGATCCGGCACGGCACTCCCCGAAACGCCCTGGCCGTCGCGGGCGCGTTCCTGGCGGTCGCGGCGATGGTCCTCCGGCAGATCGGGACCTTCGATCGCGGCTACATCCCGCCCTACGTCCTCTTCGTCGCCGTCACGGCCCTCTCCGGCGCGCTGCCGGGCTGAGGCGAGAGTTGATGGCGGAGAGGACGGATATGGCGGAGAGGACGGGATTTGAACCCGTGGTAGAGGTTTAAGCCCCTACGGCGGTTTAGCAAACCGCTGGTTTAAGCCACTCACCCACCTCTCCGCGAGTGGTCAGGACGGCGATGTTAGTGGATTGAGGGCCGAGAGGGAACCTTCGGGTCGGCCCAACAAGCAACACTCTGACTTGCGCCGAGATCGTCCACGGGTTCGAGCCGACCACCAGAGGCAGACCCCCGGCAGTAGGCAACGCCGTCCGAAGGACGGCGGTCAATCCCGTCCTCTCCGCCATTTCAGCCGGCGCCTCAGCGCGGCGCGAGCTGGGTCGTCCGCCGGAACCCCCGGGCGAACACGCCGATCGGGGTCGCGGCGTAGAGGAGCCGGCCCGACGGGGAAAGGGAAATCCGAAGCGCGCCTGAGGCCGGGAGGCGCAGGTCGGTGAAGCTCGCCCCGCCGTCGTGGCTCTCGAAGACTCCCCCGCGGGGAAGGATCCCGGAGAGGGTGCTCGCGCCGGCGAAGACCAGCGATGGGTCGTGCGCGTCGATCGCGACGTCCGTGACGTAATAGCCCGAGAGGCCGTTCGCGCCCCACGTCCGGCCGCCGTCCTCGCTTCGGAAGACTCCGCCGCAGACGCCCTGCGCGCCGACGTTCCCGACACCGGCGACGAGGACGTTGGCGTCGTTCGGGTCCATGCGGAGCGCGAGGAGCCCGGGGCACGCCGGAGGCGCCGACGCGAGGGTGCTCCAGGAGCCGCCGTCGTTGGTGCTGCGGTAGACCGTGGTCGTGCCGTATGCGACGATCGTTCCCGGCGCTCCCGTTCCCGGCGTGAGCCGCGTGGGCTCCGCGAAGGGAGCGTTCAGCGGTGTCCACGTCGCTCCTCCGTCCACGCTGCGGAGGAGCCTGGTCCCGCACGCGACGAGGACGGTCTGGGTGCCGGAGCCCGTGACGAACGACGGAGAGCAGGACGGGGAGGCGGAGCCGGTCGGGCTCCACGTCGTGCCGCCGTCGGCCGAGAGGTAGAAGTTCCCGGTGGCGGCGCCGAGCGTGCCCGCGTAGATGCGCTGCGGAGCCCGGGGGTCGACGAGGAGCGACGAGTAGAACTCGCCCGTCAGGAGCTGGACCAGGGGCTCCCAGGTCTGTCCGCCGTCTTTGCTGTGGAAGATCGCGCTCTGCTTGGCGTCGTAGATCGAGGACCCGGCGTAGACCGAGGTGCCGGGCCCGGGGTCGGCCGCGACCGCGTTCGCCTGGTAGAGCACGGGACCGTTCGTGGCCCAGCCTCCGGGAAGGGTCGGCAGGGCGAACCCGATCGAGACGGCGAGCGCCAGCCTCCAGGCGCTCGCGGCCTTTCGGCGTCCGGGGATCATGCTCCCCATTGTACGGAGGAACGCGGGGGACGGCCCCCGTGCTTTCCTGCACCGCTTTCGCGGGTCGCGTCCGCTTTCGCGGGTCGCGGCCTGTTACGATCTGGGCGATGTCCGCCAGCCTCGGCGTGCGCCTGCGCCGCTACTGGATCGCCGGGCTCCTCGTCCTCGCGCCCACCGTGCTCACGTTGTGGGTGGTCTGGAAGCTCTTCACGTTCTTCGACGACATCCTCGGACGACAGCTGCGCGCGCGCGGGATCTCGGTCGTCGGACTCGGGTTCGTCCTGCTGAACCTGCTCCTGCTCCTCATGGGCTTCATCGCCGCCAACATCGCGGGCAAGAGGCTGTTCGCGCTGTGGGACCGGATCATGAACCGCGTCCCGCTCATCAACAAGATCTACGCGACGCTCCGGCAGATCGCCGAGCTCCTCCTGGGCTCCTCCGGCCCGGCGTCCTTCGGCCGCGTCGCGCTCGTCGAGTTCCCGTCGCCCGGGACCTGGGGCATCGGCTTCGTGACCTCGTCGGTGCCCGGCGACCCGGCCGTGGGCGGACGCTGCAGCCTCTTCATCCCGAGCGCGGTCAACCCGACGACGGGCTTTCTCCTGGTGGTGCCGGAGGAGAAGGTGACCTATCTCGACGTGACGCCCGAGCAGGCGATGAAGATGATCGTCTCCGCCGGCGCGCTCGTGCCCCCGCTCAAGCCTTCCGCTCCGTAAAGGCGGGGCTCGCCCCCGCCCGGGCGGCCGCCAGGGCGCCTCTACGAAGCCTGGGTGAACGCCGTCTTCCGCGCGGTCAGCAGGAGCTGCTCGCTCGCGAGCATCGCGGGGCGAGTCATCCAGCGGAACAGGTCGTCCTCGCCCTCCCCGTACGGGGCGCGGGCTCCGCGCCGGTGCCGCCGCGTCTCGAGCCGCGTCGCGAGCCAGACGAGAGGATAGCCGGCGAGGAGCCACGCGTGGCGCGCCTTGAAGAGGGTCCAATCCAGCCGCTCGATCGCGAGGCCCGC
>Ga0068856_100004472_pt1 | contig 13911 bp, 11 predicted proteins | sample KBSCornC62_FD_66595 | JGI IMG/M metagenome (GOLD analysis project Ga0068856, IMG submission 66595) | Corn rhizosphere microbial communities from Kellogg Biological Station, Michigan, USA - KBS Corn C6-2 | ecosystem: Host-associated > Plants > Roots > Rhizosphere > Soil ...
CTCAAGATCGTCGACGTGACCATCGGCCTTCGAGTTTCGGAGGAGGAGGAAGCGCAAGGTCTGGATCTCTCGCAACACGGCGAAGAGGGATACTATTGGGAGACGCCTGCATAAATCGGCTGCTGACTCCGGACCGGCCGATTCGGGCTGGGGCGTGAAAATTGCCGAGAAGGACTCGCAAATACCATGACGAAGATCGAAGCAATCATTCAGAACTCCAAGCTGGAAGCGGTCAAAGCCGCACTGCAGGAGATCGGCGTTGAAGGCATGACCGTGCTCGAAGTGCGCGGCCACGGACGCCAGAAGGGTCACACGGAAGTCTATCGCGGCCGCGAGTATAGCGTGGATTTGATTCCCAAGACCAAGCTGGAAATGGTGCTGCCCGACGCGCTCGTGGACAAAGCCGAGCAGGCCATCGTCAATGCAGCGCGCACCGGAAAAATCGGCGATGGCAAGATTTTTCGCTCCCGCGTGGACGACGCCATTCGCATCCGTAATGACGAGCGCGGCGAAGGGGCATTGTAAGGGGATGATTCGTTGCGTCCAAGTTGACGCAACTTTTTACCGGGACGCGACCGGAAAGCATTTGCGGCCGTTTAGGCTGCTCTCCCCCGAGTAGAAGACTTGCGGGGGCGGAACTACTTTCATCATGGCAGCGTCCTCATTGATCGGCGAACTACGCGGTTCTATCAACGACGAGTCAACCCGCATCCAGCGGGAATTTGAAGCGACCGGTGACGGCCGCGTCTGCGTGGCGCAGCGCACGCGCCTGGTGGAAGACATTCTTGCTCGCCTCTGGAATGACATCGTCTCTTCTGACGAAGCCAAGCCCGCCAATTTTGCTCTCATCGCAACCGGCGGCTTCGGACGCGGCTGGCTGTTTCCCTATTCCGACATCGACCTGCTCTTCCTTTTTGCCGACCGCGACGCCGAACAGGCTTTCAAAGACCCAGTCCGGCGCTTCTCGCAGGAGCTCTGGGACTTGCGGCTGAAGCTGAGTCCTGCCTCCCGCACGTTGGCCGAATGCGATCGATACGATTCCAACAACACCGAATTCACAATCTCCCTGCTTGACTGCCGGTACCTTCTCGGCGATCGCGATCTGTTCCGGCGTCTGCACGACAAGGTGATCCCCAAGCTAGTCATGCGCGAATCCAAAGCCTTGTTACAAGGTTTAGCCGAGGTCACGCGCGAGCGGTACGGCAAGTTTGGCATGACCCTGTACCACCTCGAGCCCAACCTCAAGGAAGCACCGGGAGGGCTGCGGGACTGCAACGTCGCCAGCTGGCTGGCGCTGATCTCCGCAATGGATAAGCTGCACGACTGGCCCGATGCAAGTTCGCTGCGCACTCCCGTCCGCAAGCAACTGGAATCGGCTCTTGATTTTGTGATGTCCGCCCGTTGCTTCCTGCATTTCCGGCACGGCCGCGACGACAACACGCTTAGTTGGGAAGCTCAGGACGAAGCCGCCGCGCGCAAAATCAGCGCTTCCGATGCCCAGGAACTCACTGCCGCGGACTGGATGCGAATTTATTTCGGCCATGCGCGCGCGGTGCAGCGCACCGTGACCCAGTTGCTGGAAGAGATTCCTGAAGCCTGGTCGGCCGTCTATCGCCAGGTGCAAAGCTGGCGCTCACGGCTCACCACCGCTGACTTTTCCGTAGTCGATGGGCTTATCTTTTTGCAGCAACCCTCTGCTTTGCAGGATCCGGAAGTGTCGCTGCGCCTCTTTCACTTCATGGCGCATCACGGGGTGAAGCTAAGCGCGACCACGGAACACCGCATCGAGCAGGCCCTGCCCGCCTTAGCGGCGACTCCTCCGCGCGGTGCCGAGTTGTGGCTCTACTTGCAGGAAACTCTATTGCAGCCTTACGCCGCGGACGCCCTGCGCGCTATGCAGTCACTCCGCCTGCTCACCCTGCTACTGCCGGAGCTGAAGCTGATCGATTCGCTGGTGATTCGCGATTTTTATCACCGCTTCACGGTAGACGAGCACTCGTTCCTTGCCATCGAGAGCCTGCATCGTCTGAAGCAGTCGAAATCCGACTGGGATAAGCGCTACGCCGAACTGTTGAGCGAACTCGAAGATGCCGAATTGCTCTATCTAGCCCTTTTACTGCATGACACAGGCAAGGGTTTTCCCAACGGTAATCACGTGGACGGCAGTGTTGAAATTGCCAATCGCGCGATGGATCGTCTCGATGTGGATCCCCGGGAGCGAGCCGAGGTTATTTTTCTGATTGCAAATCACCTGGAGGTCTCTGCTTCGCTTCGCCGCGACATTTTCGATCCCGCCACGGTCGCCGCCTTCGCCGAGAAGATTGGAACTCCAGAGCGTCTGAAGATGCTTTGTTTGATGACTTACGCCGACATCAAGGCGGTCAACCCCGAGGCCCTTACTCCGTGGAAGGCCGAAAACATCTGGCAGCTCTATATCGCCGCCGAAAATTACCTGAACCGCAGCGCCGATCACCGCGTTCACATCGGCGTCAACGACGAGAAGCTAGCCCGCCTCCGTTCGCTGGCGCCCGTCACGAGCGCCAAATTCAAAGCCTTTCTGGAAGGATTTCCCCAAAGATATCTTCTGGTGCACACCGCGGAAGAAGTGATGCGTCACCTGCAAATGGCGGAAGAGTTGGGCTCCGACCCGGTGCAGGTCGAATTGAAGCGTGGCCGCCACTGGTACGAACTCACGGTAGTGACCGGGGATCGCCCCTTCTTGTTCGCCAAGTTGGCGGGCGTGCTAGCTGCCTGGGGCATGAACATCGTGAAGGCCAATGCGTTCTCGAACCAGGCCGCTACAGTCGTGGACACGCTCTACTTCACCGACCGCTTCCGCACCCTGGAACTGAATCTCTCCGAATGGGATCGCTTCCGCCGCAGCGTCGCCAGCGTCTTACTGGGCGAAGCTGACCTGGACAGAATGCTGCGAGACCGCCAGCGCTCGGAAAAAGGCACGATTGCAAAAGTCAAAGTGGACACTAAAATCGAATTTGACGATTTGTCCTCAGCCACAACGACTATCGTTCAAGTGATCGCGCAAGACCGCCCCCGCCTCTTGCACCGGGTCGCCTCCTGCCTCTCAGATCAGGACTGCAACATCGAGATCGCCCTGATCGACACAGAGGGCCAGATGGCGATCGATACCTTCTATCTGACCGCGGCAGGCAAAAAACTCACGCCAGACCATCAGAACCACGTAGAGAAGGGTTTGGTAGAGCAATTGAGAGGAGAGTGACAGTCATTCTCCCGGATCGCTGCTCCGCACCCACTACTTCGCCGAAAACTTAAACGAGGTCTTCTGATGGAATGTCTCTCCTGGCTTCAGGATCGTGCTTGGGAAATTGGGATGATTTGGCGAATCCGGAAAATGTTGCGTCTCGAGGCAAAACCCATACCGGCGCTTGTACACGCGATCTTCTTTGCCTGTAACCGTTCCATCTAAAAAATTTCCGGAATAAAACTGCACCGCCGGCTGGGTGGTGGACACCTCCAGCACGCGCCCGCTCGTCGGCTCATACACGCGCGCAGCCAGCTGCATCCCCGGGCCTTTCCGGTTGAGCACGTAATTGTGATCGTACCCGTGTCCCAGCTGCAGTTGCTCGTAATTGTCGTCAATCCGCGCCCCGATCTTCATCGCCGTGGTGAAATCCATCGGCGTCCCCTTCACTGGGCGAAGCTCGCCAGTAGGAATCAGATTCTTGTCCACCGGCGTGAAGCGATCCGCATTGATCATGACTTCATGATCCAGAATGTCGCCAGTCCCCTGGCCCGCCAGGTTGAAGTAACTGTGCTGGCTCACATTGATCGGCGTAGCCTTATCTGTCGTCGCCTCGTAATCAATCAATAGTTCGTTGCTGTCGGTCAGCGTGTACGTGACCTTCACCTTCAGATTTCCGGGGAATCCCTCCTCGCCATCTTTACTCAGGTAACTGAACGCAACTCCGTTCTTTCCCTTCAGGGGCTCAGCCTCCCAGACTACTTTGTCGAAGGTGCGAGTAGTGCCGCCGTGTAGCGTATTCGGCCCGTCATTCTTGGGCAAGGTGTAGGTCTTACCGTCCAGGGTGAAGGTTCCATTGGCAATCCGGTTGGCGTAGCGACCTACGATGGCGCCAAGGTAGGGAGGATTAGGAATATACCCCTCAAGCTTGTCGTGCCCCAGCACGACATCGGCGAACTGGCCTTTGCGGTCAGGCACGCGAATCGACACGATGATCCCGCCATAGTTCATGGCCTTGATTTCGATGCCGTGAGCGTTCTTAAGCGTGTACAAGTTGACAGGCCTCCCCTCGCGCGTGCCGAATTCCTCCTGCTGAACTGCGGCATCGTGCTTTACAGATTTCTTTTGCGCGAACAGCATTGTTCCGGCGAGAACAGCAAGAACGATAATGTAGACAGGCTTCAGGCGTCGCGGCATCATGGCCGAAAGTGTACTACGAAGCGGAGATTTTGTGCTGTGCTGCCGTTACGAAACAGCCGCTCGCGTCCACCTGCAAGCGACACTCATTGCAAAGGAAACTCGCGCGCAAGTCGATCCACTCCACAGCATGCGAAGAAGCCATAGCACAGCGGTAGTCCTGGCAATGATGCAGGCCAAAGGTGTGACCCAACTCGTGAACGCATTCCTTTAGCAAGCGCTGCTGCAGCAACTCGGTGTCCCGAGCCAGCCCGTAAAATTCCTGATGAAGACGGTGTGCCGATACCAGCGCGCAAGGGCCTCCGACCTGCGCCTCGCCGAAAACATACTTCAGGATCGGAATGTACAGGTCGACATCCGCTACCGCCAGCACTCGCCAGCAGCCGTTGGAGATCTGGTGATGGATGCGCTGCAGAATCTCAGACGAGTGAAATTGCTGTCGTTCCACGTGATACGCAGCCGCGGGATCCAGCGCCGGGGAAAGAACCGCGCACCGGATCGGCAGATAGTGAGGGAGCGCGTCGCGCAAGCTCTCCAGCAGCGACTTGCCAATCGTACCCACCGGAAGCAAGTGCACAAGATTCATGGAGACCCGCTCGCCTGGCGTTAATTTCTGCTTCCAGCGGGGCTGCGGCTCCAGCCATACCGCTTCAGCTTGTGGTGCAGCGTTACCCGGTCAATATCGAGAACATCCGCCGCACGGCTTTGGTTGCCGCCACATTCCTCCAGCACGCGCAGGATGTGCACTCGTTCCATCTCGTCCAGACTCTTTCCTCCCAGGCTGGCGCCGTTCGCTTGTTTGAAGATAAAATCCTGCTCGTGCAACTCGGGTTCCTGCGCAACCACCATGGCTCGCTCGACCGCATTTTCAAGTTCACGCACATTTCCCATCCACGTCTGCTGCTGCAGTTGCTGCATCGCAGCCGGCGCGATTCGATGAATGTGCTTGTTCATGGCAAGAGAGAACTTGCGTACAAAATGCTCCACCAGCAGCGGAATGTCTTGCCGGCGCTCGCGCAAGGCCGGCAATTCAATGTGGAAAACATTCAGCCGGTAATACAGGTCAGGACGGAACGTTCCTTCTTCGATCATGGTCTCAAGATTCTTATTCGTCGCCGCGACGCAGCGGAAATCAACTTTGATGACCTGATTGCCACCCACGCGGGTGATCTCCCGCTCTTGTAGCACGCGCAGCAAATCCGTCTGGGTCTTCAGGCTGATGTCGCCGATTTCGTCCAGAAATACCGTTCCACCTTCCGCGATTTCGAATTTCCCCTTCTTCCGGTACTGCGCGCCCGTGAAAGCGCCTTTCTCGTGTCCAAAAAGTTCGCTTTCCAGTAATGTCTCGGTCAGAGCTCCGCAGTGAATTGCCACCAGCGGATGGAAGCGCCGCAAGCTGGCCGCGTGAATGGCCCGCACCACCAGTTCTTTTCCCGTGCCGCTTTCTCCCGTAATCAAAACATTGGCATCGGTTGGCCCTACGGTCTCGATCGCCTCCAGGACTTTCCGCATGGCCGCACTCTGTCCGACGAGATCGCCAGGGCGCGTAGCCTCCGCAACCGTTTCCCGCAGCCGGACATTCTCCTTTTCCGCCCGGCGATGTGCCAGAGCCTTCTTCACCAAATGAGCGATTTCATCGGGATCCAGGGGCTTGCTCACGTAGTCATAAGCGCCATTCTTCAGTGCAGTCACCGCGGTCTCGACCGATGCGTAGCCTGTCATCATGATCACGATCAGGTCGGGATCGAGTTCGTGCAACCGGCGTTGCAGTTCGATCCCGTCCGTTCCCCGCATTTTGATATCGAGCAAAGCGATGTCCCACTTGCTCTCGGCCATGCGCGTCAGCGCGTCGCTTGCGTTCTCCGCCGTCCCGATCTCATACCCTTCTTCGCGAAACCACTTGCCCAAAGAATCGCGCACGCTGAGTTCGTCATCCACGATCAAAAGCTTTCCCTGTGTGTCCACGTCTGTCACCTCCCGCTGATGGCAGCGGCAACTTCTTGGTTGTTGGGAGCGGTTTTCGTGACCTCTGCCTCCCACGGCAGAGTCACTGTGAAAACCGTTCCCTTGCCGAGCTCCGATTGCACTTCAATGGTTCCGTTATGGCGTTCAAGGATGCTGTTGCTGATGGCAAGCCCCAGCCCGACGCCACGGCCGGTTTCCTTTGTAGTTAGAAATGGTTCGAAAATTCGCGGCAAAATCTCAGCCGGAATCCCTGCGCCGTCATCCCGCACAACGATGCGTATTGCTTTTGGATCCAGGCTCGATGTGCTCGTGATCCAGAGATTCCCGCCTTGCGGCATGGCGTCGATCGCGTTCATCAGCAACGCGAGTAGCACCTGCTCGATCTGTGCCCCGTCGCAATCCACGAGTGGCAACTCGGATTCAAGTTGCTCTTGCAGATGGATTCCCGTGAGGTCCATCTGATGTTGCACCAGGCGCAGTACCTGCTCGATGACCCGGTTCAAATTGGTTGGCTGGATATTCATGGGGGTAGTGCGCGAGAAAGTCAGAAGATTCTTGACCAGGTCCCCGCAGCGCCGGCTTTCGGAAGCGATCAGGTCAAGGGAATCGCGGATCTCCTGCCGCCGGCTCTCACCCTTATCTCCATGATCGAGATACTTCCGCAGCAGCTTTGCGTAGGTCAGAATTCCAGACAGCGGATTGTTGATCTCGTGAGCCAGCACCGCGGCCATCTTCCCGATGGACGCCATCTTCTCGGTGTGCAAAGCGTGTTCGTGCGCACGCTTCAGCTCGCGAGTTTTTTGCTCCACCCGTTGTTCAAGGGTGTGAGTCCAGGCGATGTTTTCTGTGTGTTCGGACTTGAGCTGGCTGCTCATGTCATTGAACGAACGAGCCAGGTCGCCAATCTCATCTTCTGAGGCAACCGCGATCTGGTACCCGAGATCGCCCGCCTTCAGGCGCTCCGTGCCACGCTCCAGCGCAGTTACCGGACGTCCCACAACTTCCCAGATGAAGAACCAGCTCAGAACCGCGATCAGCACCAGGCCGCAGCCGGTGTGCGCAATCATCGTCCGGCTGCTTTCCGCCAGTTGGACATCCGCTTTGGCCAGCGAAAGATTCGTATCGAGAACGCCCAGAATTTGCTGCGAGGCCGGATGGGCGTGGCATGCCGCGTTTGAGCATGAAGCCTGGTTCTCGATGGGAGTGATAATTCCGAGAATGCGATGGCCTCCGCCGTTGCGGTAAATGCGGAATCGATCGGGACGGTTCAGCCGTGTGAGCGGCTGCGACTGTGCGTGACACCCGTAGCAGGCCTCCCCGCTCTTGTCCACAACATGGTTCTGTTCCCCGGGCGTAGTGGTATAGGTAATCCTGCCTTCCTGGTCGAAGATGCGGATCTTATAGATGCCCGGCTCAGACGCGATTGTCTGAATCGACTGGTAGAGCCCGTTGCGGTCGTTGCGCAACATGTAATCGCTTGTGCCTTGCTTGATGACATCGCTGATCCGTTCTGCCGCCTGAAGCGTGTTCTGCTCCAGATGCTGCCGGTGCAGGCGCACATTCAGATATCCGAGCAGCGCAAAAATCACCAGCATCGCCCCGAGCAACAGCAGGTTTAGCTTGGCGCTCAGGCTGTGTGTCAGCCGGAACCAGCGTCCTCGTTTTGGTTCAGTCGCCGGCATGCTCCATCACCGCCCCCACTGCAACCCCAGAACTCTCACTTGCCTTTTCCACCGCGAGTTCTTGCTTGGGAAAGATGGGCAGATACTTCACTGCCAATCCAAACGCGGCAAAACCGACGCCGATGATCATTCCAGTTACCGCCAACTCGCTCCACTTGGGGAAGTACCTCACCCCCGTGGATCCTTCGAATCCCGTGATGCTGACGTTCATCCGGTTGGTTATGAAGCCAAGCACAACCAGCACGGCGGAAATGTAGAGTCCGTTCGCACTGCTCCGAACTCTGCGTTGCATGAGCAAGACGAGCGGAAGAATGATCGCCAGCAGGATCTCAAGCCAGAACAGGTAGGTTTCGTATCCGGCATGGAACGCCAGCTTCAACGCCCCACGATTTGCAAGATCTTCGAAGCGCAAAATGCCATACACACCCAGCACCACGACCAGCACCCGCCCCAACTCTTGCAACACCGGCAGTTCCAATTGCAGCCCGAAGTGTTTCGAACTCAGCGATGATTCGAAGATCGTCATGGCCAGCCCCACGGCAATCGCCGAGAGAAAGAAGAACGCAGGAAGCAAGGGGCTGTACCAGAACGGATGCAATTTCTCCGGAACGATCAGATACAGCGTTCCAAGCGAAGATTGATGCAGCGTCGACAAGATCACTCCGCAGATCACCAGCGGAATCAGGATGGCGCGCACGACCTTCAGCGGTTTTTGCAGATTGAATCGTTCCAGCACGATAGGCGAGAACTCGAGCGCCAGTACAGTCGTGTACAACATCACGCAATAAGCCACCTCGAACATCACCGAGTGCGGATTGCGCATGATGAGGGGATGCCAGATGTTGTAGGGCTTCCCCAAGTCGTACATCAACGCGGCGCAGACCAGGATGTATCCGAGAAACGCGGTAAGAATCGTTGGGCGGATAATTGAATGCAGTCGCTTGACGTTGAGGATGTGAACCGCAGCCGTGAGGGTGAAGCCCCCGGCCGCCAGCATCACGCCGCACAGCACGTCAAAGCTGATCCAGATCCCCCACGGGAACTGATCATTCAAATTGGTCGATGCGCCCAGACCTTGCGTGAAGCGGATGAAGGTCGCGTAGACTCCACCTGCCATCAAGAAGAGAAAAACGAGCTTCCAAAAGGTGAAGCGGAAAAGTGGGCGGGCCATCATCGCTTTCCTCCATTCTTCTTTTCGCTCGCCTCTCGCGCTTCTGCCTCGGCGACCTCTTCCCGGCGATGCGTAATCCACCACACTCCTCCCAGCAGCATTCCGCCAAGCGGAACAAAGTCTGGAATGTGCGACAAGACGCGATAGGTCAGCATCGGCAGCGGATCCTTGGCAATATCCGTGCGGTATCCAAAACTCTCAAATGGAACCGAGGACAGCAGGAACACGGATGTGCCTCCCACTTCTTCCAGCCCGTAGATGTGATCTACATAAGTGCCAGGATTGTCGCGAATGCGTTGCCGCGCCTCTGCGATCAACTCGTCCCGCTCCCCGAATTTAGTAGCCCCGGTCGGACAAGCTTCGGCACAGGCGGTCGGTTTGCCCTGGGCCACGCGGTCCGGGCACATCACGCATTTCTGCACTTTGGGGAAGAGCTTTCCCCATTCGTACTTGGGAACGCTGAATGGGCATGCCACCATGCAATAGCGGCACCCCATGCATTTCGAGGCGTCATAAGTGACGGGGCCCATTGCGGTCTTCTTTAGAGCACCCACCGGACAAACGGACGCGCAGGAAGGGTCCTGGCAATTCATGCAGAGCCGTCGCATGAACTTGTCGCCACGCGTCAGGACGGCAGTCAGCTTATGCGCAGACTGGTATTCCTCCGCCGCGATGCCGTCGTCGTACCCCAGGTTGTTCTGGGTGGCGCATGCCTGCTCGCACTGCTTACACCCGATGCACTGGGTGGCATCATATAAAAGTGCTTTGCTCATGAAGTATGGTCCCGGTCTACCTGTTCGAACGTCCTGAGCTGACCGGATGTCCTTTCGACTGACGCCTGAGCCGAATGAGGAAATAGCGATTACCGATGTAACCGGACCGGAACGCCACAGCTGCTTACCTCATCGGAACTGAGGCCGTCGTGAAATTCAACAGCTTCAGACAGCTTAGAGTTTCAACAATTAGGAGGTTTTCATCCGTGACTCCTATCACCCTTGCGCGTGATGGCGGTCAATAGCTCTGCAAGCGCCAAACCAGCCGTGATTTAGGTTGTAATTCGCATCAGCAGGTGATGTGAACTGCAGCAGCAACGGCCGCTGCTCGCAAACCCTTGATATCGGGCCATTCACATCACGTGCCCGGTTATCACCACGTTCTGCCGCGGATCTCCACGTTGTGATCTTCATCAAAGTTGCTGTTGCATTTTTATGCGGCTTCGCCCGGCGCTTATCTCCACCTCGTGGTATCTCCTTTGTAGTCATGACTTAGCGGACGTAGCCTGCTCATCGTGACACTTTGGTCGGGAGATTGCCTTAGCAATAGCGTGAGTGACCTGGAAACCAGGAGGCACTCGGGGCGAGGTGGGTTATGACAGTCATCATGGTTCTTCTAACGTTCGCAATCTTCTTATCGATCGATTATGTTCGCGGCCACAAACAAATCGCAAAGCAAGTTGAGGTGCAACCCGGGCGTCGTCCCACCCTGTCGCAAGTCGTTCCCGCATTTGTGGCAGGATTCGAAGTGCCCGAAAACGTCCGCTATCACGCCGGTCATACCTGGGCGCTCGCCGAAAGCCGCGAACTGGTCCGCGTCGGCATGGACGATTTCGCTTCCAAGCTAATCGGCAAGATCGAGAACATTTCGCTGCCACAGCGTGGCCGCTGGGTCCGTCAGGGGCAGAAGATTTGGACGATTTTCCGAAACGGCAAATCGGTCGATATGGTCTCCCCGATCGAGGGAACCATCACCGACGTGAATGATGCAGTCGCAAAGAATCCGGAGTTGGTGCGCCGCGATCCTTACGGTGAAGGCTGGGTTGTAACCGTGCAGGCTCCCGATTCCAAGGTCAATTTCCGCAACCTGTTGAGCGGCACGCTGGCGCGGCTCTGGACTGAAGACGCGGCTCTCAGGGTTCGCAGCCGGGTGCCAGCCTTGGCCGGAGCCCTCGCGCAGGACGGCGGGATTGCGGTAGACGATCTCACAATCCACATGCCCGACGAGGACTGGGCCAAGCTGACTAAAGAATTCTTCTTGTCCTGACCCTGGACGAGGCGGACCCTCGACCGACCTCCTGATGGTTGCCGCCCGGAAAACATCCCGGGCGGCTCTTTCGTAGGAAGACTATTCCGGCAGTGCAGGCTGAGCGATTGCGCGCGAATATGAGCGCAAGATGAGTCCGCCCACCGCTACCGCTGCACTTAGCATCAGTACGCGCATAAACTGTGCAGCTGGCAGGCTCGCATCGCCAAAAACCGTGCGCAGCAGGCCAAAGCTGGCGCTGCAGGCACATAGGCTGAAATAGGCACGCTCCCGCAACCCGCGCGACAGACTCACCAGCCATGCAAGAATCGAAGCTACGATTAGGTAGATCACCGTCAGCCCCAGGTCCGCGCCTGGACCGCCGTGCAGAATCCCACCCTTGTGCGCCGCGAAGCCACGAATCGCGACGCCCAGGAACACAAGGGAGTGAAGCAGCGCGATCAATGCACGTTTACGATTAGTAAGAACCCCAAACTCATTCATACTGGACAGTGTCCCGGATGGCCGCCGACCAGCCAGTGACCGCCTTAACTTCCACATGTGATTCAAATCACAAAGTAACCTCCGGGTGCCCACCCTTCCCGCGTTCTGTGCGGGAGCGTGGGAGATTTGATTCCGCCGGATAAGATAGCGCCCCGCAGTGTTCCGCCGTTTCACGCTGTAGGAGGAGACCCAAGCGCAGTGATACCATCGCGGGCGACATGGCGAAACGCACCGCGGTCTCGTTTCTCTTCTGCCTGATTTTTTTGAGCCAGATCACTGCAGCCCAGGCTCCGGCTGCAATCCCTCGCTCCACAGTTCTGCGCGCCGCCCGCATGCTTGACGTGAAAGCCGGACGCCTCGTCCAGCCTGCTGAAATCCTCATTCAGGGCGACCGGATTGTAGAAGTCGGCCAGTCTGTAAAGCATGCCGCCGGCGCCGAGGTCATCGACTTGGGCGACCGCACCCTGTTGCCCGGTCTGATCGACGCGCACATCCATCTTTTTCTCCATCCCGGCGCCGAGGACCTTCAGACCGTTCAGGAATCGGTGCCGGAGCGCACAATAATGGCAACGCTTGCCGCTCGTGATGATCTTATGGCTGGTTTCACCGCCGAACGCGATATGGGAACCGAAGGCGCAGGCTCCGCCGACACTGCCGTGCGCGATGCCATTAACGCAGGCCGCATTCCAGGACCGCGCCTGCGCATCAGCGGCAACGCCATCAACATTTTTGGCGGACATGAAGACGCCATCGGCTATAACCCCGACCAGCACATCCTTCCCAACGCCACCTACGCCAACACTGCCGACGAGCTCGTGGCCGCGATGCGCCAGCAGTTCAAAGAAGGCGCGGACTTTATCAAGATCTACGAAACTGGCCGCGACTCAATCAAAGCAGGTAAACTCTCCACCCCTTATCAGTACTCCCAGGCTCAGCTGGAAGCAGCCGTGAAAGAAGCCGCCAGACTGGGGCGACCGGTTGCGGTTCATGCCACAGGAGAGCCGGGAACCCTCTATGCGGCGCGGGCAGGGGTAGTCTCCATCGACCACGCCGACCAGTTAGGCGACGAGACCATGCGCCTGATGAAGCAGAAACAGATCTTCGCAGTTCCCACCTTCACCATCTTCGAATATTTCGCAGAGCATGCGTCCACCCCGCAGCAGGCAGCGCACGAGCGTCAAATCCTCGATCTCAAAGCCGAGGAGTTCAAGGGGCAAATCGCCGCCGGAGTGCCGATGGCACTCGGCTCCGACGTAGGTCCTTTCCCGCATGGCGCGCAAGCCCGCGAATTCGTCCTAATGGTGAAATTTGGGATGTCGCCCCTGGGCGTACTGCAGGCCGATCTCGTCAATGGCGCAAAGCTGCTAGGTTGGGAAGGACAGATCGGCTCGCTCGAACCTGGCTATTTAGCGGATATTGTTGCCGTCCCTGGGGACCCGCTCCAGGACGTCGCCGTTCTCTCTAATGTCAGCTTCGTGATGAAGAATGGCGTCGTGTACCGCAAGTAGGAAGTTTATTGGCGAAGTCAGGGAAACATCTGCAATTAATGTGCATGGCCTGCCAGTTTTAATGAGAAAGAATCCTCAAAGCCATCATCCTGTGCACCTTCCCGCTGTTCTAATCTTCAACTCATGGTAGGCTGATTGCGCTTTTCCGGAGTGCTCGTCGCCCAGGACGGCACTTATGAATATCAGCTGCTTTTCCATACTCCGAGTAAGCACATTAGTGTCGATTGCCACTCTGGCCTTGAGTTCCCGCCTGTGCGCGCAAGGACCACTTCCCAACGCGCCCATGCCGTCAGCAAGGGCAGTTCTGCCCCTCATTGCCACCCCGCCGCCCAGAATGGAGACATCGCATAAATTCTGGGACAAGCCAAATCAGATTCTGTTCGTAGCAGCTGCCGCCGGAAATGCCGCGGATTTTGCAGTCACCCGCACGAATCTGCAGAGCGGCGGCAGGGAATTGAATCCGATCGTCCGTACCTTCGGACGCTCCAGCGCAGGCTTGGCCATGAACTTCGTCGGAGAAACCGCCGGAGTAATCAGCCTCAGCTACTTCTTCCACAAAACCGGGCATCACAAATTGGAAAGAGCAGTGTCCCTCGTGAATATCGGATCCTCGACGGGTGCGGTAGCTTACGGACTATCGCACCG
>Ga0068856_100004478_pt1 | contig 13899 bp, 15 predicted proteins | sample KBSCornC62_FD_66595 | JGI IMG/M metagenome (GOLD analysis project Ga0068856, IMG submission 66595) | Corn rhizosphere microbial communities from Kellogg Biological Station, Michigan, USA - KBS Corn C6-2 | ecosystem: Host-associated > Plants > Roots > Rhizosphere > Soil ...
ACAGTTCCATCGACCACCCTAGTTACCATAAAGTCATCACATTGTCCGCTTGCTCCGGTTACATAGCCGGTTTCAAATCCGCAACTGGCAATTGCTTCGATAGGTGGTGATGGCCATGTATCGCCGCCATTCATATTTGATCTCATTTCTTTTCTCCTATGCTGCCACTTCCGAAGCGGCTACTTGAGTTTGTTGTTCGGCAGTTGACAGTCCTCGCGGTGTAATTTCTACAGGCGCACCGTCAAACACCTGACTCATGAGTTGGCGCACGGCACCTGAGTCCTCTACTACCTGTTGGCGACGTCGTCTGCGCACTTCCCCAGGCCATGTTTGATGCGTTACTTTGTTTAGGTCTGTTTGATCAGGATAAAAATCATACATTATGTGTAAACTCGTTGAAATATTAAAAAAGGCTCCGGTGGGAGCCATCTGGTGTCGGGCTGTGCTGCGAGCTTAGCGCTCGGTGGCTCCAACCATGTTGAAGCACAGCCCCTGCAGGCCGAGAATAATGAGGACGAAGCTTCGTAGGTTGGATATCATTATGTTCATTAGGGTACGCCGCCTCGCTATATATGTCAACAGCTTGCCGAGTGCTACTATAGAGTACATATGAAAACTGCTGTTGTTGCATACGACCAGAACCGAGGTATTGGTATCGGCTCTGAGCTACCATGGGGCCGTGACTTGCCGAGCGACATCCAGCATTTCCGTGAACTGAGTAAGGGCAAGAGCGTCGTTATGGGCCGCACAACGTATGAAGCGATTGGCCGCCCATTGCCAGAGCGTCAGAATATAGTTGTGACACACCGGCCGTTTGCAGCCGAAGGGATAGATGTAGTACAGAGCCTGCCAGAGGCGTATGCTGCGGCAAAGTTTGATGTGTGCATCATTGGCGGCGGAGCCATTTACGCGCAAGCACTTGCAGACACTGACGTAGTCTACGCTACCGAAGTGCAAGCCGCCTTTCCCGGTACGACTGCTTTCTTCCCGGAGCTTGGCGCGGGGTGGAAAGAGGTAGAGCGCGAACATCACGAGGCGGACGAGCAGAACAAGTACGCGTACGACTTCGTTACCTATAAGCGCCGCTAAACGGCAATAGGGGCTTTGATGGCTGGGTGCGACTCATAGCCAACAAGCTCTATGTCTTCAAATTTAAAATCAAAGATGTTTTTGACATCCGGATTTAGCTTAAGTGTGGGTAGGGGCAGCGGTTCGCGGCTGAGCTGCTCATTCACTTGGTCGATGTGGTTGTTGTAGATATGCGCATCGCCAAAGGTGTGTACGAACTCGCCCGGTTTAAGACCGGTCACTTGGGCCATCATTAGTGTCAATAATGCATAGGAGGCGATATTGAAAGGTACCCCTAGGAAGGTATCGGCGCTACGCTGGTAAAGCTGGCACGAGAGTTTGCCTTCTGAGACATAGAACTGGAACATGGTGTGGCATGGCGGCAGGCCTGCTATGGCCATTTCGTCGATGTCTGCGACATTCCAGGCACTGACGATAATGCGGCGCGAGGTCGGGTTGTTCTTTATGGTATCGACGGCCCGCTGTATTTGGTCGATCTCGCCGCCCTTGCCGTCGGGCCAGTGACGCCATTGGTAGCCGTAGACGGGCCCAAGCTTACCCCATTGCATGGCAAAATCGTGATCTGACGCGACTTTTTCGATAAATTCTTTCATTCCCTGTTGCCATTCGTCAGTTTGAGTATCGGCCGCAGTGATTGTCTTGCCGGTTGTTTGCTGAATGTAATTGCGGTATGGCCATTCATTCCAAATGCTTACACCGTTCTGCACGAGGTATTCGATGTTGCTGTCGCCTGCCAGGAACCAGAGCAGTTCGTGCACGATGCTTTTCATATAGAGCTTTTTGGTGGTGACTGCTGGAAAGCCTTCGGAGAGGTCAAAGCGCAATTGACGGCCAAACACACTCCTGGTACCGGTGCCGGTCCGGTCATCTTTGCCGATGCCGTTATCGCGGATATCGCGCAGTAAGTCTAAGTATTGCCGCATGTCCCCTCCTGTTGGTACAACGTATTATGGCTGACAGCCCCCGAGCGTGCAAGCTAAGATGCCGCCTTCGCAAGCTTATCGCTAAGGTGTGCCCCGACGAGCGGATGAACCTCGCGAATGCTGGCCACCATGTGCTCAAGCAGACGGCCCAGCCCGCTAGATAATTGAGTATCTTTGCAGAGGCTGGCGAGCGTCTCATAGTCTATGGTAGCGGCGCAGCGTTGCCGATGTCCAAGAAGTGTCACGTACTGTGCCGGGCTGTTCTGTCCGCTAGCCTGCAGTTTGCTGTGAAGCTCTAAGCTTTTATCAAAACAAGCCTCGAATGCATCTGCGAGGCCCGCTTGCTCAACTTCGTCCGGAACCGCATAGCCATTGCGCGGTGTAAAGGCTTGCAGTGCCAGCTCCACGCCCGTCTGCGTGGTGAGTAGCTGGAGGGTTGCAAAATCGCTCACCAGCTCCCAGCGGTACTGCAGTGCACTCGGCAATGGTACTTCAGTATCCAGATAGGCTTGCAGATCGGACGCCTTGGCCTCATATCCCAGGCTGTCAATAACGTCTGCAAGCTCATCTGCAGATAGGTTAGTGTAAGGGTACAGCAAAGGTGCCAGCAGTCCGAATTCTTGGCGCGGCGCATGAGTAACCAGCTGTGCAGTCTCGGACGTATCGGCGCTATAGCCGGCCTTCAGGCTGTCCTGCGCGATTTGCTGTAGTAATGCACTGTCATGGCCGGTTTTTTGCATACTGACCGCTTGGGGGTTGCAGGCTGTAGGAAGCGTCTGCTGGATGCTCGCCAACAGCTTTACGTTGCCCTTAGCATTTGCTGCCAGCTTCTGATGCATGCCAAGCAGTTCTTTGAGGCCATTGATATACGTCTCGCTCGTTGTCTTAGACAATGCCGGCGGTACATAAAAATCGAATTGCTGCTCGGCTGCATGCTGTGCGATTTGTTTTTTGTCTTCAATGATTTGCTTTACCGACACTGGCTCGCTTATCGCTGCCGGACTGGCAGTATCGCGCAGAGCCAGGGCCTGTGTTACATGCTTCCAGATGTTATTTGCAATGGTTTCGGAGTCGTCAGTAGCAAATACGACCGGCAAACCGCGCTGCTTTGCTTCCCATAAGTAGCCGGCCCGCACGCGCTCTAAGAAGGCGTCATCTAAGTTATCAAAGCGTTCGCCCTGACCGCGCTTGTGAGCGCGCTCTTTGAGTATTTGTACGGGTGCATCTAGCACAATACAAAGATCCGGTTCAACCCCATTGACTGCAAAGCCAATAATACGATTAATCGTGTCATAGTCGGGCACGTCACCCCGGCCATAGTATTGAATTGCCAAAGTAGTGAGGTAGTTGCGGTCAACAACACAAATAACTCCCTGTTCGACACTCTTCTTTATAACTTGCAGTGACTGCGACCGGGCGGCATTGTACAGCAGCACCTCGGTATTGGTGTTCATGGGGTAACGGGGGTCTTGCGTCAGCTGCCGGATCGCCCGGGCTGTCAGATCACTCTGGCTATCGGGCTCGCGTAACATGCGCACCGGCAATCCCGCAGCTTGCAGACGCCGTGCTAGTTCTAATATTTGAGTTGTTTTGCCAACGCCTTCCGGCCCTTCAAGTACGATGTACTTTCCCCTACTCATAGGGTAAGCCCTCGATCTTTACCGGCAGCGAGCGCTGATCTTTGTATGCCTTGGGCAGCATCATATCGGGTGACCAAGTCTTGATTATGGTGTCCAGGTCTGTCCCCTGCTGATACTTGCCGCTGAAACCGCCGTCGCGGCCGGCGCCGTAGCTGCCATCCACTTCCCCGGTTTCATGGAAGATGATCTGGGCGGTACGCTCGCCGACTGGCAAAAGCACGGTTTCTCGCTGGTTTAAGTTGTAGATTTCTAGCGTAAGGCGGTTGATGTATCCCGGGTCAATCCAGCCTGCATCAAAACACACGGCTATACCATTACGGCCCCAGCTAGAGCGTGACCGGACCTCACACGCCCCAGGCGGCAAAATGCCGAAGAATTCATGGGTGTGAGCAAGGATACGCTCGCCAGGTTTTAAGCTAATGACCGGATGGTCTAATGGAATGTTGGCGACAGGCTGGAAGCCATTAAGCTTACACCATTCTCCGTGAGGCATCGCCTTGTATGGGCCATCGAAATAGCGCTCGACGTCTTCTTTGTCGAACGGATTATAGATGGTGCGCTCGTTCATGCGCTCGATACGGTAGTAATGATAGCCGAGTGTTACATCAAGGCTGGCCTGGCTGACATGTTTCGGGTCGTGTGGTACGCAGACGATATGTCCGTCATCGATGGCCGCACGAATCTGAGTGTTACTATAAACCCCCACACCTTCTCCTCTCTAGTTCATTCTATTTTACGCAATAACTTGGTAACTATACAAGCGTAGAAAGTACATCAATCACGCTATTGGTCAAGACGCTTATGCTTATGCTGGTTGGGACAGACGGTTCAGGGTACAATAGCTACCATATGCGGAAGCGACCCTTTTCTCCTCTAAGCGTTCGGAAAGAATTCTGGCTACAGCTGGTGGTGTACCTGGTAGGTATCCATGGTTTGTATGTTGTAGCTATCACGCTTCTTGACCAGCTCAGTGCCCATCCGGGAGGGCATTTAAGCGCCATAGATGTCGACATCCCACTCTTGATAGGCTTTGGGTTTGTGTACCTGGCATCACTCTTGCGGAGGCGTAAACAGATGGCCTGGGCTGTGGCTGTGGGCGCCTACATTTTTATGATAGGTTTTTATGCCAATCAGATAGAGGGGGCGATTGACCACCGTGACTGGCTGCAGGTTGTCAGCAAGCTTGGCCTGCCGCTCATTAACATCACACTTCTCTGGCTAAGCCGTCGCGCTTTTACTGTGAGGAGTGATATACAAAGCTTCCGGTATTCGCTGCGGTTTATCGCACTCATTCTTCTGGCAGCATTCATATACGGTACGGCGGGCTTTATGCTCATGGATAAACATGATTTCCATCATGAAATAACCCTTGGCGAGGCAGCGCACCGAACGCTTGACCAGTTCGGCCTTACTACCGACAATGGCCTTGTGCCGCACACTCGGCGCGCACGGCTGTTTGTAGACTCACTGTCTGTCGTGAGCGTGGCAGCGGTCAGCTATGCTGCTATCTCGCTGTTCCAGCCCATCCGCGCCCGTTACACACACCATGAGGACGGCTTATCCAAAGCCCGGGAGCTGCTGGTAGCGCAAAATGGCACCAGTGAGGATTTCTTTAAGGTTTGGCCGCATGATAAAACCTACTTTTTCGATGCAAGCGGGAGCGCAGGCTTGGCTTACAGGGTGCAAGGTGGTGTGGCACTGGTGGTTGGCGACCCTTTTGGCTCGCGGGCAAAGGCTGCAAAGCTCTTGCACGGATTTGAAGACCTCTGCTACGGGAACGACTGGCAGCCGGTGTTTGTGCACACGGAACCGCAGTGGAATGAGTTCTATACCCGTCACGGCTACTCGGTACAAAAATTAGGCGAAGAGGCTGTGGTTGACCTGGAACATTTCCTGCGCGACGTGCACGGCAATAAATACTTCCGTCAGATTCGCAACCGCTTTCAGCGTGAGGACATGACTGCCGAAGTGCTTTCGCCACCGCACAACAAGGCAGTCGTTAATCGCCTACGGCTCATTTCGGAGGCGTGGCTGGATAGACCGGGACGTTCGGAGCGGGGTTTTGCCATGGGCTACTTTAGCGAGGAGTATCTCCAGCAGTGCCCGGTTGTGGTGGCTCGGGATGCCGCAGGCACTATCCAGGCTTTTCTGAACCAGATTCCCTCCTTTGACCCTGACGAAGCCAATTTTGATATGCTCCGCACCAGTAATGAAGCACCGGGAAATGTGAATGATTTCCTGCTCATGGCGTTCATCGATCATTTGCATGCCGAGGGGATAAAACGCCTGAATCTAGGCTTATGCCCGCTGGCTGGGCTCGATGACCTGGAAGAAAAATCGGTCATTAGCCGCAGCCTGGAGTTTGTTTACTCCAATGGCGACCGCTTTTACTCCTTTAGCGGCCTTACACGTTTTAAGGCAAAATACGAGCCTTCATGGAGCGACCGGTACATAGTGTATAAAGGCGGTCTCAGAACATTTGTGAAGGCCATGAATGCTTTGCCGCGCGCTATGCGTGTGAAAATCAAAGATTGAGTGCTTGCATGGTTGCCGCGTGCACGGTGTCAATAGAGCCCTGAGCCGCTACAACAGTTGCCTCGTACTCTTGGGCTGCAGCCTGGTAGCCTTCGAGGGTGCGACGATGGTAATCGAGCTGCTGCTGTTCAAAGTAGTCGGTGTCTTTATGCCGTAAGTTGCGGCGGCTTTGCAAAACTTCGAATGGCGCACTATAGAGAATAACTTGGTCCGGACTGAATGCAGCCAGGGCTTCCCGACATGCTTGAGCTCCCAGCTCGGGGTCGAGCCCATCTCCATACACCTGGTACGCAATAAGCGAGAGCGGACTGCGATCTACCAGCACGGTGGAACCGGCTTTACGTCGCCCTTCCAAGTCCTCGGCCAGAGCGTGGTAGATGGCCAAGGCAATATGAAGATTAGTGGGCGCGGGCCGCAATGCATTGGAGAACATAATGCTGCGAAGGGCTTCACCAATGGGGGTGCCCCCCAGCAGGTGTGTCGTGTACACATCATGTCCTTGCGCTCGCAAGGCTTTTGCGACAAGCTCGAACTGCGTAGTCTTACCTACGCCATCGGGGCCGTCGAACATGTAGAGTTTGCCGCTAGTCATCATAGAAATTGTATCAGACTAAAAAGAGCCTGCTGGTCGCAGGCAGGCTCTTTGAAGTTTTTAGCTTAGCCAATCGAGGCAATGTCGACAGTGATGGAGGGGCCCATGCTGGTCGTCAGATGGACAGCCTTCAGGTAATTACCCTTTACACTAGTGGGCTTGTTGCCTTTGATGCTTGCTAGAACGGCTTGCAGGTTCTCTAGCAGCTGAGTTTCGGAGAAACTAACCTTACCAACGCCAAGATGAACGATACCAGTGCTGTCGACGCGGTATTCGACACGTCCGGCTTTAGCTTCGGCAACTGCCTTGGCAACGTCGTTAGTCACGGTACCGCTCTTCGGGTTAGGCATGAGCCCACGGGGACCCAGAGTACGAGCGTACTTACCAAGCTTGGGCATTTGTGCTGGGGTAGCTATAAGAATGTCGAAGTTCATTTCGCCCTTTTCGAGCGCCTTAGTAACATTCTCGACGCCAGCGATCTCTACATCCTCTACGGCAGCGTCATCGAACACAGCAATGCGGACTTTCTTGCCCGTACCTGCTGGCAGAACCAGGTTATCACGAATGTTTTGGTCGGCCTGACGAGGGTCAACGCCAAGGTTAATGTGCAGTTCAACTGTGGCATCGAACTTAACGTGACTCGTCTTCTTTGCTAGTGCTACGGCTTCCTCGAGCTTGTAGGCTTTGTCTTTTTCGACAAGCTTGGCGCTGCCCTGGAATTTCTTGCCCTGGCGCTCCAGACGGCTGCGAGCAGGCTTGGCAGCTTGCTTTGGCTTGTCGTCTGCGTCAGCTTTTGCTTCATCAGCGTGTGCCTTACGCTCTTCTTTGGCGGCCTTTTCTTCGGCTTCTTTGATACCCTTCTCAGAGCGCTTGCCAGCCTTGGCGGTTGCCTTAGGCTCGGTAGCTACCGCTTCTTCAGTATTGCTAGTTTGAGTGCTTTCTTCAGTAGTCCCATTGGTTGCCTCCTGAGCAGTAGTATCTACTACCGGTGCGGCTTCGACAGTTAGATTTGCCTCAGCTACTTCAGCTTTTTTGGTTGCTTTCTTCTTGGCTTCCGCCATAATCATTCTCCTTTCGTGGTGCTAACGGCCTTTCGGTCTCCCACGAATTAATTACTTATCTTTATGCTATTTCTCGGTCTGGCGCTGGTGCGGACGGCTGCATTGAGCCGGTTGCCGCAAGCCTTGCAAAAGAGGCCGCCATATCGGGGTTGCTGCTGATAGTGTTAGCCGCCATCATTATGTAAGATGCGGCAATATCAATGCGTCCTGACTGTACTGCAACGGTTGCAAGCTCGGCATCCTTAGCGGCGCGGGCTTCGGCTGCCACATGATCTTCAATCTGACGGTCAGATGGGAATTCTACACCAGACATGGCTAGCCCTCGACTTCGACGCCCATACTGCGCGCAGTTCCGGCAACCATCTTCATGACAGCTTCGACATCGTCGGTGTTCATGTCGTGAGCCTTTTCTTCGGCGATACGTCGCAGATCAGTCTGGCTCAGCTTCTTGCTAATCTTCTCGCTGTTCGGCCGGCCAGAACCCTTCTGGATGCCCAGGGCTGCACGAATACGGTCGTCCGTAGGTTCGGCAACCACACGGAAGTCCATGGTTCGGTCATCATAAATAGTAATGTGCGCAGTGACAGTTTTGCCCTGCATGTCCTTAGTAGCGTCGTTGAACGGCTGGATAAAATCCATCATGTTCACGCCGTACTGACCAAGGGTACTACCAACCGGCGGCGCTGCGCTGGCTTGGCCACCCTTAATCTTCATCTTTAAATTTGCTTTGACGACTTTAGCCATCGTTATACTCCTTTATTACGAACGTTCACCGACCCAGCGAGCGCTGGTTTGAAGCGCGGTTACTAGCTCTCCTACCTTTAAGTAGTGCGTAACGTCGTTATTTTAGCAGTTCTTGATCTATTTGTCGAGGAGACGGAGCTTATCCGGCTGTATTATCGGCTTTGAAACTTTCTGCGGCCTTTTTGAGGCAAAAGCCCTCAAAGCATGGTGGCTGGCCCGAAGAGAGTGTGACATTGGTGCCGCAGGCCACCCAGCCGATAGGCTGTCCGAAGTCGAACGTCATTACGCACTCAACCCGCGCATTGGATGGAAAGGCATCAGCATGCTGCGCCAAGTCATCCTCGGCACACATTACCTGGGACAAATGAAAATCCGCTGCTTCGCCCGGGCGGTTCATGCTTGCTACACTCGTTTTACTTGCAGAGAGTCGAGCTCGACTGGAGTTTCGCGGCCGAACATGTTCACAAGGACCTTCAGCTTGCCCTTTTGCGGGTCAATCTCGTTAATGCTGCCGTCAAAGCCCTTGAACGGACCATCGGTGATGCTGACGACTTCGCCGAGCGCGTAATCAATCTTGTGCTTAGGCTGTTCCAGACCCATACGTTTCTGGATCTTCTCGATTTCGTCTTGGCTCACGGGAGTGGGATCACTGCCGGATCCTACGAAACCAGTAACAGATGGGGTATTACGCACGATGTACCATGCATCTTCAGACATCTTCATCTGGACAAGCACGTAGCCTTGGAAAATTCGCTTCTCGACGATCTTGCGTTTGCCGTTCTTGATCTCAATCATTTTCTCTTTAGGAACTAAAACCTCAAAGATTTTGTCCTTCATGTCGAGCGAATCTGCGCGCTGACGGATGCTCTCGGCAACCTTCTCCTCGTAGCCGCTGTAGGTGTGGATGGCGTACCACTGCTTAGTTGTGTCATATCGTTTGCTTGTAACCATAATTATCCCTTTAAAATCACTTGTTTAAATAGTTTGTCGAGCCCAAAGTCTACAGCGGCAATGAGGCCACCGAAGATAATCGAAAAGATAATAACAGCCGTGGTTAGCTGACGGGCTTGCTTGAGGCTTGGCCAAGTGACGAGCTTGAGCTCCTGCCAGCTGCCAATGAAGTAGCTGATGCCGAGTATCTTTCCCAAAAAACGCATAAAACGTAATGAGAAGAACCATTTGAGGGCGTACCCTAGCTGCTTGAGCGGCGGCCGGTGACTTAGCCATGCGAGGCCTTTGAACGGCCACCGTAGGACCCCAAATGTGCGCCGCACCTTGCCCTGTTTTGGAGGGAGTGCCGCCGTTGCCTGAGCCTTTTCGGCCTTTTCACGCACGGTTTCTGATGGTGCGCGTAAGCGGCGCTTTTGCTTGGACTTCTCTGTCTCTGCCACGACCTGTTCCCTACCTTTTCTGCTGGTAATTAAAAAGCCTACAATGCTTTGTAGGCGTTCTTGTCAAGAATAGCACGCAGACCACCAGAGGTCAAGCACACAATCTCGGCCAGGTGCGCTATAGTTAGATGTATGACGCTAGCGCTAATCTGGTTTGCTGCTTTTGCAGTACTGGAGCTCCTGCTTTATTTTCGACCATTTTGGCCCCTCCGGCGGCCGCTTGCAGCAGGCTTGCTGGTTGCGGGGGCCGGAGTAAGCGGCTATTTATTTGCGTCCCGTCCTGCCTTAGCGAGTACCGTAGTGGTACTCATTACCTTGTACCGAGTCTTTAACTTGTTACGGGTCGTCGAAGGCAGGATGATCGAGCAGTACCTGCGCCGGGTGGCGCTCCGGACAAGCTTCTGGCTCATCTTGCTGCAAGTACTAACACTTGGCTTCTGGGCACTGACCGAACGACTGCATGTTACTTCTTATGGCTGCTGGCTGGTGCTGGCCGTATTACAGGTCATCGCGGCACTGGGTATCGCCATCGTGACGCGCAGCAGCCTGCGTGCTCTACGGGCGCCAAACACCCAGACACATTTGGCAGACCGCGATCTACCCAGTATATCGCTCTGCATACCAGCACGAAATGAGACCGAATCGCTGGAGAGCTGTTTACGCGCACTTATTGCTACCGACTACCCTAAGCTGGAGATCTTAGTCCTGGATGACCAGTCCCACGACCGTACGCCGGAAATTATCCGCAGCTTTGCGCATGACGGGGTGCGATTTATTAATGGCAAGGAGCCGCCGGCTGGGTGGCTGGCCAAGAACTGGGCATACCAACGGCTTCTGGACGAGGCGAGCGGAGATATCCTAGTTTTTGCAGGCGTTGATGCCCGCTTCGGCAAGAGTAGCTTGCGGGCGTTGGTCACCGAAATGCTGGTCACTTCGCAGCAGATGGTAAGCATACTCCCTACTAACAACGTCCGCGACGACGATCATCGTACACAATCGGTGCTTTTACAGCCCGCCCGGTACGCCTGGGAACTTTGTATCCCCCGGCAGCCAGCTAAGCGGCCGGCTGTGCTAAGCACAGTGTGGGCGGCCAGGCGTGATCATTTAGTTAAGCAGGGCGGTTTTGCGGCTGTTATGCGCAACATAACTCCGGAGAGTTATTTTGCTAAAACAGCAGCTGCTTATAGCTTCTGGAAGGCAGATGGTTCACTGGAGTTCACCAGTAGCAAGCGCTTTAGGGAGCAATGGGATACTGCTGTCCGGACACGCTACCCGCAGCTGCATAAGCGGCCTGAGCTGGTACTGTTAGTGAGTTTCCTGCAGGCCGTAAGCCTAGTCTTTCCGGCCGGTATGGTTGTAGTTGCGCTCCTGGCACGTATGTGGCCGCTCGCCATGCTGGCGGCGACGGCATTAATCATCCAGTGTATGGTCTACAGCGCTATTGTAACGATAACGTATCGAAGCTTTAAGCTGCGCAGTGTGGCGGCGCTGCCGATAGCGATTTTACTAGATATCATCATCAGGCATATGTCTATGTGGCGGTACGAATTCAGCCAGGTGATCTGGAAAGAGCGTGATGTTACGCAGCCGGTGATGCATGTGGTGCCGCATCTGCCGCCGCTGGAGTAGCCTTGGTGTCGTGAATGTTAGGTATAACGATGCTGAATACAGAACCTTTATTCAGCTCGCTCTCAAGGCTAATGTTCGCATGGATGATCTTAGCTAGCTTCATCGTTACATACAGCCCCAGGCCGGTGCCATTGTGCTGGCGCGTCCGGTAATCCTCGCTGCGGAAGAACTTGTCAAACACACGTTCCTGATCGGCTTTGCTAATACCAATCCCCGTATCGCTTACGGTAAAAAGTATGCCATCGTCAGCTGGCTGGGCGCGGAGTGTCACGCTGCCTGTGTCGGTGTATTTGATGGCATTTGTTATAAAGTTTTGCAGTACTTCGCGTACATAGAGCTTACAGGAACTAAGCTGGCCTATGTTATCGGCAACTTCGGTTTTGAGTTCAAGATTCTTCTTTCGGGCGTCTGCCGTGTAGTTATCTGTCAGCTCGGCTACAAATTCTTTGAGAGGAATTGCTTCCACATCGAGCGTGAGCTTACCGCGCTCTGCCCGTGAAAGAGTCGCCAGATCATTGATCATATCCGCCAAGAAGACGATCTGGTTGTGAGCCTCAGTAAGTGCAGTTTTGACAGCTGCAGTATCGCCGCCTTTCTCTACTATGATCTGGGCGTTGCTGATATTGCCCTCACTAATAGCAATCGGCGTACGCAATTCGTGACTGACAACGCTGATAAACTCATCCCGCTCTTCTTCCAGGGACTTTTCATGGGTTATATCCCGCAGTAGTAGTACGAAGCCTTGCACACCTTCCTTGCCGTATCCTAAGTGGACGGGCGCAATTGCGAGGTAGAGATTAGCAAAACTGCCGTCAGTGTACTTGATCCGCAAGTCGCGGTTTGTGGTTGGGGTGCGGGTGTTCTGTATAAGGTTTACGATATCAATAGTGGCGTTCTCAGCGGTAACAGGATGCAAGAATTTGCCGATGGACACGCCCTGCATCGAGCTGTTTATATCCAGAACGTTTAGCGCCGCAGCATTATATAGTATGACGTTAGCTTCCTCATCAACCGCCACCACGCCATCGGCCATGCTGTTAACCAGACTCGTAAGCTGGCTATGTTCCAGACCTTCTTTTTCTTGGCTGACATCCAGTTTATGAATGCTGTCGGTGGTGAGATGCAGAATGCGCAGTAAAATAAAAATCATCACCCCGACTACAGCCGTAGTTGCAGCGGCCATGAGTACCGTACTGAAATCGTGAAGATCAGGGTGAACAATGATCCAGGCTGCGATACTGGCAGTCATTCCCAGGAAGGCTAATATCGCACCGCGCCGCGGCATGTAGACGCCGATAGTGCCAATAAGCAAGAGCCAGCACAAGTAAGTAAAACTGCCAAACCCTATAATCAGCGTACTGATACCGGCTGCAATGATTACATAAGCGCAAGAATAAAGGCGTACTTTTGCAATGGTATAAGGTTCCCAGAAGACCAGAGCAAGCCCTGTGAGCGTAATCGCTGCGGCGGCGGGCAAACATGCCCATGAGTAATAGCTTTCTGTCAGCACGATTGTTTGCTTATAAACTAGCAGCACAAATAGCGCAACAAGCAAGGACACCGCTAGGCCAAGCACTCGAATGGCCGTGACGACATGTTTATCGACCGTTTGGAGCTTCTGAGGGTCCATTTAGCGCAGCCCTTCTGTGGCGGGGCAATTACGTCTGTGCATGCACCTATTATGCCACAGCTAGGCATAAGCGTAATGTTAACTTTGCAGCGCCGGTCTGTAGGTGCGCATCGCTTTGCGAGACCCAGGGGTGGTAGGATCCACGGCTTCCATAGCCCGCCAGAATTCCGGACCGTGTTTCATTATCTTGGTGTGCGTGAGCTCATGCAGGATCACATAATCAATAAGCTGCCATGGCAGTTGCATCAGGAAAAGATTGAGCACAATGTGTTGTTGCTGATCACAGCTGCCCCAGCGCGATTTGAGCTGCTTAATAGAAACACTTCGGTAGCTAAACCCATACCGGTCGGCCAGGGCTGCTACCCGGCCGGGCAACAGTTTTTCGGCTTGAGCCCGCAGTGCTCGGATGCTGGCTTTCTGCGCCATGGCCTGCACGAGGCCGTCCTCCGGCGTCATGTGGAGAGGATGAGTAATAATAATCTCCGTATCCTTAACCCGGCTTTGAGGTTTGGTTGCTGCAGCAGAGGCAACAAAGTGCAGGTGATGCGCCTTCCCTACGGGCTGCTGATGGGCCAGCGGTTCTGCGGCTGGCTGCGCATGGCGAGCAATCCACTGACGTCGCGAATGTGCGAACTCCAGGCCGGCGGTATAGGGCATCCATGTCG
>Ga0068856_100004479_pt1 | contig 13897 bp, 14 predicted proteins | sample KBSCornC62_FD_66595 | JGI IMG/M metagenome (GOLD analysis project Ga0068856, IMG submission 66595) | Corn rhizosphere microbial communities from Kellogg Biological Station, Michigan, USA - KBS Corn C6-2 | ecosystem: Host-associated > Plants > Roots > Rhizosphere > Soil ...
GTGGTCTTCAAGATGGAGAGCCACAACCATCCGAGCTACATCGAGCCGTATCAGGGCGCGACCACCGGCGTCGGCGGCATTTTGCGCGACGTGTTCACGATGGGCGCGCGCCCGATCGCCTGCCTCAATGCGCTGAGTTTTGGCGCGCCGGAACACCCCAAGACCCGCCATCTGGTGTCGGGCGTGGTGGCCGGCGTCGGCGGCTACGGCAACTCGTTCGGCGTGCCGACCGTCGGCGGCCAGGTGCGTTTCCATACCCGCTATGACGGCAACATCCTGGTCAACGCGATGGCGGTGGGTCTCGCCGACACCGACAAGATCTTCTATGCGGCGGCTTCCGGCGTGAACATGCCGATCGTCTATCTCGGCTCCAAGACCGGCCGCGACGGCATCCACGGCGCCTCGATGGCGTCGGCCGAGTTCGACGACGATTCCGCCGAGAAGCGCCCGACCGTGCAGGTCGGCGATCCCTTTGCCGAAAAACTGTTGCTGGAAGCCTGCCTCGAAATCATGGAAGCCGATTGCGTGATCGCGATCCAGGACATGGGCGCGGCGGGGCTGACCTGCTCGGCGGTGGAGATGGGCGCCAAGGGCGATCTTGGCGTCGATCTCGATCTCGACGCGGTGCCGACCCGCGAAACCGGCATGAGCGCCTATGAGATGATGCTCTCCGAGAGCCAGGAGCGCATGCTGATGGTGCTCAAGCCGGAAAAGGAAAAGCAGGCCGAAGCGATCTTCCGCAAGTGGGGGCTCGATTTCGCGGTCGTCGGCTACACCACGCCGAGCAAGCGCTTTGTCGTCAAGCATGGCGGCGATGTGATGGCCGATTTGCCGATCAAGGAGCTGGGCGATGAGGCGCCGCTGTACGATCGGCCGCATGTGGAAACGGCGCTGCTGCCGACCATCCGCGCCCAGGACGTCAGGCCGCCTGTTGGCATCATTCCGGCGCTGGAAAAACTGATCGCGAGCCCGGAGCTGTGCTCGCGGCGCTGGGTCTGGGAGCAATATGACCACGTCATTCTCGGCAATACATTGCAGCGTCCCGGCGGCGACGCCGCGGTGGTGCGGGTGCAGGACGGGCCAAAGGGGCTGGCGCTGACGGTCGACGTCACGCCGCGTTATTGCGAGGCCGATCCCTATCAGGGCGGCATGCAGGCGGTCGCCGAAGCCTGGCGCAACATCACCGCGGTCGGCGGCCGGCCGCTCGCGATCACCGACAACCTCAATTTCGGCAATCCGGAGCGACCCGAAATCATGGGCCAGTTCGTCGGCTGCCTGAAGGGCATCGCGGAAGCCTGCCGCACGCTCGACTTCCCCGTCGTGTCTGGCAACGTCTCGCTCTACAACGAGACCAACGGCCGCGGCATCCTGCCGACGCCCTCGATCGGCGGCGTCGGCCTGCTCGACGATTTCACCAAATCCGCGACGCTGGCGTTCAAGGCCGCGGGCGAGGCGATCCTGCTGATCGGCGATACCCAGGGCTGGCTCGGCCAGTCGGTTTATCTGCGCGACGTCTGCGGCCGCGAGGAGGGCGCTCCGCCGCCGGTCGATCTGGCGGCTGAAAAGCGCAACGGCGACGTGGTGCGCGGCATGATCCACGCGGGTACAGCGACCGCGGTGCACGACATCTCCGATGGCGGCTTGCTGGTGGCGCTGGCGGAGATGGCGATGGCCAGCGGCATCGGCGCGCAACTGTTGACCGCGCCGGCCTCGATCGTGCCGCACGCCTATTGGTATGGCGAGGACCAGGCGCGCTACGTCGTCACTGTGAAGGCTGAGGACGCCGGCCTCGTGCTGGCCAAGATGAAAGGCGCCGGCGTGCCCTGCGCGCGGATCGGCACGACGGGCGGCGACGCCGTCACGGTGTCAGGCGAAGCGCCCGTCACGATCGCCGCGCTGAAGGCCGGCTTTGAGGGCTGGTTTCCGGCCTATATGGGCGGCGCCAACTAATCGGGGCAAAGTTTCTAGGGTAAGTCGGAGACCGCGACGAGCATGGTGAGGCTGAGCGCGGTCGCGATCAAAATGGCCGATAGTTCCATGATGTGTCCTTCAAGCTGGTGCTAAACCTCCTTGGACACGCCTCTCCCTGCCGCAATTTATGCAGGTTTGATGCCAATCTCGGTCAGGTATTCTATCCGCTAAAGTACGTAGTGGGCGCCGGGAATCTTGCGCAGCGCTGCCGCCACCGCCCAACTGAAAATCACCGTCAGCACGAACACGATCGTCGCCTTGGCGATCGCGGACAGATCGTAGTCGAACAGCCAGTATTGCAGCCACAGCGCGATCGGGTAATGCACCAGGAATATGCCGTAGGCATCGCCCTGCATCCGGTCGAGCATGTTCCATTGGCGCTTTGTGCCGAGAAAGAACGCCAGGATGGCAAACAGGATCGCCGCGCTGAAGCAGACGAGCAGGAAACTGTAGATCGCGAGGTACCACACCGGTTGCGTGTCGGGATTGCCCAGTATTTGGTGCTTGATGTAGATCATCACCCACATCAGCGCATAGGGAATGAGGGTGGCGACCACCCAGCCCCAGCTGCTTTTCGCCAGCCGTCCATCCGCGCTCAGGACCCCCTGGTTGAGGTGGGCCGCGCCGATGCCGGCGCCGATGAAGAAATAGGTCGCATAGAGCAGGATGCGGCTCGCCTGTACCGAGAACGGCCCGAACTCGAACCAGCGATTGGGGCTGTAATGGATCAGCGCCGGCACATAGACGATCGCGGTGACCGCCAGCAGGAACAGGAAGAATTTGGCCGGATCGTTGAAGCACCGCTCCGACAGCCGGTTGATCGGATCGATCAGGTGCGGCGACATCTTGTGCAATACGGTCGCCAGCAGATCGTAGGCGAACAGCACCCAGACGAACCAGATAGGGCCGCTCGGCCAGGGCCCGACCGTCACCGTTTTCCACCAGAAAGCCCCGAAGGTCACGTTGGGATCGTGCCGGAGTGCGATCGCATAATAGGCGAGCGGAATGACCGTGACCGCGGCGATCGCGAAGGGAAGGCCGAGCCGCAGCAGGCGGTCGCGCAGATGGGTGGCCGTCGACTTGCGCGACAGGCTCGGCCACACGAACAGGCCGGACAGGAAAAAGAACGCCGCCATGAAGAAGCTGTCGGTGGCGGTGACGATGACGTCGAAACCGATCCAGGTCTTCGGATCCTGGTGCCCGAAATACGTGTAGGGAATGACGGCGTGGTGAAGCACCACGACCAGCGTCAGGAAACTGCGTGCGCGGTCGAACGCGAAATTGCGCGTGGTTGCCTTCGGCACCGCGCGCACTTGTGCTGACACATCTGAATGGGAAATCGACGTCATCTGCGCCCCGGCAGCGTTTCCATGGACAATGTTGCCGTCGGGAACCCGATTCAGCAAGGCCCATTTGCCCGGGAAAGTTACACGGCCCAGCCGGGCGGGGATTGGCGAATCCTGCTGCGCCAGATGGATGGAACCAGTTCCGCCGCCTGAAGTTTAGGACAGCATGGCAAGGGCACTGCCGCCATTGCGGCGCGAGAACTGGAGGAATACACCGTGACACTGCTGAAATGGGCGCTGATTTTCTTTCTGGTGTCGATCGTGGCCGGTATCCTCGGCTTTACCGGCATTTCGGCGGCTTCCGCCGATGTCGCCCGCTTCCTGTTCTACGTCTTCGTCGTGATCTTCCTAGTGCTGCTGATCCTCGGGCTCACGATCTTCAGAGTGTAGCGAGCCAACGGGTCCCGCCTTCGGCGGGCCCGATGACGGGCTCCGCGGCGAAGCAAGCCAGGGCCGCACATGGAGCCCTGGATTGCTTCGCTAACGCTCGCAATGACGCGTCAGGCCACTTCCTCGATCTTGACCTTGTCGGGATAGAACGCCAGATGGCCCTCGATTTCCGCCATCGCGGGGAACGGCGTTTCGTAGGTCCAGATCGAATTTTCCAGCGTCTTGCCGTCGGCGGTGATGCTGTAATAGCTCGCGTCGCCCTTGTAGGGGCAATGCGTGGTACGCTCGGTACGCTCTAGCAGGGCCATGTTGGCGTCGCCGCGCGGCACATACTGGACGGCCGGATAGCTTGCTTCCTTCAGGGTCAGCGCATGGGTGGTGTCGGCGATCACCACGCCGCCGGCGGTGACGCGGACGCGCTTCGGGTTCGCCGTGATCGTGATCGGGTGGTCGGGACCGGGGAGTTTCATGATATCAGCGCCTTTTTTCGGTCAGGCCGTCGTGATCGGCTGGGCCTGATCCAGCGGGTTTAAAACGATTGGAAGCGGAATATAGTGTTGAAAGGCGTGACCTAGAAGGGCACCCGCGCTAGGTTCGGCCGTCACGGTCGCGCGAGGCCTGTGCGATTCGTAAAGCCCTTGTCCCTGCTGGAGAATATCTGGATGCCGATGGACGCCCGCGAGATCGAATCGATGATCAAGGCCGCGATTCCCGACGCCGAGGTGACGATCCGCGACCTCGCCGGCGACGGTGACCATTATGCCGCGACAGTGATTTCGGCCTCGTTCCGCGGCAAATCCAGGGTCCAGCAGCACCAGATCGTCTATCAGTCGCTCAAGGGCCAGATGGGCGGGGTGCTGCACGCGCTGGCGCTGCAGACCGGGGTGCCGGAGGGCTAGAGCGAAGGGCTAGAGGTTCCGGGCATGGCGGGGGACCAGCAACGCGGCGCGCTGTTTCGCCCGCTAGCGCCGAACCAGCATAGCCGCGTCACCTATGCCGAACTGTTCTTCGACCTGGTGTTCGCGTTCGCGGTGACGCAGATCTCGCATACGCTGCTCGGCCGCCTTACCCCGCTCGGAACGCTGCAGACTACGCTGTTGTTTCTCAGCGTCTGGTGGCTGTGGGTCTATACCGCTTGGATCACCAATTGGCTCGATCCCGAACGCACCCCGGTTCGCGTGCTGCTGTTTTGCCTGATGCTCGGCGGTCTGGTGCTGTCGACCTCGATTCCAAAGGCCTTTGAATCGCGCGGGCTGTGGTTCGCGCTGGCCTATAGCGCCATGCAGGTCGGGCGCACGATCTTCCTGCTGGCGTCGACGGCGCCCGGCCAGACCATGGCGCGGCGGAATGCGTGGCGCATCCTGACATGGCTCACCGTGTCGGCCGTGTTCTGGGTGTCAGGCGGATTTGCCGAAGGCGAGGCGCGGCTGGTGCTGTGGGCGGTCGCGCTCGCGATCGAATATATATCGCCGGCGGTGCGGTTCTGGGTGCCGAAATACGGCGCGTCGTCGGTCGCCGACTGGGTGGTCGAGGGCGGCCACATGGCCGAACGCTGCGCCGGCTTTATCATCATCGCGCTCGGCGAATCCATCGTGGTGACCGGCGCGACCTTTGCCGATCTGCCGTGGACCCGGAATCACGTCGTCGCATTCGTGTCGGCTCTGTTGGGCAGCATCGCGATGTGGTGGATCTATTTCCACAAGGGCGCCGAAGCAGGCTCCGAGCAGATCTCGAAATCGAGCGAACCCGGCCGGCTGGCGCGGCTGGCCTATACCTATCTGCACATGCCGATCGTGGCCGGCATCATCGTCTCGGCGGTGGCGGACGATCTGGTGCTGACGCATCCCGAGGGCCATTCCGACCTGCGGACCTCGCTGTGCGCGATCGGCGGGCCGCTGTTGTTCCTGGTCGGCACCATCCTGTTCAAGCAGACCTTTCGCGGCTTCCTGCAGCTTTCGCATGGCGTGGGTATCGTATCGCTCGGCGCGCTCTATTGGTTCGCCGGTCAATTGTCGCCGCTCGTGCTGTCGATCGCCACCTCCGCGATCATGGTCATGGTCGCGGTGTGGGAATCGGTTTCGCTCCGGACAAAACCTCAGTCGGAAGCGACCAGCGCGTGAACCGAGAACATCCCGGCCTCGTCGGTCCATGACTCCCGCGGCGTCCAGCCCGCGCCGCGCGCCAGCGCGGTAAAGCGCTCGAGGCTGTATTTGTAGCTGTTCTCGGTGTGGATGCTTTCGCCGGCGCGGAAGGCGATGCTGGTTCCGAGCATGCGCACGGTCTGCGATTTCCGGCTGATCAGGTGCATCTCGATGCGATGCCGCTCGCGGTTATAGATCGCGCGGTGGGTGAAGGCGGAGAGATCGAAATTGCCGCCAAGTTCGCGGTTGATGCGGACCAGCACATTGAGGTTGAATCGCGCGGTGACGCCGGCTGCGTCATTATAGGCGTCGTACAGCACGCGCTCGTCCTTTTCGAGGTCGACGCCGAGGATCATCTGCGCGCCTTCGCCCAGAATCTGCCGGGCGCTGCGCAGGAAGGCGCAGGCCTCGTGCGGCTCGAAATTGCCGAGCGTCGATCCCGGAAAGAAGCCGACCTTCGGCATGCCGGCAATCGCCGCGGGGAGTGCGAACGGCGTGGTGAAATCGGCCGCCACCGGATAGACGTCGAGATCGGGAAAATCCTTGCGCAGGGCGTCGGCCTGGTCTTTGAGGAAATCGCCGGAAATATCGACGGGCACGTAGGCGCCGATGGCGCAATTTTCCAGAAGCAGCCGCACCTTGGTGGTGGCGCCGGCGCCGAATTCCACCAGCGCCGCGCCCCTCGGAATGATGGCCGAGATATCGTCGCCGCGGTCGCGCAGGATCGAGAGCTCGGCGCGGGTCGGATAATATTCCGGTAGCCGGGTGATCGCCTCGAACAATTCCGATCCGGCGGCATCGTAGAAATATTTCGGCGACAGCCGCTTCGGCCGCTGCGACAGATCGCCGATCGCATCGCGCGCGAACGCGGTGGTCTGCTCATCCGGCAGGTGGGCTTCGGACAACGCGGTGGCAAGCATATTCATGACAATCTCCTGGACGCGCGTCCCGGCGCGGTTGAATTCAAGCAAGAAGAAGCGATCAGGTGGCGTAGTCGGCGAGCCGCAATCCCGTGAACTGCCAGCGATGGTGCGGATAGAAGAAGTTGCGATAGCTGATACGGCTGTGGCCTTGCGGGGTTGCAAGCGAGGAGCCGCGCAGCACCAACTGGTTGACCATGAACTTGCCGTTGTACTCGCCGAGCGCGCCTTCGACGGCGCGGTAGCCGGGGTAGGGCGCGTAGGCGCTGCGGGTCCACTGCCAGACGATGCCGAAGGCGTCGTTGAGCTGGCCGGCGCGGGCGGCGACTTCCCATTCCATTTCGGTCGGCAGATGTTTTCCGCTCCAGCGCGCGAACGCGTCCGTCTCGTAATAGCTGACATGGCAGACCGGGGCGTCCGGATCGACCGGTTTGAGCCCCGCCAGCGTCATGACCTGCCACTCGCCGTCGACCTTCCGCCAATGGCCGGGCGCGCGCCATTCCTCGCTGCCGACAGCGGCAAAGCCGTCCATCAGCCATAGGGTCGCGGTGTCGTAACCGCCGTCGGCCATGAAGGCGAGCCATTCGCCATTGGTGACGAGGTTGCGCGCCAGCTTGACCGGCCCGACCAGAGCGCGGTGCGCCGGCTTTTCGTTGTCGAAATGAAAACTGTCGCCGGCGTGGCCGATCGAGTGGATGCCTTCGGTGAGGTTGATCCATGTCTCGTCGCCGCCGCTGGTCGCAGCCGGAAAACGCCATGCCCCGTCGTAGGCCGGCGGGATCGGGTTTTGCGCAAATGCGTGCAGGATGTCGGTGAGCATCAATTCCTGGTGCTGCTGCTCGTGATTGAGGCCGACTTCGACCAGCGGGCCGAGCTTTGCGAGGGTGTCCTCGTCGGCGGTCTGGAAGAATTTTACGACGGAGGCGTCGACATGGCGGCGATAGGCGGTGACTTCCTCAGTGCTCGGCCGGGTCAGATGGCCGCGCTGGTGGCGGGCGTGACGGGGGCCGGCGCTGACGTAATAGGAATTGAACAGGAAGGCATAGTCGGGGTGAAACGGCTGGTAGCCCGGGCTGTGTTCGCCGAGCAGGAATTGCTCGAAGAACCAGGTGGTATGGGCCCGGTGCCATTTGGCCGGGCTGGCGTCCGGCATCGACTGGATCAGCTGGTCCTCGGGCGACAGGGGGGCCGCGCGGCGCTCGGTCTCCTCCCGTACCCCGAGAAAGGCCTCGACCAATCTCTGGGCCGAACCGCCGGAATCCGAAAACAATGACGGGCAAGGGGCGGCAAGGGTAGCCGCAGCGGATGCTGGTTTCGTCACGACGGTCTCCGGTTCGGGAGAGAAACGTTGCTCTGGCCTACCGGTTCCCCCGGAGTGCCCGTCCTAGATAGGGACGACCCGGCAGGATAAAAGCCTCCCGGCCGATCCCAGGAAATCATACGCCTCGTCTATCGGGCCCATCCATTGGGACGGTTGCGACCACCCGGCGCATGCCAGCTCCCCGCCATTTTACTTTGGATGCGCAACGGTTTGGGCTACATATATGACAGTAACGGGTTAAACAGGCCGGGGTAGGTCCGGCCGGCTGTGCCGCAGGGGGATATGCCCCGAAGGGAAAGAATATGAGCATCGAGCAATTCATCGACAATGAAGTGAAGTCGAACGACGTCGTGCTGTTCATGAAGGGGACGCCGCAATTTCCGCAGTGCGGTTTTTCCGGACAGGTGGTCCAGATCCTCGATCACGTCGGCGTCGGCTACAAGGGCCTGAACGTTCTTGAATCCGTCGACCTGCGCAACGGCATCAAGACCTATTCGAACTGGCCGACGATTCCGCAGCTCTACGTCAAGGGCGAGTTCGTCGGCGGTTGCGACATCATCCGCGAGATGTTCCAGGCCGGTGAATTGCAGAAGCTGCTCGCCGACAAGGGCGTCACCGTCAGCGCGGCAGCCTCCGCCTGATTTTTCCGGCGCGCCAGCTAGGCCCAGTGCGGCTGGAAGTCATCGTCGCCGACATCACCACGCTGCGCGTTGACGCCATCGTCAACGCGGCCAATATCTCGCTGCTCGGTGGCGGCGGGGTCGATGGCGCGATCCATCGCGCGGCCGGCCCGGAATTGCTGGCGGAATGCCGCGCCCTGAATGGCTGCGCCACCGGCGACGCCAAGATCACCAGAGGTTATCGACTGGCGGCGAAGCATGTGATTCACGCCGTCGGCCCGGTCTGGCACGGTGGCGCCGAGGGTGAAGAGCGCTTGCTGGCCTCGTGCTATCGCCGCGCCATCGAACTCGCCCAGGCGAACGCGCTCGGCTCGCTGGCATGTCCTGCGATTTCCACCGGCGTCTATCGTTTTCCCACCGACCGTGCCGCGGATATTGCGGTCGAGTCGACGGTCGAGGCGCTAGCACAGGCGCCATCGCTGAATCGCGTCATCTTCTGCTGCTTCTCCCGGGATAGCGCCGTGCTTCACGCCCAGGCGCTTGCCGGCGTCGGCGGCCCTTGTGCCGACTGACCCGGCCGCTACACTCCCTGGCTATCGGTCCGGGGAGGGGTTGATGAATTGTCGTCACATGGTGGGCGCGCTCGCGGGCGGCGCGCTGATGCTGCTGGCCGCGGGAGAAGCGCGCGCGGAAGGCGCCTTCGATATTCCCTCCGGCGCCCATTTCAACCAGCAAAAGCTCGGCAAGATCGGCGAGTTCTTCAAGAATGAAGTCGCGACCGGCAAGATTCCCGGCGCGATCCTCCTGATCGAACAGCACGGCAAGCCGGTCTATCACGAGTTCTTCGGCGTGCGTGATCCCGCGACCAAGCAGCCGATGACCGACGATACCATCTTCCGCATTTTCTCGATGACCAAACCGATCACCTCGGTCGCCGCGATGATGCTGGTCGACCAGGGCAAACTGAAGCTCGACGATGCGGTCGAAAAATACATTCCATCCTTTGGCAAGGCCAAGGTCGGCGTCGAGAAGAAGGCCGACAATGGCGAGAAGACGCTTGAACTCGTGCCGCTCAAGCGGGCGATCACCATCCAGGATTTGATGGCGCAATCCTCCGGGATTACCTACGGCTTCTATGGCGACAGCATGGTCCGCAAGGCCTACGCCAACGCAAAGATCTATGACGGCGACTTCACCAATGCCGAGTTCGCCGAGCGCATCGCGCGACTGCCGCTCGCCGAACAGCCGGGCACGCTGTGGAATTACGGCCACTCGACCGATATTCTGGGTCGCATCATCGAGATCGTCAGCGGCAAGTCGCTGCTGCAATTCGAAAAGGAAAGCCTGCTCGATCCGCTCGGCATGACCAACACGTCGTTTTACGTCACCGACCCCGGCAAGAAGAGGCTCATCGCGATGCCCATGCCGAACGACAGCGATTTCAGGGTCGGCTTCATCAGTCACGCCGACGTGCCGATGAAATGGGAGTCGGGCGGCGGCGGCATGGTCTCCAGCATGGCGGACTGGGCCAATTTTTCCCGGATGGTGCTCGCCGGCGGCAAATTCGCTGGCAAGCAATATCTCAGTCCCAAATCGTTCGAGCTGATGACGACCGATCATGTCGGGCCGAACTCCGGCATCGAACGCGATTACTTCTATTTTCCCGGCGACGGTTTTGGCTTCGGCCTCGGCTTCGGCGTCCGCACCGATCCCGGCAACGCAAAACCGCCGCCGCCGGGCTCGCTCGGCGAATTGAAATGGGACGGCGCCAGCGGCTGCTATTTCGTCATCGACCGCAAACAGGACATGTTCTTCGTGCTGATGGAGCAGACGCCGTCGGAACGGCAGCGCATCCAGAAGACGGTCAAGCAGCTGATCTATGAAGCGATGGAGAACTGACGGTTTTGCGAGCCGTTATCGCCTGACGCTGGCGCTGCTCGCGTTCGCGTGCGCTTTGTCGGCGGTCCGCGCCGAACAGCCGCGAGCGACATCGAGTTTCTCTCCGGCAAAACTCGAGCGCATCAGCGATTACATGCGCAACGAGGTCGCCACCGGCAAGATCCCCGGCGCCATCGTCCTGATCCAGCAGCACGGCCGTCCCGTCTATGACGAAACGTTCGGCGTCCGCGACGTCAAGACGAGGCAGCCGATCACCGAAGACACGATCTTCCGGCTCTATTCGATGTCGAAGCCGGTCACTTCGGTCGCCGCGATGATGCTGGTGGAGGACGGCAAGCTCGGGCTCGACGATCCCTTGTCGAAATACATCCCGGCCTTTGCCGACGTGAAGGTCGGCGTTGAAAAGCGCGACGACAGCGCAAAGATCACGCTCGCGCTCGAGCCGCTGCAACGCCCGATCACCATCGAGGATCTGCTGCGGCACACCTCGGGGATCACCTACGGCTTCTATGGCGAAAGCGCGGTGCGCAAACTCTACGCCAATGCCGATCTGTTCCAGGGCGATTTCGACAATGCGGAGTTCGCCGCGCGCCTTGCAAAACTGCCGCTGCAGGAACAGCCGGAGACGTTGTGGGATTACGGCCATTCCACCGATATTCTCGGCCGCGTCATCGAGGTGGTTTCCGGGCAATCGCTGTTCGAGTTCGAAAAGCACCGGCTGCTCGATCCGCTCGGCATGAGCGAGACGGTGTTCTACATCAAGGACCAGACAAAGCGCGCGCGGCTGGCCCAGCCCTTGCCGGACGATCGCTTCACCAGTCCGCTCGCCGGGATCAGCGATCCGATGCAGCCGCGGCGCTGGGAATCCGGCGGCGCCGGCATGGTCGGGACCACCGGCGACTATGCACGGTTTGCGCAAATGCTGCTGAACGGCGGCAACCTGGACGGCAAGCGCTATCTCAAGCCCGACACCGTCGCGCTGATGACCTCGGATCATATCGGGCCAGAGACAAAAATCGCCCGCGACTATTTTTACTTTCCCGGCGCCGACAGCGGGTTCGGTCTCGGCTTTGCGGTGCGAACCATGCAGCCGCCGGGCTCGCGGCTGCCGATCGGCGAGTACCGGTGGGACGGCGTCGCCGGCACGTTCTTCTTCATCGATCCCAAAGACGACATGTTCGTGATCTGCATGATGCAGACACTGTCGCAGCGCGGCCGGATCCAGACCGCGCTGAAGACGCTGGTTTATGAGGCGCTCGGGAAATAGCTTACGCGGAGCGCACGATCTCGCGCATCAGAGCGACGGTTTCCTCGATCATCTCGGCGGTCACATCGAGATGCGTGCAGGCCCGGATACGGCCGTCCATCATCGCCAGCAGCACGCCGCGCTTATGCAGCGCCTCGACCATCTTGGTGCCGCTGACGCCTGATTTGTCGGGGACGAAGAACACCAGGTTGGTTTCGGGCTGCTGCACCTCGACACCTGCGATCTGCGATAGCCCGCGCGCCAGCGCGCGCGCATTGGCGTGATCGTCGGCGAGGCGGTCGACATGATGGTCGAGCGCGTGAACGCAGGCCGCGGCGCAAATGCCGGACTGGCGCATCGAACCGCCCAGGCGCTGCTTCCAGCGCCAGACGTCGTCGATGAAATCGCGCGTGCCCGCGATCACCGCGCCGACCGGTGCGCCCAATCCCTTGGAGAAATCGATCCAGGCCGAATCCCACCCCGCCGCCATGTCGCGCGGGGAAATCCCGGTCGCGACCGTGGCGTTCAACAGCCGCGCGCCGTCCATGTGGGTGGCGAGGCCGTTGGATTTGGCGATCTTCACGACCTCATCAAGCGCGGATTTCTTCCAGATCGTGCCGCCGCCGATATTGGCGGTCTGCTCGGTGCTGACCAGAACCTGCGGCGGCTGGTAGCGCGTGCGCGGGTGCAGTGCGTTACGGAAGGTGTCGGGCGTAAATTGGCCGTCGGCGCCGGGCAGGGCGGTGATCTGGAAACCGCCAAGCGCCGCATGCGCGCCGCCTTCGCGGGCCAGGATGTGCGCGCTCTCATGCGCCAGGATTTCATCGCCGGGCCGGCAATAGGACAACGTCGCGGCGACGTTGCACATCGTGCCGGACGGCATGAACACGGCCGCCTCCTTGCCGAGCAGTTCGGCCACCCGCTCGCACAATAAATTGGTGCTGGGATCGTCGCCGATCTGCTCGTCACCGACCTCGGCCCGTGCCATCGCCTCCCGCATCGCCGGCGTCGGCCGGGTCTGGGTGTCCGACAACAGATTGATCCGGATCGGCGGCGCCTTGGGATCGCGTGGCGGAGGGGTGTAGGTCATGGGGACTCTTGGTTGCGGTGGAATTTTGGCCAGAATTCAGGTGTATTTATACACGTGATATCGGCTCATGCGAGCCGTTCGGATGAAACGGAATGCGACAGCGACAGTACATTGCCCTGATCCACAAAGACCCGGACAGCGATTACGGCATATCGTTTCCGGGTATTCCCGGCGTCATCAGCGCTGGCAAAACGCTGGATGAGGCGAGGGAAATGGGCGCGGAAGCCCTCGCGCTGCATCTGGAAGGCATGACGGCAGACGGCGAAGTCGCGCCCGAACCGAGCTCGTTGGAAGAGATCATGAAGGATGCCCGGCGATGACCAGCATTTCAAAATTCGACGCGGTCGACTATCTCACGACGCCGGCAGCAATCGCGGCTTATCTCACCGAAGCGCTCAAGACCAATGATCCTGCTTATATTCGCATCGCGCTTGATACTGTCGCGCGGGCCCGAAGGCGGGGCGACGTTCCCGACGAAGCCGATCGATGACGAGTGGAAAGTTGTCTGATTGACCGGCAAACAAAAAGGCCCCGGCGAAGCCGGGGCCTTTTGATCTCTGCAGTCCGCCGAAGTATCAGCGCGAATAGAATTCGACGATCAGATGCGGCTCCATCTGCACGGCGAACGGAACGTCCGACAGATGCGGAATGCGGGTGAATTTCGCCGTCATCTTGGAGTGATCGGCTTCGATGAAATCGGGTACGTCGCGCTCCCCGAGCTGGCTCGCTTCCAGCACCACGGCGAGCTGTTTTGAAGCTTCCTTGACCTCGATCAGGTCGCCGACCTTCACCTGGTAGCTCGAAATGTTGACGCGGCGGCCGTTCACCTTGACGTGGCCGTGGTTGATGAACTGGCGCGCGGCGAACATCGTGGCGACGAACTTGGCGCGATAGACCACGGTGTCGAGGCGGCGCTCGAGCAGGCCGATCAGGTTCTCGCCGGTGTCGCCCTT
>Ga0068856_100004481_pt1 | contig 13896 bp, 10 predicted proteins | sample KBSCornC62_FD_66595 | JGI IMG/M metagenome (GOLD analysis project Ga0068856, IMG submission 66595) | Corn rhizosphere microbial communities from Kellogg Biological Station, Michigan, USA - KBS Corn C6-2 | ecosystem: Host-associated > Plants > Roots > Rhizosphere > Soil ...
CGCACGTCCTTGGTCGGATCGCCCGCGACCGCGACGATGTCGCCATAATGGCCGGGCGTGAGCTGGCCGACATCGTCGGCTCGATTGAGCGCGATCGCCGCGTCGGACGTCGCCGCGCGGATCGCCTCGACCGGGGTCATGCCCCATTCGGTCATGGTCACGAACTGGCGCGCATTGTCGCCGTGCGGATAGACGCCGGCGTCGGTACCGAACAGCATCTTCACGCCCGCCGCGTGTGCGGCCTTGAAGGTCTCGCGCTGCTTGCGGCCGATCATCTTTTCCTTGGCCAGGCTTTCGGCGAACACGCCATTCTTCGCGCCTTCGGACATGATGTAATCGTCATTGTAGATGTCCATGTCGAACCAGGCGCCATGCGCCTTGGCGAGCTTGAACGATTCCTCGTCGGCGAGGCTGGCATGTTCGATAGTGTCCACGCCTGCCCGCAACGCATCGTTGATGCCATCGGTGCCGTGGGCATGCACCGCGACGCGCAGGCCCAGCATGTGCGCTTCGTCCACGATCGCCTTGATCTCGTCATAGCCCAACTGCTGCGCGCCGACCGAATCCGTCTTCGAAAGCACGCCGCCGGTCATGCAGACCTTGATCACCTCGGCGCCATTCTTGCGCAAAGTGCGGACCAAAGCGCGGAAGGCGACCGGCCCGGTCGCGATCTGGGGCGACGGGACGGTGATCGAGGGCGGGAACTCGGTCGCATCGCAATGGCCGCCGATGGCGCCGATCGCATAGGTCGCGGGCACGATCCGCGGTCCCTCGACATAGCCATGGTCGATGCCCTGCTTCAGCGCGACATCGTCATAATTGCCCGAACCGACCATGCGCACGGTGGTGAAGCCGGCCTCCACTGTCTTCTTGGCATTGGCGACGCCGACCACCGTCCAGAAATTGTCGGTATATTCCAACCCCTGATAGCCCGACAAAGTGGGATCGCTGGTCAGGTGGACATGCATGTCGATCAGGCCGGGCAGGATCGTCGCGTCGCCCATGTCGATCCTTTTGGCGTCCGCCGGGATTTGCGGCCGGGCGGTGTTGCCAGTGGCGAGCGAAACGACACGGCCATTGTCGCCGATCACGACCACCGGATTGTCGAGCAGCACGCCTTTGGCCGGATCGAGCATATGCGCGGCAGTGACAACGGTGACGGCATGCGCGCTGGCGGCCGCAGCGAAAGCTGCGATCGCGGCAAGAGTCCATTTCATGAGCGGCCCCTATTCTTGAATATGTCCGCAGACTGGACGCGGAATGAAGCCAGCGCAACGATCAAGCCGCTCCCGGGGAGGCCGTGCCCGCACCGGCTATGTCCGATCAACTCAATGGATCGGTAAAGATATTGGCCGAGGCGGAGACACTGGCGGCAAGGGCACGTAGACCGACGGCGCCGCACCCAGCCGCGCGATCGTGCCGAGGGCGATCACCGCGACCAGCACCCCACCTACGATGAAGCCCCGCCGCCGATCGAGCAGGCGCGTGTCGAGCAAAAGAACCAGCGCCAATGCCGCCGCGACCATCGACCAGAGATGGTAGCGCAGGTCGCTGGCGATGCTGACCAGCGCGAAGCTCGCGCTCATGCAGCAGGCGGACAGCGCCAGCGCGCGGCCAAGGCGGGATTGCGGGTCGCTCTGGCCCGCGCTCGCCCACAACAGGCCCGCCGACACCACCAGCCAGCAGATCGGCCAGCCGAGCGGGCTTGCCGCCATCAGTCCGGCGGCGGCGATCAGCCCCCGCCCGCCCGGATTGGGCGGCGCGCCCAGCCCGTCCATATTGGGTTCGCTCGCGACCGGCGGCAGCGCGTCGGGCTCGTTCGGGCCGACCCAGAAGCGCAGGTTGGAATTGAGGTGGCCAGCGCGATGCGCAACATAGGCCAGCGGATGCGCGGCGACGAGCTTCGCCCATTCCGCCATCATGCGCCGGTCGTCGAGATGATCGAAGATCACCGCATCGCCAACGTAGCCGCACTGGCTGTCCTCCCCATAAGGATTCCAGAAGAAGGCGGTGTAGCAGCCTTTCCGCTCGGCCTGCGCCCACCCCTTTTCGTCGAGCCCGGGCATGCTGGCGAGGTGCGCCTTATGCGCGATCCCGGCCATGTCGTAGAGCGGCAGCGCATTTTCGACGCCGGTATGCTCGGCACGCAGGATCCGGTTGTTGAGGATCGGACTGAAGATCAGCACCGCGCCGATCAGCACCAGCGCGGCGGCCCACTTGTTCCAGAGCTTGGGCAGGCGCGGCCAGTCGAACAGGGCCAGCGCGAAAGGGATGGTGGCGAACACGGCATTGCCGCGCACGAACGTGGCATAAGCGATCAGCAGGACGGCGAGTGCGGTCGCCCAGCGCGGCACCGGCCTTTCGTCCAGTCGCCGATGCGCGATCAGCCCCGCCGCGCCGACCAGACAGCAGGCCATTTGCGCGTCCTTGAGCACCACTGTCGCCCAGCCGAGCCAGAGCGGTGCGATCCCCACCAGCAGCACCAAGGCCGCCGCGCCGTGCTTCTGCTTGCGCCCGAGCGCGGCGGAAATCGCGCCGATCCCGCCCCACCATAACAGCATCTGGATCAGGAAGAACGGCTCCATCCCTTCCTTGAGATGGTTCAGCAGCGCCCACGTCCGCGCCATGATCGGCGGATGCCAGTCCGAATAGACGCCCGTCGCGGTCTGATCATATTGGGTGACGCTGTCGTACATGGCGACGCCCGGAAAGCGCATCGCCAAGGTCGCGCCGAATAAAAGGAACGCCGAGACGATCCAGGGCGCGGAAGACCGCGACCGTTCAATGTCCGCTTGCGCCGAGGGTGTCTTGCCCGCCATCATGCCCTTCTTAGGAGACTAACATGCCCGACTGGAAGCTCCCTTTGGATGGCGGTTGCCGCTGCGGCCGCGTGCGCATCCGCGTGACCAAGCCGCCGATGCTGACAATGGCCTGCCACTGCCTCGGCTGCCAGACGATGAGTTCCAGCGCCTTCTCGCTCAGCATCGCCCTTCCGATCGACGGGCTGGAAATGACCAAGGGCGAGACCGTGATCGGCGGGCTGCACGGCGAGCCCGCGCACCATCATTTCTGCGATTGGTGCAAAACCTGGATGTTCACCCGCGTCGAGCAATTCGGCCTGGTCAATCTGCGTCCGACCATGCTCGACGAACATCGGGATTTCACCCCCTTCATCGAAACCCAGACCGCTGAGAAACTGCCCTGGGCGACCACGCCCGCGAAGCATAGTTTCGAACGCTTCCCCGGAATGGAGGATTATGCCGGGCTGACGCAGGCGTTTCAGGCGAGCCAGACATGAGAAGACACCCGCCTCCCTACGGAGACGGGTGTCGACTTTAGCCAAGGTCTATCGGTTCATTTCCAGCTTGTGGCGGTGGCCGTCGCGAAATCGCGATAGGCACGAGGCGGGCGGCCGAGCAAAGCCCCCATGCGCGCGACCTGGGCAGGCGACGCAACCGCGCCCTGCTGCTGATAGCGACGCATCATCAGCTTGAGGTCGTAGGCATACCAGGCCGGCGCAAAAGCCTTCAGCCTTTGTTCGAAGGCTTCAATATCGTCGCCGCCGTAGGCGATCGGCCGCGCCAACACCTCGCCCCACAATGCGGCCAGATCGTTGCCGGTCAGCACGTCCGGCCCTACTAGGTCATACACCTCACGCGCCAAGGGACGATCCGTGGTCTCGCGGCGCATCAGCTCCTTCGCCGCCGCTTCGCCGATATCGCGAATGTCCACCATCGAAATACCCTGATTGCCGATCGGCATGCCATAGGCACCATAAGTCAGCAGCGCCTCCCGCAGGCGGACGTCGTTCTGCATGAAATAAGCGGGGCGCAGGATGGTGACGGGCAGGTCATACGCCTCGATCATCCGTTCGACCGCGGCCTTGCTCGCAAAGTGCGGCAGGTCCGCATAATCCTCTGCCTTGAACACCGACAGATAGACCACCCCCTTCACCCCCGCATCGCGGGCCGCATTGAGCGCGAGCAGGACCTGCGTCGATTCATCCGCAACATTGGCCCCGAGCAGGAACAGGGTGCTGATGCCCTCAAGCGCGGCGCGAAAGCCGTCCATGTCCGACAGATCGCCCTTCACCGGGATAATGCCGTCCGGGAAGTTCGCCTTTTCGGGCGAGCGCGTCAGCGCACGAATTTCGACCGCCTTGGGGTCGAGAAAGGAAAGCACCTGCGAGCCGATCGTGCCCGTGCTGCCCGTCACCAGAATAGCCATGGATTGTCTCCTTCGATCCGGGCGCCGCACCATCGGGCGTCCATGGCCGGAAATTAGTTGTTCCGTTTTCCGCTAGTAGTCTTCAATATCAGGACATAACGTCTCAAAATTGGAACACTCATGGACCTGCAGGCGCTGCGCGATTTCAATCTTGTGGCGAGCCATGGCGGCTTCGGGCGCGCGGGGCGTGCGAGCAATCGGCCCAAGGCAACACTCTCGCGCAAGGTAACCGAATTGGAGCAAAGCCTGGGCGTGCGCCTGATCGAACGCGGCACGCATTCGCTCCGGCTGACAGATGAAGGGTTGGCGCTGCACGAGGCCACCCGCGGGCCACTCCAGGATATCGCCGAAGCGGCGCTGGCGGTAGGGTCCAGCGCGTCGGTCCCGCGCGGGCGGTTACGGGTGAGCGCGCCCGTCGTATTGTCCCACATCGCGCTGGCAACGGTGGGTGCGCAATTCGCGCGCGACTATCCCGAGGTGGAACTGGAAATAGTGGCCGAGGACCGCAAGGCCGATCCGGTCGAGGACGGGTTCGATATCGTCATCCGCGTCAATCCCAGCCCGGATGAACGACTGGTCGGGCGCCGTATCCTGGAAGACGAACTGATTCTGGTTGGTGCGGCCGGCGCGGTATTGCCCGATGATGACGTGATCGATGCGGTAGCCCTCAACTCCATGCCGGCCAGCACAATCTGGCGCGTGGCCACGCCCGACGGCCCGCGTCTCCTGCGGCCCCAACCCCGAGTGCGCTTCTCGTCGTTCCTCATGGTCCGCGAAGGCGTGCTTGGCGGAGCCGGGTTTGCGCTGGCGCCGGGAGTAATGGTCGCAGGAGACGTCGCGGCCGGCCGATTGGTTCGTCTCGGCGTGGCCGAGGGACCGAAAGTCGAGGTCTGGGCGCTTCAGAATTCGCGTCGGCTGGCAAGCAGCAAGGTACGGCTGTTCCTGGACGCACTGGGCCGTGCCTTCGCAGCCTAGAAAATCGCGATATTTGCCGGTTCAGTCGATCTTGTATTTGAGCCCGGCGAACAGGGCGCGGCCGCCATTGAGCCGTCTTCCGACATCGTAGCCGGTCGCGGTGTCCAGTACGGTTCGGACATAGGATCGGCGCAACAGGCTTTGTCCGGATAGGTATGCGGTCAGCTTCGCGGAGAGGCTATGCCGCCAGACCAGGCTGGCGGCATAGGTGCCCGATTTCTCGCCCTGCGGTACCAGGGTCGGTCCCCGCGCGTTCGCGTCGAGGCGCAATGAGTCGGCCGCGCCGGGCTTCCAGTCCAGGCTGGCTTGCGCGGTATAGGAATATTTCGATCGGCTCAGCCCCGAACCGTCCTGTTCGATCTCGGGAAACATTGTACGGAACCCGTTGACGGTGACGCTGAATTTGAGCGTCTTCGACAGCCGGTCGGAAAGGCTCGCCTCAAGTCCAAAGGATTGGGCGTTGCCGAAATTCCGCTTCGCGCTGACCTCGACATTGTCGGCCAGGAAGATGCTGTAGTCCGCCAGCGTATCGTGCGCGTAGCGGTAATAGAGCGTCACCGCGCCGCTGCGATCGCCCTTGCCGAAGCTGTAGCCACCCTCGACGCTGGTGATCTCCTGCGGACGCAGGCCGGGATTGCCGATCGAGTTCGTATCCGGGTCGACATAGGCAATCAGCGGATCGAGATCGCGCAGATCGAACAATTGCTGGGTTCGCGTGATCTTGAGCGTGAGCTGGTTGGACCCGACATCCCGCGCGACCGACAGACTCTGGTTGAGCGCGCGGATCGTTCGGTCTGCCGGGCGCATAGCCGATGTGCCGCCGAAATCGAGCTTGATGAACTGGCCGCGCTCACCCGCCTGGACGGTCCACTTTCCCCATTGCAGCTCCATGGTCGCATACAAAGCGGCCGTCCGCTTGGTCACGCGATAGACGGTCAGGATCGGCGGCGGCCCAAGCCGATCGAGCGCGTTAGGATCGATCGCCATCTGGCCGTTGTCGAAGCGAAGCGCCTCTCGCTTCAGTTCGGAGCCGAGGCTGACGCGGATGCCCTTGCGCAGCTTGTAGGCATAATCCACGGTCAGGCGCTGCTGCTGCGTGAAGGTGCCGTTGTAGAAGCGCTGCGCGCTGTCCGGACCGGGCGGTGCGATCGGGGAGACGATGAAGGGGCGATCCGAACGGACCGAATCCTTCTGGGCCTGGGCCACGATCTTGAGGCTGCCGCGGTCGGCCGATCCACGATCCTGATAATAAAGCGAGACGTCGCTGCTATGGCCGAAATAGGTGCCCCGGCGCTCCCGGTCATAATCCGAAAGCACATCGCCCGTCGGATTATAATCGACGCGATGCTCGAACACGCTGTTCTTGGGCGAGGCATGGGAAAAGGTGAAATCGCTGCCCAGATCGGACGACGCGCTCAGCTTGTAGACCAGCGACCCGTCGACATTGAGCGCCTTGCTATGCGTGGGGGTATAATCGGCGCGCCGGGTGCTGCGGCCGGTCACGATGCCGTCGTCGGACCGCAAGACCCGGTCATTGAGTATCCGCGTGAAGCGGACGTCGTCGCGCAAGCTCACCGTCGCACTAGCCGAAAACCGCTTTCCGCCATAGGAACCGGTCACCGATGTGTTGGCACGACGATGATCGCCCGCGTTCGCGGTCAGCGTGGCGTGCGCGCCGGCATCCGCATCCTTCTTCAGGATCAGATTGACGATCGCCGCGCCATTGGCGTCGTAGCCGGCCGAAGGATTGGTCATCACCTCGACGCTGGCGATCGCTCCGCCCGGCATGGCCAAAAGGGTCGTGGCTTGTCCCGCCGCGCTGGTGGGCTTGCCGTTGATGTAGAGCTGGACGTTGCCGTTGCCGCGCACGTTGACCGAACCGTCCTCCGCAACGCTGACGGAAGGGACGGTGTTGAGGACATCGGCCGCGGACCCCGCCTGGGCCTGGCCATTATCCCTGACGTCATAGGTGGTGGAATCGACCGTTCGCGTCACGGCGGGGCGCTGCGCCTTGACGACGATCGTCGTGTCCGGATTGTCGGCCGTGCCACCCGCCTGCGCATGACCGGCCGCCGCGCTTCCGAGACTGAATGCGAAGGCACATAAGACCCTCCTCATTTACGTACCGCGCTCTCTGCAGGGAAAGGATCGGCGCGGCGGTTCGCGCGACGCCGCAAGAGTCCGAGAATCAAGTTCGTTTCCGGTGTTTTTGTTTTCGACCGCCCCACTCACTTCACACGCCCCGCTTTCTCGTCGGCGATCCGCTGATCGAATGCTTTCTCGAACTCGGCAGCGAAATTGCGGCAGGCATTCGGGTCGATAAAAGGATTGGGCTCCGCACCCGCGCGCAATTTGGCGGCTTTCTCGTCCCCGCCCGATTGATCGGGATGCGCGCTGATCAGTATGTCGCAAGGCAGCGTCTTCATCACGGCAAAGCTGTGGCGGAAACCTTCGAGCTCGCTCAGATGATCGGACGCGGTGAAGAGATAGCCGTCCGCCGAGATCGGGTTGAGGCTGGAGGCGAAGACCATCGCCTTGCAGTCGCCCTGCTCGCACGATCGCCACGTCCAGCTCGTACTACCCGGTGTGTGGCCGGGCGTCGCGACCGCGGTCACTGTAACCCCGCCAAGCGTCAGCTTATAGCCGTCGCTTACGCCCTTGACCGGGCCGACACCGTGATAGTGCTTGCGATAGCCCGCCTGCGGATCGTTGGGGCTGGGCATGCCCGTTTCCAGTGCGCGTACCGCCGCCTTGCCCGCAAGCACGGTGGCATGACTGTCGCGCGCCAATGCGCCGATGCCGCTCGCATGGTCGAAATGCGGCTCCGTGCTCAGAATGTAGCGTATGTCCTGGACCGGGAAACCGAGCGCGCGGATATGCGCCTCGACCATCCTGACGCCTTGCGGCAGCGATCCGTCGATCAGGATCAGGCCGGCCTTCGTCTTGATCAGGCCGACGTTCAAACCACCGAAGCCCACAAGATAGCTATTGCCGTAGACATGGAGCGGCGGCTGGTCGACCAGCCAGCGGCTGGCCGCGACCGGCTCGACCGGACGCAGCAACGGATCGCTCGCCGGGCGCGCACCGGCGCTTCCGGCTAAGGCCAGCACAGCGGCAACAGCGAATTTGGGATAGGCCATCGAACCCTCTCTTCATCGTTTCGGCGGCGATGATGAGGCGAGGCGCCGGGTCCGATCAAAGCATCTTATCTCGACAGAGCCATGAGAATGATTCATGCCTGAACCGTGGAAAGAGCTCAGCTTCCGCTCAATGCCCTGCGCGCGTTCGAGGCCGCCGCACGCCACCTGAACTTCACCCGCGCCGCGATCGAATTGTGCGTGAGCCAGGGCGCGGTCAGCCATCAGGTCGCGGCTTTGGAGGAGAGGCTCGGCACTCCTCTCTTCCGCCGCCTGCCGCGCGGCCTTGCGCTCACCGACGAAGGCCAGGCGCTGGTGCCGACGGTCGCGGAAGCGTTCGACCGGATCGGTGCGACGCTCGATCTTTATGCCGACGGCCGGCTGCGCGAAGTGCTGAACGTCGGCGTGGTCGGCACCTTCGCGGCGGGCTGGCTGCTGCGGAGACTGGACGATTTCAACCGGGCGAATCCGCGCATCGACCTCCGCCTGATGACCAACAATAATCGCGTCGATCTGGCCGGCGAAGGCCTCGATTATGCGATCCGCTTCGGCAACGGCGCCTGGCACGGCGTCCATGCCGAGCCGGTGCTGGAGGCGTCGCTATCCGTATTATGCTCGCCCGCCATCGCCGAACGGCTGACCGAGCCGGCAGGGCTGGTGCGCGAGACCTTGCTCCGCTCCTATCGCGCCGACGAATGGCCGCGCTGGTTCGAGGCCGCGGGCGCGCCCTGCCCCTCGCTGCATGGGCCGATATTCGACACCTCGCTGGCGATGGTCGCGGCGGCGCAGGCCGGGCTGGGCCTGGCACTCGCCCCGCCGCTCATGTTCGCGGACGAGCTGATCGCGGGCCGGCTGGTTCAACCCTTTCCGGCCGAGATCGTCACCGGCGGCTACTGGCTGACGCGGCTGATGTCTCGGAAGGAAACACCGGCGATGACCGTGTTTCGGGAATGGTTGAAGAGCATCGCTGCTACTTAACCGTCATGCTGAACTCGTTTCAGCATCCATCGAGAGGCAAATACCTCGCCGCAAAAATGGACCCTGAAACAAGTTCAGGGTGACGGGCCTTTATCGCCCTTCGGCCAACGCCATTTTGACCGAAGGCAGGATTCCCCGCACCACGACCTGAACCCCGCGCGGATTGGGATGCATCCCGTCCGCCTGCAGCAAATCGCGCCGCCCGGCCACACCCTGCAGGAAGAAGGGATACAACCGCACGCCATATTTGCGCGCCAGCCGCGGATACATCGTGTCGAACTGCGCACGATAGGCCGGCCCCAGATTGGGCGCGGCGCGCATGCCAACCAACAGGACACGGACATGGCGCTTTTTGAGTTCCGCCAGGATCGCGTCGAGATTGGCCTCGGCCTGCTGCGGCGAAAGCCCGCGCAGCATGTCGTTCGCGCCGAGCTCGACGATCACCAGATCCGGCGTCGCGCCGAGCCCGCGCAGGCCCCATAGCAAGCGTGCCTTGCCCTGCGCGCTGGTATCGCCCGCAATGCCGCCATTGCGGACGGTCGCGGGCACACCGGACCGGCGCAAAGAGTCCTGCAACTGGTTGGTGAAACCCTGCGCGGGAAGCAGGCCGTAACCGGCGGTGAGGCTGTCACCGAGCGCCCAGACCAACGGCCCCGCCGCGAAGGCGGGTACGGCATTCGTCGCAAGCACAAGCAGGAGGAGATGGACAATGCGCCGAACCGCCCCATATCGCGCCAGTCGTGCCATTCTCTTCCCTTTCCCAGATCGCTGCCGCCGATAGCATCGCGATCGAGGCGCGTAACCTGCGCCTCGCGCTCGGCCGCCCGCCCGCGCAGGTCGAGATATTGCGCGGGATCGATTTGTCCGTGTCGGCGGGCGAGAGCGTCGCGCTTCTTGGCCCTTCGGGCTCGGGCAAATCCTCGCTGATGGCAGTGCTTGCGGGGCTCGAACGGCCGACCAGCGGCAATGTCATGGTCACCGGCCTCGCCTTCGACAGTCTGGACGAGGATGCGCTGGCGGTCGCGCGGCGCGGCCGGATAGGGATCGTGCTGCAGGCCTTCCATCTGCTGCCGACCATGACCGCGCTTGAAAATGTCGCGGTCCCGCTCGAGCTGGCGGGCGAGAGCGACGCTTTCGCGCGCGCCAAGGCCGAACTGACCGCAGTCGGGCTCGGCCATCGGCTCGACCATTATCCCGCGCAGCTTTCGGGCGGCGAGCAACAGCGCGTCGCCATCGCCCGCGCGCTTGCACCACGCCCGGCCTTGCTGTTCGCGGACGAACCGACCGGTAATCTCGACGCCGCCACCGGCGCCGCAATCATGGATCTGCTGTTTGAACGCCGGGTCTCGACCGGCGCCACCTTGTTCGTGATCACGCACGATGCCAGCTTGGCCGTACGCTGCGGGCGGATCGTGCGGTTGAGCGACGGCCATATCGTCAACGATCAGGAGCTTGGGTGACCGCAACCTGGCGGTTGGCGTTGCGCGACCTTCGCGGTGGCGGGCGCGGCCTGTGGCTGCTCGTCCTGTGCCTGTTCGTCGGCACCGCCGCGCTGGCGGGGATCGGCAGCCTTTCCTCATCCATCCTGGGCGCACTCAACGATCAGAGCCGCGCGATGCTGGGCGGCGACCTGGAACTGCGCGTCTCGCAGCGCCGCGCGACGGTCGACGAACTGGCCGCCTTCGCCCAAGCGGGCCGCGTGTCGGAAACGATACATAGCCGCACCATGGCGCAGCGGATCGAAGGCGGTGCACCCAGCCTCGTCTCCCTGAAGGCCGTCGGCGATCTCTGGCCTCTGATCGGCAGTTTCACCGCGCAGGGCCGGCGTCCGCACGGCGCCGAAGTCGCGATCTCGCCAGCTTTGGCCGAGCGGCTCAGCCTGCATGTCGGCGACCCGATCCGGATCGGCGCGGCGCGGATGCGGATCGTCGGGTTGATCGGCGACGAGCCCGACAGGCTGGGCGACGGCTTCAGCCTCGGCCCGACCGTGCTGGTCGATATGGCCGGGCTGGACGCGACCCAGGTGATCCAGCCGGGCAGTCTCTACGAAAGCCGCTATCGTTTCCTGCTCCCGCCCGGCGCGGATGCGGGCAAGGTCGGTGACCGCCTGAAGCGTCTTTATCCCAGCGGCGGCTGGTCGATGCGTACGCCCGATCAGGCGGCGGGCAATCTGCGCCAGGCCTTGTCGCAGCTGGGTCAATTCCTGCTGCTGGTCGGCCTTGCCGCTTTGGCGATTGCGGGAGTGGGCGTCGGCAGCGGGGTCAGCGCCTATCTGGGCGACAAGACGCACATGATCGCCACGCTCAAGGTATTGGGCGCGCGATCGCAAGCGATCGCCGGACTGTTCCTGGTCGAGCTCGGGCTGGTCGCGAGCGGCGGCATCCTTGCCGGGCTCGCGCTGGGCGCGGCGGTACCCGCGATCCTGACCGCGGTTGCCGGTGACGCCCTGCCTGTCCGTCCCCGGCTCGATCTCTATCCGCAGCCTTTGGCGGTCGCTGCCGCGCTCGCGCTGCTCGTGACCTTGCTTTTCACGTTGCCCGCATTGGCACGGGCTCGATCGGTGCCCGCGGCAGGATTGCTGCGCGACACGGTCGGCGCGCCGGCGCTTCCGGGCTGGCGCGTGTTCGCGGGGATGGCCTTGCTGCTGATCCTGCTCGCGGCGCTTGCGGTGCTGACCGCGAGCGACCGCGCAATCGCGATCGGCTTCGTCGGCGCAACCATGGCGTTGGTGTTGGGCCTGTGGCTGTTGGGGCTGTTGCTGCGCTTCCTGCTGGCGCGCCTGCCGCGCCCGCGCCGCCCGCTCTTCCGGCTTGCGCTCACCAATTTGCATCGGCCCGGTTCCGCGACCGACCGGCTGGTGGTGGCGCTGGGCCTCGGCTTCTCCTTGTTCGTGGCGCTGGCGGTGATCGACACCAGCCTGTCGAGCGAGCTTCGCAGCGCTGCCCCGCAACGCGCGCCGCGCTTCTTCGCGATCGATCTCCAGCCCGACGATGCCGCCAACTTTCGGCGCGCGGTAACCACCGCGGCACCATCTGCACGAATCGAATCCATGCCATCGCTGCGCGGCTCGATTATCGCCCTGAACGGGGTGCGCGTCGCCGACATGAAGCACCCGCCCGACAGCTGGCTGCTGCGCAGCGACCGCAACATCACCTGGTCCGCCGCAGTGCCTCAGCGCAACAGGGTGGTGGCGGGTCATTGGTGGCCGGCCGCCTATAAGGGCCCGCCTCTGGTGTCGCTGGAAGAAGGCAGCGCGCGCACGCTCGGCCTCAAGGTCGGCGATACGATTACGGTCGCGGTGCTGGGGGTCGAGGTGCCCGCCAGAATCGCCGCACTCCGCCATGTCGATTGGGGCGGGCTCGGCCTCAACTTCGCCCTCGTCTTCTCGCCGGGCTATATCGAGGAGGCACCGCACGGTTTGCTGGCCACGATCTACGCACCCGCCAACCGCGATGGCGCCATCTCCGGCGCAGTCGCCGCCGCCCTCCCCTCGGTGACGCTGGTCCGCACCGGCGACATGATCGGCCAGGTGAGCGACCTGCTCGGCAAGGTCGCGCTCGCGATCCGCCTGGCGGCGGCGGTGACGGTCGCGGCAGGGATCGTGGTGCTGGTCGGCGCGGTCACCGCCTCGGGCCGGCGGCGGCGTTACGACAATGTCATCCTGAAGCTGGTCGGCGCGCGGCGGCGCCAGCTGCTCGGCGGGCAGGCGATCGAATTCCTGTTGCTGTCGGTGCTGCTGGTCGGCGTCGCGATCTTGGTTGGCGGTACCGGGGGCTGGTATGTCGTGACGCGCGTCTTCGCCTTGCCCTTCGCCCCCGACGGCGGCGTGATCGCGCTGACCCTGGCGGCCGCGACCGGCGTCACGCTGGCGATCGGCCTGCTCGGCAGCCTGCCCGCACTCCGCGCGCGGCCGGCGGAGAGTCTGCGATCGATGTGACGCTCACCCGCGGTGCGGCCAGGTAACCTTCTCAAAATCCTCCCTGGCATTTGCCGGGGAGGTGGCAGCCCGCAGGGCTGACGGAGGGGTGCCCCTCCACCGCCACCCAAGCGGCGGTCCCCCTCCCCAGCAAAAGCTGGGGAGGATTTGACGCACTCAGATGTGGATCACACGGCCATAGGCCGCGAGCACGCTTTCGTGCATCGCTTCGCTGAGCGTCGGGTGCGGGAAGATGGTTTCCATCAGGTCCGCTTCGGTCGTCTCGAGCTGCTTGGCGACGGTGTAGCCCTCGATCAGCTCGGTCACTTCCGGGCCCGCCATGTGCGCGCCGAGCAATTCGCCGGTCTTGGCATCGAACACGGTCTTCACGAAGCCTTCCGCCTCGCCCAACGCAATCGCCTTGCCGTTGCCAATGAAGGGGAATTTGCCGACCTTCACCTCATAGCCCGCTTCCTTGGCCTTGGCCTCGGTCAGGCCGACGCTCGCGACCTGCGGACGCGAATAGGTGCAGCCCGGAATCTTGAGCACGTCCATCGCGTGCGGGTGCAGGCCCGCCATATGCTCGACCGCGATGATGCCCTCGTGGCTCGCCTTGTGCGCCAGCCAGGGCGCGCCGGTGATGTCGCCGATCGCGTAGATGCC
>Ga0068856_100004486_pt1 | contig 13882 bp, 15 predicted proteins | sample KBSCornC62_FD_66595 | JGI IMG/M metagenome (GOLD analysis project Ga0068856, IMG submission 66595) | Corn rhizosphere microbial communities from Kellogg Biological Station, Michigan, USA - KBS Corn C6-2 | ecosystem: Host-associated > Plants > Roots > Rhizosphere > Soil ...
GGATTCTCGGCCAGTTCACCGACGAGCAGGCTGCGCAGGCTCGCGAGTTCATCGAGTCGCGCAAGCGCACGACCGACCCGTTCGCCGCAAGCGAGACGGCGGACGCGTAACAAGCGCCGAATCGGGGCAGCCGTGAACCCGTTGCCCCGATTCGGTTCCCAGCAAGCACAGACCCACACAACTACTCAGTACGAGGGAAGGTGCCAGCAATGGCGACGAAGGAGCAGTTCGAGAAGCGCATTTCGGTGCGGCAGACCCGGCTCGACAAGCTGAGCCCGAAGCTCACCGTTCTCGACGAGAGGGTCGAGAAGTTCGACGAGGACACGAAGAACCGGCGCGAGAAGCTGACGGAGCGGCGCGACCGCACGAAGAAGCGCGTCGATCAGCTCAAGCGTGAGATCGAGTGGTACAAGAACGCGCCGGTCAACGGCGTCGAGGACAGCGAGCCGGACCAGACCGACGACGAGGGCAACCCGGCCGGCGAGCCCGACGACGGCGACGAGGACACCGACACGGACAGCGACGGCGAGACCGACGACGACACCGACTCGGGTGACGACAACGGCGACGAGTCGGCCGAGCCCGTCACGGTCAGTCGGCAGCGCGACGAGCGCGGGCACTTCCTGCCGGCCAGCGTGTAGATCAGTACGGCGGTACCGTTCCCTACTGAGCGGAGGGTGTGTGACCCTCACAGCACGGCCACACACCCACGGCGGACCCCGGCGTTCCTAACCCCCCAAGGTTGGAGGGCAACGCGTCCCCCCGTGCGCGAAACCCTCGCGCCGGGGTCCGCTTCACCCATCCCGAACGCGCACCGACACAGAAAGGCGCTGATACGCCGTGAACAAGCGAGCGGCGCGCATCGGGCGGTATCTTCCGCCCGGTGTGCTCCCTCCCCCGATCAGCGACGAAGAGCGCGAGCAGTGGTCGACTCTGTGCTCTATCGCCACCGATGCCGGGCTGTGCCCGCAGCCTGCTATCGATCCCTCTCAACCGGTGAAACTCTGTCAGGTTCACACGTCGGTCATCCTGACGCAGACAATCAACCGACTCCGGGCACAGTTCGAGACCGACAACGAAATCGACCACCCTGGGGGACAGGATGAGCGAGCCTGAAGACACAGGCGACATCTTCGAGCAGACACGCAAGTCGCAGCCCGGAACATGGCCGACTTCTGCGATGGATCTCATCAACGAAGCGCCTCCGGATCAGCCCGGAGTTCGAGTCGGTGCACCTCCGGTCGACGGAGACGATCCTGACTTCGCGTACATACCGGCCCCGGATGAGTCGGTCGGGCTCGTCGGCAAGGGGCAGGAACCCCCGATTCGGGTCACGGCCGACAACGGGGCAGCGACGTTCACGGCGTTCGCGCGGATCGACGGCGCAATCGGTTTCTTCGAGCTGAACACGTCGGGACCGGCTGCGTACATCGAGCGCATGATTCACGCGTTCGCTGACAACTTCGCGGAGGAACTCGCGAACTCGAAGGAGTGACGAGCGATGAACCCGTTCCTGTATCAGCTCGTCTGTGCAGTCACGGCGCTCGCATTCCTCGTCGGTCTGCGACTCGCCGGCCGGCTTGCACTGAACAGCGTTCGTCGCGTCATCCCGCACAAACGCAGGGGAAGGAAAACAGCATGAGAAAGAGAATCATCTCGGCAACGCTCGCCGTGTTCGCAAGCATCGGCTTCGTACTCGCCGGTCCGGTCAACCCGGCGCACGCTTCGGGGGTGGTGGTGGGCTCGACGGCGAACGGGCACTACTGCCACGGCAATAACTGCGCGCTCGGAGAGGCGACGGTGAGCGTCTCGCTTCGCTTCTTCGTGAGCGACACGGGAATCGTCGAAGGCACCGAAGCACAGTGCGTGATCCACGATGTCAGGGGCATTACTCGGGTGCAAGTGGATTCGTGCCGTGAGGGTGTCGTCGGTGGGGTCACGCTCGCTACCGGCGGACCGGTGAACAACGCCACCGATGCAACGGTCGTATCACCGAACTCGCCTCAGTACGTGGCAACGATCCGCTTCCCGGGCGACACGACAGGCTTCTCCGTCAAGGCTGTCGGTAATTTCTCGATCCGATGGTCTGACGGTCAATTGGCGACGCCGGGCGACTTCTCATCCGCTACGAACGGGCCGTTCTCGTGCTCGTCGAACGGTGCTGGCGGCTGCCAGTACGCGACGCTGTTCGCCTAGTTCGCAACGCAAAGAGAGCCCGGCACCGAACCCCGCGAAGGGAACGGTGCCGGGCTCTTCGTGTCTCTGAGCGTGTCTATCAGACCGGATCGACCGGCCGGGGTGGGAGTACCGGAGCCGGCACGTTCGCGCCGCTCTGATCGATGTAGGCGGGCTGCTTGCGGGCTCCGAGAAGCAGACCGAAGACCGGCCACTTCGATTCGAGCAGGCGCGCGAGCGCGTAGTACAGCGCGATCACAGCGGGGACGAGCCACGCGTTCACGGCGTTCCCGTACTGCGTCAGATCGAGACCCTTGCTCGCTCCCCATGCGAGCGCCGTGCCGACGATCGCCGGCACGACGGTTCGGATCAGGGAGATGATGAAGTCGCTGAACGACGGCAGCGGAGCCGGGGTCGTCATGGGGTCGGCTCCGGGTCAGCCGGGGCAGCCGGGGCATCGGTCCCCACCGTCAGGCGCAGATCGAGGTTCTCGAACCCGGCGCTCACGGCGTCGTCGAGAGTCTGCTTGATCTCGTCGACAGAGATCGGGGAACCCTGCGCGTCAGCGAGCTTCGCGACTGCTGCGATCAGAGCCGTCTCACGTGCCGTCGACTCGACGATGAACTTGCTCAGTTTCTTGTTCACCGTCTGAAGATTGTCGGGGTGCGTGTCGGGCTTCGCGTCTGTCCGGTCATCTCCGAACATGAGCAGCGCAGTGGATTTACCCACTAGCTTTGAAAGATCACCGATCGCCTTCATGATGTCGTCAGCATCGGACACGCTGATTTCTCCTTCGGTTGTGCCGTTCGGGTTGAGGTACCAGAACCGCACGCGTTCCATGTACCACGCGTACGGGAAGTTCGGACCGGGGTCCGAATGGGTTGTTCCGCCGAGAGCAAGCCTGATGTCGTTGTGTGTGCAGAAGCCCTTGACGGTCTTCTTCGCGACTTCCGAGACGGTCAGCCACCGGCAATCAGCGAGCGACCATCCCCGTTCGTGTGCTCGCTGTGCCGAGCGGCGAGCCGACCGGTCGAGCATCGCCCGGCCGTTGGCCGAAAGCCACTGCGCTTGAGTCAGGCTGACCGAACCGCAGTGTTCCGAGCCCGTGCTGAGCCCGTTCCCGTTCGGCCCGACGTGATAGGGAACGGTGTGCTCGTCGAGCATCTTCACCCCGTCGATGGGGTCGAAGATGTCGGTCGCGCTAGTTCCTGCCTTCGGTCCGCCGAACCATGCCGGACCGGCGAGCGCCTTCGCGTTCCCCGGCGACATCGGTCCCTCTGTCGAGTGGATGACGTGAAACGCCGGGGGGTCGGTGTGGAACTTGCCGCCGTGCGAGTACGCCGGCATGACGGCGGTGTACACGGGTTCAGTCACTCGGGTTCGCCTCCGGATCGTCGAGACCGTTCAGCTCGTCGAGTATCTCCGGGGGCAGCACGTGACCACCGGAGCCGCTTTCGTATGTCGCGTCGTACTCTTCGTCGGTCAGCTTCCGCCCCGGATCACCGATCAGCGGGGAAATGTTCGGGTCGTGGTCGTGGTCCGGACCCTTCGTCATCAGAGTCTCCTTCTCTGTCATCGTTGCCGTTGTCGTCGTGACGGTCTCTCCGCTGTGCGCGGAGGAGTAGCCACGTCATGTTGATGAGCACGAGAGCGACCGATACTCGGATTGCGAGCGCAACCCATCGAGCCGTGTCGCTAATGAAGAAGTGCGGCCAAATCAGCGCGACAACGCCGAGAGAGTACGTGATCGCGATGATGCTCATCAGCGCCATGATTGAGCGGCCGGTACTACTGTATCGCCACGAGGAACGGAATCCGTACAGCACGACGAAAACGATCGAGGCTGCGAGCCCGACGTAAAACGAGACTCGCAGGAGGGTATTCAGCACGTTCACGATCTCCTATGTCGGCCGTCGAGACATCGCAGCGCGCCAATCCGCCGCGAATCCATTGCGAGCCCGTAGTACGCGCAGAGAACTCGCCGTCGCCCGTACAGACGGATCGCGCGCCTGCGCATGACGCAGACTCAGCTCACTCGCTAGCCGTGCCTGCCGAGCTTCGTCGAGTGACGTACCGTGCTCTTCCTCATCGGTCACGGGCTCTAGCCTCTCGATAGGCTTACGGCGGAACAATCGCATCGGGTCTCACTGCCCTTTCGCTGCGGTCTTCAGCCCGCGAAGCGCTGCGTCGGTTGTCCGGGCAAGTTCAAGCAATTCGTCGATCTGCTTCTCTTGCAGATCGCCGCGAGCCCGTTCGGCAGTCCATGCAGCGCGCCACTCTTCTTCACGACTGCGAGAGTCGTCGAGCCGTTCGGATTGAACGGCAGCGACTCGATCGTTCGCCGCTGTGATCTGATCGACGGTGGCTTTCGGGACGAGCCACCCCCGGTAGACCGCGAGCACGGCAAACGCGATCAGCGTGACGAGCGCGCCGCTCGGAGCAAGCGGAGCGAGCTGTTCGAGACCCCCCACGGTCCGAAATCCTTCCGCGTACGTCGTTCACGGTGTACTGTCGAGACAACGTGAGACATCGGTTCCCATCCCACGGAGCAAGTCATGCCTTCTCTCAAGTCGAAGCGGTACAGCCCGTTCAGCCCGGCCGGGATGATCTACGTCGTGTGCCGGTCGTGGTTCCGATACTTCGTCACCGGTCAGAGCGTCACCGGTCGGCGAGGCGATAACGCGAGCTTCCTTCATGCAGCCACGAAGGATGATCGCGGGAAGCCGGTCGAGCGGCTCAGTGGTCCGATCTGGCAGCGCCTCGCGCGTCGGTGGGCAGCCTTCGGGATGCCGCTTCTGTTTACGGCGTTCATCGGAGTGAGCGCCGTTGCGCGCTTCGTCTGCCGGTTGTTTGGGGTCACGACCCCGACTTTCTTCGAGCTGCCGTGGCTGTACGTGCTCGTCGGGTGGGAATCGCTCGTTCTCATCACGCTCGGCGGTTTCGGATACGCCGTGTTCTCGTCATGGTGGAAAGCGCGCCGCGAGATCAATGAGTTCGTAATCCCTGCGTGGCAGGCAGCCTGCGCGATTATGGGCACGGCTTACCACCGTCGCGACGCGCGCCGCATGGTCGAGCTGCCCGAAGGCTTCGCCGTGGTCGACGAGAAGGGAGCAGACGAGCCCGGCATGTGGGGTCGGATCGCTGACCGGCTGATGCGCGATCGCCGGCAGCGGGCAGCGCTGAGCCGGGCCGAGAAGGAGGCTGCGCAGCCCGATCAGGGGGGTACCGACACACCCCCGGGGACCGACATTGCCGTACAGCGTTCACACCCGATCAGCCGGTACTTCGGCCGGAAGATCATCCCTGACACGGAGACGCCGGCCGAAGCGCCGGAGCCGCCCCCGGTTCGGATCTTCCTGTTCCCCGGCCGGGTGAGTTCGGAGCAAGACCGGAAACGCTTCGCTGCCGCTCTCGGCCCCGTGCTAGGGATGCCCGAAGTCAAGTGCGCGTGGTACCCGAAGGGCTCGCGCCCGTACGTCGAGATCCGTCCGCAGCTCGCGCCGCCCCCGGCCGTCAGCTTCGATCAGATCCGGAAGCATCTCGTGAAGGCGCCGCTAACTGCGCCGTTCATGGGTCTCGCCCCCGGTAATCACCCGGTCGGCATCGATCTCGACAATAACTCGCCACACACCCTGATCTCCGGAGGCTCCGGCACCGGTAAGTCGGTTCTGCTGAAGAACTTCCTTGCGCAGCGAATGCACAACGGAGCCGGTGTCGTCATGCTCGATTACAAGCGCGTCTCTCACCGTTGGATGCACAATCTCGACGGCTGTGTGTACGCGTGGCGACTTGCTGAGATTCACGCGATGCTGTGCGCGGCCGGCGAGGAACTCGCTCGTCGACTTGAGAACGTGCTTCCGCCCGACGACGACATTGATGCGGAAATGCAGCAGTTCCCGACGATCGACATCGTTGTCGAAGAAATCAACTCGACGACGAAGCTACTCGATGCGTACTGGCGGACCGTGCTCGACGGCAAGGGAACGAGCCCGGCGATCACGTCGCTGATGACCCTCGTCAACATGGGTCGGGAATACTGCATGCACGTATGGATTGCCGCACAGCGCGCTTCTGCTTCCGTGTTCGGTAACAACGGAGGCGACCTGCGCGAGTCGTTCCAGACTCGCCTTATGGCGAAGTGGTCTGTGCAGACATGGAAAATGCTCGCCGGCAATGCGCAGTATCGTCGCTTCGTCGGTGGTCGTGGGGTGTGGGCACGCGTTCAAGACGATGAAGTCGAGATCGTGCGTGTGCCGCTTTGGACAACCAAGGAAGCGCGCGAGTGGGCGATGTCCGGCACTCCCTGCCCGGCGATCGTGCTTGCCGGTGGCGCACACCGGGTCGGGGGCGACTCCCTGACGATCGAGCCGGACATCGGTCCGCAGCTCGTAACGTTGTCCGCCGCACTGCCGAGCCTGCCCCCGGACAACCGGGGTCGGACACTCTCGATCGACGGACTGCGCACAGCTAGTCGCCGGCCGGGCTTCCCCGAACCGAAGATCATCGGTGGTGGAACACGACCCTCGCTCTACGATCTCGAAGAGCTGATCGAGTGGCGCGTTCAGCGAGGGGTCGGTGAACTAGTGGAGATGTTCGATCAGCCTCCGGCTGTTCGTGAGCTGCGCCGTGCCGGCATCGTGTACGCGTTCGAGTGCCTCAATCCCGAGTCAGGGGCGATCGAGTGCGGGTACGTCGGTCAGACCCGGCGCACGCTCGCTGAGCGCGAGGCAGAGCATCGCGGAGATAAGCCGTGGGCAGATCTCATCGTGGGGTCGGGTCGGGTGGTCTGGACCGGCGAGCCGACAGACGAGGAACTCGACGCGATCGAACTCCGCTTCATCCGCACTCTGAGCCCCCGGTACAACGTGGACGGTCAGCGCGGAGCGCCGCACGCCGTGCCGAAGTGGGAACAGCTCGATCAGCGCCACGCGCGAGACCGTCAGCTCGGCCGGGAATTGTGGGTGCCGATTGACGTGTACAACGGCGAGCGCCGACCGGAACGCGTTCAGGAATGGCGCCGACCGGCATAAGAAGACGCGACGAGAAAGATCAGGAGGAACTTAACACCCGTTTACAAACGTAACTGACGCAAGTAGTCGTGACCTGCGCTTTCGCAGAGACGCGACTTAAGTCAAGGGGAAGGAGACCCCGCAATGAACAGTCAGACCGATCGACCGAAGTTCAGTCCCCTCTTCTTCGGGCTCGCCGGCATCACCCTCGCGCTCGCCTCGTGGGGTTACTTCCGGCTGTTCGTCGACTTCGCCGGCATGCCTCCACAGCTCGCGGTCTTCGCGGTCTTCGGGCTCGACGTGGCAGCCGTGCTCATCGGTAAGCACGCGCTCACCGTGGCCGAAGACGGCGACTCGTCCCTTCCGTGGAACCTCACGCTGATCGGGCTCGTCGCAGTCGGCGCGTACGCGCAGTTCGCCCGGACCGTGCTCGCTCACGAGGCGCTCGCGATCGGCATCGTCAGCGCTGCGTTCCCGGTCGTGACCGTGCTTCTCTTCGAGGGTCAGCTTCGCCGGATCTACCGGCTGAACGGCCGGCGTGCCGGCCGGCTCGCCCCTCCCCGAGCGACGGTCGATCTCGTCACGTGGATCATGTACCGGAAGCTCGCAATGCGCGCGACGCGCCTCGCTGTGCTCGATCGGGGTCTCGACACCGACACCGCTCTGATGGTGGCCGAGCGGCAGCTTCAGATCGAAGCGGAGGCTTCTGTTCGTCCGCCTGCGCGCCGGATCATGCGCCGGACATACGCGTCTGAGCTGACCGGTGGGCAGCTCGTCGAGATCGAGCCGGGAACTCCTCCGGTGCATCGTCCGCCAAGCCCGGACAACGGGGGCGGACGCACGGCGGACGAGCCGGACGAGTCGGCGGACAATTCGGCGGACGAGCCGGTTTCCGTGTCCGATGTCCGGCAGCGTGGCGATCTCGCGCGAGCGGTCGACGAGGCTCGGGAAATCGTGGGCGATGATCCGGAGAAGGTAATTCGGATCGTGCGCATGCGGTTTCCGGACGCGCTGCCCGACAACATTCGCCGCACACTTTCCCGGCGAATGGCGAGCTGATACCCTTCGGTCAGCGTCTTGTCGGGCGCCGATCGGGATGGGTCGAGCGGCACCCCCTCTTCAGAAGCGAGGGGGTGCCGTTCCCATGTTGGGCGAGGGTGCCACGCTCCGAGCCCTTCCCTTCGCTCGCGTACTCGCACCCTCGCGTTCTGCGCCGGGCGAGCTGAGGAGACCCCGCGAAGAGGGCAGCTCGCCCGGCTGCTCTAGGGAGCGACCCACCTAGCGCGCAACGTCGGAAAGATCGCGTTGATTGCTGACGTTGCGATGATTCCGCCGCTCGTTTGGTTCGCGACGAGCTCTAGGTAATCCCCGGCGAGTAGTGGAACTTCGATCGCCATTGTCGCGAGACCGACACCGATACTCGCGCCACCGTTCGCGATGATGACGCGACCGCCGTTGATGCCAGTAGTTGACCCGTTCTTAGCGATCCTGATCTCACGCTGACCGGTCGCGTTCGGATCGTACGCAACCGTTGCCGACACGAGATACTGCCCCGGTGTATTGCACGTCAGCCGGGTCGGGTTCGTGACCGTCGAATGCATGTTATCGGTGTCGAAGTCTTCCGTGTCCAGCGGAAGCGCAGTCGGGACACCGTTCGAAAGGTTCTGCGCTACTGAGCGACGGCACTGCGCGCCGGGCGGATTCAGCAGGAACGAGAGAACGTCACCGACTCCGGCTTCGAGATCGGAAGCGGTCGCGAACAGACCGTCGTGCGCGATCCAGTCGTAAACGGTGGGGACGGTACCCATTACGCGGGCACCCCCTTAGACCAGTCGACGAAGACGGAAACATAAGGCGCTATGCCTTGAGTGAGGTAGACCCCCCACCCCTCTTCGTCCCACCACTCGGCCGGAACTCCCTGCTCGACATTCGCCTTCTCCATCGCGGTTTCCAGTTCCGGGGGAACTGTCGTCGCATCGAGATCGAGGGGGAGTACGTACGTCACGTATTCTGGTCCGGGCTTCGTGATCGTATACGTCCAGTTCACTTCGCCGCTAAACTCGGGTTCGGTCATCAGTGCGCGATCCTCGTCGTCAGCCCGATTTCGGAGTGACCGGCCACCCCGATTTGCCACACGTCATAAGGATCTGCCGGCGACGTGTTCAGCTCCATAGACCACTCTTCTTCACTGATCGTCTCTCCCCAACCTTCGATGAAGAGACCGAGCGACGACACCGGAGCCTGTGTCGGAAGGTTCACGATGCTGATCTTCGAACCGATGTCGAGAAGTAGAGCGGTCGAGATTACCGACGCGTCGTTCAGCAGTGAGAACTTCACACCGGTAATGCGGTTCCGCTGAATCCCGAACACGTTGACTCTCCATGCAGCGAGATCTCGAAGAGCGTCATCAGTCGTGGGAATCGCGTTGAGCTGTGCCTTCACTCGTCCGTGATCGTCCACGCTGTCTTGATTGACGACACGCGCCGAAGCTCCGTCAGATCTTTCCGCAGTTACGTCGTTCATCAGCCCGAAGTCATCGCCCCGGAACTTCACCGAATCGGGGTCGAGACGCTCTGAGTCGATCGCGAGCGACGGCGCTAGGTTATACCTAGCGTTCCGCAGCCGAAGTATCGAGCGGCCGGCTCCGTCGATGTAGAACTGACCGTCTTCGGTGGTTTCGACGAGACGCATCGCTTCGATCGGCTGCCCTTCGATCTCTTGCGGACCGACCGGCACCGGGTTAAACGAGCCGTCACCCGACACGAATCGCAGCGGGCTCTCAAGGTTCGTGTAGATACACAGCTTGTTCAGGCGAGCGTACGAAGTCGAGCCCGCACCGTCTGTGCCACGGAACGCCGAGAACCACCATCCGATGATGCCGCCCGTCGAGACCGGCCAGTTATAGAACCCGACGTGTGAGATGTACCCACGGAACAGCTCACTCGCCCGTCCCCCGACAGACACGACTGCCCACGTAGGAATCGCAGCAAGAGGGAACGTGACCGGCGTACCGAACGCATTTCCGTTCGCATAGAACGTGATGCGCCCGTTGCCTGCGCTCGGAACATCGAGCGTCGCCGTGTACATGGTCGGGTTGAGGCTCGTCATGCCGATTCCGGTGTCGACTTCGAACGTGCTGCCGGAATCAACATCGAAGTACGCTGCCGAGATGTTGCCGTTCGACCGCTTGCGGATGCCGAAGTATGAGCCGTTCGTCGCTGTCAGGAACGCGAGCGCTCCCTGTGTGATCGGTGAAGTCGACTCTTGCGCGAAGACATTCACAGTCGCACCGCGAGCTGAGAAGATCGCCGGCACCTTCCGAAGCTGCCCGCGAAGCCACGGACCGTTGCCATTCGACGCAGGATTGAACGCGACTGTCGTGCGCTTCTGAACATAGAACGGGGGAATGCCTGGCTCCGAGCCGAACGTGATGACTCCCCCACCCCCCGACTGCCGCACAGTCAGAGGAATCTCGTCGTTACCCGACAGATCGCCGGCCGACTGCGTTGTTCCGTCAACGCCGGCCGGCTCGTTCAGCGGGTAGTACGCGAACGGCACGTCATCGATAATGTCTTCGTCGAGTGTCGTGAGCAGCTCGCCACGATCCCCGAGCCGCTTGAACTTGTCGGTCGCTGTCAGAAGCGTCTCAGCGTGTAACCCCGGTCCGCCTTCCCACCCGGTAGGCCACTCGTTCACTTCCCCCGTGAAGCGCCACGAGAACACGCCGGCCGTGCTGTCAAACGTGGTCGCGACCGCACCTTCTTCGACTTGCACAGCATCGACGAAGATGTCTTCAGTACCGGCAGCGGTCGCGTTGTTCTGAACGTATAGCTCATGCACCGGAGCAGTCGCCGTGAATGTCACCGACTCGCGCTCGAACGCGTTGAGCGTGGTCGTATCCGACGTGCCGAAGCCGGTCACACCGAACCGCATCGCGGGGTCGCCCGTACCGACGCGCAGGTACAGCGACGCCGTGTACTGCTTCCCCGGAATGAACCCGTAAATCTTCTTACGGATCTTGTTCGTGCCTGCTACTCCGGCCGACAGAAGGATACGCATCGAAGTCGTACCGGACTGTGCGAACGATGTCGAAGATTGGATCGTAACCGTCGCCGTTCCAACCGACTCCCACGGATACAGCTTGTTTGACCCGGAGAACGGAGCTGTGCCATTGAACGAAGGATCTGTGTCGAGCTGCTTCCCGTTCCCCTTGCGCAGCACACCGAAGCGAATCCGCTTGCCGCTCTTCACGTTCGGGTAATACGGGCTCGCCGGCCGCTGCGCAGTGAACCGGCCGTCATTCCTCAGCGTGCACGCGAACGTGCTCGGCTGCATCTCGGAGAACTCGTCGGTACGACCACGAGTGACACGCACCCCGGCTTTCACGTCAAGATACGGCGTTATGTCTGTCCATACCTGCGACGCTGTTAAGTCATCAGGATTAGACGCGAACGCGCACTCTAGAACGTAAGCATCGGGCCGGGGCACGTATCCTCCTAATGCGCTAGTTCGAACTGCTTACCCTGCGACTGTGCCCACCGTTCGAGCAGATTCACGATCTGCCGGCCGGTTGCCACCGGGTCTAGCGCTCCGTCGACATGAATGTTCACGACCATACCCGCCCCAGTGCCAGCACCGAAAGGCACAGTCGAAGGAACCCCACCGGAGCCGCTCGCCCCGAAGTCGAAGTTCCCGGTTCCGCTCGCGACCGCTGCGTTCGTGACATCGCCCATTGCGCCCGTGACGGCGCGCAGCAGACCCGGCATCGCGTCGAGCATGCCTGCCGTGATGCCGGGCGGAATCCACCGGCCTACTTTATCGGCCATGACCCGAGACGGCGAACCAATCCCGAGACCGTGCATCACACCCGAAACGATGTTGCCGGCGACTCGTCGTGCTTCCGCCACGGCTGCCCCGGCAGCGTTGCCGATACCACGCACGAGACCCCGGATCACATCAGCTCCGGCGTTGAGAAGCCACGTACCGGCTCCGGCGAACGCTCCCCTGATCTTCCCGGGGAGGGAGGACAGAGCGGAAGCGGCTCGCCCCGGAAGCTGCCGGAACCATCCGAGAGCCCGGTTAACGCCGTTCACCGTGATCGATACGGCACTGTTCCACGCGTTCCGGAAGAACGTTCCGACTCTTGCCCCGAGCGAAGAGATCGCTGAAGCGGCTCGCCCCGGAAGCTGCCGGAACCAATTCACTATAGCTCGCGAACCGGCAACGGCGAGCGTGATGCCACGATTCCAGACCGATTGCCAGAACGACGCTATCCACCCGAGAAGCCGGATCACGGCGCGCTGCACTTGCCCCGGAAGCTCGATGAAGAAGCGGACCGTTCGGCCGATACCGTAGCCGACCCAATACGCTCCCTGTTCGAGCACGAATTTCCAGAATCGAATATACATGCCCGGGAAGGCGATCAGAGCGCCTAAGATTCGCCCCGGCAGCGCGACGAAGAAGTTCACCACTGCCTGAACAATCCCGGGTATCGCGCGCACGGCTGTCATGAACGCGCCTGCGATCCACTGCGCAGCTCCCGCTATCGCACGGCCGACCGCATCGACTGCGTTCCGGAACACGGTGATGTGCTTGTACGCGAGGATCACACCGATTACGAGTGCAGCCACCCCGAGCACGATGAGCGTGATCGGAGCGAGAAGTACGGCGAGCGCTGCGTTCGCAAGCCACACAGCTCCGGCGAACACCGTCGTCGCTGCCGACCCGATTCCGGTCGCGATCGCGTACGCGACCTTCGCCGCTGTGTTCGCTTCGGTGGCGAGAGTCTGCCCTAGCATCGCCGTTGTCAGACCGGTGATGACTCCGGCGAAGACGCTGACGGCACCCATCAGTCGAGTAACGATCATCGCACCCTGCATCGCGACCGACCATGCGATGAACGCTGCAACGATTCCGGTCAAGACCGGCTGCGGAATCGCGTTGATGATCTGCGTCAGTGAAGTCGCGATCGCGAGCGACACCGGGGCGAGGGGAGCGGCAGCCTGCGCGAGCGACCCGATAGAAGTCGCGATGCCGAGCAGAAGCGCACCCATGCGGCCGCCGTTTGCGTTCACGTAGTCGATGATCCGCTGAACGCCGGCAGCGCCCGGACCCCTCGCCCATCCAGCGAACGCGAGCGAGAGACGGTCAATGCCGTTCACGATTCCGTCAGTCGTCGTCAGGAACGGCGCGAGAAGGTAGCCGATGCCGGCTCCGAGCGAGATCGCGATTCCGCCGAACTGCTCTAGGGTCGGCAGCGCCTTCGCTGACAGAAAGTTGATGAACCGGTCTAGTCCGCCCCGGTTCACGAATCCCTGTATCGCGACGAGCAGCTCATTCGCCGCTTGTGCTCCGGCGATGAAGAGCGGTCGCAGCTTCGGAATGATCGATGTCAGAAGCGAGAACCCTCGCGTCATGATCGAGAGCGTCCCCGGCTTCACGGAGTCGACGAAGTTCTGCCATGCCGTCTTCAGACTGTCGAGCGCCATGACGGCAGCTCGCGTCGGGGCAGGAAGCAGAGCGAGGCGCGCACGGTATTCGAGAAGCGCCTTATCGCGAGACTTGATGAGAGTCGACTGCTTCACCGTGCCGAACGGTGCCATGCTGATTTCTTGGTTCAGCAGTCGGATCTTATCCCGCAGATCGTCGCTCTTCTTCGACGCGTCTGCGACTTCCTTGAACGTGGTCGCGAAGACCGC
>Ga0068856_100004487_pt1 | contig 13882 bp, 8 predicted proteins | sample KBSCornC62_FD_66595 | JGI IMG/M metagenome (GOLD analysis project Ga0068856, IMG submission 66595) | Corn rhizosphere microbial communities from Kellogg Biological Station, Michigan, USA - KBS Corn C6-2 | ecosystem: Host-associated > Plants > Roots > Rhizosphere > Soil ...
GGCGGTTGAGAACGTAGTCACCGCGCCGCAAGTCTACGATCCGAAGCAGACGCGGTTGACGGCGACCCTCAGCGGCTGGCACGCTGAGGCGGCTTCGAAAAAAGTATCGCTCGTCATCAACAAACACGTGATCGGCACAAAAGAAATCAGCGTGCCACGAGATGGGCGGGCACAAGTGGAGTTCCTGGCGTTCGACGTTCCTTACGGCGCAGGCCGGGGCGAGGTCACGATCGAGCCGAAGGACAACCTTCCGGAAGATGACGTTTTCCGCTTTGCCGTACGCCGCGAAGATCCTCGCCGCGTGCTGTTTCTTTACACCGCCGGGCGCACAAACGAGCCGTATTACTACAAGGCGGCGATGGAATCGTCTCCTTCCACCGGATTGACAGTGGAAGCGGCCCCGCTCGAAAGGGCCGCCCACCAGGATTTTTCGAAGTATGCCTTTGTCGTTTTGAACAACCCGGGTGAGATGGACAAGGACGTTGCCCAGGCGCTGTGCGCGTACGTGCAGAAGGGCGGAGCGGCGCTGATTGCGCTTGGCGGCAATAGCGCGCGCGCTGGGAGGATCCCGCTGGGCGGCGAACGGTTCACGAGCGAACACGTGACGCAGGGAGCTGGATACGTCGATGAGCAGACGCCGGCCCTCGCCGGCGTGGGCCGGTTTCAAAATGTGCAATTTCTCGAGAGCGTGCAGTTCCAGCCGAAGGCCGGCGCGCGCATCGTGGCGAAATTGGCAGATGGTTCGCCATTGCTGGTAGAAGAGCGTATGGGCGAAGGGCGAATGCTGATCTTCACTTCCACGCTCGACAACACGACCAATGATTTTCCATTGCACGCTTCCTTTCTGCCGTTTGTAGTCCAGTCGGGACATTATCTGGCCGGCGGCGACGAAACGCAATCGAGCGTGGTGGCAGGTACTGCTGTTGCCTTACGGCGCACGCGCGAGCAAAGCGCCTCGGCGGACGTGGTCGGCCCCGATGGAAAACATGCGCTGGGAATCGGCGAAGCGGCGAAGGCGCTGAGTTTTGGTCTGCTCAAGGAAGGATTCTATGAAGTGCAGCGCGCGAGCGGCCATCGTTCCCTCGAAGCTGTGCATGCCGACCGCCGGGAATCGGACCTGCGCCAAATACCGGCCGAGACGCTCGATTTATGGCGCAATACTGGAAGTAGCCAAACGGCGGCAACCGGCGGCATCGAGCAGCAGACCGTACCGTGGAGCTTGTGGCGCTACGTGCTGGCGGTGGCGTTGGCGGCGGCGATAGTAGAGTCGATTTTTGCAACTCGCTACTTAAAGGAAAGGCAGACGGTATGACAGCGCTCGAACAACTGCAGACCTATCTACGACGGCTGGAATTGCGAATGCGCATATTGGCCGCCTCGCGCGGAGCGGCGGCGATCACAGTGGTGGCGCTGCTTCTTACCGTTCTGCTGGTGGCGATCGGGAACCGGCTGCGATTTGCGGAGGGCGTCGTATGGCCGCTGCGCCTCCTGTTGTTCGCGGCGATCGCGGCCACTATATCGTTTGCCCTGGCGATTCCCTTGTGGCGGCTGAATAAACGATGGGTCACGCGCCTCGCGGAGCGGCGGGTGCCCGGATTTGGCGAGCGGCTGCTCACGGTTGCGGAACGGCCGGACGCCAGCAATCCGTTTACGGAACTGGTGGCCGAAGACGCCATGCGCGTCGCGCGCGAGCATCAGCCCGAAGAATTCAGTCCATCCCGTCTGCTCGCCGGCTTGTTGGCAACGGCCGTAGTGGCGGCCGCAATTTTGATCTGGCTGGTGACGGCCGGACCCGGCTACTGGGGATACGGCGCTTCCCTGCTCTGGACCGGGACGGGTAACGCGAGCAAGCGCCCCTTGTACCAAGTTCTCGTGCAACCTGGAGACAAGACCGTGCGGCGCAAGTCCGATCAGCTCGTCACGGCGCAGTTGGAAGGATTCTCGGCGCGCGAAGTGACACTCCATGCCAAATACGGCGACGCGCCGAAATGGGAAACGGCAACTATGCGGCCGCGGTCCACCGGAAACGGATATCAATTTCTATTCGCCGGATTATCGGACCCGGTCGAATATTATGTCGAGGCGGAAGGCACGCAATCCAAGCATTTCAAACTTGGTGTACGAGATCTGCCGGGAGTGAAGCGCGTGCGCGTCGCTTTGCATTACCCCAAAGGACTTGGGCTGCGGGACGAAGTGCAAGATCCCGGCGGTGATATACGCGCGGTGCAAGGCACTGAGGCCGAGATATCTGTGCTCACGGACAGGCCGCTGCGAACCGGGACCCTATTGATGGACAACGGTTCCAAGGCGGAACTGAAAACCGGAGAGGGAAACTGGCTCAGCGCCCGCGTGCCGATCACGAAAGATGGAGCGTATCACGTGGCTGCGCTCGATCAAGGCGAACTGATCCGCATTGGCCAGGATTACTTTATCGAGGCAAAGAAAGATGAAGCACCTTCGGTGAAAATCAGCCGCCCGGGAGGCGACCCACACGTGACGCCGATTGAGGAAGTTCCTGTGACGGTGGAAGCGGCAGACGATTTTGGCCTGGAAGGGCTCCAGTTGCATTACGCGGTGAACGGTGGTGCGGAGCAAGTGATTCCGTTGCTCAAAGCCAAAGGTACGCATGAAGCGGACGGCAAGACGATGCTGTCGCTCGAGACTTTCAAAATGGTCCCGGGCGATGTGATCGCGTTGTATGCCTCGGCGAAAGACGCAAAGACCACAACGCGCAGCGACATTTTGTTTGCCACGGCGGAACCCTTCGATTTCAAGTTCATGCAAAGCCAGCAGGCCGGCGGTGGTGGCGGCGGAGGGATGGGAAACGAGCAAGGTCAGATTTCCGAGCGTCAGAAACAGATTATCGCCGCCACCTGGAACGAACTGCGAAGCGGCAGCGGCAAAAACCGCGCGGCTCTACGAGAAGACGCGCAATATCTATCGGATACGCAAGGAAAGTTAAGCGAACAAGCGAATACGCTCGCCGAGCGTATGAATAGCCGCGAGCTGGATGGAGCGAGCAAGGAATTTGAGAATTTCGGCAAGCTCATGAAGGATGCGTCTGCCCAAATGAACACTGCTGTGGAACAACTAAAGCCAGGCAAATGGCGCGACGCCTTACCCCCCGAGCAGAAAGCCCTGCAATCGCTGCTGCGGGCGGAAGCTTTGTTCCGGAATATTCAAGTCGCTTTCGGTCCGCAAGGCGGTGGTGGTGGCGGCGGTGGAGGAGCGCAGCGCGATCTAGCGCGCATGTTCGATCTCGAGCTGGATACAACCAAGAACCAGTACGAGACAGGCCAGCAAAATGAAGCGGAACGAGCTAGCGCGCAGCAGAAAGCAATTGATGACGCGTTCGAACGACTGAAAGAGTTAGCGCGGCGCCAGCAGGAACTGGCGCAGCAGAGAAATCAACAGCAGGCGTTCGAGCAGAGATGGCAGCAGGAACAGTTGCGGCGTGAGGCTGAGGAGATGCGGCGCCAAATGGAACAGCTCGCCCGCAATTCACAGGGCCAACAGCAGGATGGCTCCTCACAGCAGAGCCAGCAAGGACAGCAAGGCCAACAGCAAAGCGCGTCAAGTGCCGGCAGTGGCGGGCAATCACAATCGCAGTCACGCATGAGCGCGCGCGCTGGACAACAGGGCGCCCAACCAGGCGGTCAACCCAGCCGCGAAATGCGGCAGGCGCTTGATCGCTCGATGGAGGCGCTGCGCCGCGCCGAAGACGAAATGCGTAAGGCGGTGAGCGGCCAGGATGCGACAGCGGAGCGCCGTGCGGCCGAGCAACTGGCCGAGGCACAGAATCTGCTGAACAAAGCGTTAGGACAACAAGCCGGCAATTCCGCTTCGGAAATGGCGCAGCGGGCGCAGGAAATCGCCAATGCGCAGCGCGATCTGGGGCGCCGGATGCAGCAGATGTATGGAGCCGGTTCGGAGAACGAGAATCCGCGTTTCGCGGGCGGCGGTGAAATGCCCGAGATGAACGATCCGAACGCCCGGCGCTTCTACCGGCGGTATTGGCCAGGTATGCGATCGCGGCGCCCGGCAACCGAGGAAGAAAAGGCTCTCGCGGGAGAAAAGGAAAAGTTAGCGCGCCAGTTGGAGCAATTACAGCAGCAAATGCAGAAGCAGGCAGATAGCCTCGCGACAACGCAACCGGAACTGGCGAGAAAGATGCGCGATGCGCTGGCCGATGCCCAGCAAAAGGAACTTGCTATGCGTATGCAGAAGAACGGCGAGCTTCTACGCGAGGGTTATGGCGACCGCAACCTGGAAATGGAAGGCAGCGTCACCATGGCGCTCGACGATCTTACCCGCGAGCTTCGCGATATCCAGCAGGCCATGAAGGCCGGGGCTCAGGGCGATAAAGCAGGGCCCGGAGATCGTGAGGCCCAAACGCTGGCTCGTTTGCGCTCGCTCCGCGAGTCGTTGGAACGGTCGCAGCAGAATGGGCAAGGTGGACAGCAATCTGGCGGACAACAGCAAGGACAACAGGGCGGCGCGCAGCAAGGTAGCGCGCAGCAGGGCGGCTCTCAACGCGGTGGCGTGTATAGCCCCTACGGTGGCGGCGGTGCGGGAATCGACCGGCGAGGTTTGCAGGATGCCATTAGCGGCCTGAATGCATTGCGTGGGCGGATCGATCCGCGAGACCGGGCGTTTCGCGGCTACTTAGACGACACTCTTGGTTCATTGCGTACACTGAACGCGGACCCGCGGCTACTGGATTCGGCTATCAGCCAGGACGCCGTAACACAACTCGAAAGACTCGAAGTAGAGTTGAGCCGGAGGCTGGGTGAGCAGGGCGCGGGAGGAGCCAGAAGTGGCGCTCCTGAATCTTCTCCGGAGAAGTATCGCGACGCAGTAGCCGAGTATTTTAAAAAATTGAGCCAGGGCCGCTAGGCCGCGACTACTTTCCGGCACCCAGGCAAGACATCTCGAGTCCCAGCGCCCAGCGGCGCTGAAAGCCTTTCCAGAAAAGATTGCCGGCGGCGTCTTTGCCCTTGCTAAAGTCGCCTCGGTCCGCCTGCCTGGGTGGCGCGGGCCAATTCCCATCGCCGGAGTGGGCTGGCTCCACATGAAGATAGGAAATCTTGCTTTGATCGCCTTTCAAATAAAGATCCAGAAAGGCCGTAATGAAATGTTGGTTGATGGACGTGATGCGATCCTTGCGCCAGAGAGGTTCGTCAAACGCCTGCAACAGCCTGAAGTCGCCCAAAGCCTCCGGCGGAGCCGGATTCGCGCCGGTATTGTGACGCGCATTTTCATAGGTCAGCAGGCAACGATTTGAATGCGTTGCCTGCTCGAACGCCGGTTTGATTCCGTTTGCGAAACCGGCGACATCGTCGTGGTCGCCCGCGATAAACAGCGATGGAATGCGAATCGCACCCAAGCCTTGCGCGTCCCATGCCCGGTACGGCGGCTGTTCACCCCAGGGCGCAATCGCAACTATAGCTTTTATGCGGTTGCGGTCGATTGCCTGAAATTTGGGACTAGCGTCTGCCCAATCCTGCAGATATCCGCCGGGAACGAACTTCATCAGCGCGCTGGAGGTGCTGTATCCTGCTCCGGCGCTAGTAAGCGCTCCGTATCCGCCCATCGAGTAGCCCACGATGGCGACGTTGCTTGCGTCCGCGAGTCCGTGCAGAAAACTATCTGGCTCGCGTGACAGACGATCAATGCTTTCCACGGTGAAAAGCTGGTCGGCCGAGCGATTGAGCAGCGTGCTCTCGAAACCTCTTACAGCATCGAAGACAGAATCCGTGTGATCGATAGCGGCAACCACATAGCCCTTCGATGCCAGATTCTCTGTCAGGTAAGTCAAAAAGTAACGCGATCCCGGGTAGCCGTGCGAGACAATCACCAGCGGGAATCGTTCGCGAGCCACGGGAGACGCATCCCGCAGCGCCTTCCCTGCAATCAAGAATGCCGGCGAACCCGCGAATCCGTGTCCGCCGGGTACTGGCATTTGGTACACCGTTTGTTCCTGCCGGCCGGAAGGAATTACTGCTGGATACCACAATTCGATCTGGAGCGGCCGATCGTAAAGTGGTGCTTTGCCGGTGGTCTTATCGAAGTGCAGGATGTCTACTTGATCATGATGCACGAGATCGAGGGTGCGGACACCGACGCTATAGGGGCCCCGCGCGGCCAGCTCCGGCGCATCCGCCGGCGGAACGCTGTAATAGCGCGTTACATTCTGCTGCGCCAGGCAAATACTCGATAGGGCGTACAGCACGAGCCGAGCCAAGGCCCGGCGCACTAGTTCACCTCGGCAGGCAGCCCGTGCTTTTCTAAAAAGGCGTGTATAGCCGCATAGATCCGTGTGCGCTCTTCGGCTGTGAAGTTTCCATGCTTACCGCCTGGTATCGTGACTAATTCGTTCGGAATACCCGATTTATTCAGGGCGTCACGCAGCCGCATCGAATGCGTGTATGGAACCGTAGGATCGGCATCGCCCTGTATGCTGAGAATCGGCGGCAAACCAGAGCGAACGTAGGTGAGGGGCGATACGCGGCGCGCAATCTCTTCACGGTTCGGTGCGCTGCCCAGCCAGGTGACAGCGTACCTCTTCCGATTTGGGCCGTCGAGCAAGTCTACGACATCGGTAATGCCGTACCAATTCACGATGGCCGCCACCTTGGGAAGCGGTGTGTTGCCTTCGCTCGAGGCACACTCCCGATCGAGGCCTGCCTCCGCCGGAGTCATACCGGTCATGAGAGCGAGGTGCCCGCCCGCTGAATCGCCAGTGGTGACGATCCTCGCCGGGTCGATGTGATACTGCGCGGCATGCGACACCACCCACTTCAATGCGCACAAGCAATCCTCGACGGCAGCCGGGGCTGGAGAAATACGCGCCAGACGATATTCCACATTCACTACAGTCCAGCCCATTTCAAGCCACGGCACGACCGACATAAAAACTCCCTCCTTTGTGCCGCCAGTCCAGCCGCCGCCATGAATGTAGAGGACCGTAGGCTGGGGGCCGGTTGCATTCCGCCGCTGATAAATATCCAGCTTGTCTTCGTAATTGTTTTCGACCAGATAGGTCACGTTGGATGAAATCTGGTACCGGCTTTGAGCGGTGACCGCCCAACTTCCAACTGGCCCGGACTGGCCGTAAACCGAAGTGGCTGCTAAAGCAAACGCAAGAAGAGAAAATCGCAAATCTGGAATACGCACCGCGCTATTCTACGCCACGAGCCCGGCTACTCAGAAATGCGCCGAGTGCCTCGTATTGATCTGTAGCGATCAGATTTACTTGGGCATCACGCGCGGCCTGCCAGCGAAGCCGTACGGCGGCCTCTGAGCCGAAGTTGTAACCGGCGCCCCAGCCCTGATCCTCAGCGGATGTGAAGCCATCCAGAGTGTAAAAACGAATCCAGTAGCCGAGGCGATGTGCATAGTCGGCGAGTGAACGAAGACGTGCCTGATCGGCCGGCGTCCAATCCCCAGCGTGCGCCGCGCCGCCTTCTTCCACCACGTACCACGAATTGTTCCACCAGCGGCGGTAGTTCGTTGGAGGAGCCGTAAGCAGCCGTTCGGGTGGCAATGTCACGAGCAGGTGATTGTCCTGGATAGGCGTGGTATGTGCAGACCCAAACAGCCGCAGACGAGCGCCGGCCGGTACTTCTTTGAAGAACACTTCTTCCTGTGCGTCGGAATCCTCAGTGAGAACTAGCAGCGGCTTTGGATCGAACGGCGCGAGCACCGCCGGATTGGCGTTCTTTTGCGCCGTCGTAATCCAGGATTCATATTCGCCGAGCAGATTCCAAACGGCGTGCAGTAATGCCGGTTGATTGTCCTTGAAATCGAAATGCAGAATGATAATCGGCCATGTCTCGCGTTTGTTTTCCTGAAGCGCTTTTTCTACAATCGGCCGAACGCGCTCGAAGAAATATTGTTTTAGACTCGGTTCCGCTCCGGTTGTGCGGGGAGTGTGGCTGACGACAATATGATCGACGGACCAGGCAAGGTCCTGTTCGATGGCAACGGGAAATCCGATGCTCAGGGCGCGATCGAGGCGATTCGACCAGCGTCCCTCATAGGGATAGCAGTTGTGTGCATCGGCGACCGGCCGGCCAGCAAAGAAATTAGTTTGGGCGGAGAGACAGACTGCCAGGAACAAAAGCAGATAGCGTGCGTTTGTCACCATAGAGACAGTTCATTCTATCGGCATGGCAGTTTCCATTAAAGATATTGCGCGCCTGGCAGGCGTATCGCACTCGACTGTATCGCGCGCCCTCCGGCACAGCCCCCTCATACCCGTAACAACGGCGCGCCGCATCCAGCGTATTGCCAACGAAGCGGGTTACACCGCGAGCGCAGTGGCTCGCAGCTTGGTGATGAAGAGGACGGAAGCCATTGGCGTCGTCGTGACGTCGATTGCCGATCCGTTCAATGGAGAGGTAGTGCAGGGGCTCGAGGAGGAAGCGAATCGCCACGGCTATTCGGTAATCCTGGCGAACTCACAGGCTGATCCCGAGCGCGAAATGAAAGTGGTGCGATCTTTCCGTGAACGGCGCGTCGATGGCATCGTGGTCGCTTCGTCCCGGGTAGGCGCGCATTATTTGCCGCTGCTCAAAGAACTCGAAGCTCCGGTGGTGTTACTGAATAACCAGCACCCCAGCGAATTCGCCTATTCCGTCACGATTGATAATCGCGACGGCGGATATCAAGCGGCGCGCCATCTCATAGAACTGGGACACCGGCGCATTGCCTACCTGGGCGACCAATTCGGGCTGCAATCGGACACGGAGCGATTTAGCGGATTCAAACGGGCGATGGCCGAGGCGAAGCTGCCTGTGAAGCGGGATTATGTCGTGCGCGGCGACGGCAAGCCGGAGGGGGGCCGCGAGCGTGCCGCCGAGCTGCTCGATCGGAAAAAACCGCCGACGGCGATCTTTTGCTATAACGACATGACAGCTTTGGGTGCGCTGGAGGAAGCGGCGGCGCGAGGGCTGGAAGCGGGCTGCAATCTCTCCGTAGTTGGCTTTGACGATCTTTTCTTTGCCGGGCTGCTGAAGCCCGGGCTTACTACTATTCGCCAACCCATGCGTAAGCTCGGACGACGCGCCATGGCGCTGCTGCTCGCGTTATTACGCGGCGAGGAGGCGGAACGAACCGCAGTGGTCCGGGGTGAGCTGGTCGTGCGTGGGTCCACGCAGAAGTTATTAGCTTAGCGATTTTCGCCGATCCCGCATTTCGGCGCGGACAGTCGAATAAAATTACCAGGCGATCTTGGCGGGGAAGAACTCAGCCACGAGATCCTGATAGTATGGCATGATCTCCTTCACGTTCGGCCGCTCGAGCCCTTTCGAATATAAATCGTAAGGATTGAATTTCCGCACCCATTCGAACATTTTTTCGTCGTGATCGTTCATCAGGTGACGGTAGGCGCCGTGCTTGTGAGCCGGATAAAACGAGTGGTATCGCAGCATATACTGCGCAGGCGCGGGCAGATATTTGCGGGTGACAGTATAGATGTATTCGTCGTGTCCCCAGGAGAGATGGACATTGTCGAGCCCGCAATTCGGTGAGTAAATGCCGTACTTGGTCTGGTATTCGGGCACCTTGCTATCGGGATTTGCGGCAAAGAATTCCGGGAAGACGATCTGATCCGAGTATGCGCAGCCGGCCGGAAACGTATCGCCGACCACCGCCCATTGCGGCTCTCCATAGAGGCAGAGCACCTTTCCAAGGTCATGCACAAGGCCGGCAAGCACAAACCAGCGCGGATGGCCGTCTTTACGAATGGCTTCCGAGGTCTGCAGCAAATGCTCGATCTGGGTCACATCCGTATCCGGATCGCTGTCGTCCACCAGTGTGTTCAGATAATCGGCCATTTCCCAGATGCTTTTCTCGCCGCGTGTCAGCGACGTGAATTCGGCCTTCTTCTTTAGAATGAAATCGAGCGTCTGATTGGCGTGGTTCAGACGGTAGAATTCCGTGACGGTTGGATTCGCATTGGCACGGTAATTCCGAAACTCTTCCTCAGCTTTGCCTTGCTTGTAGCGCGTGGCGACAAAATCGTCCCATTCGTCCAGTTCGGCGAGGGGAGCATGGTCGGTGGTGGCGGGTGACATGATGGTTCGGACTTTTCTTTATTATGCACACGTGTGCATGGAAAAGGCAAGCGAGTTTCGAGCCCGGCGTTTCCCTTCCCCCTTTTTGGAAGCGGCGGCGTGGGTGATATTAAGGGGATGCAATATACCGCCGATAGAAACAATTTGGCGCGCTGGTGACCGATGAGTCGGTTAAGGAGATCTTTACACAAGTTCTACGAAAAGGCCGAAGCAATCCTGGTACCGGGCTTAACCAGTTCACAATATGGGTATTATAAGGTCCTTCGCAGGCTGGTTTCCGGAAAAACCTGGCTGGATCTGGGATGTGGACACCAGGTATTTGCCGACTGGATGGTTAAGGAGCAGGCGGAGGTATTAGGACGTTGCCGCACGGTTTTCGGTATTGATCTGGATTGGATTGGTTTACGGACGCATCCAGGAATCTCGAACAAGACATTTGGAGATCTGACGGCACTGCCTTTTGCGGATGGGACCATGGAATTAGTGACGGCAAACATGGTTGCTGAGCATCTGGAAGATCCTGCGGCAGTTTTGCGGGAGGCGTATCGGGTGTTAGCGCCTGGTGGGGCTTTTGTATTTCACACGCCCAATTTCCGCGGCTGGGTCATTCAAATCGCATCTCGTATACCGGAAGCGCTAAAAAAGCGCTTGATCTGGTTTTTGGAGAGACGCTGCGCCGAAGATGTTTTTCTAACCCACTACCGGCTGAACACGCCAGACCAGATCATGACGGCGGCGGCTAAAACCGGCTTTGCTGTGGAAGAAATTCAGATGATCAGTTCCTCTGCGGCGACTGTGATGCTTGGGCCGGTGGTACTCGTAGAACTTCTTTATATTCGGGCCTTACAGTCTCCCAAGCGGAGCCGGTTGCGATCGAATATCGTTGCCGTGTTGAGGAAGAAGATTGGCCAAAAGGTGGCCGCGCCTGATATGTTGGAAATGATTCTTCGCTGCCGCTAGCCAGCCGTAATTACCATGAATACGATAGCCCCGCGGAACAGCGCAAAGTGGCAACATTCGCAAAGTGTATTTCCCCAGCAACCGGCCGAATTTACCCTTCAAAACGCACCCAAAAGTCCGCTGATCGTCTCCCTACTTGCGTTTTACATATTTCTGCTCACCAGTAGGGCTCTGGATATTTCCCGGCTCGCTCTTCTGCACATTCCGATGATTTTGCTGGCGTGTTTGACGATTGGCATGCTGGCGAAGGGGGATCTGAAATACGCACTGCGCTCGAGAGTCACCGTGGCCCTTCTGGCTTTCAATTTCTGGGTTTGCGTCTGCTTTCCCTTCAGCAGTTGGCGTGGGGGAAGCCGGCCTTTCGTGATTGAGTCAATCGAATCGCTTCTGGTGTATCTGTTGATCGTGCAGCTTGTCAGAACGCTTCGCGATTGGCGTCGTATCGCAAATGCTTATGCTCTGGGCGCCCTCGGGGCGGCGATTCTAAGCTTTTTCTTTGGACAATCGATTGAAGGTCGTGTCTCAGTTGTGGCAGGCTCTTTGGCGGACCCGAATGAGTTCGCTCTGCGCCTGGTGCTCGGATTGCCCTTCTGGTGGTATCTGGTAAGCCAGTCGGGAGCGATTGGAAAGATTGTTTCTTTTCTATTGACGGCCCCTATTCTCATTAGCTTTGCCCGTGCCGGCTCACGCTCTGGTTTGTTGGCTTTGATGACTCTATCGGTGATGATGTTTTTCTTTGTAAACATCAAGCAGAAGGCCCTGATGTGTGCACTGGCTGTGGTGGCGTTGGCGGGAGGAATTGCATTTCTCCCATCATATTTAAAAGTGCGCTTCACCACACTTTTCGCAAAACGCGATGCCGCACAGCTCACGCAAGAAGAGAGGGAGAGACTAGGAGGGGATATCGGTTCTTCGGAAGGCCGCGAAATGCTTCTTTGGCAAGGCATGCGGATGACTGCGGAGCATCCCATCTTAGGGATTGGCCCAGGTGTATTCGCGGACGTAGCCTGGAACGAGCGCAAGGAGGTTTCGGGCGTTGGCGGGGGCTTGCTGGTGTCGCATAATACCTATACCCAATTATCTAGTGAACTCGGAATACCGGGTTTCCTGTTCTTTGTTACTGCGCTCTTCTTATCTATTAAGCACGCTCTGCAGGATTATCGGAATACCCGGGAACGTGATCCGCCGCTCGCGCGCGGCAGCTTGTATGTATTCGTCTGCTTTATCGGATTGACAGTCGGAATTTTCTTTCTGAGCGTTGGATATGGCATGCTGCTGGCCATCATGTTTGGCTTGGCTAGCTCTTTACACGAGACGATCAAATCGGAAACTGCCCGACTAAGCTCTGCCGCAGAAGACACGCAACCAGAGCTGATGGACGGTTCAATCGCGCAACCCACGGGCCGTCAGGCGGCGCCTCACCGCAGCCGGAAAAATCGTTTGAACGGACGGCGTGTTCGATTCGGCCGATTTGTGGGAGCTGAGCGTTCTTCCTCCCGGCCGCCGTTGCATTAGGTAACTCGATACATGTGTGGCATTGCAGGATTCGTCAATCTAAAAAAAGACGCAGCCAGTTCGTCCGATTTGCGGCGCATGATGAACACCCTCAGGCATCGCGGACCTGATGAAAATGGTGTTTTTGAAGACAGCGACGCCTTTCTGGGCCATCTGCGGCTGAGCATCATTGATGTGTCGGGCGGACATCAGCCCATGGCAAACGAAGATGGCGTCCTGCATGTCACTTACAACGGGGAAATCTTCAACCACGCCTCTATCCGGCCCCAGCTTGAACAGGCCGGCCATCGCTACACGACGCGCTGCGATACGGAGACGATCGTTCACGCCTATGAGGAGTACGGCCAGGACTGCGTGACACGCTTCCGGGGCATGTTTGCTTTCGCCATCTGGGACGCACGCCGGCGAACGCTTTTCTGCGCTCGCGACCGGTTGGGGATCAAACCGCTCTATTACTTCTCGAATGAGCGCGTGTTTGCATTCGCTTCCGAAATCAAAGCGCTTCTTGAGCATCCCGAGATCCGGACAGAATTCAACGCAACTCTGCTGGCCGAGTACTTGACCTTCGGCTATACCAGCGGCGATGCCACACTGTTCGCCGGTATTCGCAAGCTGATGCCGGGGCACACGCTCTTGCTGGATGCGGCAACCGGGCGCGTCGAAATCCGGCAATATTGGGACGTTCCACAACCGGGCGAAAGCGCGCGCAAAACAGATCAGGAATGGATCCGGGAATGCCGGGAGCGGCTCGAAGAGACGGTTCGGATGCGCCTGATGAGCGACGTGCCGCTGGGTATGTTTCTGAGCGGCGGCGTCGATTCGAGCGCCATTGCCGCGCTCATGAAGCGAATGCGCAGCGAGCCGGTGAAGACATTTTCTGTCGGCTATCGCGAGACCGCCTATAGCGAGCTCAGCTACGCACGCCAGGTTGCCGAGACCATTGGGACTGACCATCACGAAGTGACGATCGGGATGGAGGATTTTTTCAACGCCTTACCGCGCCTCGTGTGGCACGAAGACGAGCCGATCGCATGGCCTTCAAGCGTTTCGCTGTATTTTGTTTCGCGCCTGGCAGCCGAGCACGTGAAAGTCGTACTGACCGGCGAGGGCAGCGATGAGCTATTTGCCGGCTATCATCGATATCAGCATTACCTATTCAACCGGCGCTGGGCGGACCGCTATCGGATTGTTCCCCGCCCGGTCCGGACGCTGGCGCGCCGCGCGATCGAAAACTCCAGCCTTCTCTCAGCCGATTTACGGCGCAAACTGCAACACACTTTCCTAGGGCGCGAAGCGACCGTCGAGTCGCTGCAGCTTGACAATTTCTA
>Ga0068856_100004491_pt1 | contig 13876 bp, 11 predicted proteins | sample KBSCornC62_FD_66595 | JGI IMG/M metagenome (GOLD analysis project Ga0068856, IMG submission 66595) | Corn rhizosphere microbial communities from Kellogg Biological Station, Michigan, USA - KBS Corn C6-2 | ecosystem: Host-associated > Plants > Roots > Rhizosphere > Soil ...
GGCGTGAGACGTCCGAACTTGTCCATCGTAAGCGGCGCGTCCGCATGATATTCAAAACCGGTTGCCCCTCCTTCGTACCATTGAATATCGACGACGAGGTACTTCCAACCATGCGGAGCGAGTTCGGCGCTCATGATGTCGGCGTGCTCCTTCGCCTTCGCTTCGTTCAGCGTGGTGGCAAAGGCATCCCAACTGTTCCATCCCATCGGCGGAGTAAGCGCCCATTCGTGAAAATTCGAAATCGGCGTTTCGGCAGCCGCAGGGGCAGCGCAGCCGAGGGCGAGGGCGAGTGGAAGCGACAGGGCGAGTTTCATGGGGGGAAAAAATTTCGTGCGTTGGAAGCGGAGCAAACTCGCTTGTTAACACAAGGAAACGGCGAGGAAGAAACCGACTTTACTTGACCGTATGCCGAGGGGCCTGAGCCCACGCGAGCCCGTCTGCCACCGGCCCAGCCTGCAGCAATCGACGCACGGCCCAACTTTTGGGGTCGATTTCGGCAACCTGCTGCGCGCTATCACAAGAAACATAGACCGCGGCGCCGTCCGGACGCACCAACGCCTCTTGCGGCGCGCGCGGGAGATCGACCGTCTTCACCACTTTGCGCGAGACCAAATCCACGATCGCGATCTGATTCGCGTGGCTCAGCACCACGATAAGTGATTTGCCATCCGGCATCGTTGTCACCGCGAAGCCGACCGAAGGTAAAGCGATCCAATCCGCGACGACGTGTTTCGCCGTATCAACTACGGCAATACGCGGCTGAGTTTGATCCGCGGTAAAAACCCACTGCCCATCGGTCGAAAGGGCGATCCGCTGGCAATCCGATGAAACCGGCACGACCGCGACAAGTTTCCGATTTTCCAGATCGAGAATCGAAACGGTGCCGGAACCGACGTTCACCACATAGCCACGTTTTTCATCCGAGGATAGCGCGAGCATGTGCGACTCCGGGCGGCCCGTCGGAATCGTTCCGATCACTTTTAGAGAATCAGGGTCGACCACGCTAATCGCTTCCAGCAGCTCCGTCGTGACATAAAGCCGGCCCGTTCGGGCTCCGACTTTCACGCAGTGCGGGCGGACTCCTTTGCCGAAATCCACGGTGCCGACAATCTCGCCGCGAGCGATATCGATAACGCGAAGCAGCGTTCCGTCGGTGCCTCGTCCCCCGACCCCACCGCTGCCATAAATGGGAACATAAGCGCGGGTGCCATCGAGCGATGCAGCGACCTCGTGACCGGTGATGCCGTTTTCCTGAACGGATGCGAGCGTCTTGCCCGACTCGGGATCGATCACGCTCAACGTATGATCGCCCTTGTTCGCCACCAATAAACGTCCTGACGCAGTCGGCGCGGCGGAAGCGAAGGGAGGAGCGGCGATCATGAGCAAGAAGGCGATGCACAACTGCGGCAGCGTCAAGCGGGCCGCGCGGCGAAATGCAGAAATTCGCGGTGGTGAAAAATCAGTCGGATGTCGGGGTAAGTCGGTCATCCGCACAACCTGATCTGCACGGTCCATTCGGCAAGTGCACGCCCCACACGATCATTTTGGGAGCGTTGGAAAGCAGACTAGAAACGGTTCGAGAAAACTCGACAAGATGGGCTCACGCGCATCGGGGCGGCGCGGGCACACCGTTTCAGTTAACGAGCGGAGGACGCGTAGAGGGACCTTTCGCTCCGTCAGCATCGTCGCTGGAAGGCGAGTCGTGGCCTCGCCTTTGAAAGCGGTGTCGTGCCACCGCACTCCCTAAGCGGAGGTCCTGCGAACGATGATCTCCGCAAAACCGGGAACGTCCGTCCACATGCCCTCAATACCGATCCATAATACCCCAAAAAATCCAGGCCATCAAAAGGGAGAAAAGCACGAACGCCGAGGCGATGCCAATCAGCGCAAGATCGCTGTCCCGCAGCAGCCACGCCGGAACGGCCAGAACGCAGGCCGCGCACGCTAGCGTCGTGCAATAGTCGTTTCTCCGACGCGAACCGTGTCGCGCGACGGGCAATGCGGGAGGCGAAGGATTACTCGGCGAGATCACGGGCTGGATCCGCTGCAGCGGCGCTGCTGAAGTGTCGGCGGCCAGATTTTGCTGCAACATCGCACCCACATCGATCGGACCTTGCGGCTCTTCGTGGACGGGACGGTTAACCCGCTCAAACGACTTCGGTTTGAGCGTGTAGTACTTTCGCTCCTCATCGTTTTCGTCGGCCATGAGCAACAGTCTGCATCCCGGCCCACACCGAGGCAATCCCTGAGGAGTCGCTCGTCCAATCCGTTTGTGCTTGTTTCTAAATATCGAAGTGATATCACTCCGATATTCCCATGAACACACCGCAGAATCATACGCCCACAGCCGAAAAATCCGCTTCTTCGCTGCCGGGCGGCCCGATGTTGGTCCTCTGTTTGCTAACCTGGGTTGGTATTTTGGTTCCTGTGATCGCCGCAACCCACGGTTATATTTCGGCACCGATGATGGCGGTGCTCGCGCCGGCCACGCTCCTCACCGCGATTTTGCTCACCAGCGGCTTTTTTACGGTGCAACCGAATGAGGCCATGGTTCTGGTGCTTTTCGGCACCTACACCGGAACGCAGCGGCAAAGCGGCTTTTATTGGACAAATCCATTCAAACGCAAAGTGCGCATCTCGCTCCGCGCGCGAAATCTGAATGGCGAAAAACTAAAGGTGAACGAGCTTCGGGGTAATCCGATCGAGATCGCCGTGGTGGTGGTTTGGCGCGTGCAAAACACCGCGCAGGCGCTTTTCGACGTCGAACTCTATGAATCCTATGTTCAAATTCAGAGTGAGACGGCCGTCCGTCACGTCGCGAGTAACTATGCTTATGATGATGGCGAAGCCAACGAAGTGACCTTGCGCGGCGGCGGCGATGTGGTTGCGAGTGCGCTCACCCTCGAGTTGCAAGAGAGGTTAGCCAAAGCCGGCGTGAAGGTGGAAGAGGCGCGGCTCACTCACCTCGCCTATGCTCCCGAAATCGCGCAAGCAATGTTGCGCCGCCAGCAGGCCGAGGCCGTCATTTCCGCGCGGAAGAAGATCGTCCAGGGCGCGGTGAGCATGGTCGAGATGGCGCTCCATGAGCTGTCCGAAAAAAAGGTTGTCGCATTGGACGAAGAGCGGAAAGCCGCGATGGTTTCGAATCTGCTCGTCGTGCTTTGCGGAGAATCGGAAGCCCATCCGGTGATCAACACCGGCACGTTGTACAATTGAGTTGCGCGCCTTGTGAACGCGCTCTGTCCGCTTCATGCCCGCTGAAGACCGCAAAGCTTTTCTCCTCCGAATCGACCCCAAATTGTGGGCCGATTTGGAAAGCTGGGCCTCCGCCGAATTGCGCAGCATCAACGGTCAGATTGAATTCATCCTCCGCGACGCCGTGCGCCAACGCAAAGGCGGAGGGAGCGAAAATCGAGAGGCAGGGGGCGAGAAAAAACCATCGAGACGCGAGTGATCGCCCAAGGAGGGCGATCCGAAACACCACTCTTCGCTCCTCCCAACTACAGAATCGCTCACTGATTTTGCCAGTATCAGCCTGCCCAATCAAAGCCTGCGGCGAGCAACTTCAGCGCGAGCCTTCAGTCGCATCACCTCGAGGGCGGACAAGAATGTCCGCGCTCCCAGGGGGGAGAGAATCTCAGACACCACCCTTCTCCCTTCCACAACTACAGAATCGGTCCACCGATCCCGCGGTGTCGGCCTGCCCAGTCGAAGCCTTCGGCGCGCAACTTCAGTGCGAGCCTTCGGTCGCCTCAGCTAAAAGGCGGACAAGAATGTCCGCGCTCCCAGGGGGGAGAGAATCTCAGACACCACCCTTCTCTCTTCCACAACTACAGAATCGGTCCACCGATTCTGCGGTGTCGGCCTGCCCAGTCGAAGCTTTCGGCGTGCAACGCGTCCGCCTACGCTCTGCGAGCTTCGGCGGAACAGCCTTCGTCCGCGTTTTGCTGGGCGAAGACTGGCGGAGAGAGGGGGATTCGAACCCCCGGTACGGTTTTACCCGTACAACGGTTTAGCAAACCGTCCCTTTCGGCCACTCAGGCACCTCTCCAGAAGTGTCCGCAGAACCAAACTTCCCCAGCCAAAGAGCGCAAGGACAATTCTTAGCTGCAATCGCCGCCGGCCCGCTCCGGGAAAAAGGTTCGAAGGCGAACCACTGGTCTCCCTCAAGCCGAGGCAGGCTTCAACTCCACCACCAACTGAACTTCCACGGTGGAATTCCTCGGTAAACCGGCGACCGACACGGCTGCACGCGCGTGCTTGCCGGCCTCGCCGAAAACCGCCACGAGCAAATCGCTCGCCCCATTGATCACGGCCGGGCTGTCGGCGAACCCACTGATCGCGTTGACGAAACCGGAAACGAAGACAACCCGCGCCACACGGTCGAGCGACCCAACCGCCGCTTTGATGTTGGCCAGCGTATTCAACGTACAAATACGCGCGGATTCATAACCGGTTTGAACCGTTTGCTCTTTGCCGACCTGGCCCGCGTGGCTGATCTGGCCATCCTTCAGGCTGATCGTCCCCGCGCAATAAAGCAGATTGCCGGTTTGGACGGTGGCAACATAGCTGCCTTGCGCCGCGGGAGCTGGCGGAAGTTGCAAACCGAGTTCAGTGATTTTGGCTTCTGGGTTCATGGGCGGTTGGTGCGGAAAAAGGCGCGCGATAGCAAAACTTTTTGCGGTCGTCGCGCCACATCAAGTTTGCTCAGGGAGAGGTTGCACTGCGCCGTCGCACCCGCAAGGGTCACCCGCCCATGGCCTCGTTAACTCCACCGCAAACGTTGGGCGAGTGGCAAAGTCTCTCCTCGCAGAATCCGACCCGCGCGGGACGTGAACTTTTCCATCGTTTGCAGTCGGCCGTGTCGCCGGAACAGCGCCGCGCGATTTTCGTGGAAACGCCAACCGAGTCCCAATTAATCGCGCAGTTTGAACGTGTGGCGAACACGATCGCGCCTCTCGCTGGAGCGCCTTACGCGCTCAAGGATATTTTTTTCCTGGCTAACGAACCGCTCCGCGCGGGTTCGAATTTTCCACCCGGCATTCTCCCTCAGCAGCCGCGTGACAGCAAATTGCCGCATGCTCTCCGAGGGTTCGGGATGGTGCTGGCGGGTAAAACGCAGATGTACGAGTTCGCCTACGGACTCACGGGCGAAAACGATTTTTTCGGACATTGTGAGCACCCACTCCATCCGGACCGCACATCCGGAGGGTCCAGTAGCGGCTCAGCCGCCGCGGTTGCTGCCGGCATCGTACCGTTCGCCGTGGGCACCGACACCGGCGGTTCGATTCGTGTGCCGGCGGCATTTTGCGGGCTGTATGGTTTTCGCACGACCGCCCATCATCCGATGATCGCGGATGCTTTCCCCCTCGCCCCGTCGTTCGACACCGCGGGCTGGTTCGCCCGTACTGGCCAGGATATTTTGCAGGCGCATCGCTATCTCGTTGGACGCACCACCCTGCCCGATCGTACGCCAAGAGGATGTTTTTTGGATTTCGAGGCGCTCGGACTTACTGCGGATGAGGACGTCGCCAAAGCCTACCGCGGCGCTGCGGAAAAATGGGCTTTCCGGACAGATCCTCAGATCGCTCGCGACTTAACGAACGCATTCAAAGGCGCAGAAGATAGCTACGCGATCTTGCAAAGCATCGAAGCCTATCAGGTGCATCAACCGTGGCTCGACGCTTATCGCCACCATTACAGCACGGCGGTCTGGAACCGGATCGATCGAGGGCGCAACTGGACCGCAGAACAACAGCAGAAAGCCGCCGCCCAACGGACTCTTTTGCAGCACGTCTGGACGCGTTTCTTCAAAAGCTACGATTTTCTGGTCCTTCCGGTCACGCCATTCCCCGCTCTTCGCAAAACGGAATGCACCGACGAAAATCGCAAACGGCTGTTGCAATTAAACACGCCAGTGAGTCTCGCCGGGCTCGCGACGATCGTGCTGCCGATCACGTTGCCGTCGGGTTTGACCACGGCGTTGCAGATCGTGCTGAGCGACCCGTTGAGCTCGGTCATTCCGTGGATCTTGAAGCGGTGAGATGCGAAACCTTCGTTGAGCCGGTGACTCAGGTCCGCGCGTTAAGGTGCGCAGCGATGCGATCTGTGCCTCAACCACCAGGTCTCGCGTCGTCAAGAACGCGATCGCTCATCGTTCGCTTGTAGCTCCTCCGCATTAACGGACAAAGGTGAGCCATGCCGGTCCAAGCTCCGCGGGGGGGGGCTGATCTCAAAGGGAAAAGACGTATTTAGCGTTACCGCTAAAAATCCGCTCCATATCCGATGCTTTCAATCCTAACGCCTTAACCTGCGCCACAAACGACGCGATCGAAGGCTCCGTCTCCGTCTTCGGGTAAAGCACGAGCGGAAAATCCGAGCCGAACAAAATCCGCTCGGCCCCCACCGCCGAGATCATTTCGGCAAAGACGCTTGGGTCGTAGAGAAGGGGCGATGCCGCAGTGTCGAAAAACACATTGCGACAGCGCCGGATCTCGTCTCCGAGCGCAGGATCCATGGGCAAACGAGCACCCCAGTGCGCCAGCACAAAGGTGGTCGCCGGGAATGTTTTCGCCCAGTCGACGAAGTCTTGCAGCGCGGTGAGCACTCGTCCCGGGTACGCGTTTGAATTTGGCTCCGTCACATGAATCAAAACGGGCAGCTCCTTCTGTCCGCAATACTCGAGAGCGTCTTGCCAAACCGGATCTTGTGCGGAAAAAGTCTGAGAGTGCGGAGAGAGTTCACCGAGCCCGACAAAACCGGCTTCAGCTAACCAATCGATTTCCGCCCGCACCGCATTTTTTCCAGCCGCGGCGTGAAAGGTTCCGCAGGCAGAGAGTCGATCGGGGTGCGTATGGATGCAGTCCGCGTAAAATCGATTTTGCATCCGACAGGTGTCATGCTTTTCCCAATACCAAGCCTGCAAGATCGCTCGCTCCACGCCGGCAAGATCCATCGCCCGCAAAAGTCCATCGACACTGGGAAACCCCTGCACCGCGCGCCCGCTTTTGCGCACGCGCGCGCAAAGGAGCGCCCAATGTGCCTCACCCGCTGAGCGCGCCCACTCGCTCGGCGCCGCGTTGAGCGCGGGCGGATAGAGATGAACGTGACAGTCGATAATCCGCATCCATGATTCGGATGCAGTTCGAGTTGAAGACCGTCAAGCTGTGACCGCGCGAGTTGATTGATGTGAGGGGCAGGAATGTCCGCATGTCCAAGCGGGAGCAGTAGAAAATCGGGCGGATTTTGCGGTAGCGACGCACAGGGCCCGCGTTCTCACGAACGCGGCTTGAAATCTCGTCCTCCCTTACTACGTCCCATCGCGAAGGATAGGCGTTGAGAAATTGAACTCGCCTGATGCGGCCTCATCGGCGCCGCCTTCCAAGTATTTTCAAGATAACTGTGATCCGCGGAGCCGTCCCTCGGAGCGCGGACATCCTGTCCGCCGACTATTTAAAAGTGAGCGAAGCTCACGCTAATATTCCCAGTCACGAGCTTCGCTCGACAATGAGTCGGCAGACAGGATGTCCGCGCTCCGAAGAGTGGGAAAGACGCTAGAGCGTCTCATTATTTGACCTTCTCTCAGGAAGCCGACCGGCGTTCAAACCTTACAGGCTCCCAGCGTCTTCACGATTGTCTTCATCAGCGTCTCCGCGGCGATCGGTTTGCGAAGAAGCTCCACGCCCTCAAGCGCTGATCCGGGTGTAATCGCGGCGTTCTCGAGCATGCCGCTCATCGCCAAAAGTTTAATCGAGGGATTGATTTTGCGCAGCATTCGCATCGTGCCCTCGCCATCCAGCCCGGGCATCATCATGTCGACGAGGGCGAGCGAAATCTTGTCGCGGTTCGCTTGATACAAGGCGACGCCCTCGTGCCCGTTCGAGCCGAAAAATCCGTGGAAATTACAATAGCGCAGCATCGAGCCGATCACCTCGCGAATATAGGGCTCGTCATCCACGACCAAGATACCCTCGCCATTGCCGCGCGGTAGCGGCGCACGTTGCGGCGGCACGGGCTGGTCATTATCGGTCAGCAAGGCCGGCAGAAAAATTTCGAAGCAGGTCCCCTTCCCGTCTCGGTTGGTCACGTTCACGGCACCCCCGTGACCTTTGACAATGCCGAGCACCGTCGAAAGCCCGAGCCCTGTCCCTTTGCCGATCTCCTTCGTGGTGAAGAACGGATCCCAGATTCGATCCAACAACTCGGGCGGAATTCCCGTGCCTGTGTCCGACACGGTCAGCACCACGCATTGGTTGGCACGCACTTCGGGATGCGCAGCCTGAAATTCCGGTTTCACTATCGTGTTGTAAGCGCCCACCTCCAGCACACCGCCTTCCGGCATCGCATCCCGCGCGTTGACGCAGAGATTCATCAACACCTGGTTGAGCTGAGTGGAATCGCCTTTCACCAGCCAAAGATCGCGCTCGACGTTAGTGCGAATCTCGATCTTTCGAGGCAATGTTTCGCGCATCAATTTCTCCATCTCGACAATGAGATGCTTCGGCTGCAGGGGCGAGTGCTCTCCCTCCGCACCGCGAGCGAAAAGCAGCACTTGCTTGATCAAGGCCGCGCCGTGAAGCGCACTCTTCTCGATCGTCTCGAGCATCGCTAAATCCTCCGGCGTCGCCTGCGCTTGGAGCACCTGCGACGCCACCAAAATGGGCGTGAGGACGTTGTTCAGATCATGGGCAATTCCGCCGGCAAGCGTGCCAATACTCTCCATTCGCTGCGCCCGCAGAAACTGAGTTTCCAAACGCTTTCGCTCGGTGATGTCCGTACTGATGAGGAGAATCGATTGGGGTTGGCCGCGCTCGTTTTTCACCAGGGTCCAACGGCTCTCGAGCGTCAGCGGATGCTTGGTTCGCGTCTCCGTCGCAATCTCGCCTTCCCAACTGCCCTGAGCGAGCAATTGCGCAAACGCCTGCGTGGCCTGCTCAGGATTCTGTTGAAAGAAAAAGTATTCGATCGCTCGGCCCACGACTTCTTTTGCGGTCCATTCGAACAGGTTTTCCGCGCTGGCATTCCAGTAGGTGATTGAGTGGCCAAGATCGACGACGCAGATCGCGTCGCGCGCCTTGTCCAGCAGCGAGGCCTGTTCGCGAATGCGGGTCTCGGCCTGTTTGCGCGAAGTCACGTCGCGCGACACGACCAGCACGTTGATGACACGGCCTGTTCCATCGCGAATGACGCTGCCTTGAGACTCGATGAAACGAACGCCGCCGTCCTGCCCGATCAAACGATACTCCGTCCGTTGGCCGGTACCCGTGCGGACGGTTTCCTGAAAAATTTGCCGTACCCGCTCGCGATCTTCTGGAAAAATCTCGGTGAAAGCGTCCGTCCCTTCCAACTCGGCACCTTCGCCCAGAATCAGGCGATACGCGGGATTGTTGTAAATTCTCCGGCCTTGCGGGTCGAGGACCGCGATCAAATCGGCCACGTTTTCCGTAATCTGCCGGTAGCGCTCCTGCGCGTCGTGCAGAGCCGCTTCCGCTTCGCGTCGGCGCCGTTCTTCTTGGGACTGCAGCAGCGCTCGCTCGATCGCCGGCACCAAGCGTCCCATCCGATCTTTTAAAACATAATCGATCGCTCCGTTGCGGAGCGCTTCAACCGCCATTTCCTCGCCGATCGTTCCGGAGAGAAACAGAAAGGGCGTTTCAGGCCGTTCGATTCGCGCCAGTTTCAAGGCGCTCAAACCATCGAACGACGGCAGGGAGAAATCCGAAAGGATCAACTGCGGTTCGAGACGGCGAACGGCCTCGAGAAATGCCGGGCGGGTGTCGACGCGCTCAATGCGGCAGCCCGGCCAGCGGCGCTCCAAAAGCATCCCCACCAGCTCGGCATCCTGCGGATTATCTTCGACGTGGAGAAATAGCATGGATCAAACCCGACAACCACGCCCCACGTTTGCCAAAATAACCGATATGGCGACGCAGCCAGCCGAAACTGGGGCGGCGAAAGTACGGCGTAGGGGCGCGCAACGCACATCCCTAACAAATAGTCCTACGCCACGTTCGCAAGTGTCGAATGCAGCGCAACCATGAAGATTATTTCGTACATTTGACGCAGCCGATGTAGTGCAAAGAAGACTACACCGCCATTCCCCCAAAAATTAGGGGGAATACCCCGGGCAAGTTTGCATTTACGCGTTCAATAGTGCGCGGTGACGGGTAAACACGCCGCGCAGCGCGATCGAAAGCTCATCCTGGATTTGCTGGAGTTCACGGTAGTGCGCCGCGTTCTTCTTGTTCGGCAGGCAGCGCGTGGCTTCGTTGATCTGGACGACGCCATCGGTGAAATCGGTGACCTTCGCCTTTTTCCGACCGCCCAAACGGGCCACGCACCAGGCCGCTTGCAGCGCGCCGCCGACAGCCGCGCCTTCGTCTTCGACCATGCCGACAACGGGCACGCCAAAAATGTCTGCCATCATCTGGCGCCACACCGCGGACTTCGCGCCACCCCCCGTTACTCGAATCTCTTTCGCTTTCACCCCGAGCTGAGCCAAACGACGGAGACCATAATTCATCCCGAGTGTAACCCCCTCCATCGCCGCGCGAGCGAGGTGCTCTTTCTTGAATGCCTTGGTCGTCAACCCGAGCAAAACGCCCGTGCCATCCGGCACATTAGGAGTGCGTTCGCCGGCAAAATATGGAACCAACACCAGGCCATCCGAACCGGGAGGCGTCGCGCTCACCGCCGCCTCCAGCGCCGTATGATCGAGGTTGAAAAGATGGCGGACCTGCTCCGTGACCGTCGTGACGTTCATCGTGCAAAGCAGCGGCAGCCAACCTTCCGTCGACGAAGAAAACGCTGCGATTTCACCGGAGGGGTCGACGATTGCTTCATTTGCGTAGGCGTAAATCGTGCCGCTCGTGCCAAAGCTCGCGGTGACGACGCCCGCCTTCACGTTACCCGTGCCGATCGCGCCCATCATGTTATCACCACCCCCAGCGCTAACCACCACGCTTTCGGGCAGTCCGAGCTGGCTCGCCACGGCGGGGAGCAGTGTCCCCACGGCCTCGTGCGAAGGATGCAGCTCCGGCAAATAGCTCAACAATTTCGGATCAATTAATCCGCAAATTTCTTTCGACCAGACACGGCGACGCACGTCGAGCAGCGCGGTGCCGGACGCGTCGCCATACTCCATGAAATAACGACCCGTGAGGAAGAAATTCAGATAGTCATGCGGTAGCAACACGTGCCGGAGTCGCTTGAAGTTTGCTGGCTCATGGCGCTTCAACCAAAGAATTTTTGGAGCGGTGAACCCGGGCAGAAAGAGCAGACCAGCTTTTTTCAACGCGGCTTTTTCACCGCCGATTTTCTTCGTTAAAATCGCGCACTCCTCGCTCGTGCTCGTATCGCACCAAAGCTTGGCCGGGCGGATGACTTCGCCAGCTTCATCGAGGGGGACGAAGCCATGTTGCTGGCCCGAGATGCCGATGCCCCGGATCTGGTTGACCTGGTCCGCGGAGAGTTTGGCCACCGCTGCGCGGATGGTGCTGACCATCGCGTCGACCCACTCTTTCGGATTCTGCTCCATATGACCGGGAGGCAGGCCATCGATCAAGCGATGCGGCGCGCGTGCGTCCGCAATGACTTTTTTCGCGTCGAGGTCGAGAACGACCGCTTTGGTGCTCTGAGTGCCGGAGTCGATACCGATGAAGAGGGCCATAAGTGGAAAGTAAAGGTTCGGGGAAGAGGTCCCATCGCCTCAAAATCCTAACGTTTGCGCAAGCGCGATGAGAGCGACCAAGGCAATAGGAACAAACGAGAGGCATCCGCCGTGAAGCGGCCTGACGTGAAATCCATCGCGGAAAGCTGAAATCGATTTCGCCTCGCAAAAGGCGATGAGTCATCGCACGTCCAATCAGAGGCCGTGTTCTGTGGCGCCGATTTCACTCGACCGATCGTATTCAGTTTTCCATGACGAGATATTTTTGCATTGCGCGCTTGACGCTTTGCAATGGGCGCACACGGCTAAAACAGGTCGGCGGTTTGCGTGCCGATTTCGGCCATTTTCGATAACCAATAACCGGAACCAAAACCTTCCGAATTCTACTGTCTCAATTTAATACCATGAAACTCATTTCCACCGTTTGTCTCGCGCTCGCCATCGCCACTCCTACCGCTTTCGCCGAAACCGCCGCTGCTTCCGGTTCGGCCACGACTCCCACCTCCTCGGCGAACGGCTCTTCGAGTAAACACACCCCTCATCATCACAAACATAAGCATGCGCACAATGCGCATAAGAAGAAGAGCAGTGGCACGACGAATGGTTCTAGCGGCTCTAGCCCGAGCGCTAATGCTCCCGCCGCGGCTAGTCCTGCAAATCCAGCGCCAGCGACGACCGTCAATCCCTCAAGCGGACCGCAGATTTAAGGTTCAAACGCGAACGGCCCGCCGAGAAGGAAGCGCCCCCGCGCTTTTACTCGCGGAAAAATTTCTCGGCTTCGGCCCGATCCTGTCCGATTTGCGCCATCAGTTCATTCACGCTCCCGAATTTCATTTCGGGGCGGATAAATTTTAGCCACTCCAGTTTCACGACATCTCCGCCGGCAAAGGGGCATGCCTGCAAGAGATGAACTTCAATTCGCGGGTCGTTGCTCTGCTCCACCGTCGGACGCAGGCCGTAATTCGCGACGCCCTGAAAACGCCCCGGCGCTTTCGGCCCTGAAACGAGCATCACGTAGACGCCAAATCTCGGCTGCAGCTCTGGCGTCCAGGGTACGTTCAAGGTCGGAAAACCAAGCTCGCGACCCAGCGCCTTGCCGGGTGTGACACGGCCTTCGGCAAAATAGGTGTAACCAAGCAACGCATTGGTCTCCTCAATCTGGCCGGCCTCTAAACATCCGCGGATGCGGGTGCTGCTAATTGGCTCTCCGTTATGATTGATCCGCTCGATGCTGAAAACACTCAGCCCCTGTTTCTTCGCTTCAGCGACAAGCATGGCGATATCGCCACGACGCCCCCGTCCAAATCGCCAGTTTTCCCCGACATAAATCGCGCACAGCTTCGGGAGAAATTTTTTCAGGTGCGAAACGAAATCCTCCGCTTCGATCTGCGCGAAATCAGGGGTGAAGCGCTGCGTGATCACAACGTCGACTCCGGCTTCGGCCAGCAAACGCTCTTTCGCAGCCACGCTAACGATCATCTTCGTTGCGCGGCCCGGATTAAAAACGGCGCTCGGGTGCGGCGTGAAGGTCAACACGCCAGAAGTCCCGTTCGCGCGCCGAGCGGATTGGGTCGCGGCGTCAATTACCGCGCGGTGCCCAAGATGCACACCGTCGAACATGCCGATCGCGAGGTGCAAATATTTCTGACCCAGGGCCGACGACGCCTCGCTCAAGGAATCGACTTGGAGTTGCTGCGGCATGCGGACGGCCACCTTAACAGGAATTCTTCAGAGCGCAAAGCTCGGCACTGCTTCGATCACCGGCAACAGTCGCTTTTCAATCTCAATCAGCGAGAGCGCTTCGATTTCATCTATCGTCAAACACTGCGAAATGGTGAACTTCCCGGTGGCCGTGCGGCGGAGTTTAGAAAGGTGCGCGCCACAACCCAGTTTCTGGCCGAGGTCGTGCGCGAGCGTGCGCACATAGGTGCCTTTGCTGCAGCGAACCACAAAGTCGATTTCCGGCGACTCGAAACGTGTGAGCTCGAAGCTCGCGACGCGAATGAATCGTGGCTCGCGCTCCACTTCCTCGCCTTGGCGTGCTTTCTTGTAGAGCGGAACACCGTCGATCTTGATCGCGGAATACATCGGCGGTGTTTGGTACTGATCGCCGATGAACGTTTTCATCGTCGCCAAAATTTCTGCCTCCGTGAGCGGAGGAACCGGACGCGTTTCCAACATTTCTCCTTCCGCATCCTGCGTCGTCGT
>Ga0068856_100004493_pt1 | contig 13871 bp, 14 predicted proteins | sample KBSCornC62_FD_66595 | JGI IMG/M metagenome (GOLD analysis project Ga0068856, IMG submission 66595) | Corn rhizosphere microbial communities from Kellogg Biological Station, Michigan, USA - KBS Corn C6-2 | ecosystem: Host-associated > Plants > Roots > Rhizosphere > Soil ...
CTGGATGAAGGATCTTCGGCGATGGGCCGCTCTTCGCGGCAAGCCGCTCGACTTTACCAACCGGTCGGCGCTGTCCGATCCGACGCCCGCGGGTTTTCTTGTCTTGGCGGCCCAGCTCGATGGGCAGGATTGGACTGCTCTCGCCCGCGCGCTGCAACACGCTTTCTGGGGCACCGCGGCGGATATCGGCAATGCCGATGTGCGAAAGGCGATTGCCGAGGCTGCAGGTTTTGACGGCGCTGCGCTCGAGGCGCGCGCGGCTCGTCCCGATATTGCCGAACTCTGGAGCAGCAATCGCGATGTTGCCAAGGAGGCGGGCGTCTTCGGCCTTCCAACCTTCCGATACGAAGGCGAGCTCTATTGGGGACAGGACAGCCTCCCCTTCCTGGAGCGTCATCTCAGTGGTGAAAAGCTGGTGGCGTGACACAGGGCTGAAAAATAGCGACTTGCTATGGAAGCCGCGCTAGGCAAGAGCTGCCATCGTCCGGCCCGGATGGCTTGGGTGAGGGCAGACGTATGCAATGACATCTTATTATGGTGATCGGCGCAGATACGGGGTCTGCATGACTGGACTGTCTCATGCTGCTCGCGAGCCGGCGACGGTGCCGCTCCCACTATAGCCCTAAAATACCAGCGGCTTGAAGCAAGTGTGGCAAAGTCGATACACTCCTCGCGGGTGGAGCAAAAAAGCCGTAGCTTCCTAAAAATATTCCATAGTTTTCTAAAATACGGCCATCGAGAATGGAGGCATGCTCACGATGGTAACCATTCGGTGCGCTATGGACACTCAATTCTCAGACCTTGAAATATTGGCTCCGAAAATCGAGATGGTCCGGACTGCCTCGCGGCGGCAATTTGCCAGCCATCTGACCGTTGTGGAACCTGGAATTTACTTGCCTGCCGCATCCTGGGGAGATGAAGCTCCCTTTCGATCTCACACATGTTGAATGGAAAAAGTGCTGTCCGAATTGACGGTTTAGTTTGTTCGGTTTTCAGAAGCGAAACCCGGTCGAACGGGATCAGATCTGACAGGAATTGCATGAGATGATCGATGTCGCTGCCGGCGTGAATGTGCCGGAAGCGTCGATTTATGCGACCTGCACATGATGCAGTGCAGCTAGCCCTTACGAATTCGTCAATGCCGATGTTTCAATCGATTGGGGAGAGTCGCGTGAGTGCCGAAAAAATCACTATCTTTGACACCACATTGCGGGATGGCGAGCAAAGCCCCGGTATCAACCTCGACACCGGTGAAAAGGTGGAGATCGCGCTTATGCTCGAAGGGCTGAAGGTCGATGTGATCGAGGCTGGCTTTGCCGTCTCCAGTCCCGGAGAATTCGAAGCGATCAAAGCCGTGGCGCGTGTCGTCAAGGACAGCACGATTTGCAGCCTGAGCCGCGCGGTCGAGCGCGACATCGATCTTACGGCGGAGGCCGTTTCCGGTGCGGCATCGTCTCGTATCCACATCGTGCTGGCGACGTCGCCCATTCACATGAAATACAAGCTGCAGATGACACCGGAAAACGTGCTCGAACACGCTGTTCGCGCGGTGGTCCATGCGCGACGCTATTCGGAGGATATCGAATTTTCCTGCGAGGACGCAAGCCGGTCGGAGCCGGAGTTTCTCGCCCGCTTTGTGGAACAGGTGATTGGGGCCGGTGCAACCACGGTCAGCCTGCCGGACACCGTCGGCTACGCCACGCCCGATGAATACGGCAAGCTATTCACCTATCTGCGCAATGTCGTGCCGAATGCTGACAAGGCCGTGTTCTCCGCGCATTGTCACAATGATCTCGGCATGGCTGTTTCCAACTCGCTCGAAGCGACCCGGCAGGGCGCGCGCCAGATCGAATGCACGATCAACGGTATCGGTGAGCGAGCGGGCAATGCGTCGCTTGAGGAGATCGTCATGGCACTGCATACACGCGAGGATTTTTTCCGATGCCGGACGTCCGTTGAAACCCGTCGTTTGACGGCTGCATCCAGGCTCGTCTCGGAGATCACGGGTTTCGTTGTGCAGCCCAACAAGGCGATCGTCGGCAGGAATGCTTTCTCGCATCAGTCCGGTATTCACCAGGATGGCATGCTGAAGAACCCGTTGACCTATCAGATCATGACGGCGGCGGAGGTCGGCGCCGACGAGTATCGGCTGGTGCTCGGAAAGAATTCGGGTCGTAACGGTTTTCGCATGTGCATGCGTTCGCTCGGCGTCGAGTTCGGCTCCGATGCGGATCTCGATCTCGCTTTCTCCCGTTTCAAGGATATCGCCGATCAAAAGGCATCGCTTTGCGATGAGGACCTTCTGGCGACGGTTGCCGGTATGGAAGCGTTCTCCCGCGAAAAACATATCGCGTAATTCTGCTTCCCCAACATGCAACCGGGATCGGCTTGAAGTCGGAACCGCGCTTCCTCCGAGCCCGACCGGTTCGGGGAACGAACGTCAATACGTTGCTGAATTCAGGAAAAGGCCATAGCGGAGAGATGAGCAAATGACGGTGAATCTCACAGTCGAAGCGGCAGGCGATGTTCAGGTAGTCAAGCCGAAAACGGGATATGAATTCCTGATCGATACGCTTGCGACCTGGCATGTGCGTCACTATGCCGGCGTCACGGGTGGAGGGGTCATCCATTTGCTCAAACATCTCGAGCCGATGGTTGTCCCCGACGACGGGGTCGAACGCCCGGTTTTCTTCAATGTCGGAGAGTATGTCGCCGGCTTCATTCCTCTGGGATACTATCTGGCGAGCGGGAAAATCAGTGCAGCCATTGCAACGACGGGAGCCGCAACGCGGCTGCTGACCTGCGGCCTGAGCGATGCGAAATTGCACAATATTCCGGCAATCTACCTGATTCCCCTTAGCCCCGCAGATACGCGATACCGCGCACCGCTGCAGGACACGAGCGCAGACGGGGCCGATGTCGTGGCTCAGTTGAGGGCCGAGTTACCTTCGGGCACATTCGTCTTGAACGATCCGGACAGTATCGAAGAACAACTTGAAGAGGCCCGCAAACAGCTCGATCAGGGCTCGCCGATCGCACTTCTTATGCCGCCGGAGGCACTCGGAAAGGTGGTGCCTGAGCCGGTCCTTACGCCTTGGCGCGGTGACTACGCCCATAAACCGAATAGGATCGACCATGGGTCGCTCGCCCATTTTCTGGCTGAATTTCCGCGGCAATCGGCGGGGCGTCGGGTGATCGTGCTCGCCGGGGAAGAGGCGGCCGTGTATCCGTACATGCCTGTCCTCACCACACGTTTGTGCAACGCGCTACAGGCACCGATCGTCTGGAGCATAAACGGAGCGAATGCGGTGGCGCGCAACAATAACTTCGGTTTCGGCTATCTGGGATTTGGCGGCAATGATCGCGCAATGCAGCTCTGGAAAAGCCTCGGGCCCGACGATATCGTCATTACGCTCGGGTTTTGCCCTGACGAATATACCCTGAACTTCTCTGACATACCCGCGCATACGACATGGAATTTCACCAACCTGACAGCGCCATACGGCAGCGTTGGGGGCGAATTTCGGCATCGTGTGCGCGGCGAATATTTCGATGTTCGAGGCCCGATCGACCAGGTTCTGAGCGAAGCGATCGGCCGCCTCGAGGGTCTTCAGCTGCCGCGCCCTCCCGCGCCGGCCTTTGTGACTGATCTCAATGATCGCAAGATCTTGCCGCCACGCGCCGGGACGATCGATATCGCCCGATTTTATCAGGAGCTCGACTGCCAATGGCAGTCGGGAAGCATCGCATTCGACGATGTCTGCCTTGCCTACAAGGATCGTCAATATGTCACGCAGCGCCCGCATCCGAATGTCCGCTTCCATTCGCTCTATCGCGGTTCGGCAATGGGCGGAGCGTTGGGCGCGGCAATCGGCGCAAAGCTTGCAAAGCCGGAGGCGACAGTCTTCGCTTTTATGGGCGATGGATGCTTCCGGTTGATTGCTGGTTGCCTGGCGGAAGCGCGATCATTGGGGCTAGTCCTGTTCGTGCTGGACAACGGCGCGCTCGGCATTATGGTGCAAGGCCTGCCCGTGGTCATTCCAGACTATTCATCCGATCGCTACCACAGTGACCTCTACCGCATCGACTTTGGGTCAATGGCGCGCGCATGCGGCTGGACAAGCCGGAAGCTGATGCCGGATCTCAGCAACCTGGCCGAGATCATGCGCGAAAGCTACAGCCCCGGTCACCCATCCATCTTGGTCGAGGTGCCGGTAGATGCAGAACAGGTCGTAGGACAAAATCCGCGAGCTAACAATCTGTAGCGCCACACAAGACCATCCCCAATAAGGGCCGCAGTGCATGCGGGGTGAAAAGCGCGATCAACTGCTGCATCGGTTCGAAGCGGCAGGCGAAGCTAAGACAGATCATAACGACCACCGTCTGCCTGAGACAAAGCCCCCTGGGCGGCATGGCATCATGGCCGAACATGAGATCCAGTCGGGAGCGTTGCTGTTACCGCATCCTTCGCCGATGCGCCTGCCCCTTCCGTGCCGATCACGAAGTTTGTCGCAGGCGGCTAACTCGTGATGGCTTCGGATGGTAACCGAAGAGGAACATTCTATTGGCTCAGTAATTCTCCTTTCAGCTCACAAGAGCTGGAATTAAAGGAGAATGCTATGAAAACGAGACTTGTCGTTTCAATGGCCGCCTTCGGCCTTCTGGCCGGTTCGGCCTTCGCCCAGTCTTCCACCGTAACCGGCGCCGCAGGCGGTGCGGTGACCGGAGCAGTAGTAGGTGGCCCTGTCGGTGCTGCAGTCGGAGGTGTCGCCGGTGCGATTGCTGGCACCGCGATCGATCCACCGCCAGAGAAAGTGGTCACATACGTTCAGGAACAACCCCTGCCTCCATCCGAGGCAGTCGTCCAGGACCAGATCGTTGTCGGCCGCGCGCTCCCAGAGACGGTTGTCGTCACACCAGTTCCGGACAACCCGACCTATGCCTACGCTGTCGTGAACCACAAACGTATCATTGTTCAACCGAAGACGCGCACGGTTGTCCGCATCCTTGAATAATGCCGAAAGGGTGGCCCTAAGGATCGGGAAAGGCAGAGAAAGACCGAGCCCATCTTCTTGAAGATTGGCTTATGTCTGGTCGGAGACCTTTCCCGACCATGAGAGTGCGCTCGCGGCTGCCAAATCTGCTGCAGCCCGCCAGCCACAGGGCGGTGAGGATGCAGAAATCAGCTATCAGCTGTCTGACTGGCGCTAGCAGACGGAGCATGTCAGCCGTGGGCAAGGCCCGATCACGAATGTCAGCGATGATGAGGACATACCATGACGGAATCGACCGGATCGTGCCGGTGCGGGCAAGTGCGTCTCACGGTGCGCGGAACGCCGCTTCATATCGGCATTTGCCATTGTACAGATTGCCGACAGGAAAGCGGATCCGCCTTCACTTATTTCGGCCTGTGGCCGGTAAGTGAATTTCACTATGAAGGCGAGACAAGCGAGTTTGCTGGACGGGAGTTTTGCCCGCGCTGCGGCTCGCGCGTCTTTGCCATGGGTGATAACGAGGTTGAGATCAAACTCGGGATCCTTAGCGAGGCGCCCACGCGTCTCCGCCCCACCTATGAGCTGTGGACCAAACGGCGGGAACCCTGGCTTTCTCCGATCGAGGGAGCGGAACAGCACGAGGAGGATCGGCGATGAGCAGCGCATGATGGTTGGTTACTATGTTTGCTGCTCCCGCCGTCGGCTCGCGGACATGAGCAGATATGCCAGAACTTCGCGAAAATTAACATCGCGCGCGAAAACGGGTATGCCCAGCTGATTCATAAGCGCAAGACTGGGTTGCCTGGGAGCAAGAGCCGTGGACATCAATCTCGAGACAAGACAGTATCATAGTCGCGGTTATCATTATCACGACCATATCCAGGTGCTATTTCCGTTGCGGGGCGCGATGAAGATCTCCATCGACGCGGGATCGGGCGTTATTGCAGGCGGCTCAGTCGCTGTCATCCCGACGGGGTGTTACCATGACTTCGTCCCAAGTGCGGACTGCAGTCTGTTGGTCGTCGATCTCAAACTCCACGAAAGCGATGCGGAACAAGCACCGGTTCTACTGACCAGAGGTTGCCCTTTGGTCTCGCGCATGGAGCCCTGGCTTTGGCGAATCTTCCGCCAGATCGGCATAGAGGTCAATGCGGATGGGCATCGCGCTCAAGATGCAGCCATGTTGGCGCTAACCGGACTGCATCTTATCCGTCCGGCCTCGGCCCCTAAGACAAAATCAAAAGCATCGAACAGAATAGAGCGGCTGGCGGCCGACCTTGGAACAGGCGGCGGCAAAACAAATATCAGCGCTATGGCGCGCGAGGCCGGCATTAGCCAAAGCCATTTCCATGCATTGTTCAGGGCGACGTTCGGCAGTTCTCCGAGACAGTATGATATTGAGCGGCGACTTGATGTAGCGATGGAGTGCCTGATCGCCACCAATAACACTATAGCGGAAATTGCCTATGCGGCAGGTTATGAGAATGTTTCTGCGTTCAACCGCATATTCAAGCGTCGCCTTGGGATTTCACCAGGCGAATTTCGTCTGACTGGTCGCGTGGACTGAGGCTCGGCTAAATGTCGTAGCTTTGGCATAGTCTTCCAGATTTCAGGCTCATCTCTTCTGGCACAGCAAGCGCTAGTGTAGCGCAACGAAGATCTGCGCGAGAGGATGAACGACATGGATCTGACCTGCTTTAAGGCCCTTTCTTTTGATGTTTACGGTACGCTGATTGACTGGGAGAGCGGCATCTGGAACGCCCTGCAGCCGTTGTTGAGCACGGGAAGTCGCGAAATCGGGCGCGAGGAGGCGCTGAAAGCTTACGGGGAGATTGAGACGGCGCAGGAGGCTGAGACGCCGTCCTTGCACTACGTCACGCTCTTGTCGGTCGTGCATGCAAGGCTTGCTCGGCACTGGGGCTTAACTGTCCACTCCGACCTACATGAGCGCTTCGGCGCCTCGGTACCTGATTGGCCAGCGTTCCCTGATTCTGCTGAGGCACTCGCCTATCTGAAGCAGCACTATCATCTGGTTGTGCTTTCCAATGTGGATCGCAAGAGCTTTGAGGCTTCAAACCGTAAGCTCGGTGTTTCCTTTGATGCCGTCTACACCGCAGAGGACATTGGGAGCTATAAACCGGATCCGAAGAATTTCCATTTCCTTTTCTCGCGGCTGCAGCAGGATCTAGGCGTTCAAAAGAGTGAGCTTTTGCATGTGGCGCAGAGTTTATATCACGACCATGCGCCGGCCGTGCAAATGGACCTGACCAGTGTATGGATTGACAGGCGATTTGGTAAGGCGGGCCAAGGGGCGACGAAAATCCTCGACAATCCTCCGAAAGTTGCTGGTCACTTCCGTTCGCTGTCGGAGTTTGCGGCTGCACACCGAGCCGCAATCGGGTAAAGGCACTCGCTGTGCCGATCGTGCTGTGTGGCCACATAAAGCCTCAGGACTTCGAGTAAAAACTGCTATTCGGATATCGTTCGAGTTTCTTAGTGGCCTTGGGCTTCTTCAAAAATGAATGAGCACAGCTCTACAGCTGGGAGGGAAGATGAAAGCGATAGCACTTAGCATCAGATTTGCGCTCGAGCTTTGTATACTCGCTTCGCTAGCGGCGTTGGCCGCACATCTTGCCGTACCGATCATGGCACAAGTGTTGTTGGGGTTTGGGCTGTGCGCAGCAGTTGCCATTTTTTGGGGTAAATTTCTTTCCCCGAAACGGAGATACGAGGTTGGCCCGGCCGGCCGGCTCGTTCTCGAAGCTGGCATTTTCTTGATCACAGCCTCGATTTTGAATCACCTCGGTTGGCCAACGCTGGCGATCGCGCTGGTCGTCGTCGCAGCTGCCAATCGGATTGCCCTTGCGCTCATTCCATGATTGGGCGCCATCCAGACATGACAACGCCCATCAACTGATTGGACGAGTGTCATGCTGCCCGACGAGCGGTTAAGTCTGTAAAGTAAGGGACAATCGCGTGGAAGCCATTGCTGTCAGCCTTGTTCTGATCGCCCTTGTCGTTGCCAGCAGCATTCTGGCGAGAATGTCGCCGCTGCGCCTTCCTATTCCTTTCGCGCAGATCTTGCTCGGGGCCGTCGCCGCGCTCGCGTTTGATTTTCGCGTGGAGCTTGATGCGCCGACATTCCTTCTGTTTCTCGCGCCCTGCTCTTTCTTGACGGCTGGCGAACGCCCAAGGAGGGCCTTCTGCGCGATCAGGGCACGATCGCCGCCCTCGCTTTCGGTCTGGTGTTTTTCACGGTTCTTGGCGCAGGCGCTTTCATCCATTAGATGATCCCGTCTATGCCTTTGCCCGTCGTATTCGCTCTCGCGTCGGCCATTTCGCCCGCAGACGCGGTCGCCGTGTCTGCCATCGTGAGCCGTTTACCCGTTGCAAAGCGCCTGATCCACATCCTGGAGAGAGAGAGAGAGTCGCTTCTGAACGACGCTTCCGGTCTGGTTTGCATGCGCTTCGCGATCGCCGCCGCCACGACGGGCACGTTCTCACCGCCGGAAGCATCGACAACGTTTGTCTGGATCGGAAGCATAGGAGCCACGATCGGTAAAGCCATGACTCCTCTGGCGACGACGGGAAAGGACTGGATATCACGGCGTTTCGGGGAGGAAACCCGATCGCAGATCCTCATCAGCCTGTTGATCCCCTTCGCCGCATACATGCAGGCGGAACGGGGAGCGGCAAATGCGACACCGATCGCCACTCATCGGGTTCTTCAAGTCCAAGCAGCCGTCGCGGAAGGCCGTCTCAAACAGGCAAAGCTCGACCTCGCGGCCTAACCCCCAGCTTTTTCCCGCTCCCCTGATCGATCGTACGCAAAGGCCGGGGCGTGGCTATGACCAGCCCCCGGCCTTTCGCACGCCATCAGCCGCGAAGGAACGCAAGCAGGTCGGCGTTCAAGCGGTCCTTGTCGACATGCAGCAATCCATGCGAGCCGCCTTCGTAGACAATGAGCTTTGCACGCGGAACGAGCTCAGCGATCGGTTTCGCGGAGATCTCCAGCGGGACGATCTGATCATCGCTACCGTGGACTATCAGTGCGGGGACGGTGATCTTCCTGAGGTCGTCGCGGAAATCGGTCTCCGAGAAGGCGCCAAGCGCGTGGTAGGCGGCTAGAAAGCCGGTTGCCTGCCCCTGCCGCCAGTAGCTTTCCCGCAGGCCTTCCGAGACATGCACCCCGGGCCGGTTGAAGCTGTAGTACGGCATGGTGACGTCGAGATTCCACTGCGACCTGTTTGCGTGGACGGCAGCGCGGAAGCTGTCGAATAACTCCTTCGGCGCACCGGTCGGGTTGGTTGCGGTCTTGAGCAGGAACGGTGTCACCGACGACACGAAGGCGACCTTGGCAACGCGGTTCTGGCCATGGCGCGCGACATAGCGTGCGACCTCGCCACCGCCCATCGAGTGACCGACAAAGGTTGCCTCGCGCAGATCGAGCGCCTCGACCAATTGGGCCAAGTCGTCGGCAAAGGTATCGTAGTCGTAGCCGCCGGATGGCTGGCTCGAGCGGCCAAAACCCCGACGGTCGTGGGCGATGACGCGATAGCCGTTTTGTAGCAGGAAGAACATCTGGTCCTCCCAGGCATCGGATGAGAGCGGATAGCCGTGGCTGAACACCACGGCCGGACCGGTGCCCCAGTCCTTATAGTAGAGGCTGGTGCCGTCTTTCGTGATAAGGCGATCACCGGTTGGCTTGCCGGCACGGTTTGAGGAGGGGGTCTTTGCATCCGCCGGATTGGCGCCGGCTCTGGCTGCAAGTCCGACGCCAGCGATGGCGACCCCTTTCAGCAGGTTGCGCCGCGAAGCGCTGTCGGGTGTTGAGATCGTGGACATGAGGAAACTCCGTGATAATTGCCGCCCTGGGACGGCGTGATCGCAAATGTGGATGGGAGTGTCGGCGCGACGTTCAAGCCGCTTTTGCGCGGGGAATTAGAAGCCGAGCCTGCGCAGGTCCTCAGAGACGAACATCTGGCCGCTGCGATTCTTGACGCTCGGCAGTTCGGAGACCTTCGCGCGCCAGGTCTTCAGGGCGGAATGATCTTCAGGGATGGAAATGCCGGCGGCATCCGCAAACATCAGTCCGGCAAACACAGTGATGTCGGCCATTGAGAACGCATCGCCGGCAACGAAAGGATGGTCCTGCAGTACCGTGTCGAAATACCCCATGCCGGCGAGCGCCTTGTCGCGCTGGCGGTTGCCCCAGTCCTGACGGCCGGCCCATTCAGGGCTCTTGAATACTTGCAACGCGTCCCCGAGGCCAGGCGTTGCGTGGTGGAAATAGTTGCCAACGGCGTCGAGCAGCTCGGTCTCGGCCCGCTTCTGCATCATGTGGATGACGGCTTTTTCCTTTGGCGTCTTGCCGGTGAGCCGTGGATCGCCGTCGAGATTGTCGAGATATTCGGTGATGGCGGTAGTTTCACTGATGTAGGTGCCGTCCTCGAGCTGGAGCACCGGCAGGACGCCGGAAGGGTTCTTTTCGAGGAAAGCCGGCTGCTTATGTTCGGCGGCGATGAGGTCGACGGAGACGAACTCGACCTGTGGTTCAAGACCCTTCTCGGCGAGCACGATGCGAATGCGGGCGGGATTGGGAAAGCCGGGGCGATCGAAGATTTTCATGAGAGATCCCTTTGTCTGTCTATCGATAGATAGGTTACGACCTCCAGATAACTCTTCCCTTTTGCGGCGTCAACAACTATCTATCGAGTGATAGGTACGGATCGATGATGGCTAGGACAAAAACGGATATGCGCGAGGCGGTCATGACCGCCGCAAGAGCGACGGTGCAGTCGCATGGCTACAATGCGCTCAGCTTTCGCGAGCTGGCGAAAGAGGTCGGGATCAAAAGCGCCAGCGTGCACTACCACTTTCCGACCAAGGGCGACCTCGGCGCAGCGTTGGCGCGTCGCTATACCGAGGAAGGGGCTGCCTATCTGGCGGAGCTGCTGGCGACGCCCGAAGACGCGACCTGGTGCATGGACAGATATACCGAGATCTTTCGCTCTGCTCTCGCCAACGACAATCGTATGTGCCTGTGCGGCATCATGAGCGCGGAACTTGACGATCTTCCCACGGAGGTTCGGACGGAGGTCGACAAATTCGCCGCCATGAACGTCGGTTGGCTGGCCAAGGTGCTCTCGCGGGCCAGGCCTTCCGCACGGGACCAGGACCTGCAGGAGCACGCGATGGCGATCTTCGCAGCCATCGAGGGGGCCCAACTGATCGCGCGCGGTTGCCGGGATATTGGCATCTATGACCGAACAATCCGGGCCTATCGGGCGACTGGTTTTATCCCGTGATAGGTGCTTGTGAATCATGATCAAGAAGTGGTTGCCTCAGACGCCTTGATCGTTGCGATAACTTGTTCTCGCATTGTGGTACTTATGTTCCCGCTTCCCAAATCTTATTTGCCATCACATTGCCACGTACGCCTCAATTCGCCGAGGCGTGATCGGTACACACAACTTCCTGAATGAATGGAGATAGAAGCGCAGCTTTTGGCGAGCCAAGAAATCGACGTTCCTTGACGGTCATAATCGCCCATCTGGAATGTTCACGTTTGATGGGTTGAAAGGAACTATCAGCTGCTAGCGATGTCGGAAGGGCGAATTCAGGACCTATTTCATCGGCTAGCCCGATCGTCGGCGCGTATGGAAGAGACGCTCGTCAATATGTTCGTCGCCGACCACCGGGAATGAAAATACGGACGGCTCCCTCGGGAGCGGTTCCTTAAAAAAGAGGTTTGACATGGACAATCCTCACAGGAAACTCGCTCCGATCTCGAACAAATCCTGGGAGCAGATCGAGGAAGAGGCGAGAAGGACGCTCAAGTGTCACCTGGCCGCACGGCGTGTGGTGGATGTCGACGGTCCGAAGGGCGCCGAATTTTCAGCCGCCAGCACCGGGCACCTTAAGCAGATTGCAGGCTTGGGTAGGGGCGCCTCCGTCTTTTCGCGTGCATCAAAAGCGGATGCTTCACGAGTTGCGCCGAATGCCAGCCCCTTGGGAAACGACTAGCGTTTCGAGTTCTTCATACAGCGATTCCGCAAAGCTGCGCAGGACAGTCAATTCGAAATCCTCCATGCCCAGGCGCGTGAGCTGCACGGAGATATGCCCGAAGAGCGTCATGACGCTGCTTCCCTCCGGGAAGTTCGCTGGATGCAGGTCGACAGCAGTACCCCTATTGAGCATCCGGGCGGCGCTCGATCCTGAGATGCGGATACGGATGCGCCCGTGGCTTTGATCGGAGATGAAAGCTCTGCCCGCCAGAGTGTCCGCAAGCGCCCGCTCTTGGGAGCCGGCGAGCTGTTCGCTGCCGGCGATGAACCATTGCCGGTGTCCGGCAGGGCGCACGGAGCTATCCTCGAAGCCGGCTGCTGCAAGATGCGCCGCAAGCTCTTCGCTCGTCGTCGCGCCCATTACCTGCAGCAGATGACCCTCAGGTAAGGCTTCAAGCCGGATGGTCTCGCCTTGTAGAACGGCCTTGCTGGCGAGGACCGGCTTGGATGTCGGCAAATCAGGCATGGAGTTTCTCGTTCTGGGGGTCGATGAAGACGGGGCTGCAGATCACCGCGTCCGTGTATTCGTTTCTGAGGCCATTCCAGACGACGATCTTTTCGCCGATACGCTCCGGCCCATTCTTGATGAGCGCGAGCCCGATCGTATGGCCGAGGTTGGGGGAAAAGGCGCTCGAGGTGACATAGCCCTGATCGTTTTCGAGCGTTGCGGCAGCACCTTCCGCCAGAATATGCGCACCGGTGCGGAAGCTGGTCGCAGGGTTCACCGGTTTGACACCGACGAGGCGAGGCCGGTTGGGCGCCTGCAGGCCTTCGCGCGCGAGCATCGCTTTGCCGATGAAATCGGGTTTCGTGGTCGAAACCATGCGACCAAAGCCAAGATCGCCTGGTGTTACCGTGCCATTGATCTCCGCATGGGTGACGTGGCCCTTCTCGATGCGCATGACGCCGAGCGCTTCGGCTCCATAGGCGCAGATACCATGCTTCTCGCCTGCTTGCATGATGGTGTCGGCAACGAACTCGCCATAGGCCGCGGGCACGCCAAGCTCGTAAGCGAGCTCGCCGGAAAAGGAGATGCGGAAGAGCCGACCCTTGAGCTTGCCACCGAACAGAGAGACGGCGCGCGCGCTCATGAACGGGAAGGCGGCGTCGGAAATGTCCTCGTCGATGATCTCGGACAGGATCATCCGCGATTTCGGGCCGGCGACCGCCATCTGCGCCCATTGATCGGTTGACGACGCAAAATAGACCTCCAGTTCGGGCCAGAGCGTCTGGGCGCAGAACTCCAGATGGGTGAGCACGCCGGCGGCAAGCGCTGTCGTCGTGGTCATGAAGAAATGGTCTTCGCTCAACCGGCTGGTGGTGCCGTCGTCATAGATCATGCCGTCTTCGCGCAGCATGATACCGTAGCGCGCCTTGCCGACGGAAAGCTTGGCGAAGCCGTTGCAATAGATGCGGTCGAGAAAGGTTGACGCGTCCTTGCCGAAGATCTCGATCTTGCCGAGGGTCGAGACATCGCAGATGCCGGCATTTTTCCGGATATTCAGCACCTCCCGATCGACACTTTCGCGCCAGGTCTTCTCGCCGTCACGCGGGAACCAGGAGGAGCGGTACCAGAGGCCGGTTTCGACGAAGACTGCGCCATTCTTCTTTGCCCATTCATGCAAGGGGGATTTGCGCGCCGGTTGAAAGTGCTTAGCCCGCGAAGTACCCGTCAGGGCGCCGAAGGAAACCGGTGTATAGAAGGGCCGGAACGTCGTAGTCCCGACTTCGGCCGGCGAGACGCCGCGGGCCTCGGCCAGGATGCCGATGGCGTTGATGTTGGAAAGCTTGCCCTGGTCGGTCGCCATGC
>Ga0068856_100004494_pt1 | contig 13869 bp, 15 predicted proteins | sample KBSCornC62_FD_66595 | JGI IMG/M metagenome (GOLD analysis project Ga0068856, IMG submission 66595) | Corn rhizosphere microbial communities from Kellogg Biological Station, Michigan, USA - KBS Corn C6-2 | ecosystem: Host-associated > Plants > Roots > Rhizosphere > Soil ...
GAGCCCGAGCCCGAGCCCGAACCAGAGCCCGAGCCGGAACCAGAGCCGGAGCCGGAGCCGGAGCCGGAACCAGAGCCGGAGCCGGAACCAGAGCCGGAACCAGAGCCGGAACCGGTCGCCGAGGAGGAGGCAGTCGAGCCCGAGGAGCCGGAAGAGGAGCCGCGCCGGCGCCGGTTCGGCTTTCGGCGTCGAAGCGAGCCCGTGGAGGCCGCGGAGCCGGCGCCTCCGCCGCGGCACGTGAAGCTGCTGCCGCGCAGGACCGCGCCCGAGGAGAGCCCGGTGTCGGAGGAGGTCGCTGAGCTCTTCGACCGGCCCGCCGAGGAGCCGGAGGAGCGGAGCGTGTGAGCATCCTGTCGCCGATCCGGTTCCTGCGCGAGGCGGCGCGCCGCCGCGCACACACCGTCGAGCCGGCGGAGGGTGAGGCAGCGCCCGCGCCCACGGCAGTGGAGCCGGAGCCCGTCTCCCGGCCAGAGCCCGAACCGGCACCGCAGTCCGACCCCGAACCGGTGCTCGTCCTGGCGCCGCCGGCTGCGGAGCCCGAGCCCGAACCGGAGCCCGAGCCGGCGCCGGCGGTCATCCCGCTCGTCCTCCGCGACCAGACGCCGCGGGCCTGGAACCTGTGGGAGCTCGAGCGCCTCGCCGCGGAGCTGAACGACGACGCCGCGTCGGAGGAGCGGACGCTGCTCCTCCTGCATATGCGCGAGTTCGCACCCCCGTCAGGCGACCTGCCGGTCGAGTTCGACCCGCTCGTCCGCGACGCGTTCGGCGCCGGCCTCGCGGGGCTCGCGAGATGAACGCGGCCTTGGCCCAGCGGCAGGTCGCGCTCGCCGGGATCGCGCTGCTCGCGGCGGTCATTGCGCTCGCGCTGACCGCCCGCGACAAGAGCGAGGCGGTGACGGGGCTGCCCCAGCCGGTCGCCGTCGCCGGCGGCTGGTACACGGCGCTCGCCGGCGCGGAGCGGCCGCGGTACGGGAAGCGCACGCGCTGCGGGTACGTGCTCCGGCCGAGCACCGAGGGCATCGTCGACTCGGTGCTGCCCTGCGGCATCCTCGTCTACGTCGCGTACAAGAACGGCCCGCACATCCTCACGCGCGTGGTCGACCGCCGGCCCGTCGTGCCGGGGCGGAAGTTCGACCTCACGCCGAAGCTCGCGGAGGACCTCGGCGTCGACGGCGTCCAGCGTATCCGCTGGGTGTTCGCGCGCTGAGCCGTCGCTACAATGCGACCACTCGAGCCTGTGCGTGCTCGGGGCCTCTCTGTAGAACCAACACCGAGTGAGAGGGAGCTGTCGTTCGACCGCGGCGCAAGCCAAGGAAGACGCGGCACCCACCTGGCTAGTCCAGGTTCACATGGGCCTCGAGATACCGGCAGGCTGGAGCCAGGCGGGGGAGTCGAAAGGCTCCCCCGTTTGCTTCTTGCCCCGCGGCGACCGCTAGCCTGGGCCACATGGTCGAGGTGGTCGGTGACGCCTCGCGCGGCGGCTGCTGGGCGCTCGTGCGCCTCTCGGTCGAAGGCGACCGGATCGTCAGCGCAGAGGCCGAAGGGCTCGAGGGGGAGCTCGAGGGGCTGACGCTGCTCGAAGCGGCGGCCGTGGGCGGCGACGAGCTCGCGACGGACGCGCTCGCGAACGCGCTCGGGCAGGTTTTTCGCGCCGCGCCGACGCCGGGTCGAGTCGCCGTGGCGATGAGCGGAGGCGTCGACTCCGCCGTGGCGCTGCTGCGTGCCGGGCCCGACGCAATCGGCGTCACGCTGCGCCTCTGGCTCGACCCGCAGGGCCCGGACGCCGACCGCGCGTGCTGCTCGCCCGAGGCCGTGCTCGCGGCCCGGCGGACCTGTCACCGGTTCGGGATCCCGCACGTCACGCTCGACCTGCGCGAGGAGTTCCGTCGCGCCGTGGTCCAGCCGTTCGTGCGTGGGTACGCGGCCGGCCTGACCCCGAACCCGTGCATCCGCTGCAACGGCAGCTTCCGCTTCGCCGAGCTCCTCGCGTTCGCCGAGCGCGCCGGCGCCGAACGGCTCGCGACCGGGCACTACGCGCGCATCGTCGAGCGCGACGGCCGGCTGCTCCTCGCCGGCGCGGCCGACGTGGGCAAGGACCAGTCCTACATGCTCGCCCGCCTCGACCCGCGCTTCCTCGACCGGCTCTGGTTCCCGTTGGGCGCGCAGTCGAAAGACGAAACGCGCGCCGAGGCCGCGCGCGCCGGGCTCGAGGTCGCAACGCGGGCCGAGAGCCAGGAGGCGTGCTTCCTCGCGGGCGGCGACTACCGCGACTTCCTCGCGCGGCACGGAGCCGCGGCCGAGAAAGGCGCGATCGTCGACGAGGCCGGCGCCGAGCTCGGCCGGCACGGCGGCTTCTGGCGCTTCACGCCGGGGCAGCGCAAGGGGCTCGGCGTGGCCGCGGGCGAGCCGCTCTACGCGCTGCGCAGCGACGCGAGCACGAACACGGTGGTCGTCGGGCCGCGCGCGGCGCTCGCGACGACGGCGGTCGACGTCCGCGGCCGCCTGCACCTGCCGCTCGAGCGCGCCGACGTGAAGCTCCGCTACCGCTCGCCGGCCGTCGGCGCGCGTATCGAGCCGGCCGAAGGCGGGTTCCGCCTCCGCCTCGACCGGCCGGCCTACGGCGTCGCGCCGGGACAGGCGGCTGTCCTCTACGACGACGGCGCCGTCGTCGGAGCGGGGACGATCGAACCTGCCGAAACCTTTGCAGGCCGTTCTACGTTTGAATCGGAGGGCGCATGACGGGCGACGAGATCACGCTGACGATTCCACGCGAAGAGCCGTTCCACGAGGTGGCGCACCTCGTGCTCGGCGGCGTCGCCGCGCGGCTGAACCTGACCTTCGAGCACATCGACGACCTCGAGACGGCCCTCGACGCCGTGCTCGAGCGCGCCTCCGACGAAGGCGAGGTGACCGTCCAGCTGCGGCTGACGGGCGCCGCGATCGTCGCGCGAGTCGGCCCGTTCGCCCTCGACAGCCTGCGCTCCGAGCTCGAGCGCGACGGCGCGGGTGACGTCACCCTGCGCCGCATCCTCGACACCGTCGTCGACGGCTACGAGCTCGACGGGGACGGCTGGCTCGAGCTGACGAAGGACGTCGCGAGCGAGGGAGCGCCCGCCTGATGCAGCAGAGTGACAAGGCGCTCCTACGCCGCTACCACGAGCAGGGCGACCTCGCTGCGCGCGAGCAGCTGATCGAGCAGTACATGTCGCTCGTGCGCTCGCTCGCGCGCCGCTACTCCTACCGCGGCGAGCAACTCGAGGACCTCGTCCAGATCGGCGCGATCGGCCTGATCAAGGCGATCGACCGCTTCGACGTCAACCGCGGCGTCGAGCTGACGACCTACGCGACGCCGAACATCATCGGCGAGATCAAGCGGCACTTCCGCGACCGCGGCTGGTCGGTGCGCGTCCCGCGCGGGCTGCAGGAGCTCAACATCCAGCTTTCGCGCCTGATCGAGGAGCAGACAGTGCAGCTCGGGCGCTCGCCGACGATCGCGGAGCTGGCGAAGGCCGCCGAGGTCGGGGAGGAAGAGGTGCTCGAGGCGCTCGAGAGCGGCCGCGCGTACAGCTCGCTCTCGCTCTCGGCCGGATCGGGCGGCCACGACGACGACGGCGAGCTCGATCCACTCGAGTCGCTCGGCACGGAGGAGCACCAGTACGAGGTCTCGGAGGACCGCGCCGTGCTCGCGCCCGGCTTCCGCGTCCTCGACGAGCGCGAGCGCAGGATCCTCCACCTGCGCTTCTTCGAGGGCCTCACGCAGTCGCAGATCGCCCAGCAGGTCGGCATCTCGCAGATGCACGTCTCGCGGCTGATCCGCCGCTCGCTCGAGAAGATCCGCCAAGAGATCGCCGCCGAGCAGTCGGCGTAGCGGCCTGTGGACAGTTCGTGACGCCTCCGGCACGACTTGCGCTTGACGAACCTCGGAGTCCGACTCCGGGGTTCCGCAAGTGGTCGAGCCGCGGCGGACGGCGAGCGCGCCTAGGCCGCTCGTAGAATCACCCGCGTGCAAACGACCGCCGAGCTGCGCGCGGGCTTCCGCGAGTTCTACGAGTCCAAGGGCCACGAGTTCCGGCCCTCGGCTTCGCTGATCCCCCGCGCCGACGACCGGTCGACGCTCCTGATCTCCGCAGGCATGCAGCCGCTGATGCCGTTCTTCCTCGGGCTCGAGGAGCCGCCGGCGCCGCTGCTGACGACGGTGCAGAAGGTCTTCCGGACGCCGGACATCGACGAGGTCGGGCTCGACGGCTACCACCTGACGTTCTTCGAGATGCTCGGCAACTTTTCGTTCGGGCAGTACTTCAAGGAGGGCGCGATCGAGCTCGCCTGGGAGTTCGTCTTCGAGCACATGCAGGTCGACTTCGACCGCTTCTGGGTGTCCGTCTTCGCGGGCGACCCGGAGCTCGGGCTCGGCGAGGACGAGGTCGCCGTCGCGGCGTGGGAGAAGCTCGGCCTGCCGCCGGAGCGGATCGTGCGCCTGCCGCGCGCCGACAACTTCTGGTCGGTCGGCGGCCCCGGGCCGTGCGGGCCGGACTCGGAGATGTTCTTCGACTGGGGCGAGGAGGTCGGATGCGGCCGGGCCGAGTGCCGGCCAGGCTGTGAGTGCGAGCGGTTCCTCGAGTTCTGGAACCTCGTCTTCATGGAGTTCGAGCTGCACGCCGACGGCTCGCTGACGCCGCTGCCGAAGCAGAACATCGACACCGGCCTCGGCCTCGAGCGAGGCGCGCGGATCCTGCAGCAGGTGCCGTCGGTCTACGACACGGACGGCTACCAGCACGTCATGGAGTGGATCGCCGCCCAGTCCGGCGTCGCCTACGGCGAGAGCGAGCAAGCGACGAAGGCACACCGGATCCTCGCCGACCACGGGCGCGGGATGACGTTCCTCGCCGCCGACGGCGTGACGCCGTCCAACGAGGGCCGCGGCTACGTCATGCGGCGCGTCATCCGCCGCGCGGTGCAGCAGGCAGGGCGGATCGGGCTCGAGCCGCCGTTCCTGTCCGGGCTCGCGGGCGTCGTCATCGAGCAGATGGGCGAGGCCTACCCGGAGCTCGCGGGCGCGCGCGCGGAGATCGAGCAGGTTCTCACCGCCGAGGAGGAGCGTTTCGGTGAGACGCTTGCGCGCGGGCTGACGCTCTTCGAGGAGGCCGCCGCCGACGGCGAGATCGACGGCGAAGAGGCGTTCCGCCTGCACGACACCTACGGCTTCCCGCTCGAGCTGACGCAGGAGTTGGCGCGGGAGCGGGGCCTGCCGGTCGACGAGGACGGCTTCCGCGAGCGGATGGAGGCGCAGCGCTCCCGCTCGCGCAAGACGGCGCAGGAGGTCGAGGTGCGCGTCTCGAGCGACGCCCGCAGCGAGTTCGTCGGCTACGAGAAGACGGACGTCCTGACGGCGATCGTCGCGTACGAGGACCTCGGCGACGGCCGCTTCCAGGCGAAGCTCGAGCAGTCGCCCTTCTACCCGGAGGGCGGCGGTCAGGTCAGCGACGGCGGCTACGTCGAGAACGAGGAGACCGGCGCAAGGGCCGAGCTGGTCGCGGCGGCGCGGCTGCCGGACGACGACCAGGTACTCACGTTCGAAGGCGAGGGCTTCCGCGCGGGCATGCGCGTGCGCGCGGTCGTGCCGTGGGCGGTGCGCTTCCCGACGATGGCGAACCACACGGCGACGCACCTGCTGCACAGGGCGCTGCAGGAGGTGCTCGGCGAGCATGCGCGGCAGGCTGGTTCGGCGGTGCGGCCCGACAAGCTGCGCTTCGACTTCGCGCACCCGCAGGCCGTCACGGACGAGGAGCGCGCCGAGATCGAGCGGCGCGTGAACGAAGCCGTCTTCCGCAACCTGCCGGTGCGCGCGTACATCGTCCCGATCGACGAGGCGCGGCGGATGGGGGCGATGATGCTCTTCGGCGAGAAGTACGGAGACCAGGTGCGGCTCGTCGACATCGCCGGCTACTCGCGCGAGCTCTGCGGCGGCACGCACGTCCGCGCGACCGCCGAGATCGGGCCCTTCGTGATCACCTCCGAGAGCTCGGTCGGCTCCGGCACCCGGCGCATCGAGGCGGTCACCTCGGGCGAGGCGTACGCGCTGCTCCACGGCCGCGCCGAGGAGGCCGAGGAGCTGCGCGCCGAGCTGGAGCGCGTCCGGCGCGAGGGGCCGAAGCGCGAGGAGAAGGCCGAGGTCTCGGTCTCGCCGCGTAGCGAGGAGGACATCGGCGGCGTGCACGTCTTCGTCGGCCAGGCGGCCGGCGTTGATGCCGACTCGCTGCTCGAGGAGTCGGACCGGATCAAGCAGGAGCGGCAGCCCGCTGCCGTCGTGCTCGGCGCCACCGAGGACGGCCGCGTGCACCTCGTCGCCAACTTCGACCGCTCGCTCGAGGGGCGGCTCGACGCCGTCGCCGTGATCAGGGAGGCCGCGGCCGAGGTCGGCGGGGGCGGGGGAGGCCGGCCGACGATGGCGCGCGCCGGCGGCCGCGACCCCGCGAAGCTCGACGCCGCGCTCACGAAGGCGGCGGAGGCGCTGCGGCGCGAGCTCGCTTGAAGGTGTTGGCGCTCGACTTCGGGGCAGCCAGAACGGGTGTGGCCGTCTCCGACCCGACCGGCACGATCGCGCGGCCGCTCGGGGTCGTCGAGCGCGCCGCCACGGACGGCGGCCTTCGCCGGGTTGCCGAGATCGTCCGCGAGCAGCAAGCCGAGCGCGTCGTCGTCGGCCTCCCGCTGACCCTCCGCGGCGAGCACGGCGAGCAGGCGCGCGAGACCGACGCCTTCGTCCACGCGCTCCGTTCGGCGCTGGACGTCCCGGTCGAGAGCTACGACGAGCGCTTCACCACCGGCCTCGCCGCAGCCGACCACGCCGCCGACGCGCCGGAGGACGCGCGCGCGGCCGCCCACCTGTTGTCGACCTACCTCGCGTGGAAGAGCGCCGCCGCGGAGTAATGCCGCCGCGGCCGCGGCCGCCGAAGCGCACGCCGCGGTCGGTCGTCTACCGCCGCCGGATCGTCGCGCTCGTCGTGCTCGTCGCCGCCTTCGCGATCGCGTGGTTCGCGGTAGCGAGCGTCGGCGGCAACGACAAGAAGCCGCCGCCGGCGCCGAAGGTTGCGCCGCCGCCGAAGCCGTTCCGGATCGTCTTCCCGGAGGGGTTCACGCGGTCGGAGATGGCGGCGCGTACGTCGGCGGTCGCCGCCATCGCGCACCGCGAGCGACGCAAGCGCGTCCGCCTCGGCCAACGGACGTACCTCGCTGCGACGGCGAGACCGCGCCGCATGCCGGGCTTCGGGTCGAAGCGCTACCCGCTCGAGGGCTTCCTCTTCCCGGCAACGTACGACTTCACCGCCCGCACCACGTCGGCGCAGCTCGTGGCCGCGCAGCTGAAGGCGTTCCGCACGAACTGGGCGAAGGTGAACCTCGGGTACGCGCGCTCGAAGAACTTGACCCCGTACGACGTCCTCACCATCGCCTCGATGGTCGAGGAGGAGACGCCGGCGCCGGAGGAGCGCCAGCTCGTCGCGGCCGTGATTTTCAACCGTCTGCACCGGCGGATGGCGCTCGGGATCGACGCTGCACTCCGCTACGGGCTGCACATCCCCGGCACCGAGTCGATCCACGAGTCGCAGCTGCTGAACCCGACGCCGTACAACCTGCGCCTCCACGCCGGGCTGCCGCCGACGCCGATCGGCAACCCGGGCCTCGCCTCGCTCCAGGCCGCGGCACACCCGGCGAAGGTGAACTACCTCTACTTCGTTGCGAAGCCGGACAAGAAGCACCACTTCTTCACGGCCAGCTCGGCGGCCTTCGACGCGTACAAGGCCGCGCACGGTTACCGGTGACGCGCGTCGCGCTGCTCGGCAAGCCGGTCGCCGAGTCGCTCTCGCCGCGAATGCAGAAGGCCGCCTTCGCGGCGGCCGGGCTCGACTGGGAGTACGTCGCGCTCGAGGTCGACCCGGCGGAGCTCGAGGCGGCGGTGCGCCGGCTCGTCGACGAGGGCTGGGCCGGCGCGAACGTGACGATCCCGCACAAGCTCGCGGCTGCGGCGCTCTGCGACGAGGCGGCGGGCGAGTCGGTGAACACGCTCGTCTTGAGGGACGGGCGGGTGCACGGGTTCAACACCGACAAGGAGATCGTCGCGGGTATCGAGGCCGGGCGCGTCTGCTTGATCGGCTCGGGCGGCGCGGCGCAGGCGCTGCTGCCTGGCCTGCGCGGCGAGGTGCGCACGTTCACGCGCAGCGGCTCGTGGCCGCCGGATGCCTCCGGCTGCGACCTCGTCGTCAACGCGACTCCGGTTCGCGACGAGCTGCTCGTCGAGCCGCACGCGGGCCAGACCGTCGTCGACCTCGCCTACCACGGTGACGGGCGGCCGACCGCGCTGGTCGAGGCGGCGCGCGCCGCGGGGTGCGAAGTCGTCGACGGCTACGAGGCGCTCGTCCGCCAAGGCGCGGCCTCGTTCGAGCTCTGGACGGGGGTTGCCGCCCCTGTCGGCGCGATGCGCAGCGCCCTAGGCTTATCCGCATGACGCTGAGGCTGACGACCGCAGGCGAGTCGCACGGGCCGGCGCTCGTCGCGATCCTCAGCGGCCTGCCCGCGGGGCTGGTACTCGACCGGGACGCGATCGACGCCGACCTCGCGCGGCGCCAGCAGGGCTACGGCCGCAGCCCACGGCAGCAGCTCGAGCAGGACACGGTCGAGGTGCTCGCCGGCCTGCGGCACGGGCGGACGCTCGGGACGCCGCTGGCGCTCGTCGTGCGAAACCGCGACCACAAGAACTGGGAGTGGGGCATGAGCCCGTGGCCGCGCGAGGGCGAGCCGTCGGGCAAGGGGCTGAAGCCGGTGACGCTGCCGCGGCCGGGTCATGCGGATCTCCCGGGCTCGCTCAAGTACGGCCTCGCCGACGCGCGCGACGCGCTGGAGCGTGCGAGCGCACGGCAGACCGCCGTCGCCGTCGCCGCCGGCGCCGTCGCGAAGGCGCTGCTCGGGTACATCGAGGTCAGCGTCCTCGGCCGCGTCGTGACCGAGGCGCTCGAGGAGCGCATCGACGAGGCGCGCGCCGACCGGGACACCGTCGGCGGCGTCGTCGAGGTGCGTGCGCACGGCGTTCCGCCGGGGCTCGGCTCGTACGCCTCGAAGGAGGAGCGGCTGGACGCGCGGCTCGCGGCGGCGCTGATGGGCATCCAGGCGGTGAAGGGCGTCGAGGTCGGCGCCGGCTTCGAGCTCGCCGAGCGGCGCGGCTCGGAGGCGCACGACGAGATCTTCGCGGACACCGAGGGCGCGCTCTATCGCGAGACGAACCACGCGGGCGGGATCGAGGGCGGCATCTCGAACGGCGAGCCGGTCGTCGTCCGCGCGGCGATGAAGCCGCTGCCGACGCTGATGCGGCCGCTGCAGTCGGTCGACCTGCAGAGCGGCGAGCCCGGCGAGGCGCTCGTCGAGCGCAGCGACGTCGCGGCGGTCGAGGCGCTCGCGGTGGTCGCAGAGGCTGCGGTCGCGTTGGAGCTGGCCCGCGCGGCGCGCGAGAAGTTCGGCGGCGACGCGCTCGGCGACTTCGTCGGCGCCTGGCGCGCGTACCTGGAGCGGATCCCGTGGCGCATGCGCTAGACCGGCACGTCGCGCTCGTCGGCTTCATGGGCGCGGGCAAGACGACGCTCGGCGCGCAAGTCGCCGAGCGGCTCGGCCGCCGCTTCGTCGACGTCGACCGCGAGCTCGAGCGGTCGCTGGGTCACACGATCTCGGAGCTCTTCGAGCAACGCGGCGAGTTCGAGTTCCGCGCGCTCGAGGCCGACGTGACGCTTCGCACGCTGCGTGGCCACCGCCCCGCGGTGCTCGCCCTCGGCGGCGGCGCGGTCGAGACGGACGAGATCCGCCAGGCGCTGCGAGAGCACGCGCTGACGGTGCACGTCGCCGTCGACGCGGCGGATGCGTGGGCGCGGGTCGCCGACAGCGACCGGCCCTTGGCTCGCGACGAGGCGAGCTTCCGCGCCCTGCACGCGCGCCGCCAGCCGCTCTACGCCGAGGCGGCCGACGCGGTCGCGGGAGACGTGGACGCGATCGTGCTCGCTGCGGCCGGGATCCTCGTCGAGGACGGCTTGCTCGCACGGCTGGACGAGCTGGTGACGGGCGACGAGGTCGAGGTGATCGCGGACGCGGTCGTGCTCGGCCTCCACCACGCGCCGCTGAACGCGCCGGTACACGCGCTCCGCGGCGGCGAGGAGGCAAAGTCGCTCGGCGCCGTCGAGCGGCTCTGGCGCGAGCTGCGGCTCGGGCGAAGCGGCACGATCGTCGGCTTCGGCGGCGGCTGCACGACTGACGTCGCGGGGTTCGCGGCCGCAACGTACCTCCGCGGCGTGCCGTGGGTAGCCGTGCCGACCACGCTCGTCGGCCAGGTCGACGCGGCGATCGGCGGCAAGACCGGCGTCAACCTCCCCGAGGGCAAGAACCTGATCGGCGCCTTCCACTGGCCCGAGCGCTCGGCCATTGACCCGGCGCTGCTCGAAACGCTGCCCGAGAACGAGCGCCGCGCGGGCATGGCCGAGGTGGTGAAGACCGGTTTGCTCGCGGGCGAGCCGCTCTGGGAGCTCCCGGAGCCGGAGCTCGTTCGCCGCTGCGCCGCCTACAAGGCGGCGGTGTGCCTGCGCGACCCGCACGAGCACGGCGAGCGCGCCGTCCTGAACCTCGGCCATACGTTCGCGCACGCGCTCGAGGCCGCGGGCGCCTTTCGGCACCCGAGCCACGGCGAGGCGGTCGCGCTCGGCCTGCTCGCGGCGCTGCGGCTGTCCGGTCAGGACACCTCGGCCGTCGAGCACGTCTTGGCGCCGCAACCGGTCGCCGTGAACCGGAGCGCCGCGTACGCCGCCATGGCACGCGACAAGAAGTCCGTCAACGGCTCGCCGCGGCTCGTCCTGCTCGAGGCGCCGGGCAAGCCGGTGACCGGCGTCGAGCTGCCGGAAGCGGACGTCCGCGCCGCGCTCGACGCGTTGATCGTCGACTGATCTGTGGAGGAAGAGTTACTCCTTCGGCGCGCGTCGTCGCTTGACGAACTTCGGAGTCGGACTCCGATTTTCGGCAGGCGGCGCGGGCCGCCGTCGCTCTCCGCGCCGCCGGATCTCGTTCTCGACACCCGGGTAGAGTCATCGCCGTGCGCGTGGCCGTCCTCAACGGGGTCAACCTCGACGTCATCCACCGCCGCGATCCGGCGCTGTACGGCGGGCTGAGCCTGAACCAGCTCGAGAGCAAGATCTACGAGTGGGCGATGACACTCGAGCTTCACGCTGACTGCCGCCAGACCAACCAGGAGGGGCTCTTCGTCGCGTGGTGTCACGACGCGCTCGACTGGGCGGACGGCGTGATCGTCAACCCGGGAGCGTGGTCGCACTACAGTTACGCCATTCGCGACGCGATCGAGCTGCTGGAGGTGCCGGTCGTAGAAGTTCACCTTTCGGACATCGACCACCGCGAGGAGTGGAGGCGGCACTCCGTGATCGCCGACGTCGTCGGCAAGCGTGTGATCGGCAAGGGGCCCGACGGATACCGCCAAGCGCTCGAGTTCCTGAAAGAGAGCCAGGCGTGAGCGATCGCGTCGACCGCCTGCGCGAGACGCTCGAGGAGCCGCTGCTCGTCACGCACGGGCCGAACGTCCGCTACCTGACCGGCTTCTCGAGCTCGAACGCGGCGCTGCTCGTCGAGCCTGGGCGCGTCCGGCTCTTTACAGACTTCCGCTACGTCGACGCCGCCCGCGCGGTCGAGGGCGTCGAGCTCGTCGAGACGAAGCGCTCGCTGACGACGGCGCTCGCGGAGGTGCTCGAGGGTCGCATCGGCTTCGAGGCCGACGCCGTCTCCTACTCGGCGTGGGAGACGCTGCGCGGCGGCAGTCTCGACCTGGTGCCGCGACGCGGCCTCGTCGAAAAGCTGCGCGCGGTCAAGGACGAGGGCGAGCTCGACGCGATCCGCCGCGCGGGCGAGATCACGAGCCGCGCGTACGACCGGTTCGCGGAGGAGCCGTTCGTCGGCCGCACCGAGCGCGACCTCGCGTGGCGGCTGGACGGGCTCTTCCACGAGCTCGGCGCGCACGCCCCGTCCTTCGAGACGATCGTCGCCTCGGGGCCGAACTCGGCGCGGCCCCACGCGCGGCCGACCGACCGCGAGGTCGAAGCCGGCGAGACGGTCGTGATCGACGCCGGCGCGCAGGTCGACGGCTACTGCGCCGACTGCACCCGCACCTTCGCTACCGGACCGCTGCCGGACGAGCTGAAGGCCGCCTACGCCGCGACGCTCGAGGGCCAGCTCGCCGGCGTGGACGCTGTCCGCCCGGGTATGACGGGAGTCGACGCCGATGCGGCCGCCCGCGACGTGATCGAGGGCGCCGGCCTCGGCGAGCAGTTCGGCCACGGGCTCGGCCACGGCGTCGGCCTCGACGTCCACGAGGCACCGCGGCTCTCCCGCGAGTCGAGCGACACGCTCGCCGCCGGCAACGTCGTCACCGTCGAGCCCGGCGTCTACCTCGAGGGCCTCGGGGGCATCCGGATCGAGGACCTCGTGATCGTCACCGACGGGGAGCCGGAGATCCTGACGAGCACGACCAAGGATCTCGTCACCGTCAGCTAGCATCGCCCGCCGTGGCAGAGACCGTCTCCACCAACCAGTTCCGGAACGGGATGCACATCCAGCTCGACGGCTCGGTGTGGCGCATCATCGAGTTCCAGCACGTCAAGCCCGGCAAGGGCGGCGCGTTCGTGCGCTCGCGCCTGCGCAACCTCGACTCGGGCGCGGTCGTCGACAAGACCTTTCGCGCCGGCGAGAAGTTCCCGCGCATCCGCACCGAGGTCAAGGAGGTGCAGTACCTCTACGACTCCGGCGACGAGACCGTCTTCATGGACACCGACACCTACGAGCAGTTCTCGCTCCCGCACACCGCCGTCGAGGACGCGCTGCCGTACCTGGAGCCGAGCTCGACCGTGCAGATGCTCGAGGTTGACGGCAACCCGGCCGGCGTCCAGCTGCCGTCGTCGGTGGAGCTCGCCGTCGCCGAGACCGAGCCCGGCGTCCGCGGCGACACGGTCTCGAACGTGACCAAGCCGGCGACCCTCCAGACCGGCGCCGTCGTGCAGGTGCCGCTGTTCGTGAACGTGGGCGACCGGATCAAGGTCGACCCGCGCGAGGGTCGCTACATCTCGCGCGCGTAGCCTGCGGTCGATCGCGCGATGAAGCACATTCTCGTGGGGTTCGACGGCTCGCCGAACGCGCGCCGCGCGCTCGAGGAGGCGCTCGTCCTTGCGAAACCCGACACACGCATCACCGTCGTCGCGGTGGCGCAGGCGCCCCCGGCGCCCGGCCAGGCTCTGCCGGCCGGAGCCGAGGGCCTCGAGGAGCGGCGGCAGGAGCTCGAGGATGCGCGCCGACTGCTGGCCGAGCTCGGGCGGAACGCGGAGCTCGCGGCCGTGTCGGGCGCGCCTGCGGACGTGCTCGTCGAGGAAGCTGCGCAACGCGGGGCCGACCTGATCGTCGTCGGGCGCCGGGGCCTCAGCGGCGCCGAGCGGCTGGTGATGGGCTCGGTAAGCGCGAAGATCGCCCGCACGGCGCGGTGCAGTGTCCTAATCGTGCGTTGACGGCCGGCCACGGTCGGGCCGATGAAGGTCTTCCGGTCACATCGCGTGATGGAGAAGGCGGGCCGCAGGTCATGCTGTCGTCCGCGAGGAGTGGGCGATCAGAGCGGCGCTCGAGCTGACGCGCCGCCAGCCGACAAGCAGAGTCGCGCAGTCGAGACTCACGTCGTCTTTCGGGCGGATGCGCTTGCCTCCGGCTCGGGATCCAACAGCTTCCAGTGGCCTTCGGAGACGACCTCGACGGCGCCGTCGACCACTTTGAACGCCGTCGCGTCATCGACTGCGTAGGCGG
>Ga0068856_100004495_pt1 | contig 13869 bp, 9 predicted proteins | sample KBSCornC62_FD_66595 | JGI IMG/M metagenome (GOLD analysis project Ga0068856, IMG submission 66595) | Corn rhizosphere microbial communities from Kellogg Biological Station, Michigan, USA - KBS Corn C6-2 | ecosystem: Host-associated > Plants > Roots > Rhizosphere > Soil ...
ACCATCGCCCGGCGAACGAGCACGCAACAGAGAAAAGAAGGCCCGAAACATCATCTTAGACTTTTTCTTATCATTGTTAATTCCGGGGAGATAGACCATGAGCGTATTAGTTCCAACCGTTATCGAAAGTGAAGGCCGCTACGAGCGCGCCTACGACATTTACAGCCGGCTGCTAAAAGACCGGATTGTGTTCCTGGGCAGCGACGTCAACGAAGCCAGCGCCAACATCATCGTTGCGCAGCTGCTGTTTCTGCAGGCCGAAGATGCTAAGAAAGACATATTTCTGTACATCAACAGCCCGGGCGGCAGCGTGTACGATGCGCTCGCCATCTATGACACCATGCAGTACGTAACCAACGACGTGCAAACGGTAGGCATCGGTGTACAGGCCAGTGCTGCAGCATTCCTGCTCAGCAGCGGTACCAAAGGCAAGCGCTTTCTGCTACCAAACAGCACCGTGATGATACACCAGCCGTCGAGCGGCACCCGCGGTAAAGTGACCGACCAGGAGATCGACCTGCGCGAGAGCTTGCGCATCAAGAAACTGCTCGAGGAGATTATGACTAGGAACACCGGCCAGAAGATCGAGCAGATCCACGAAGATATGGAGCGCGACCGCTGGATGACCGCCAGCGAGGCCCTTAGGTACGGTCTTGTCGACAAAGTGATTGACGACATCAAGATCTCGCAAAAAGCAGCGTAATCAATCGGAGGCTAGTAGCTATGAGCGTAGAGCTTGTACGGTTCAAGGAACTAAGCGTTGAGGGCTACGCGCTTCGCGTCCATCGGATGGCGCTTGATAATGCCGACATGCTTAGGGATCGCTACTATTGGGGCACTGCCCATCGTTACGGTGAAGATTTTGTAAGAGCAAGGGCTAACTGGGAGCGAGCACTCCGCGGTGACGCCAGACCAGGAGCTGATGAGGATTTAAGCTGTTACGGTGCGTTCGATCGACCTACGCCTGCTAGTGCACTGGCGGCAGAAAGTCTAGTGGGTATACTTACGGTATATAGAGAACTGCCACTACGAGTTTTGAGAGCTCGCGTAGCCCCCAGGCTTGCCGGACGGTTGCTCAGCTCCGAGGTTGCACTCGGGGAGCATGCGGTTAACTTGAGTAGCTGGGTAGACATGCGCAGCCATAACACTCCTGATGGCGGAAGATTGTTGCAAACTACGTATGAACTTGGCCTTGGCCGGTTGCGCACGGGTGAGCTGCCATGGACAGTAGAGCCCACTACCGGAGCGGCACGGGTTGCGCAACGTGCGCTTGAAGGGGCCGGCTTTGTGAGAGAGGGAGAGCCTCGACTCTACGACGTACAGGAATCTCCTGAAAAAATACCTCCCGAAACCTACCTTTTCAAGCATGCCCCTATCGAGTAAATGTAGCCAAGATCATTCTCTGTAACTTTGCTTACAATTTACGGTATTGACGTCGTAAATTCTACTGCGTATAATTGTGGATAAGAAGTAGTGTAAGTTGAGCTCATAGCTGGCTTGGCCAACCGGTTCAGCTCAAAATCTCAGCTTAGTGTAACTTCGGGCGAACACTAAACGTAAAAGCAACGACGGATATCCATATAGAAACTCACTTTGGTCTTAGTTTGTGCACCGAAGTGAGTATTGGTGCCTCGTAGCAAAATAGTTATTACCACTAATCAAGGGGCGTATTACACGTGGCGAAAGCAGCAAGCAAATCACCAACTCGTGTCTACTTTACTGACGTAAGCGATAACCTCGACTTACCGAATCTGGTAGACCATCAGAACAAGTCATTCGGTTGGCTGGTCGACGAAGGCCTAGGAGAACTCCTGGCCGAGATCAGCCCGATAGACGATTACACCAACACTAAGCTCTCACTCCGTTTCAAGGAATACCACTTCGAAGACCCTAAGGTTACCGAAGGCGAAGCGCGCGAGAACAACATTAGCTACGACGCACCGCTGAAAGCAACCGTCGAGCTGACCAACAAAGTAACCGGCGAAGTAAAAGAGCAGGAAATCTACCTGGGCGACTACCCGTGGATGACCAAGCGCGGCACGTTTATTATTAACGGCGCAGAACGCGTAGTTGTCAGCCAGCTGATCCGCTCAGCTGGCGTTTTTTACACCAGCGAAATACATGGTACACAAAACCTGTACAGTGCCAAGGTCATCCCTGGCCGCGGTGCCTGGCTGGAGTTCGAGACCGCAGCCGGTGGCGCGCTATACGTAAAGATTGACCGCAAGCGTAAAATCCCTGTTACAACCTTGCTGCGCGCACTTGGCATGACCGACACGCAAATGCGCGAAGCTTTTAAACACGTGGACACCGCCAAGAACAGCTACTTGGAAGCTACGCTGGAAAAGGACCCGACCAAGGGTCACGCCGAAGCTTTGATTGAGGTGTACCGTCGCCTTCGCCCGGGCGACCTGGCCACCGTTGACAACGCCCGCAGCCTGCTCGAAAACATGTTCTATAACTTCAAGCGATTTGATTTTAGCCGCGTAGGACGCTACAAACTCAACAAGCGCCTAAACCTGGATGTTGCGAACACTGCCGAAAACCGCATTATGCGCCTGGATGACCTTGTCGCCATCGTAGCCGAGCTGATTCGTCTGAACATTTCCCAGGAACCTGGCGACGACATCGACTCACTTGCTAACCGCCGCATTAAGATGGTCGGCGAGCTGCTGCAGCGCCAGTTCCGCATTGGTCTGCTGCGCATGGTCCGCAACACACAGGACCGCATGTCTATGTCTGAAATTGAAACAGTGCAACCCGGCCAGCTCATCAACGCCCGCCCGGTCGTTGCCGCCGTCCGCGAATTTATGGCCAGCTCCCAGCTGAGTCAGTTCATGGACCAGATCAACCCGCTCTCTGAGCTCGCACACAAACGCCGTCTGAGCTCCATGGGCCCTGGTGGCCTATCCCGCGAGCGTGCCGGCTTCGAAGTACGTGACGCGCACGCCACCCACTACGGCCGTATCTGTGCCGTAGAAACGCCGGAAGGCGCCAACGTCGGTCTGGTACTGAACCTGGCAAACTTTGCGCGTGTGAACGAATACGGATTCATTGAAACCCCGTACCGCAAGGTAGAGAAGGGCAAAGTTACTGACGAAATCGTCTACCTGGATGCCGCCGACGAAGAACAGGCAGTGATTGCCGGTGCTGGAGTAGAGCTGGACAAGACCGGCAAGATTGCCCACGAGCGTGTCAGCGCCCGCATAAACCTGAAGTCCGGTGAAGCCGATCGCGACGACATCACCCACATCGACGCCGCCCAGAACCAGATTATCGGTTCGAGTGCCGGTCTGATTCCATTCATCGAAAAGGACTACGTGTACCGCGCACTCATGGGTAGCAACCAGCAACGCCAGGCTGTACCGCTCATCAAGCCCGAAAGCCCCATCGTCGGCACCGGCGTGGAAACCTCTGCCGCCCGCAACACCGGTCAGGTTGTACTGGCCGAAGCCGACGGCGAAGTCGTAAAGGCCAGCGGTGACGAAGTAGTTGTGGAGTACAAAGAAGGCAACGTTACCTACGAACCACAGCACTTTGTGCGCAGCAACGAAGGTACCAGCATCAACCAGAGTGTGGTCGTCAGCACTGGCGACAAGGTTAAGAAGGGTGACATCCTTATCGAAGGCATGTCGATAGAGGGCGGCGAGCTCGCACTCGGCAAGAACCTGACTGTGGCATTTATGCCATGGGCCGGCTACAACTTCGAAGACGCTATCATCATCAGCCGCAAGCTGGTTGAAAACGACACGCTTACCTCTGTACACATCGTGGACTATATGATCGAAGTCCGCGAGACCAAGCTTGGCCCCGAAATCGTAACCCGCGATATCCCGAACGTCTCCGAGGACGCCCTGCGTCACCTCGACGAAGACGGTATTGTTCGCATCGGTGCCGAGGTTCACCCCGGCGACATCCTGGTCGGTAAAATCACCCCGAAGGGTGAGCAGGAACTAAGCTCTGAAGAGCGCCTGCTGCGCGCCATCTTTGGTGAAAAGGCCAAAGAAGTCCGCGACACCTCGCAGCGCATGACCAACGGCAAGCACGGCAAGGTTGTCGGCGTAAAAATCTTTAGCCGCGAAAACGGCCACGAACTGAAGGCCGGCGTGCTTATGCAGATCCAAGTCTTCGTGGCCCAGATGCGTAAAGTATCGGTGGGCGACAAGCTGGGTGGACGCCACGGTAACAAGGGTGTCATCGCCCGTATCCTGCCCATCGAGGACATGCCCTTCATGGAAGACGGTACGCCGGTAGACATTGTCCTGAACCCGCTGGGTGTGCCGAGCCGTATGAACATCGGCCAGCTGTTTGAGGCCCACCTTGGCATGGCAGCTATGGCCCTTGGCATGCGAGTTGCCAGCCCGTCGTTCAACGGCGTGCCGGTCTCAAAGATCAAAGAGCTGCTGAAAGAAGCCGGTTTCCCCGAAGACGGCAAGCAACAGCTGTTCGACGGCCGCACCGGCGGCGCTTTCAAAGAGCGCACCACTGTCGGCAGCATGTACATGATCAAGCTGAACCACATGGTTGCAGACAAGATCCACGCCCGCTCAACCGGCCCGTACACCATGGTCACCCAGCAGCCGCTCGGCGGAAAGGCCCAGAACGGTGGTCAGCGCTTCGGTGAAATGGAGGTGTGGGCACTGGAAGCATACGGCGCTGCCAACACGCTGCAGGAAATGCTCACCATCAAGTCCGATGATGTCTATGGACGCTCCAAGGCTTACGAAAGCATCATCAAGAAAACCGAGATTGTCGGTCCGAAGGTACCGGAAAGCTTCAACGTGCTCGTTAAGGAACTGCAGGGTCTAGGCCTGAAAGTCGACCTGGTACACCAGAGCGAAGTCGTAGACGCCGAAGCCATTCTGGCTACCAACATTCACGAAGAAGCCACGCATCCGTCTGACGTTACAGTACCTACTCCCGTAATCTCCGACATCGATGTCAGCGACGAAGAAACCGTCGTCAACGACATGCTGCTCGAAGAAACTGACGACGACGGCACCGTACTCGTGAGCGCCGAAGAAGATAACCTGAACATTGAGGAGGAGGCGTAAGATGCGTCGATATTCATACGGAACCGACATCGCAGACTTCGACGCGGTGCGTTTGGCAGTTGCTAGCGCCAAGGATATCGAAGACTGGAGCTACGGTGAGGTCACCAAACCAGAAACCATCAACTACCGCACACAAAAACCCGAACGCGACGGCCTGTTCTGCGAACGAATTTTTGGCCCCGTCAAAGACATCAACCCGCACGACGCCAAATACAAGGGCGTCCGCAGCCGCGAAGCTGCCGTCGACAAGAACGGCGAGCTGGTTACCCGCAGTATTGTCCGTCGTGAGCGCATGGGCCACATCAAACTGGCCGTGCCAGTGGCGCACATCTGGTTCCTGCGTGGCACTCCAAGTGCCGTCGGTCTGCTGCTTGGCATGACTGTGAAGAACCTGGAGCGCGTGGCTTACTTTGCCAGCTACGTCATCAAGACTGTAGATGTTGCCAAGCGCGACCAGTACCGCGCTGACAAAGAAGCCGAGTTTAAGGCAGCGCAAGACGCTATAAAGATCCGCTACGAAGCCGAGGCCAAGAAGGAAGACGCCAACGTCAAAGCCCTAGCCGAAGCCCAGACCAAAGAGCTCGAAGAAGTCCAGAAGGACTACGACCAGCTGAAGAGCCAGCTCGACAGCCTGGTTAAGCTGAGCCTGATGAGCGAAACCGACTATCGCAATCTGCCTGACGAACTCCGCCGCATGATTACCGTCGGTATGGGTGGCGCCGCACTAAAGGACCTGCTCGACGAAATCGATTTGCAGGAGCTTATCGCTACGCTGACCACCGAGGCCGAAGAAGCCAAGGGACAACGCAAGAAGAAGCTGATGAAGCGTCTACGTCTACTCGAAAGCATGGAGCGCGCCGGCATCCGCCCGAGTAGCATGTGCCTGAGCGTCCTGCCGGTGATTCCTCCGGATCTGCGCCCGATGGTACAGCTGACCGGTGGCCGGTTTGCTACCAGCGACCTGAACGACCTCTATCGCCGCGTCATCAACCGCAACAACCGCCTGAAGAAACTCATCGAGCTGAACGCCCCTGAAGTCATCCGCCGCAACGAGCAGCGCATGCTCCAGGAAGCCGTAGACGCCCTCATCGATAACAACAACGCCCGCAGTGGCCGCGCAGTGGCCGCAACCGGTCAGCGCCGCCGTCTGAAGAGCCTCAGCGACATGCTAAAGGGTAAGCAGGGGCGCTTCCGTCAGAACCTGCTCGGTAAGCGTGTGGACTACTCCGGTCGTTCTGTAATTGTGGCCGGTCCGGAGCTGAAGATCAACCAGTGTGGTCTGCCAAAGATGATGGCGCTTGAACTCTTTAAGCCATTCGTAATCGGCGAGCTCATCGCCCGCGAAGAGGCCCACAACATCCGCTCTGCAACCCGCATGATCGAAACCGGCGAGACCGCCGTCTGGGACGCTCTGGACGAAGTAATTAAGGGTAAATATGTACTGCTTAACCGCGCCCCGTCGCTCCACCGTTTGAGTATCCAGGCATTCCAGCCGGTACTCATCGAAGGCCGCGCCATACAGCTGCACCCGCTCGTTTGTAAAGGCTTTAACGCCGACTTCGACGGTGACCAGATGGCCGTACACCTGCCGCTCAGCGACGCTGCACAGGCAGAGGCCCAGAACATTATGGCCGCCAACCGCAACCTGCTGAAACCGGCCGACGGTTCACCCATTTTGCACATCGAACAGGACATCGTACTTGGCTGTTACTATCTGACCTACGAGCGCCCCGGAGCAACCCAGGAAGCTCGGCCGTACAGCAGCCTCGACGAAGCCAGCATGGCATTCGATGCCGGCAAGATTACCCTGCAGAGCCGTGTTCGCGTACCGTTCCGCGGTGAAGTCCGCGAAACCACCCTTGGCCGTCTGTACTTCAACGAAACCTTCCCCGAAGACTTCGCATACCAGGACGAGGCAATGACCAAAAAGCGCCTGCAGAAGGTCATGGCCGCCGTGTACCAGAAATACGGCCAGGTCGTTACGGCCGAGATCGCCGACAACCTGAAAGACGTCGGCTTCCGCTACGCCACCACCTCCGGCCTCTCCATGGGCATGGAAGACTTCGAACCGATCAAGGGCATGGAAGACGTGATCGCCAGCGGCGAAACCCGCAGCGCCGGCATTTCTGACCAGTACGAGCAGGGCTTCATCACCGACGACGAACGCCACCGCCTCATCATCGACAACTGGACCAAGATCGACAGCCAGGTACAGAACATGCTTGCCGACCAGATGAAGGACCAGGATGGTTCCATGGCTATCGCCATTACTTCCGGTGCCCGCGGTAACGTCTCTCAAATGAAAATGTCCGTCGGTATGCTGGGCGTGTTCCAGGATGCCAGTGGTAACATCATTGAGCTGCCCGTAAAGTCCGGCTACATCCAGGGCCTGACCCCGCTGGAATACTTCACCGGTACCCGTGGCACCCGCAAGGCCGTCATTGACATCGCCCTTAAGACCGCAGACGCCGGTTACCTGACTCGCCGTCTCGTAGATGTATCGCAAGATGTGTTTACCTTTGGCGAAGAAGAAGACGGCGCCGACCCGGGCTTTGCGATGCTCCGCGAGGACGCAGCTGCCATTGGCGTTGACTACGCTGCACGTCTGGAAGGCCGCTATGCCGCCGAGGACGTCAAGGGTCACATCAAGGCTCAGGAACTGTTCACCAAGCAGATCGCCGAAGCTATACAGGCCGACGAAAAGATCGACGGCGTCAAGATCCTAAGTGTACTCAGCGCCAGCAATGTCCGCGGCGTACCACAGAAAAGCTACGGCATCGACCCTGCTACCGGCGAACTCGTTTCTCCGCACAACCCAATCGGTGTCATTGCCGCTCAGAGTATCGGTGAACCCGGTACCCAGCTGTCTCTTGACTCTAAGCACCGTTCCGGTGCCGCTGCTGGCGACGACAGTGCCCAGGGTCTGAGCCGTATTGAAGAGCTCTTCGAAGTTCGCACCCCGAAGGGTCAGGCGTACCTGACCGACATCGCCGGTGTGGCGAATGCGTGGGAAGAAGGCGACCACTACATCGTGCAGGTGACTGCCAACGAAAAAGACAACCTGGTGCTCGACCTTGGTGACCGCAAAGCCAGCATAGCCAGCGGCACCGAAATCGCCATCGGCGACGTTGTTGCCGCCCAGGAAGACGGTTCTGAACCACTGGTCAGCCCCATGGCGGGCAAGGCAGAGGTAACCGACAAGCAGGTCGTCATTACACCGACCGGCCAGAGCGTCGTTCGCTACGAAATCCCTGGGTTCAAGCAGTTAGCCGTCAGCGACGGCGACAAGGTTGAGGCAGGTCAGCGTCTGACCAACGGCTCCATAAACCTGCATGAGCTTATGCGCCTGCAAGGAGTTGAATCCACCCAGCGTTACATCATGAACGAAATCCTCGGCATCTTTGCCGGTCAGGGCCAGAACATCGCCGACAAGCACCTTGAAATCATCGTGCGCCAGATGTTCAGCCGCGTGCAGATCGAAGATGCTGGCGACAGTGAATTCGTAACCGGTGACGTTGTAAGTAAGCTCGCCGTGGTAGAAACCAACGAGCAGCTCGTAACTGAAGGTAAAAATCCAGCCAAGTACACCCAGCTCCTGCTCGGTATCACGAAGGCCAGCTTGTCGACTGACAGCTTCCTGAGCGCCGCCAGCTTCCAGGACACCACCCGCGTGCTCATCGGCGCCGCCACCAGTGGCAAGATCGACAAGCTCTTCGGCCTGAAGGAAAACGTAATTCTGGGCCGCAAGATCCCGGTTGGCACGGGTTACGGCGCCAGCAACGCGCTGGACGAAGGCGACGATATTGAAACTGCCGACGAGGCAGTGGAAGTCGCAGCCCAGTAGCAAAACACCAAAACACTATGGAACCACTTGCACCCGAAGCAGCAAGTCTCTATCCGGTCAACGAGCCGTCCCGAAAGGGGCGGCTCGAGGCCTATTTGTGGGATTACGGCGAAGGCAACTCGATTCACGTTGCCGAAGACTTTTACGACCCGCACTACCCTATGGCAGATACCGCCGTCCTGATCCCAGTTGCCGCGCACCAGGAAGCCGACAGAATCGTACCGGCCATGGCCGAGTACGCCAAGCAGGAAGATGCCGATCCGTTCACCGTATTTTTGCTGCTAAATTATCCGTTCGACAACCCCGAGGCCAGCGCCGATGCTTCCGTGCGCCAGGTAGAAACAGCCATGAAGCAGTTCCCGAATCTGGACATCCGCTACAGCATTTGCGGCTACAGCGACCCGGTCATTATCGGCACAATCCGCAAAGATCTGTGGGATGCGGCGCTGCGCGTAGCGCTCACCGACGGACATTTCGACGAGCCCGGCCGCGATGTTATAGGCATTAGCCACGATATCGACACTGTGCGAATGTCGCGCCACTACATGCGCAACGTCCAGGCTCGGTACAGGCAGATGCAGGCACTGCTGGGCGGCATGGGAGGAAGCACTGAAACAACGCTGCCGTCCATGCACACGCAGGTAAAGCACGCCTACCCGTTCGACACACACCCGAACATTGCCCGGGCTATTTTTTGGTCGGATCTTACCTACCGGCAGGTATTTCGAAACGGCTTATACGAGGAGGGCGTTACCGTGCCGTTCTCGCTCTACGCAAAACGGCGGGGCTTCGACAAAGACGCGGTTATTCACGAAACCCGGCGCCTGGCACCGCACTTCAACGTGGGCATACCGCTCACCGGCATGGACTCATCGCCACGGCGCTACATAGCACGGCTTGGCAAAGACAACCTGGCAGAAATCTGGACCGAAGACACGTTTGGCAGCGGTGACGCCTGCCGCGACCCAAATGCACTGCCCGGCGATATTTCACATGCCGAGCTGGAAGAACGAATCTTTGAAACCCTGGAGCAGGACATCGATACGTTTGTGGCCGGCGTTCCGGAAAAATGGGTGCACAGCACCATCGATGGCCTGGTCCGCGCAACCCGGGCACAGGGTTATTTTGACCGGCGGGAGTTTATAGAAAACGTGCAGGCAAAGCTTACCTCCCGCCTGAATCTGGCCCGGTTCGCACTTGCACGGATTGTGCAGTCGCCCCTGCTCGCCAGCATGGTAGACAACACACTGCTGGAACGGTACACCGACGAAACCATAGGCGCCATACTGGAAGCCGTCACCAAAGAAACCGCACCATTCGAAAAATGGTATTCTCCCTCGACCTGAAAGAAAACTACTCCCAGCCCGCAAGATTCCGGTAGGTACCGGCTTCGGCGCATCGAACGCGCTGGACGAAGGCGACAAAGTAGCCATGGCCGACGAAGCCGAAGTCCACGTAGAAGCATAGACACACGAACCGTTCGACAAGAATCGCCCCGAAAACAGGGGCGGTTTTTTATTACGAGTGTAGTAAGCTCATTTCGAAGAATGCCGTCAGCCAATGTTCGAATATCACAATATTGCGAACTTCGAATATTTGAATATAATAGATTTCGAACATACGAGGTAGCAACACATGGCGTTAGACGTAATTTCCATAACTCAAGATCAGGCTGACAAGCTAAGATTACTTGACGAGGGTCAATTTGCTGACGTAAAAGCCAGAGAGAAGAAGCCCGGGGATTTAACGCAGGACATCTCGGCGTTTGCAAACGCTGATGGAGGTGATTTGTATGTAGGTATAGTGGACAAGACCAGGACCTGGGAGGGCTTCGAGAACGTTGAGGCTGCCAATGGGCACGTGCAGGCATTCGAAGAATTCTTTCCACTCGGGTCGGAATTCCGATACGAGTTCCTCGCGTGCGAGGGCCTACTAGGCCTCGTACTTCACATACAAATTGACAAGACGCAAAGCGTCGTCAAAGCTTCTAACGGAATTCCATACCTGCGTCGTGGGGCTCAAAGCCTGCCTATGAACACTCCAGAGAAGGTGAGACGTCTCGAGCTCGCAAAGGGTATCACTAGCTTCGAAACAGAGTCAGTAAATATACCAAAGGAGACAGTGACCGACTCAGATGTTGTGCAGCGTTTCATCAAGGAGGTGGTACCTTCGTCGGATGCAGAACGGTGGCTTAAGAAGCAAAATCTTATACGTGACAATCGCCCTTCTGTCGCCGGGACGCTCATGTTCGCCGACGAACCTCAGGCTGCACTGCCTAAAAATTGTGGTATCAAGGTGTATCGATACAAGACGCGAGAGCGAGAAGGAGTCAGAGAGGTTCTCGCAGAAACGCCACTGACTGTAGAGGGTGACTTGTATACACAGATCTTCGAGGCTGTCCGCCTTACGAAAGAGATCACGGAGTCGATTCCGAAGCTAACCGACGACAGCATGGAAAAAATCCAGTATCCACCTGAAACTTTGCATGAAATCGTTGCGAACGCGGTAATACATCGTGACTATAGCGTCAGAGACGATGTACATATCAGAATCTTTGATGATCGAGTTGAAGTTCAGAGCCCGGGACGCTTACCGGCCAACATTACACCGAAGAACATACTCGAAGAGCGCTTTGCCAGGAACGGTGCGATAGTTCGAATTCTTAATAAATTTCCAAACCCACCAAATCAAGACGTCGGTGAGGGGCTTAATACCGCATTCAACATGATGCACACGTTAGGCCTAAAGCCGCCTGTCATCACAGAGCTGGATAATGCCGTATTGGTCATTATCAGGCATGAGCCACTTGCATCCCCTGCGCAAATTATACTTGAATATCTTGAAAAGAATGACCAAATCAAGAATGCTAAAGCTCGTGAACTGACACGCATTCCAACGGATTTTCGTATCAAGGGGATCTTCAATAAAATGGAGAAGGCTGGGCAGATCGAAAGAGTTCCTGGGACGGTGACCAGTCAGACGGCGTGGCGCAAAAAAAGATAGCCAGTATGTCAGCAAAAAGAACCAGCGGAGACGCGTCCGAAGTCATCGTTAAGCTTATATCCACCCAGCAGCATGGGATGGCTAAAGCTTTTGAAGAAGCCACCCAATTCAAACACAATACTCTAAGGGGTGGGGAGCGGGAAGAGGGTGTACGTGAGTTTCTGAGTAAACAGCTTCCAGACAGGCTGAAGGTGACGACAGGCGAAGCAGTTGACAGATACGGGAATACTAGCTCCCAACTTGACGTGATGGTATACGATGCCACCCTTAACTCTCCCTTCGCTGGAGAGTCTAATAGCTTGCTTCCTGCCGAGGCATTACTAGCTATCGTAGAAGTAAAGACTGAGCTTACAAATGAAGAGTGGAAGCGAATAGCGAAGTCGGTTGAGGCATTTTGTCGACTCAGGCCATATAAGGAGCACTTCTCACTTTCCAAGTCCGGCAGAGAGAATGCCGTCAAACCTGGTCCACGGTGCTTTTTTACTGTTGCAGCATTCTCGTCAGATTTATCGTCGGGCAGCTCCTGGGCGAAAAAGGAATGGGAACGTGCTTGCAAGGCTATTGGCAATGATAGCTGCCTCGGCCTCAATCGTATTTTAGTTCTTGATCGGGGGATTATTAACCCAACTGAAGCAGTCTATCGTCCCTCAGCCGACCAGGGCGAAAACCTTCTAGCCTGGTTCGTCGGTCTAGCCAACTTTCTCAATCGTGAGGTTCCCAGACGGGAGCCAATGGACTGGCAGATATATGCCGGAGGGTCATTTGGGAAATGGAAACCATTCAAAGGCAACTAAGACTAACAGTGTAGTTGTCAAGCTGCAGGTTCTCTGGTAAAATAACAGGGTAAATATCAAATTCGAGCTGGTTTGGGAGACATCCCGGATCTTGGCGGTAGAGGAGATACACTCTCTTCACAACGAATTAAGTGGGCAGCACGGAGCCGTTATGCGTCCGTGTCGCCGGAAAGGGAATAGGCCTAATGCCTACTATCAATCAGTTGGTTCGCAAGCCACGTACCAAGGTGACAACCAAAAGCAAGTCGCCGGCGCTGCAGCGCGTAACCAACAACCTTAAGACCAAAAACTACGAAAAGCCGGCGCCGTTCAAGCGCGGCGTTTGTGTAAAGGTAACCACCAAGACCCCGAAAAAGCCGAACTCGGCTCTTCGTAAGGTCGCACGTGTACGCCTAGGCAACGGCTACGAAGTCTGGGCATACATCGGCGGTGAGGGCCACAACCTGCAGGAGCACGCCGTAGTACTCGTACGCGGTGGGCGCGTAAAGGACCTTCCGGGTGTGCGCTATCACATCGTTCGTGGTGCACTGGACCTCCAGGGTGTACAGAACCGCAAACAGGGCCGCAGCAAGTACGGCGCCAAGAAGGAGAGCAAATAATGCCACGCCACAAGACCAAAGCGCTCGTACGCGACATTCCTGGTGACCGCCTGTACAACGACCCGAACGTACAGCGCCTGATTAACCGCGTTATGCGCGACGGCAAGAAGCAAGTTGCCGAAAAACTCGTCTACAGCGGCATGCAGATCGCTGCAGATCGCCTGAAGGTAGAAAACCCGCACGATGTATTCGAACAGGCTTTCGGCAATGTGAAGCCTCACTTGGAAACCCGTAGCCGCCGTGTCGGTGGTGCGAACTACCAGATTCCGTTCGAGGTCAAAGGCCAGCGCCAGACACACCTGACCATTATGTGGTTCGTCGCTGCCGCTCGTAGCCGCAAAGGTATGAGCATGGCCAACCGCATCGCTCTGGAGCTCCAGGACGCCTACAACAACCAGGGTGCAGCCGTGAAGAAGCGCGAAGATACCCACAAGATGGCCGAGGCCAACCGTGCCTTCGCCCACTTCGCACGAGGCTAAATAATTGTAATAACGGGCACGTCCAGGAGTTTGATTGGCGTGCCCGTATTCGCGGGGATAGGTTGAGTCATGAATGTATATAAGTGCGTTAGGAGA
>Ga0068856_100004496_pt1 | contig 13868 bp, 11 predicted proteins | sample KBSCornC62_FD_66595 | JGI IMG/M metagenome (GOLD analysis project Ga0068856, IMG submission 66595) | Corn rhizosphere microbial communities from Kellogg Biological Station, Michigan, USA - KBS Corn C6-2 | ecosystem: Host-associated > Plants > Roots > Rhizosphere > Soil ...
GGCTTGCTCGCTGTCGTCGGTTCCCCAACCCCAATCGGGATAGATGGTCCACAGCGGAATGTGTGCAAAGAGCACAATCGGAGTGCTGGCAGAACGGCCCTGCAGATCGCCCTCCAGCCACTCCAGCTGTTCACGACCGAGCGACCCCATGCCGCCGGCTTTCAAATTGGCGACATTTACGAGCCCAACAAAATGCACGCCTTTGTGATCGAAGCTGTACCATCCGGACCCTTTCGTGCCTTTTCCATAGCGCTGGAGATATTCCTCGCCGTTGTCACTCAGCATGTCGTGCTCACCCGGCACAAAGTAGATCTGTTTCGCCGCCGCTCCTTTCAATGCCTGGTCCAGCGTGTCAAATTCACTCGGCTTCGAGAGTTGACTCAGATCGCCGGTGTGAATGATGAAGTCCGGTTTGTGCGGCATCGCATTAATTTTGTTGATTGCTGTCTGCAAAGTGGCGGTGACGTCCGGATTGGCCGGCTTGTTAAAGCCGATATGACTGTCGCTGATCTGCACAAAGCTGAAGTCCCCGCCTTTGCCGGCCTCATGCCCGTGGCTCTTGGCAAATGCCCTAGACGAGGGGATGCCTCCACTCAGAGTCCAGAGCAAGCCAGTACCCGCCCAGGCCATGCACTTCAGGAATCCACGACGATCGACGTCGTCGTAGTTAAGGTCCTGCAATCTCTGATCGATGAGATCTTGGTTCTTGTATGTCATTTTCACTCCGTGTCTGTTCTGACTTGATAACTGGTACGAGCTGCTTTTATTCCACACAACACCAAGAAGAGATCAGAATTTCCCGTACTTGCCCGGAAAGCCAGGCCGAGTTCCTCAAAATGGAGAAACTCCGCGACGGCTAACCAGGTCCGTTTACGCCGCTTAAGAAACCGCCTAAGTGTCCGGTGAGGGCGATTATGCAGACACCGAAGATTTCAATCCCCAGTCGGTAAACCGACAATGCTTCTGCCCGTCGGCGTCCGCGGAAATGCAGCCACCACACAAGCCAGATCATTGCGCTCGAGATGAACGCAAGGCCCAGGTGCAGCAGCAATGTCCCCTTCAATTTCTGGCCCTCAAGTTGGAACTGCCATGCGACGATGCCGGTGGCGGGGGCCGGAAACGTTGAAATCGCTGCTGCCAGCAGGTTGTAGTACGCTGCGTCCGTCAGGCCACGCAGCTCAGTCCACTCTGCGGTCAGGTCGAATGCCGCTGCTGAAATAAACAGCGCGATTGGAAAATGGATTAGCACAACATGTTGTGCATGCTTCGCCAGCACCACCGCCCTAAGATCGAAAGGATTTATCATGCTTGCCACTTTCTTTCGTTCGTTCACTGAATTCCTGAAACTTCACAACTGCGATTTCGGTGCTCGTAACGAATAGCCGATTCGACCGCAAGATATTCCCGGCTTTGGGAAGATTCTTGTGTTCAAGGCACAAACTTATGGCCCATGCCGTGGGAATTTCTTGGGTATGTAAAACTCGACGACCTTTGCACGACAATTTCCTTTGATCCTGTGTTCTGGGCCCAATCTGACGCGCCAGTTGTCAGGCGTCAATTCACTGAGACTATTCGCTCCATAACCGGCTCATTGTCTGTCAACTAATTCTTGGGTAACGAGTTAGCTCTACACATATTCGGGCTGGGGTCTGGGGCTCTGATGGAAGTGCTAGACTCCCATGCGAAGCCCAAGTGCACTATGGAACCACTGCGACAAACGTCCGTCGTGCGATTCGGAACCTATGAGGTATATCTCCAGTCGGGCGAAGTGCGCAAAGCGGGTGTGAAAATCAGAGTGCAGCAGCAACCGATGAAGCTGCTGGAGATCTTGCTAGAGCGCCCAGGGGAAGTCGTCACGAGGGAGGAATTGCGCGGCCGAGTTTGGGCGGACGAAAGTTTTGGCGATTTCGACCAGGCCGTCAACGTCGCAATCGGAAAGCTTAGGAGTGCGTTAGGCGACTCGGCTGAGAATCCGCGATATATCGAGACTCTTCCAAAACGCGGCTATCGCTTCATTGCGGAGGTATCGGTTGTCGCAGAAGGCGACCGCATCAAAAAGCCAGAATTTGCGACTGGCAATATACCTGAAACAGACACTGGGCATCAGCTCCCAGGCACGCGGTTGATGGTTGAGCCCAAACGCCGCCAGTGGTCGGCGCGTCGGGTCATAGGCGCCTTGGCCTTGGTCATGGTCCTGAGTTTGGTGATTCTCGCTGTCTGGCTATTTCGTTCGCGTGGCATTGCGCCGCCGGGCATCCGCTCTTTGGCCGTACTTCCGCTGGACAACCTCTCTGGCGATGCTTCGCAGGATTATTTCGCCGATGGAATGACCGATGAACTTATTACCGATCTGGCACAGATCAGGGCTTTACGCGTGATCTCCCGCACCTCCGTGATGGCTTATAAGCACGCGCGCAAGCCTCTCCCGGAAATCGCGCGCGAGTTGAACGTAGAGGCTGTCGTGGAAGGCACCGTGCTGCGTTCGGGCGAGCAAGTCCGAATCACGGCTCAGTTGATCCTGGCGGCAGCCGACAAGCACTTGTGGGCAGAGAGTTATGAAGGCAATCTGCGTGATACGTTAGCACTCCAGAAAAAAGTGGCTAGTGCGATTGCCGGACAGATTCGGACCGAAGTGACTCCGCAAGAACAGGCTGTGCTCAAAAAGGCGACCGTTGTTAACCCAGAAGCTTACAACTCTTATCTCAAAGGGCGCTATTTCTGGAATAAGCGAACGGCGGATGGTTTGAAGGTTGCCCTGGCTTATTTCAACCAGACAATCGAAGAGGACCCGAAATACGCCCAGGCGTATGCTGGCCTAGCCGACACCTATGCTTTGTTGGGAGACTGGCAATACGCAGTAATGCCCGCCAAGGAGGCGCTGCCGAAAGCGAAGGCGGCGGCCATCAAAGCTCTGGAATTGGACAGCGTGCAAGGCGAAGCTCACACCTCACTCGCATTCGTCTTGGATGGGTTCGACTGGGATTTGGACTCCGGTGGGAAAGAATTCCGACGGGCCATTGAACTGAGTCCAAGCTACGCAACTGCTCACCATTGGTATGCCTGGCACTTGTGTCTCTTGGGTCGATATGACGAGGCAATTGCAGAAATGAGAAAAGCGGAAGAATTGGATCCCCTATCTCTTATTATCAACGCCGATTTGGCAGAAATCCTCGCCCTGGCGCATTCATATGACGAATCCATAGTACAGAGCCGCAAGACGATCGAAATGGATGCTAATTTTGCCCTCGCACACAATCAACTCGCGCAGGCCTATCTCGGAAAACACTTGTACGACGAAGCGGTCGCAGAATTGCGGAAAGCGGTCCAGCTTTCTGAGGGTAGCCCCACGTGCATAGCAAATTTGGCTCGCGCCTATGCTGCATCCGGCAAGAAGAGCGAGGCGTTAAAACTGCTGAGCGATCTGAAGAAGCGCTCAATTCCTAATCATTCGAATAGTTCGGAGATTGCCATGATCTATGCATCTCTCGGAGATGCGGATCAAGCCATGAATTGGCTCGAAAAAGGTTACGAGGATCGATTTAATCCGGGTGTCCTACTGCGGCCGGGCTTCGACCCTCTCCGCTCCGACTCGCGTTTCCAAGACCTCCTGCGCCGCATTGGTCTACCCAGATGAGATCTGGGAGCAATGCGACACCAACTTGTAGGAAGACCGCGGCCTCCTGCGTGACAGGTAAGGGTGCACTTCGCTTTAACTCACGAAGGCAGCGGCCTGATTTCGGGACAGCGCCTGACTGTTGCTCACGCCGTACTAAATCGCATGCTCCAGTAGTTACGCCGAAATGCAAAAAAAGGATTGTGAAACAAGCTGACATGCCGAACTGTGGCACATCCCGGGAAGAGCCCGACGGACACGAATATGAAGGGGGTATTCTGCAGAAAACGCCGCCATCCTAAAGGTGTCGCGTCGCGAGCTGTGAAATAGAAGGTCAACAACCCAGCGACCATCTCCCGATCCTTCTGTCTACAAACCTGGGTTCAATAAGTGAAATGAACTTAACCGCCATTTCCTTTACTTCGAAGACAAGATGATCTCATTGCGGCGCTCCTACCTGTTGCACTAGCTCTTGAAACCGCCTATCACTTCTCATTTCAGCGAAATGTGAATCTTGCCCGATTACGATCAAGTCGCTCACCTTCATTTCTCGGGCTTTTTCCAACCAGTGCAGAGCACTTTCTCTATCGCGCAGCGCAGAGAACACTACCGCCAGGTCGAGAGCGGCATGGGTATGGCCGGGCAATAATCGCTTTAACTCGGCAATCATATTTTCAGCTTCGGTCCGATTCCCCGAAGCTGCATATGCGTATCCGATAAGGCCACGCATTTCCCCAGGCGCGCCTCCGAGTTGCAATGCCGTCTTGGATTCGGTGATCGCTTGCCCATACTTCTGTTGGTCCTCGTAAATAATCGCGAGTACTGCATGCGTGACCGCCGAGTCAGGCTCCAGATCAAGTGTCTTCTTTGCCTGCTCAATCGCCTTTTCGTCTTCACCTGCCTCGTGCAGGATCTTTGCCAGATTCGCACCTACGACGGGTGAGAGTGGGTCCACTTCGTACGCTTTCTCCGCTTCCACCAGTGCCTCTTGCTTACGGCCTTTCAAGGCAAGGTACATGGAATACCAGTGGTGCGCGGGCGCATAGTTGTGGTCAAGCTGCAACGCCCTCTTAAACTCTCTATCTGCTCCTTCCCAATCCCGATCAAAAGTGTAGAGGAGGTTAGCCTGAGAGTTGTGCCCCTCGGCCGATTGATCGTCCAGTTCGAGGGCTTTTTGGACTTCTTTCCGTGCTCGCCGCGGCTGGTCCGATAACAGGTAAATGTCGGCTAATCCGGTATAGGGCAAAGAATAATTTGGGGCGATCTCGATAGCCCGGTTGAAATAATTGATGGCCTTTGTTACTGCATCGGCAGTCCGCTTTTTCCAGAAGTATCGTCCCTTGAGGTAGTTCTCATACGCTTCCGGACTCACGACCTGCACGTGCTCCAGCGCCGCCCTTTCTTGCGGAGTCACCTGGATGCGAATCTGGTCAGCGATGGCACGAGCCACTTTTTTCTGAAGGGCAAAAGTGTCGCCCACTTGGCCTTCATAGCTTTCCGCCCATAAGTGTTTGTCCACGGGGGCCCGAATTAATTGCGCTGTGATTCGAACATGATTGCCGGACCGCAGCACGGTGCCTTCTACCACCGCGTCCACAGTCAATTCGCGCGCGATCTGCGGCAGGGGTTTCCGAACCCCCTTGTACGGCATGACCGAAGTGCGCGAGATCACTCGCAATGCGCTGATCTGCGCCAGATCCGTAATCAATTCGTCAGTCATACCATCAGCAAAATAATCTTCCGAATTATTCGATAAATTTTCGAGTGGAAGCACCGCTAAGGAACGAACAGGGCCGTAAATGAGAGCATTGACTGGCTGCCGGCTTCTCCTGAGAAATACGCAAACGATGAAAATCGACAGCAGCAGAACCGTTACTAGAGACAATGTTTTCCAGGCGCGTCGAGTACTGTGTCTAGCTCGCTCTGCCACCCCTGGGGTCTGAATTGACGAACGACCACGCGCGTGTTGGAGGTCGTAGGTTGGATTGACGATGCTGACGGGAGCAATGAAGCGGTAGCCACGTCGGGGAAGGGTCTCAATATACCTGGGATTGTCGGCTGTATCTCCTAACGCACCCCTCAGCTTTGCGATGGCTACGTTGACGGCCTGATCGAAATCGCCGAAATTCTCGTTTGGCCAGATTCGGCTGCGTAGTTCTTCCCTGGTCACGACCTGTCCAGGGCGCTCCACCAATATCTCGAGCAGCCTCAGCGGTTGCTGCTGCACTTTAATCCGCAAACCTGCCTTGAGCAGTTCTCCCGTCTGAAGAGCTATCTCGTAGGTTCCGAATCGCACCACGGACGCTTGCCGAGTTGGCTCCATACGCCCCCATTACGCAGGAAGTTTAGCACGTTTGCGCACCCATAGCTGGGATATGTCGCGAGATAAAGGTTGCAAAATGAGGAGCTTAAACGGAAAGGATTTGGCTATGACGCAACCATCGAGGGTGAATTGACTGTACATCCACTCCCGGGTTCATATGCTGGCGTCACGGGTCACTGAAGATTCTCGGGGCTTATTCGAGGAACCGCCGGCTAACGGCAGGCGGAAGAGCCCCTCCGGAAAGCCGTCAACTGGAGAAACGCGGCCATGGCATACAAAAATCACTCTGATGTCCGTTTTGTAGCTCGCAATGTTTGGCTGGCAGAGCAGTCTCAACAACCCGGCGTTGCGCTTGATCGACGTGTAGAGATCGATCCCTCGCTCAGAAGGACGGAAGACAGCGAGCCTCTTCCAGCGCTTGACGTCCTATACTCTCCCTCCCTCCGGGCGATGTTGGAATCCGACAACTACCATTTGGCACTTCTCCCTCGGGTCGATGTGCAGCGCGCACGAGGATCACCGGCGCAGTCAGTTTCAGCTTCCGGTCGATCTGTCATTTTGCCCTTCAGTTGGAAAGAGTTGGTTCGAAGAGTGTTCGAGTCCCTTCGAGACTCCTACACGGTCGCTGAGCATAGAGTTGCTCGATTCGGAGACGTCTGCGTCGACTTTGCCAGGCGGGAAGTAAGGCGATTGTCTGGCGAACCTATAAAGCTGCTGAACCAGGAGTTCAAAACGCTCCAATGTTTCTTATCACACCCGGAGCGGGTGTTTTCCCGAGACGAATTGTTGAATGAGGCGTGGGGATACGAAAACTATCCTACGACCCGCACGGTCGACAACCACGTCTTAAGACTCCGCCAAAAGCTTGAGAGAGATCCGGCGCGCCCGATTCACTTCCAAACCATTCACGGAGTTGGTTATAAATTCGTACCCTGACATGAACGCTGTAACTTTCAACGAATGAGGACACGTCACATACCGGTCCGTACAAATTCACTTCCAACTGGATGGAAATGAGACTCATGTGTACCAAGACATCGCACAAATCGCAGTGAAAGAAACAGCAGACGAGGACTTGGCATTGGTCCAAGCTAGCCAGAATGGAGACACCGCTGCCTTTGAGGAACTTATAAAACGGTATGATCGCAAACTCCTGCGTATCGCGTTGAATGTCACGCGCAACCCCGAAGACGCTGAAGAAGCGGTACAAGACACGTTTCTCAAGGCGTATCGAAATCTGAATCGATTCGAGGGAAAGGCAAAATTTGCGACCTGGCTGACTCGTATCGCCATAAACGAATCCCTGACGAGGCTGAGAAAGCAGCATGGCAACAAAGAAACATCTCTCGAGCGGGATATTCGATTGGATGGAGAAGCCCTCCCGCTTAACGTGGCTGATTGGGCTCCCAACCCCGAAGAGCGCTATGGCGTCTCCCAGCTACGGGACATATTGACCAAAAGCTTGCAAGAGCTGCGGCCTGCTCTGCGAGTGGTCTTCGTCTTGCGAGATGTAGAAGGATTCTCCACAAGCGAAACTGCGGAAGCATTGGGCCTAACCCAGGTCTCCGTGAAAGCACGGCTTTTTCGGGCCCGCCTGGAACTGCGCGAACGATTGAGCAAATATTTCAGAAAGTCCGCGCGAACGGCCACACAGCTTACATCCACCCCAACAGTACAGAAGAACGCCGAGCCTCTCCCCAGCAGTACTGGATATGGTATGCGCTGGTCGACATCGCCGGTCCGGGTCGACTGACAGTTTGCGGTAGTGGCCAGCTCGTGTCCTTGCGAGAAAGAGATGTCGTCATCAAGACACAGCGCTCATAACATCTTCGGGCCCTCTTCTCTTCTTCCGGACACTCTTTTGAAGTGACATCATTTGACGAATAAGAGACAAGAGGCGCGCATCCATCTCTCACAGTCTGAGTCAAATCAGTCAAATGCACTGAAGATCATCTTCACAAGTACATTGCGGTCTTTAAGTAGTCAGCAAGACACAGCCAGATACTTTTGATCGAGCCGGACCAGATTTTCCATAGGGGTGGATTGAACCTAATCGAGGCGGAAGGTCAAAGATCAAAAGACAACACACCAACAGCTCGAGACATGTAAGGACATTCCGATCCGTCTGCCAGTGATGCGGCGAACACGCTTCGATCTGATCGTGTGTCCTAAGCAACCTCAACCGCTCGTAAAACCTGAAATAACTCAGAGAATATGGAGAAGAAATGATGACAAAACTTAAACTCATTGTGATGTGCAGCCTGGTTTTGGCGCTATCGAACCTGACCGCGGTCGCCCAGGACACAATCTTCAATATGGTGCGCTCTTCGACTGCGGTGACAGCAGGATGTCTTCCGAATGCCTCGGGGCGCGTAACGATTCACTCCATTGGAATTGCTGAAACGATGCACGTCGAAGTGACTGGGCTGCCGGCGAACAAGGAGTTAGACTTCTTCGTGATCCAACTCCCGAATGCGCCGTTCGGCATATCGTGGTATCAGGGCGACATCGAGACAGACAGCAACGGGCGAGGCATTGCCGATTTCGTGGGAAGGTTCAGTATCGAGACCTTCGTGGTGGCTCCTGGAAGCGGACCGGCGCCGGTCGTCCACGGTGCGGACGCCAGTTCGAATCCTGCCACCGCGCCCGTACACACCTATCACCTTGGATTATGGTTCAACAATCCGGCCGATGCGGCCGATGTGGGATGCCCGAATTCGGTGACGCCGTTCAACGGAGATCACACCGCCGGGGTCCAGGCCCTTAGCACCCGCAACTTCTCCGCCACGACAGGCCCGCTTAAACGCATTCAGTGATGAGTGGTGAACGCTCAACCAGGCCTCGAGAGATCGGGGCCTGTTTTTTCCCCTGGTCCCCGTGGAATGGTCAAAGGGTGCTATTTCGACCCGCAGGTGATTTCGATTGACGACGGGGTCAGCGAGTGTAAGGCGAGGTTTCGCCAGTGATCGTGGTGTGTTTCGGGTCCAGCGGAAAGAAAGTATCCTGATGAATGATGAAGCAGCGCCGCTTCGAAATTAACACCCAAAGGAGCAGCTCGGAGTCAAGTAATGCAGGCCAATGGTAGCGATTGGTTTACGGCAAGTAATGCTAGTTCCGGCCTCGTAGAAACGCCTACTCGGCAGTGTCGAACCCAATCTGCCCAGGCCGTCTGGGAGTAGTCCCAGGAGTCCTCACAGCTTCAGCTTTTAACGGCTCCGGCTTTAGCATTCGGAAGTTTTCGCGTCTGCCTTGCCCAGCAGGGCTCGGAATTCTTTCAGCAGCCTACGTCGTTCCTCCTCATCGGTCGTGCTCTTCAGCTTCTCAGTCAAAGCATCCAGTCGTGCAGTGACTTCTTTGAACGGAGTCTTGGTGACGATAGGAAATCGCGAACATCAAAAAGGATGACACAACATCCTCCATAGATGGATAGCCGAGATCCTGCACCGATGCTGAAAATGAGGAAGGGGATGGAGAAGGCGACGGATATTCGGAATGATGTCCGCCCGCTTCCGAAAATATCCGCTCGACTCAAGCAGATTTGTTTGAAGGCAAGCGGAACTCAATCACTCTTCCTCTGTGCTGCGAAGGAAGCCACTTTGCAACCTTTGAGAACTTCATCGGTACATAAAACTTAATCACTTTTGCCACGACTCAACCCTTCTTTCCTTGCCAAGTCCCACTTCTCCAGCGCAATTTCAACGTCCCTGCCATTCCCATCCACACTGGCACCGGATGGAATCGGTCAGCCTGAGTTTTCTCAGAAGCGCCTTGCACACCGCGCATGACCTCATCCACATGTTCTTGCTCCATTCATTTCCTACAAGAATTCGACTCGCGGATGGTGATTCGGGATGCAGGAGGTTTGTCTTCAAATTGTCAAACTTAATGCTTCGTGGAACGGAGTAGCTGCCGTATCAGGTTGCTTGAGTCGCAGTTTCCTTTTCTAATTTTTCGCGTGCATCCGTGGCGCGCTCATAGCGGCGCATCACGATCTCCAGCAGTTCCTTGGCGGGGTCATGCGCTTGCTGAAGATCCTGGCTAACGCGCATCAGCGCCTGATCGAGTGCCAACCCAGTCTCAACGCAAATGACGGTAGGATCGAGCGCATCCGCTAAACCGAGCCGAATCCGCTGCTGGCGTTGCTTGATCATCCTCTCAGAACGAAACGCGGGAGGAATAACCTAGGCCAGCAAGAAGCTCTTTATGACGGGCAGCCACTGGACTTCAAGCACGTCAATCGGAGTAATTGATCCCAATTTTCAAGAGCAAAATATTTACGAGTATATCCATCACTCTCCCTGCGATTTCGATGCAAATCCGAGTAGAGCAGCTTGCTTTTATCGCTGGCGTGAGTGAAAGACACTGAAATGAATTGGGTTGGATTTGAGGAACAATTCACTGGGGAACGATCTTTAATTGCGCATTTCTGAGTCTTTCTGGGCTAGTTGCCTCTCTGGAGAAGAAATGTTTTGATCCCCTCTGGTCTTTAACCCGACCAGTGGTGCTTCGGAGCGGTGGGTTCGTACTTGCCATGATGTTCCTCTGTCTCGCGCAAAAGCTCCTTCATCGTGGCAACGTCAAAATTACTGGTCCCTCGTCCCGGTAGCCGGGCTGTAATTTCCTGCAACAGCCACCCGTTGCCGTCTGGATCATGGAAGGAGGCGAACGAGAAGTAACTGGTGTGCGAAGGGTCCGGACCGCTGGCCCGACTGGCGCGGAGTCCACCAACCGAGTCTGGAGTAGAACTCTTTCGCGCGGTCGACATCCTTGTATTGTTGGGGCTCGCGTCAATGGCAGCGAGCTTCCTTTATCCACGCCCCGCTTGCAAATTGAATTCCTTGTGTGGAAGAAGCGAAGCGGCACGATGCAAGGCGAAAGCGCATCTATGAACTTTACGAAGCGCTTTTGGCTCTGAAGGGGCGAGCACCGCAGCCTTAGAATTAAGTGGCGTGTTCAGGAGAGAACGGTGCTCGCCCGCCAGGCTATTGCCCTTTATCGCGAGACCGGCGACAAAATGAACATTCCCACTACGCTGAATAACATACCTCCACGGAGCAAACCAGCCCGATCGCCAGCCCAGTTAATGTAAGCCACCCAGCCTAGGCGATCACCAGCTTGTACACGGATCCGCGCTGTGCTCCCGGCGCCATTCAAACACCAATCACTCGCGACCGCTGGATCACTGAGTAGGCGATCACCCCATACAGTCCAACCACGCCCAAAACCAGCGCTATCGCTGCAAATCTGCCCCGATCCGGCAAACGAATAGCTTTTTCGGCTTTAAGTCGCTGTCGATTTGTTCAGTTTCGCTTCGAGCGAGTCGAGCTTGTACATCATGCGCCCTTTCTCGTGCTCGGCAGAGACACCCTAGCCTCAGAACGTGCTCGCAGGATGGGGGCACCCGGGAATGATTGTTCAGTATTGAACGAGTATTTTGTGCCGGAGCGCAATGACATGAGGCGCTACTGAGAAGAAAAATCAGGACATTCAGGATGATCTCCAGTTGAGGACCAATTGAGCTTTAGTGCATTGCCAAACCTATATTGCAGAACCATCATACGCATCCAGCAAAGGGACGTGACCAAGATTGGGAGCCATAGGTGGCTGCGCGTACCGTCCAAGCTGCTAAAGCATTTGAGGCATTGATGCATTAACGAGGCAAATCAAAATGAAAACCCTGATCGTGATTCTCATCATCGCCCTGGCAGGAAATAGCTCAGGTTTTGGCCGCACATCCGCCCTGCCCGAAACCAACCAAAGCGCTACCGGGAAGAGTGCGAATGCTAAGGCTCAGGTAGAACTACGAGGTGTCGGACCGAGGTCGCGCGTGAAAGTGCGCTTGCGTACGCACAGCGAGGTCACAGGCTACATTAGCGCGATCGACGACGCCACGTTTCAAGTCACGGACCGGAAGAACGGCCAGGTTACAACTATGACCTACGACGAGGTGGAAAGAGTAAGTGGCCCGGGTCTGCCCAAAGTCGCAAAGATCGGTATATGGGCGGGTGCAGTGGCTGGTGCGTTCATGCTCACCGTTGTTCTGATCGTTGCATCCTGGCACGGGAATTAGGCCGAATACTAAAAGTCTGAGATCGCTGAATACGTACATGCTCGGGCAAAGCTTTGCGCCCAGACCGAGTGGGTTGCGCCTTTTACGCGCTGTTCGGGGCAGCTTTCAAATGTCACCAAAGGAGGTTTTTCGATGAAAAACCCAAAAAACGCGGTCGGATTCTCGCTCGCTTTTCTGATGTTGTTTGTCCCATGCACCTTCTCTCAAACCACCACACCGATTGATTCTAGGGCTAATTACCTGCGAACGTTCGACGATCCGGGAGCGCTAAATGCCGTTCCGATCAACCTGGATGCTCTCGGCGTAAGACCCGGCGACGACATCACTATCTCGACGGTAGGGGATTTTTCCTGGTGCTGGCCATCCGGCTGCCCCGAAGGTCCGGCCCCGGCGTGCGGCGTGTTCAGCGCCAATGCGACGCTGCTTGCAGGCAACGTCCTGAACCGTGTACCGGGAGCTAAGACTTTCCTAGGAGGGGGAAATGCATGCTCGACTGGCGCGACTCTTTTTGGCAATCTGCCCACGGATATTCCTCAGGATTTCTGGCTTGATGGCGCCAGAGTGCGCGTACCTGACGGAGCGCATTACCTATTCGCCGCGATCCCGGATATTTATTCAGGCGACAACGCTGACCCCAACGAGAACCTGGCGATCGTCATCGAAAAGGCGCTGACCTATATTCCGTTGCAAGTTTTGCATCGATTGATCCCCTGGGAAAACGACCGCATGACGGGTGCGGGCTTAGAAGAGGCAAATTTGTTTCCTTCGGAGGGCGAGATGTACTACATCGGAGCCGACCCGAACGAAATTGGGACGAGGCCGCTGAACCGCTTTAACAACGGTCCTGACCACATGGACTCGGCAGCCTCAGAGGTGGAGGGCTACTGGATCGAGGGTCCACTGGGTTTTGCCTGGAAAAGCCGCTCTTTACCCGGCCTGAGTCCGATGCTTGAAAGTTTCAATGCCGCGACAGGGGATCATGCCCTAATGAGGATGGGTGAAAGATTACTCGGTTATGAAGGATCCGGGCTGAACGTCTTCGGCTATAAACGATTCGGGCAGCTTTTAGAGTCCTATCTTTCTCTGAGCAAAGGTGGACTGACTGTGAAGTCGAATCTGGTTTATGGAGGCAACGTCACCAAATGGACCTGGAACGGAAAACAATTTCTGCAATCCACGTACCCAAATTTGGGGATGACAAATCTGCTGTTCCATGATTTCGGGATGATGAGCGAGGGCTCGGATGATTACGCGCATGGCTCGCCCATCGTGACTGCCAAGAACAATGATTCCGTGCAAATTACCCGTGCCGTCCCGCTGCAGAATGATCCCTATCAACTGGGCGGCAGCAACGAAGTACCCATTCTGTATCGTGACGTGTTGCTGGGAAAGGACTTGACCCTAAACTTCATGCAGCTCGGTCCCGTGGCGCGCTATCAGTCGCACGTGATGCTGCCACGCAAGGTCAACTCGTCGCTTTACCTACCGCGCATGACCGCAGATCCGTCCCTAAGTCGGCTTTGGAAATACGAAGCTGAGGTTGACGAGCGGGTCGAAGTGACGAATCAAACCAGCCCAGCGGACTCCGAATGCGACTCCGTCTATGGTTTTGAACCCCAGTTCAACGGCGTGATCGTCTCCACAGCAGATATGAATTACGCGATCGGCATTTACGCCGTAAATGTCTCGCAGGGCGGCTCAGTAAGCTGGCTTTCTGTGTCGAAGCACTTTTGTGGAGACCCAAATGCGGACCACACCCGACTGGAGGCGATCCGCAATTCCGAGTTGCCGGCCGGGGAGAGCACGTATAACACCTACATCGTGACCGGCACCCTGGCCGGTGTACAAGGAAAGATGCGCAT
>Ga0068856_100004504_pt1 | contig 13854 bp, 12 predicted proteins | sample KBSCornC62_FD_66595 | JGI IMG/M metagenome (GOLD analysis project Ga0068856, IMG submission 66595) | Corn rhizosphere microbial communities from Kellogg Biological Station, Michigan, USA - KBS Corn C6-2 | ecosystem: Host-associated > Plants > Roots > Rhizosphere > Soil ...
CAGGCGATCCTGACCCTGGTGGTCGCCTCGCTGGTGGGGACCAGCGCGATATCCGCGACGATCGTCGGCGTGGCTCTCGCGGTCCTGGCGCAGTCGTTCTTCACGCTCGTGATCGCGCTGCTGTACTTCGACCTCCGCGCTCGCGAGGCAGGTCCCGTACTCTCGGAGTAGCCAACCCACCCTCACCACCAGGAGCCCCATCAGTGCCCATTCGCGTCGGAGTTCAGGTCCAACCTCAGCACGCCGACTTCGACGTGATGCGCCGCGCATGGCGTGATGCGGAGGAGCTCGGGGTCGACTCGATCTACACCTGGGATCACTTTTATCCACTGGCAGGTGACCCTGACGGGAAGCATTGGGAAGGGGTGGTGTCACTGTCGGCACTGGCGGCGGACACGGAGCGCGCACGTATCGGCGCGCTGGTGTTCTGTAACTCCTACCGTAACCCGCAGCTGCTGGCCGAGGTGCATCGCGCGATCGACCACCTCTCCGGCGGACGTCTGATTGTCGGTCTCGGCGCCGGTTGGTTCGAACGTGACTACGACGAGTTCGGTTACGAGTTCGGTACCGCACCCGAGCGGCTGCGCGCGCTCGCGCGTGACCTGCCGCTGATCAGGGAGCGGCTTGCCAAGGGCAACCCCGCGCCGATCGGCCCGGTGCCGATCCTGATCGGCGGCCGCGGCGAGCGGGTGACGCTCAAGCTCGTCGCCCAGCACGCGCAGATGTGGCACGCGTTCGTTGATGACCTCGATGATTATCGGCACAAGGTGGAGGTGCTCGCTGAGCACTGCGCCCGCTGCGGCCGTGACCCCGCCACCATCGAGCATGTGATCGGCCAGCTCGAGGATCCGCTGGGATTGGCCGACGCCCTCGCCGACGCCGGTGTCGCGGAGCTCACGATCCGGACGAGCGGGCCCGGTTACGACCTCGGCGAGCTGCGCGAGGCGATTCAGTGGCGCGACCGCTATAACGCACAGCAAAGGTGAATGCCCGCGTACCGACATCGCTGCTCGCTGCCGTCGGCCTGATCGCCGGGTTCGGCACCGCCGTTACCAGCGGCTCGCGCCCGCTCGGCGGCGCCGTCATGGCGGTCTTCGGCATCACCTGCATCTACTTCTGGGTCAGGCGCGACGGCGGCACGACGGCCGTGCGGCTGACCCTGGTGGGGCTGACGGCGTTCGTGCTGTCGCATGTGATCGCCTTGGCGATCGGAGCCTGGCCCGCGGTTGTGCTGGTCTCGGCCGTTACCGCGTGGCTCTGCTGGCGCTGGTCCGATTCGAAGGTCTTCGGTTCGTCCGCCGGCTCGCTGGCCGGCGGCTGATCTCAGCGCACCGGCGGTTCGTACAGCGCGCCGTCGGTCAGCTCACGGTTCCCCAGCGGCTCGGACAGGCGCACTATCACCGGAGTCTCGTGCTTGGCGCTGCGGCCCACGTACCCCTCCAGCGGGCGCACGTACATGCGCAGGACGGCGCGGTCGTCGTCCATGTGCAGCTCCGGCTGCAGCAGGCGGTCGGCCGCCGGGGTCCCGCTGGCGAGCGTTTGCTCGGTGACGAGCACGCGGAGCTCCGTCGCGTCAGGTCGGGTATCGAAGCTTGGATCCAGCCGCCAGGAGGACGCGCGGACGCCGGCGCGCACCGCACGCAACGGTCGCGCGTTGGATGCGCCCAGCGAGGACCAGCGGTTGCGCAGCCCCCGCCTGACGGCGACGGTCACCAGGCGCGGCGGGGTGCCGCGGCCGAACAACGCCTCGGTATCGGTGCGCGCGAGCTCGCGCCAACCCGCGAGCCGCTCGGCCTCGTCCAGTGGCGCAGGTCTGGCTCGGGGGCGCAGCAGCCGGGCTGGCTGCGCCAGCCGGCGGCCGCGATCTATCTCTGCCAGCAAAGCCGACACGGCCGGGTCGGAGCGGTCCAGTGCTGGCGCCGGCGCGTGCGTGCGCGCCGGCTCGAATGGCAGCCCGCCGCCATCGCTGATCAGCGCCGGCTCGGACGGCCCGGGGACCGGTTCCAGGATCGGCGCGCGATCCCACGCCTCGGCCGGCGGCGGCTTGGCTTCGTTGTCGGCTCCCGGCATGGCGCCAGTCTACGGTCCGTGACGGAGCCGCTCGCATCGGCGAATCGCCGTGATAGGTAATTAGTACGGAGTGAATCTGCGCCGGATTCCATAGTCCCGCAGCTGCTGGATTGCCGATGCTTTACCGGCACTCTGAGGAAGGACCCCACATGCTCTCCCGATCGACCGCACCGATTCCCGATACCGGCTCTGACATCCCGGAATTCCTCGAGGATGGGGCCGATGACGCTCAGTTCACGGCGCCGCGCGCCGGCGTGCTGCGCTTTGCCCGGATGACGGGCTCCTCGATCTGCGGCCGCGACGCCGCCGCATGGGCCACGGACTTCCTCAATGCCGCCTATTACCGCCGGCCGCCCGACGAGCGCGACGTCGACGATCTGCGCCTGGCCTTTTCCGTGCTGACGACCTACTGGTGGGGCAAACCGCAGCACAAGCGACTGCACGCCTCGGATCTGGTGGCCTTCCATCGCGCGTTCGGCGTCCACCGCTTCGACACCACCCAGAGCGCGCGCGGAACGCTCTCCCGCGAGCAGCTCGAAGCCGGCGCGCGGGCACTGCTCGGTGACTGGTTCACGGATGCCTATGCGGATGCCGCGCGACGTGGCTGGGGCATCGCGTTCGAGACGCCCGAGGCGAAGGCCGCCTATGACCCCGAGGTCCGGCTTGGCCTGGCACGACTGGGCGAGCTGACCCCCGAGCGCGCTCCCGTCGCCGAGCAGGTCTGGCACACGTACCCGGCGGTCGAGATGCCGTCCGCGGAGGCCGTGATCGCCGCGCTGACCGCTCCGGAGACATGGCCCGATTACGCCTCGGAGATCGGACGCTTCACGCCGCTTCGCCGTGGCGGCCTCAGCGGTCAGGTCTTCGAGATCGAGGTTGCCGCGGGCACCGGCGCCGGCTGGCCGATGTTCACTCGCGGCTACGTGACGGTCAGCGGGCTCGTGACCCCGGCCGATCCTGCCGCGCTGCGGGCCTACTTCGACGCGGTCGAGGAGGGGATGCGAACCTACGGGCACGACGAGCCGTCCGTTCTGCCCTATGCGGCAACGCCGCTGGTGGGCTTCGACCTGATCACGCACGCCGGTCACTTCATGGGTTCCGGTCACAACCGCCTGCTGCTCTACACGCACGACGGCAGGGTCTGGGTGCGGGCCGCCGGCACCTGGGATCCGATGCCCTGGCACATCGACCAGGCCTACAGGATCGCGGGTCGCGAGGCCCAGCATGCGTTCTGGGGCCAGGGTAACCACGTCGCCCAGAGCATGTTGCACCAGCTGGCCCTTCAGGTAGCCAAGACCGCGTGAGCCGGCGCGCGCTGGTCATCGGCGCTGGACCCAACGGGCTCGCTGCCGCCATCAGGCTGGCGCAGGAGGGCGTCGAGACCACCGTGCTCGAGGCGCGCCCGCAACCGGGCGGCGCCGTGCGAACTGAGGAGCTGACGCTCCCGGGGTTCCGGCACGACACGTTCTCATCGGTGTATCCGGCCGCCGCCGCGTCGCCCGTCTTCGCGCGGCTGCCGCTCGCCGACCACGGCCTGGAGTGGGTCCATCCCGATGTCTGCATGGCCCATCCGCTCGACGACGGGACCGCGGTGGGCCTGTACCGCGAGCTCGAGCCGACCGTCGACTCGCTCGAGGACCAGCACCGCGGCGACGGGCGCGCCTGGGCGCGCTTCGTCGGACCGTACCTGCGCAACTTCGATGCGGTGCGCGCGACGATGCTCTCCGGCTTTCCGCCCGTGGCCGGCCCGCTCAAGCTGCTCGCGCAGGCGGGACCGCTCGCCGCCGGCCAGTTCGGGCTGCTGGTGGCGCTTCCCGCCACGACGCTCGCGCGTCGGATGTTCAGCTCCGCGGGCTCGCGCGCCTGGCTGCTCGGCGCCGCGGCACACGGCGACACCCCCGTCACCTCGGGCGGCTCTGCGGTGGCCGCCTTCTATCTGAATCTGCTCGGCCATGCCGTCGGCTGGCCCAGCCCAAGGGGCGGCGCGCAGGCGCTGACCGATTCCCTGGTCACATGCCTGCGGGCACTGGGCGGTGAGGTGATCTGCGACGCCCAGGTGGAACGGATCGAGGCCAGTGGCGGTCGCGTGAGCGGTGTCGTGCTGGCCGGGGGCGCCCGCCACGCTGCGAACGTCGTGTTGGCTGACGTGATGCCGCGGGCGCTGCTCGGGATGACCGGCGAGGCGCTTCACGGTTGGTACAGCGCGGGGCTCGTGCGCTTCCGCCAGGGGCCGGCGACATTGAAGCTCGACTGGGCGCTCGACGGTCCGATCCCCTGGACCGCGGTGCCGGCGCGCGGCGCCGGCACCGTGCACATCGGCGGCGATGACCGCGCGACCGTCGAGTCGCTCACGGAGGCCCGCAGCGGACTGGCGAGGCGGCCGTTCCTGCTGCTCGGACAGCAGAGCCTGGCCGACCCGAGCCGGGCGCCCGAGGGCAAGCACACCGCCTGGGCCTACACGCACGCGCCCGTCGCGCGCGGCGCCGAACTCACCTCCGAGCACAGCCTGGAGGCGGTCGAGCAGCAGATCGAGCGTTTCGCGCCCGGGTTCCGGGAGCTGATTCTGGCCCGGCACGTGCTCGGCCCCGCCGATCTGCAGGCGCGCAACGCAAACCTCGTGGACGGGGACGTCGGCGGTGGCAGCTACGGGGGCCTGCAGTCGGTCTTCCGCCCGCTTCCCAAGGTATCGCCCTACCGGACGCCTCTGCAGGGTCTGTTCCTGGCCAGCGCGGCCGCCTTCCCGGGCGGCGCCGTGCACGGCGTGCCGGGGGACTCCGCCGCCCGCGCGGCTCTGCGCGATCTGCGCCAAACTTCCTGAGGGCACGCACCGTGCGCGCCTCGCGCAAGCCATGTACAACGTCGTCTTCTTCCTTCACATCCTCGGCGTGCTTGCCTTCGTGTCGGGGATCGTGCTGGCAGGTGTGGCGTTCGAGACCGCCCGCAGGCGCGACGACCCGGCGGAGATCGCGACGCTGCTCACCCTGAGTCGGACGGGCGCGGCGGTGATGGGACCGGGAGTCCTGGTGGCGGGCGCCAGCGGGCTCTGGCTGGTGCACCTCGGAAGGTGGCATTACAACTCGTTCTGGGTGACCTGCTCCGTCGTGCTGTTCGTGCTCGCGCTCGCGCTCGGCGGCCGTGGGGGACAGCGTCCCCGCCAGGCACGGCTGCTGGCCGCCCGGCTCGCGACCGAGCGCGGCTCGATGACCGAGGAGCTCACAGCGCTGCTCAACGATCGCTCAGCGCAGCTGAACAACTACGCATCCCTGCTGCTGGTGCTGGCGATCATCGCCGTGATGGTCTTCAAGCCATAACGATCAACGTCTGGTTGAAGGTTAGGGATCGCCCGGTTATGGGTGCCAGTGTCAACAGATGTCCCATGCTGCCTTCAGTACCGGTATTGGCGGTCGATAAACGGTGCAAACGAGGTGGCTGGGGATGCCGGGTGACCAACGTGACCGCGAGCAGGGCCACCGCTCAAAGGAGCGTTGTTATGGGTAGTTTCAGGGATCTCTCCCTGCGCGTGAAGCTGCTGGTCAGCTTCGGTGCCGTCCTGCTGGTGACGGCCGTCGTCGGTGTCGTCGCGATCGTCGAGCTGCAGAGCGTCAAGAACGGCGGCGACAAGATCGCAACGGACTCGCTGCCGAGCGTGCGCACGGTGGCAATGATCGTTCGCGACGAGCAGACATATCGCCGCGACCAGCTGGTGAACGTGATCGAGGACAGTCCCAGCATCTCCGCGCTGCTGGTGGGGCAGCTGGCTGCAGACAAGAAGGCGGTCGCCGCCGGCTTCGTCACCTACAAGCCCTTCATCTCCAACGCGCAGGATCGTGCTCTGTGGCAGCGCGCGCAGTCGGAGTGGGCCACCTATCTGAACGCGTCGACCAAGCTCGGTGACCCAGGCGCCAGCGCCAAGAAGGCGAGCACCGTGGCACTGGTGACAAGCACGCGCAAGATTTACCTGAACCTCTTCAAGACGGCGGACAGCTGGATTGCCCTCAACAACAGCATGGCCAAGCAGACCCAGAAGAGCAACGCGTCGACCTTCAACATGGCGCTGCTGATCGTGATCGCGATGCTCGTGCTCGCGATCGCGCTCGGCACCGGGATCGCGCTGGCGATCTCCGGTTCGATCAGGAAGTCCGTGTCCGTCGTGCTCGACCGCATGCGCTCGCTGCAGGACTACTGCATCACCTACATCGCCGAGGGTCTCACCGCGTTCTCGGCTGGCGACCTCACCCACACCTACACGCCGGTCACGCCGCTGATCGAGAATCCCTCCAAGGATGAGATCGGCCAGATCGCGACGGCCGTCAACTCCATCCGCGACAAGACGGTTGCCGCGATCAACGCCTACAACGGCACGCAGGAGAAGCTCAGCGACGTCGTGGGTCAGATCTCCGGAGCTGCCACTTCGGTGTCGGCGTCCTCGCAGCAGCTGACGGCGACATCGGGCGAGTCCGGTCGCGCCGCCGAGGAGTCGGGCCGCGCGGTCGGTGAGATCGCCACCACCATCGGTGAGGTCGCGCTCAGCGCCCAGAGGCAGGTGGAGACGGTCGAGCAGGTTCGCGGCGCCGCCGACGAGGTGAGCCGTGCGATCGAGGAGATCGCGCAGGGCGCAACCTCCCAGGTCGAGGCGGTCGAGCAGGTGCGGACCGCCGCGGCGGAGGTCGGACGCGCGATCGCCGACATCGCCCACGGCGCCGAGGAGCAGGTCAACGCCGTGCAGCTCGTCAGCTCCTCCGCGCAGCAGGTCGTGGGCGCGGTCGAGACGGCTTCGGAGGCCGCCAAGGCCACGGCCGCCGCGGCCCATGACACGCGGGAGGTTGCGCGGGCCGGTGTCACCGCTGCGGAGGACGCGAGCCAGGCGATGTCCTCGGTGCGCGACGCCTCGCAGGAGGTCAACACCGTGATCCGCGAGCTCGCCTCCAAGTCGGAGCAGATCGGTGAGATCGTCGCGACCATCACCGGCATCGCCGAGCAGACCAACCTGCTGGCGCTCAACGCCGCGATCGAGGCAGCTCGCGCAGGCGAGCAGGGCCGCGGCTTCGCGGTCGTCGCCGAGGAGGTCCGCAAGCTGGCCGAGGAGTCGCAGGAGGCGGCATCCGAGATCTCGACGCTGATCACCGCGATCCAGGGTCAGACGTCGCGCGCGGTCGAGGTCGTCCAGGATGGTGCCCACCGCACCGAGGAGGGGGTCGCCGTGGTCTCGCAGACCAAGGAAGCTTTCCTGCAGATCGGTGACGCGGTAGAGAGCATGACTGCTCGCATCGACGAGATCGCTGCCATCTCCGAGGAGATCGCGTCCAACGCGGTCACCATGCAGGAGACGGTCGAGTCCGTCGCGGCCGTCGCCGAGCGCACCGCCGCCGGCGCCCAGCAGGTGTCGGCATCGGCCGAGCAGGTCACGGCCTCCGCCGACCAGGTCGCCGCCTCGGCCCAGCAGGCCTCGGCCGCGGCCGAACAGGTCTCCGCTTCCGCGGAGGAGGTCACGGCCTCCGCCGACCAGGTGGCCGCCTCAGCGCAGCAGGCCTCGGCAGCGACGCAGGAGGTGTCCGCTTCCGCGGAGGAGGTCTCGGCCTCGACGCAGGAGACCTCGGCCTCGGCTCAGCAGGTCGCGTCCTCCGCCCAGGCGCTCTCCGAGAACGCCCAGCTGCTGGCCGAGCTGGTCTCCCAGTTCAAGGTCAGCCAGGACCGGGTCGCGGCAACCGCCTGACGGCGGCTCGCCACAACGGTGTAGAGGGGATGGCCAGCGGGCCAGCCCCCTCTCACGCGCCCCAGACCTCGGCGGCGACCTCGACGATCAGCTCGAGCTTTGCCTTCTGCTCGTCGATCGTGAGGTTGTTGCCCTCCTCGGTGGAGGAGAAGCCGCACTGGCCGGAGATGCCGAGCTGGTCGATGTCGACGTACTGCGACGCCTCCTCGATCCGGCGCTTGAGCATGTCCCTGTCCTCGAGCTCGGCACGCTTGGTCGTGACGATCCCGAGGATCACGCGCTTGTGTCCCTTCGGCAGGTGCCGCAACGGCTCGAAGCCTCCCGAGCGCTCGTCGTCGAACTCGAGGAAGTAGCCGTCGACGCCGAGCTTGCCAAACAGCGCGTCGGCGACGAAGTCGTAGCCGCCCTCGGCCGCCCACATCGACTGGTTGTTGCCGCGGCACAGGTGGGTGGTGACCACCAGATCGTCGGGCTTGTCCGCCAGTACCCGGTTGAGCACGTCGATGTAAAGCTCATGTAGATGTTCAGGGTCGCCGCCGATCGCCTCGATGTGCTTGCGCTGGGCGGGGTCGTTGACGTAGGCCAGGCTCGTGTCGTCCAGCTGCAGGTAGCGGCAACCGAGCTCGTAGACGGCCTTCAACTCCTGCCTGTAGGCGAGCACGAGGTCGTCCCAGAAGGCGTCGATGTCGGGGTAGACATCGCGGTCGATGGCTGCGTTCCCGCCGCGGTAGTGGACCATGCTGGGCGAGGGGATCGTCAGCTTCGGCGTCTGATCGGCGTGGGCGTGGTCGCGCAGGAAGGTGAAGGCGTCGGCGAAGATGGTCTGGCCGAGCCCGACCTTGCCGGCGACGCGCATCGCCGGCGGCGCGTAGTCGTAGGTGCCCTGTTCGTTCTTGAACTGAACGTGCAGCGACTCGCCCTGCACCTGGGTGATCCCGTCGAGCTGATAGATGAAATCCATGTGCCAGGACGTGCGGCGCAGCTCGCCATCGGTGACGGACTTCAGGCCCACGGCGCGCTGCATCTCGATGACCTCGAGGATCGCCGCGTCCTCGACGGCGTGCAGCCCATCCGCGTCCAGGCGGCCGGCCTTGAAGTCGGCACGGGCCTCCGTGAGAGCGGCGGGCCGCAGCAGGCTGCCGACGTGATCTGCTCGAAACGGTGCGGTCGCGGGGATGCTCAACCGATCCTCCTGGTTGATCGAGGGACTTCGGGCCCCTCAGGCTAGAGGACCCGTGGCCGGCCGGCCTTGATGCCGGCAGGCGGTGGCGAGATCATTCTCCGGATGGAGGCCAGCGAGGGAACCCGGCCGGGCGCCGCGATCTCCGACGATTCCTCGCGCTGGGATGCACTCGAGGCCACGCTGCCGCTCGTCTACGTGGCCGAGCTCGATCGTGCCGGGACGATTCGCTACATCTCGGATGTCGTGCGGCAGTGGACCGGGTACGCCCCTGCCGACTTCCTGGCTGACCCGCAGCTCTGGCACCGATGCATCCACCCCGATGACGTCGCCAGGGTGCGCTATGCCGAGCAGCAGTTCTTCGACAGTCGCGACCAGATCAACCTGGAGTACCGCATCGTCGGGCCTGACGGGGAGCCGCGCTGGGTGTGGGAGCGCAACACGATCATCCGCGACGGCCGTGGCGCGCCGCTCTGTACCCACGGCACGATCGTCGATCTGAGTCGCTTCGGCGCGCAGCCGATCGACAGTCAGGTGCCGACGGGCCGCTCGTCGTTGCTATTGCGCAAGAGCTTCCTGACCGGCCTGCCGACACGGCAGGTTCTGCACGAGCACCTCGGGCTGGCCTTGGCGCGCGCGCAGCGCGACGGCACCGCCGTGGCGCTGCTCGACCTCGACCTCGATCGCTTCCGCGGCGTCAACGACGCGGTCGGGCACGCGGGCGGGGATGCGGTGCTGGCGCAGGTCGCCAACCGCCTGCGCGAATGTGTACCCGCCGGGGATCTGCTGCTGCACAGTGGGGCCGATGAGTTCCTGATGATGCTCGGCGGCCTCGAACTCGACGATGCCGACGAGGCGGTCGCCGTGGTGGCTGAGCGGATCTTCTCGGCGCTGGCCTCACCGCTCGACGTCGCCGGGCGCCACCTGGAGGTGCGCGCGTCGATCGGCTACGCGATCGGTCCGGCGGACGGGCGCGATCCCGAGGATCTGCACCGAGCGGCCCATGCCGCGGTGGCCGCCGTCAAGCAGGCTGGGCGTGGCGAGCTCCGGCGCTTCGAGCCGGGTACCGCCGATGCGCTGCGGCAGATGTCGGTGGATCATCGCCTCCGGCGTGCGATCCAGCGTGGTGCGATCAAGCCGTACTTCCAGTCGATCGTCGATCTGGCGAGCGGAGAGGTATGCGCGCTGGAGGCGCTCGCACGCTGGGAGGCGCGTGGGGAGGTGATCGAGCCGGCGCGGTTCGTGCCGGTGGCCGAGGAGAGCTCGCTGATCATCGACCTGGACGTGCACATGCTCAGGCAGGTCTGCGCCGACGCCAGGCGCCTGGGGGAGCTGGGCTTCCGGCTGCCGGTGCACGTGAATGTGTCCTCGCGGATCGTGAGCTGGCACGGGTTCGTGCGGGCGGTGATGCAGGCGATCGACGACTCCGGTCTCACTCCGGCGGATCTGACGATAGAGCTGACCGAGACGGCTGCGGTGCGTGACCCGGCCGCAGGGGTCGGGCTGCTGGAGCTCGCCAAGCATGGCGTGACGCTCGCCATGGATGACTTCGGCTCCGGCTTCTCGTCGATCGCGCGCATGCGCCAGCTGCCGGCGTCGGTCATCAAGCTCGACCGCTCGCTGGTACTCGCGGCCACCGGTGAGCTGCCGATGTCCGAGCGCCTCGGGCCGGCGTCGTACACGCCTGAGGCCGGCGCGGCGACGCTCGCCGGCGTGCTCCGCATGGCACGGCAGCTCGGCGTCAGGACGATCGTCGAGGGCGTCGAGACGGCCGAGGTGCGCGACCTGATCACGATGTTCGGCGCCGATATGGGGCAGGGGTACTTCTTCGGGCGCCCCGAGCCGTTCGACGCTGTCCTCGAGCGGCTCGGCCGCCGGGTCGCGCCGCGATAAGCCTGGCCGAACCAGCGCCTCGTTCAGGGCGGCAGCCGGCGCCCGAGTCCTAAGCCCTACCCTTTGCAGCAGTGCAGGTCGAGATCTGGTCGGACATCAACTGCCCCTGGTGCTACATCGGCAAGCGCCGCTTCGAGGCGGCGCTGTCGCGCTTCGAGCACGCCGGTGAGGTGGACCTCACCTGGCGAAGCTTCGAGCTCGACCCGGCTGCTCCCGCGGAGACTCCGGGCAACGGGGCGACGATGCTCGCCGAGAAGTACGGCGTCTCGCTCCAGCGCGCTCGCGACATGGAGGAGAACGTCAGCCGGATCGCGGCCGCCGATGGGCTCGAGTATGAGCTCGAGCACGCCCGCATCGGGTCGAGCTTCGACGCGCATCGGCTGGTGCACCTCGCCGGCCGTCACGGCCTGCAGGATGCGATGCAGGAGCGCCTCTTTTCTGCTCGTTTCGTTGAGGGCCGGCTGATCTCCGACCTGGAGACGCTCGTGCTGCTCGGGACCGAGGTCGGTCTCGACGGCGTCACGGTGCGGGCGATGCTCGCCGGTCAGGAGTTCGCAGGTGAGGTGCGCGAGGACGAGGAGACCGCGGGCCAGCTGGGCATCACCGGCGTGCCGATGTTCGTGATCGATCGAGCCTACGGGATGTCCGGGGCGCAGCCGGCGGAGCAACTGCTGGCGCTGCTCGAGCATGCCTGGGAGGCCGGCGATGGGATTGATCAACCTCGAGCCGACGCTGCACGCGGGTGAGCGCGTGCTGTGGCGGCGCCCCGCGGCGCTGTCGCTGAGCGATCGCCTGGTGGCAGGGGTTCTGTATGTCACCTCGGAGTCGATCCTGTTCATGCCCAACCGCTTCAATCGCAGACGGGACATCGTCTCGACGCGCGTCCCCAGCGGGCAGGTCACGAGCGTGGACACGCTCGATCCGGTGATGTCGCTGGCGGCCAAGCGCAACGGCGGTATGCGCCGGCGCCTGCGTGTGCGCTTCGGTCAGGAGGCGCTGCTGTTCGTGATCAACCACCCCGAGCAGGTGGCCGGCGAGCTCACAGACGCTCTACGTGGATCGCCTGAGCCAGCCTGAGCCCCAGGTTGCGCTCGACCCGGTCGCGCAGCCGCACGAGGCAGGGACCGTCAAAGGGCTGACGCTCGATCAGCTCGAGCTCGGCGCCCATGCCGATCCCCTGCTCGGTCAGGTAGCGCAGCATCTCCGGCTCGGCGTCTGACACGCGTGCGATGCGGCCGCGCTCGCCGGGTGCCAGGTCGGCGATCGTCGGCTGCGCGCGATCGTCCACCTCCAGCAGCCGGTTGGGGATCGGATCCCCGTGCGGGTCGGCGGCCGGGTCGCCCAGCTTGACCGCGATCAGCTCGATCAGATCATCGGAGGCCGCGTGCTCCAGCGCATCGGCAAAGCGGTGCACGTCCTCCCAGGGGATCTCGAGGCTGGTTGCCAGAAACAGCTCGAGCAGGCGGTGGCGGCGGATCACCGCCAGCGCCAGCTTGCGACCCGCCGGGGTGAGGCGCACACCACGGTAGGGGACGTGCTCAGCCAGCCCGGAGGCATCCATGCGCTTGACCATCGTCGAAACCGAGCCTGCGGTTATCCCCAGCCGCTCCGCGATCTGGCTGGTCGACGCGGTCTGATCGGGCCCCAGCGTCAGCCCGTAGATGGCCTTGACGTAGTCCTCGACCGGGGCCGAGGCGGCGGTGTTGACGGCGGCCGGCACGCCGTCAAGCTTAACTCACGACGTAGGCATATCACAGGTTTTGATGGTGTGAACTTTTGTTGGTAGGCTGGAGCGGATGAGCACGGCTCGGCCTGATCTCGCCCCGGAGGATCTTCCCGCGCCGCCACTGACCAGCGAGGATGTGGCTCGCTCGCTGGACCGTTCGAGGGTTCAGCGAGCCCGCGAGCGCAGTTCGCGCTGGTACCTGCTCTGGCTGCTCGTCGGTCCCGGCGTCCTGGCGATGCTCGGGGAGAACGACGGCCCGAGCATGATCTCCTACACGGCCGACGGCGCCATCTACGGGCTCGGCTTCTTTCTGCCCTTCATCGTGCTCACCTTCATGATGGCGATCGTCTGCCAGGAGATGTCGATGCGCGTGGGTGCGGTCACGCACCGCGGCTTCGGGCAGCTGATACTCGAGCGCTACGGGCGCTCCTGGGCCTGGCTGGCTGCCGGCGATCTGCTGCTCACCAACCTGGTGACCCTGATCGGCGAGTTCGTCGCGATCCGTGTCGGGCTCGCGTACTTTCACCTCGGTTCCGGCGTGGCGGCGCTGTTGGGGGTGGTACTGGTGCTGTTCACGCTCAGCGGGCGACGCTACTGGCGCTGGGAGCGGATCGTGCTCGGGCTGGCGATCTTCAACGGCCTGTTCCTGGTCGCTGCGATCCTGGTGAAGCCGCATCTGGAGCACATCGGCCACGCGTTCGCGACCTTCTCGCCGCTGCCCCACGGCAACTTCAACCAGATCCTGTTGCTGCTCGCCGCGACGATCGGGGCGACGGTCACACCGTGGATGGTCTTCTTCCAGCAGAGCGCCTCGGCCGATAAGGGTCTGACGCCGCGGGATCTCAGGCAGGGGCGCCTCGACACGATCACCGGCGCCGTGCTCGCCGGGATCTTCGGCTGCGGTGCGCTGGTCGCCGGAGCCGCGCTGCTCGGGCGTGGCGGCAACAGCGTCAACGGCTTTGCCGGCGCCGGGTTCCCCTCCGCGCTCAGTCACCTCGCCGGCGGCACGGTCGGCACGCTGTTCGCGCTGGGCATGATCGAGGCCGGAGCCGTGGCGATCCTCACGATCTCGGCCAGCACCGGTTATGCCATCAGCGAGAGCATGGGACGCGGCAGCAGCTTCAACCTGTCCTTCAGGGAGGCAGCTCCGTTCTACTCCATCAACGTGGTCGTCGCGGCGGTGGCCGCGGCGGTGATCCTGATCCCGGGTGTGCCGCTGCTCTCGATCGCGCTCAACGCCAATGTGCTGGCGACGGTGCTGCTGCCCTTCAC
>Ga0068856_100004508_pt1 | contig 13849 bp, 32 predicted proteins | sample KBSCornC62_FD_66595 | JGI IMG/M metagenome (GOLD analysis project Ga0068856, IMG submission 66595) | Corn rhizosphere microbial communities from Kellogg Biological Station, Michigan, USA - KBS Corn C6-2 | ecosystem: Host-associated > Plants > Roots > Rhizosphere > Soil ...
GTGGACGACGTCATCGGCATGCTTCTCGCGCGTTGCGATGAGCATCTCATGATGATCGAATACGCACTCGACTCGTTGGTGTACGACGACTTCGTCAGGATCAACGTCAACGGATACGTGTGCCTCAGGCACGAACGGCGCGATGCGTTTCTCAACCGCTCGTGGTGGGAACGGGCGGTGGACGCCGGTCTCGCCGACGCGGAGATGAGCGAGCTCGAGATCTTGCGGTGGACACGAAGGACGAGGAACGAGCGGGTGAGGAGAGCGTATCGACAGCTGCGGTTCGGTGTTGGGGCACGTGATCATCACTGAGCGTGCCCCTCGCCCCGCGCGCGAACATGAACTTTGGTTCATGATTTTGGCACTGTCCAGGGGGCGGATCGACTGGTAAGATGTATACAGGAAGTGTCGAGGAAGCAGGACTGGAACGAGAGGACGAGTGGAAGCGATGAGGCTCACGGATCTCCAGCGGCGGATCCTCCTGGAGCTGTCGGGTCACGGCCCCACGGCGAGGGTGCCGCTGAGCGAGCTGGCGAGCGGGGTGGACCACGACGGGTTGGAGGTCCGCGACGCGGTGAACCGCCTGGTGATTCACGACCTGATGACCCTGACGAGCACCCCCGCGTCCCACACCGGGACGTGGTACGCGTCACGCCCGTCACTGGACCCGTACGTTACCCTCACCTGGTTGGGCCAAGACCAGCTCCAACGGGCACTGGAGCAGCCTCAGGTGCCCGCTCAGGTCTCAGCCGGTAAGGTACAAGCCGAACTCGGTTGGTGGCGGCGACAGTGGGTGAGAGGGTTCGCACGGCAGGACGTGTGGACGGCGGTCGTGTTGCTGGTGCTGCTGGTGTGCGCGTTGACCGAGTGGGCGTGGTGACGTGGAGACCGTCTTGACGATCATCGGGGTGGGCGCGTGGTGCGCCGCGGTGCTGTTTGGGCTCGGGCTCAGCTTCTGGAGCATCACCGACCGGCTGCCGTGGCCGCCCTTCCGGAAGCGGCCGTGAGCGCACCGCAGCGGGTGCGCCGCCGCTGGAAGCGGGAGATGGCCACCGGGATGGTGATCCTGTGCTCGCTGTGCGGGGAGAAGATCCCGCGGCACGCACGTGGTGCCCAGCGCCTCGGCAACGGTGGCAAGGGTGGGCTCACCGCCGACCACATCATCCCGTCGAGCCGAGGTGGACGGGACGTGGTGGCGAATCTGGCGCCGGCGCACGTCCGCTGCAACCAGGAGAAGGGTGACCGGTTGTGGGAGGAGATGAGCGTGGTGGTGCCGTGAGCCACGAGGCGGACTGGGACGAGATCGTCACCTCGATGCTCATCGGGGCGCTGAACATCGCGCGGTCACGTGACTGGCGCGTCGACACCACCCACGACGCGGCGGGCAACACCGTCTACCACCTGGTGGACGACGTGGGTGACCACTTCTGTGACGTGGGCTGGGACGAGGTGAACCACGAGTGGAACACGAGGTGGACCAGGCCGAGGCCATCACGGTGACGTGCCCCACCTGTGGTGGACCGGTGAACGGGTTCCAGTGGTGCCTGTTCGAGATCTGGTCGGGACGTGATGGGCACCGGTGACGAGGAGAGGTGAGTGAACGATGGGTGACGGCGGCGAACCGGTGATCCACAACCGGCACCTGCCCCCGCGGTGCCACTACTGTGGCCGGAAGGTGCGGTGGTGGCAACGTGGTGGGTACGGTGGTTGGGGCCCGATCGGGTTCAAGCCCCGGGAAGCGAGCACTGTGTGGCACAGCGTGTGCCTCGAGAGGCGGACCGAGGCGAGACGTGAGGGGCGCCGGGTTGAGTACCGCATGGATTGACGAGCGGCCCGTCTCGTTGGCGGTGAGCGGGGGTGCCGACGGTGACGATGACCTGATGCACATCACCTGCTGCGACGACGATGACCTGGCGTTGTGTGGGAGGCCGGTGCCCGGTGAGGAGTGGGGTGACGGCACCGAGGAGACCACGTGCCCGGTGTGTTGTGTGCTGGATGGGCTGGACCTGGACGACGAGGGGGAGTGCCCGGGGTGCCCGCTGCGGATGAGGGCCGAGGTGGTGAAGTGAGTCACGACCAGGAGCTTGAACCCGATGATGGGTACGAGGAGTGGGTGCCCGAGGTTGAGCTCGAGGTGGATGACCTCGCAAACGCGCTGGAAACCATCCGGCGGAGCGCGACGCTGCACTGGCTGGGGCGGGCCTTCGAGCCGGTCCACATGCTGGGGATCGCGGACCTCGCCACGCGGGCGTTGACTGGTGAGGCGGTTCCGGCACCGTATGACCTGCGGTCGGTGATGGGGCGGAGCAAGTGGGTACGTGAGGCAACCGAGCTGTGGCGAGACGAGGACACCGACACCACCGGACGGTAAGGTGTAGACACAGGAACGAGCGAGGAGAGCGAGAGAGATGGCCAATCAAGATCGTCTGCTGCAGGTGCTGGCCGAGGTGGAGCTCAACGAGGCGCACTGGGACCCGCGGTTCTGGGCGTTCCGGCCCGACGGCAACGAGTGTGGCACCACGTACTGCACCGCGGGGCACGCCATCAAGCTGGTGCACCCGGACGCGGTGTTCGAGTTCGGCAACCGCATGGCACGTTACGTCAGCGGGAACGTGAGGGGCTCATACACCAACTCGGTGGTGATGCCCGACGGCAAGCGGCGTCACGTCGAGACCATCGCCACGGAGCTGCTGGGTCTCACCGCGGATCAGGCGGACCGCCTGTTCTACTACGGGGTGTCGGTGCGTGACCTCGACGAGGATGGTGACGTGGTGTCCCAGCGCGACTGGGACCTGAAGCGTGACGGGGTGCCCACGGTGGACGGGCTCCGCGAGCTGATCAAGGGGATCATCGACGAGGACCAGGAAGCGAGAGAGGCGTGCGAGCGGTAAAGAGGACGAGACGGGCCCGGGTGGCCAGTTTCGCGGGGCTGGTGGCGGTGCTGGCGATGGTGCTGTGTGGCGCGGACCAGTGCGCCACGCAGCGACCCTGCCTGCCCAACGCCCAGAACGACCCGAACGCACCGTGCAAGCACTGCCACGGTGCCGTGATGTGTTAGGTGGTACGTGATGCTGCTCGTGCCCTATGAGCTGGCGAGAGAGCCCGAACTCGGTCGGAACTACGCGTTGGTGGTGCCACCCGATGAAGAGGGTGGCACCGCGGTGGTGCGGATTGGGGTGAGGTGGGTGATCGTCCAGGGGTTTGGTACCGGCACGCTCGAGCTTCACCACACGTGGGACCGGTGGCCGGCGTGAGGTACGCCATCCCCAAGCGCCGTGACCCCCCGTTCTGGCGGCGGTGTCGGGTCCGGTGCTCCACGAAGATCCCGGTGCGGTGCCGACACGTCCGCGGCCACGAGGGTGACCACTGGTTCGGGTTCTGGAACGGGATGAACCTCGATCTGTACGCCAAGGTGCTCAGCGTCCCGTTGCCCTGGACACCGTGGGACGGTGAACCGTGAGCGCCGAGGTCAGCCCCGATGGGATGCACGAGGTCACCCACCCCCAACCCGACGTCGTGGCCCAGACGCACGGTCCGGCGGCCTGCGCGGGACAACCGTGCTGCATCCACAACCCGAGTGACCACCCGATGCGTGACTGGCCGCTGGTGCACCGCATCGACGAGCCGATGTACACCATCGAGTTCAACACGTGGGGGACCGCGATGCACGCCGTGGTGGTCAGCGAGCGGGTCTGTGAACACGGTCAAGGGCACCCTGACCTGGACAGTGTCGGCTACGTGCAGCACCGGTTCGGGATGATCGCGTCGCTGACCGCGATCTACCACCTCTGTGACGGGTGCTGTCCGTGGAAGCACGGCACGTTCTCGCTGGCCCCGGTGGGTAATGATGGTGAGTGACCAACCAGGAAGAGGAACGATGAGTGAGGGAGCGGCACCACAACCACCCTTCGATGAGCCACTGGTCTGTCTGTTGTGTGGGAAGCCGTGCAAGAAGGTGTGGAAGGACTACCCCAACCAACCCTATGGCGCGACGGTGTTCACGTCACGTGGACAGTACGGGTCGACGGTGTTCGACGAGGTCGACGGCACCTATCTGCAGGTCAACATCCACGACCGTTGCCTGGTGAACGCGGCGATCGAGAGACGGGTGTGGTACATCACCCCCGTGGCACCCATCCGCCAGCCCGCGGAGCTGCGGGTGTGGGAGCCCCCACTGGGTGACGGGCTCGAGTGAACAGGAAGTGTGACGATGAGCATCGACGAGGGTCGTGACTGGCACATCTCGTACCAGAAGGACGAGGGGTTCACCCTCGTGGCGTACGAGACGTCGTTCTGGGGTGAGACCCTGGGGCAGGTGTTCCTGTGGTTGACGGACCGCGACGAGGGGGTGAGGATCGGGAGGCTCAAGCTGCCCGGGTTCTGTTGGATCAATCCGTGGCCGTGGACGTGGCACGTGGGTGTCGACACGCTCACGGTGAGCTGGACCACGGTCAACGAGGACTCACCGGACCTCGGCAACGACGAGTATGATCACCAACACCGGGTCAAGCTGGAGACCGCGAACCTCGGCTCGCTGTGGTGGCGGGTGGGGCAACGGGTGTTGAACAACGTGGACGACTGGTCCCGGGCACGTGAGATAGCCAAGATCCCGCTCACCGTGGGGCAGGTGAAGGCGCACTTTCCGGAGGCCTGGGAGCGGATGGGGTTCCTCGTTGAGGGTGACGGGGATGAGAGCGACGTGGTGGACCAGCCCGCCTGATGTTTACAAATCACGTGTGAGTGATAGGCTGGCACCATCAGCTCGACACGAGGAAGTGATGAGGAATGAACGTGATCTTGGAACTGGTGCAGGCACGTGGGACCATCGGTCACGGCAGTGGCAGTGGCAGCGTCCACGTGCACCTCACCCCCGGTGAGGTCAACGCCATCTGGCACCTCACCCAGTGGATCGGCCGGAGCTTCTGGCACCTCAACACCTTCGCGCAGTGCGTGATCGCGGGGGTGCCCAGCGCCGTGGGGTCGATGTGGTTGGCGAGGTGGGACCCGCTGGTGGAGAAGAGGCAGGTACGTGGTTCCGTGAAGAAGAGAGTGACGGGTGGCAAGCGATGATGATGAGCGCCGTGGGGTCGATGGTCAAGGCCTTCCACACCAAGATGGGGCTGTCTAGCAGGGCCAACGTCTACCCGAACGATGAGGTCCCCGTTGACTTGGCTGAGTTCCGCCAGGGCCTGCTGCAGAGCGAGGTGGACGAGCTCCAGCAGGCGGTGTCCGAGAACGACCTGGTGGAGATCGCCGACGCGCTGGCGGACATCATCTACGTCGCGTATGGCACCGCGCTCACCTACGGCATCAACGTGGACGAGGTGCTCTACCTGGTGCACCAGAGCAACATGACGAAGTCACCGCCCACCACGCCGGGTGGCAAGGCGGTCAAGGGCCCGGACTACCGGGCACCGGACGTGAGCACCGAGATCTACAAGCAGCGGAAGTACGGGTCGTGGTGATCGAGCAAGACACCGTGGAGTGGCGGCACCCCGATCTCACCGAGACCGAGGTGCTGCCACGTGCCCGTGGCCGGCACAAGTTGAGTGACGGGATCACCTCGATCGGGTCGATGGTCTACGCGCTCTGCCTGGGGCTGGGGGTGGTGTTGGCGTTCGGGTTGCTGTGGCTGGTAAACCCGTTCCACACCCACATCGTCCCCACGCTCCCGTCACCGACACCGGTCACCCGCACCACCATCCCCGCCGTGTTCTTGCCGGTGGGCACGTTCAGCCCAACACCCACGCCAACCCCCACGCTCACTCACCGTCACGTGGTCACCCACCCCACGCCGCCCGCTCCCACACCGCCACCACCGGTGCACCACCCGGTGCCACACCCCAGCCACAGCTGAGCAAGTGTTTACATTTGAGCGGTGGTGTGGTAAGATGGTCTCAGCAGGCAGGAACCGGAAGAGGAGAAAAAGATGAGCCTCGTGTGCAGCAACTGTGGCAGCGCGGACGTCCAGGAGGTCGAGACGCTCGTCCCGAGTGGCACCCGGCACCAGATCAAGTGTGTCGAGGGTCACGTCACCCACGGCATCCCCTCACCGGCGGAGCGTCTCGCCAGCCGCGCGGTGGGCCAGGCGGACTACCTGCGCGCCATGAAGGTGCGCTGATCATGGCCCAGCATCCGGCTCGCCACCCTCGGCTGGCAGCTCCAGGAGCTGTACCAGGACACCGACTCACTGGCCGCCGCGGTCAGGAACCAACCGGTGCGTGTGATCAAGGATCTCCAAGCATATCGCGCGAACGGTGAGGGTGGTTACGACCACCGGCTCGTCCCCGCGGGCAGCTCGGTCATCGTCGCCTCGGTCCACAACCAGGGCTTCAACGGGGTGAAGATCTTCAGCCACTTCGATGGCTGGACGCTGTGCGCCGACATCAACGACGTCGTCAGTTACGTTGACGACGAGTCGCCCACCGAGGTGAAGAGGGTCATGATCCTCACGTATGACGTGCAGTTCAAGCGTGAGCTGGATGGACGCACGCAACGTCGTGTGATCAAGAGCAACACCGTGGTGGTCGTGGACGGTGACGACGACTTCAACAACGTGAAGATCCACTACAGCGACTGGCACGCCATCGTCCACCGTAATTGGCTCCGGAACGGGTGACCAAGATGCACAGCTTCGACGCTCCATCTGGAGCTACGTACTTCCACAACGGTGACTTCAGCGGTGACGTTGAGTTCATCGTTGGTGAGAATCTCTACACCGAAGTCAAGATCCCATTCACCGACCTGAAGGCGCTCGTCGCCAAGTACGTCCGCAACGCACGGGTCGAGTGGTTGGAACAGAACCAGGGCCGGGGGGCCGACGCGGTCAGCAGCGATGATGACCCGATCATCGCAGTTGAAGAGATGAGTGATGACGAGGTGCTCGGCTTGCGGGAGTGACCCTCGGTGTGCCGCCTGGTCCCCACGAGGTAAATGATCACTACCACGTGGTGGTAGAGTGGGTCACGCCGCCGGGTCCGCAGCTTCCCGTAGTGGCTGGCGGTGTGTCTAAGGCGGCTCGAGCCGGTGCCTCGGTACCGGCTCGAGTTGTTTACATTTGAGGGTAGTTGTGGTATGCTGTACCCAGGAAGCAGCAGGAAGCGTGACAGGAAGAGGAATGATGATCGCGAAGTGGGACACCCGCCACCTCCGCCGCAACGTGGTCGCGTATGACCGCGCCACCGGCCGCTGGACCGTGGGCGGCTTGCTGTTCGCCCTGGGCATGGACCCCACCTGGGTCAAGCGCTACTCCAGCGCCGCCGGACGCGCCGCCGCGAAGGCGTACCGCACCAGCACACACCACGAGCCGGGCACCGCGCTCACGCTGCGTGGTGGCAAGGTCCGGAAGGTGATGGGATACGCACACCTCGCCGAGCTGCTCCCCGCCGTGTTGAGCTACAAGCGCCTGGCCACCGAGCTGGGGATCTGAGGGGGAGAAGATCATGTACTTCGAGCTGGGACGCAACGACAACGGTTACCCCACCCCGGTGCTCACCAACGTGGGGCACGAGGCCGACGTTTCACCGGCGGTCTTCGAGAAGCTGCGGTCGTTCGAGGGGATCGACGAGAGCAGCGCGCGTGCGCTGGTCGACCTGCTGAACGTCGCCATGAAGTCCAGCTATGACCGTGGTTTTGACGGTGGCTACGCCAACGGCATCGGGGCGGGTCGCCGTCTCGAGCGGGCCGGTGAGTGACGTGGTAAACGAGCACCTGCGGTACACCATCGAGCTGTTCGACGCGGACCACACCATGCGGTCCGCGGTGCTCAACGAGACCAACGAGTACACCGCCACGCGCCTGGCGAAGAGGATCCTGGCCAGTGGTTCCGACACGGCACGCACCATCACCACGGTGCGCATGATCGAGGACAACGACACCAACCACTCAACACGGGTGCTGTACACGGTTCCCGTCGCCGACTTCGAAAAGAGGACAACGTGACCACGACCAGCCGGAACATCAACTTCAACGTCTCTGCCCTGGAGAGCGAGGACATGGTGCTCGCGCTGCGGCGCGAGTGGCTGCTGCACCAGGGGTTCGAGTGCGTGGCCGACTATGACGGCACGCGCCGTGACCTCAAGCCGGGGGCGAAGCTCCCACTCGGGACACACGAGATCCTGGTGCTGCAGGGCAGTGGCAAGACCTCACGCAGCTTCCTGCACCGGATCGACGACAACACCGCCGCGGTCGTCTTCCATGATACCGATGACGAGATCGACGTCACGGTCTTCTCGAGGGCTGGTGGCCGGCACGCACTGGAGCAGCTGCGGGTCTTCATCAACGAGTACACCGTGCCGCACATCGAGCCGACGCCCCAGGGTGACAACCTCGTCAACGTCGGGTTCTGGAACATGTCGCAGCGCGGGGCGCAGCGCGCGGAGCGCTCCCTGGAAATGCACCAGTGGGGGCAGGTGGAACGGAACTACGCGGAGTCGTGTCGTGCCAACCTCGCCAAGCTCGTGACCCTCCAGGGCGTCCCCCCGCAGGACGGCAAGCTCATCCTGATGCACGGCCCCGCTGGTACCGGCAAGACGAGTCTGATCCGTGCCCTGGCGTACGAGTGGCAGAAGTGGACCCAGCTCGACGTCATCACCGACCCGGAGACGTTCCTGACGTCCCCGCAGTACCTCAACACGGTGATGATGACGAGCTCGTACAACCACGAGCGCTGGCGGGTGCTGATCATGGAGGACTGCGGGGAACTGCTGGGTGGTGACGCGAAGGAGCGCGCCGGCCAGGGCCTCTCTCGTCTGCTCAACCTGACCGATGGCCTGCTCGGCCAGGGCCAGCGGCTGATGTTCGTCATCACCACGAACGAGGACATCGGTGACCTGCACCCCGCGGTGACCCGACCCGGGCGTTGTCTGGCGAACCTGCACGTGGGGCCGTTCACCGCGGATGAGGCGAACGAGTGGCTGGGTACCGGTAACCAGATCCTCACGCACCAGACGCTCGCCGAGCTGTACCAGTTCAAGGCACGATTGGAAGAGTAGACGCCACCACGTGACATGTTTACAATTGACGCGTCACGTGGTAGGCTGTCATCAGGAAGCGACACGAGAGGAACGACATGGACGTCAGTAAGGAGACCCTCGGGGCCCTTAACATCGGTGAGCTGTACACGCTGCTCGAGGCCACGGAGATCACCCAAGACGAGTGGTTCACGGTCAACGACGAGATCAATCGCCGCGAGGAAGAGGATGACGAGATGAGCAAGGTCAACATCGGCGTCGACGACGACTACGACACGTTCGTCGAGGGTCTCGACACCGGCGCCAGCGCCATCACCGGTGGCTACACCGAGAAGTACGGCAGCTACGGCACCGGCAGCTACAGTGCCTCCCCGCCCCCGCGGACCCGTCTCATCGAGGGTGAACTCGACCCCCTGATGAAGCACGTCGCGGACCTCGCCCGCGGTCGCCGGCTCTACGTGCTCGAGGGCACCTTCAACCCCTACTACCGGGGTGGGAGCGTGCCACGTTGGTACCCACTGGAGGGGCAATTCATCGACGCGATGCAGACCCTGCTCGACGACGACAGCCTGAGCATCCGTGACTTCTCCGAGGGGCAGCCGGTGCTCGGCAAGGGCCTGATGCTCGAGGTGGAGCCGTACCGCCGCCCCACGTACCGGACGGGCGTGTACACCCCCGCTAAGGGCGCCACGACCGTCAAGTCCACCCAGACCACACCGAAGAGCGGGGCAGCTGGGCTGTCAACCAGCTGAGTGCGACCCGCTCCGGCACCCGCCAGATGTTTACATTTGGCGGGTGCTGTGGTATGATGACCACAGGAAGAGAAACGACGGGAGAGTGAACCGATGGACCAGACCATCGCGGACGTCGACACCAGCCACCTCGAGAGCCTGCTCGAGAGTCTCGAGACGCGGACCACCGAGCGTGACGTGGTCGCCGCGGAGCTCGCGCGCCGCGCCACCGGTGACGACCTCGAACACACACAGGGCTACGCCGCATACCTGAGCGCGGCCACCGGTGACCGCTACGTCGCCGCACACAACGACCACCCCGCGGTCTACGGGAACGCCAAGTTCCACGTGGTGCGGGTGGCCTGAGGAGGGGAACGAGATGGAGAATGGGGCCACCGGTCGCTACGGCTGGGCACTGACGATCGTGCTCTCGCTGGGTGACACCGTCAACGCGGAGCTGTGTGATCAACCCGAGAAGCTGGACGAGCTGAAGAGGCGCACCTTGCCGTGGCAGGGAGCCATCGGGCACGACCCTGCGCACGGCACCATCACCTTCACCGGGGTGGTACACGCCCGTGACTTCAAGAACGTGGACCAGCAGGTCAGTGACGTGATCTACGCGCTGGGTGCCGCTCCCAACCGGGTCGTGGTGCTGAGCGCGGTCCGCGGGAACCGGGTGACACTGTGATCAGATACGAGGTGGTCACCGCCACTCTCGTGGCGATGAACCCCAAGCAGACCACCACCGACAAGCCCCGCATCTGCAAGATCAAGGATCACTGGTACCTGATGATCCGCCGCGAGGACCGGTTGTACATCCGCGAGTTCGCCACCCACGCGCTGGCGCTGAGCACGGCGCTCTGGTTGCTCGAGGTGGACATGGGGGTGTTGGCGTCGTGAGGCTCCTCTACGGCCTGCCCGTGTTCAGCTGGTTCGACGTGGAGCTCGACACCGACGCGCTCGACGACGTGGACCGCGCCACCATCAACCGACTGTTGACCAGTGGTGACGCGCAGGCGTTCGCGATGTGGTTCGACGACAATGAAACCCGTCTCCGCGAGCACGTGATCATCAGCTTCAAGCACACCGGCGCCACCAGCGAGGCGCTCAAGGACGCGCAACGGCCACTGTTGATGGTGTGTCCTGATGCGCGGCCAGCTGGTAAGATGTATACGTCACCTGGTACCAGGTGATGGTCGAGTCCCCGAATCACGCGGGTGACTCCCCGGGTCCGTCAGTCTCCCCCCGTTACTGGCGGACACCGAAGCGGGATGGCGCAGCTCGGTAGCGCGGTGGGCTCATAATCCACAGGTCACGGGTTCAAATCCCGTTCCCGCCACTGCAAGACCGCGGGGCCAACCGCCCAGGTTGGCCCCGCACCTTACGAGAAGAAGGCACAGCAGATGGTACGCGGCACCGTGAAGTGGTTCAACGCGGAAAAGGGCTACGGGTTCATCGAGCGCGAGGACGGTGGGCCCGACGTGTTCGTGCACCACTCCGCGATCAAGATGACCGGCTTCCGGCAGCTTGAGCAGGGCCAGACCGTGGACTTCACCGTGGGCAAGGGCCCCAAGGGTGAGCAGGCTGACGAGGTCGTGCCGGTCCGCTAGGCGAGTGGCCCGTGGCTCAACGGATAGAGCACGGTGTGGGATGCGCTTGGCGCGCAATGGCGACATCCCTGAGATCCGAGGTTGCGGGTTCGAGTCCCGTCGGGCCACACTCAATCCAACAACAGAAGTGAAGACGATGACAGACCAGGAAGAGGGACCCGTCACCCGGGGCCACATCGAGCGGTACATCTGGGCGATGACCGGGTGGCAGGGCACCGCGCAGCAGATGGACGAGCTGCTCAAGCTGGTGGACACCTACGCCGAGTTGCGAAGCCCGGCACCCGACTACGACTGGAAGACGCTCGGCCTCGAGTTCGTGCGATTGGTATACGCCCTCGAGCAGCACGGTGACCTCACCCCCGACAAGGTGCGCCGCCTGGGTGAGCTGGCTGAGGTGTTCGGGCACCCCTTCGCGGGGCTCGCCTGGATGAAACGGGCCGCCACCGCGGGTGACCAGCTCGCCAAGGACTGGCTCGTGGAACTCGGTGACGGGCAGGTGTACACCGACCTGCGTGCCCAGTCAACTAGATCACGTGGTGATGGTGACGGGTCGCGGTCGCTCACCGAACTGGACGGTGATCTCACCGAACGGTTTGGTCCGGTTCCCGGGAAGGTGTTGCGCCAGGCACGCGAGACGTTTGGTGCCACTCACGGGAGCACCACGTCACTCGCCGAGCAGCGCCGCATCGCCGCCGCCCAGCTCCGTGGCTTCTACGACCTGATCCGCGAGGATCGGCTCCCCGCCAACGCCTGGCGCCGCATCGCCGAGCTCACCGAGCTCCTCGAGGGTGAGGGGGCCGCGGTGGCGTACTGGCGATACGCCCGTGGTGAGGTGGAGCTCCCGGGCAGCCTCAAGTGCCGGGCCTGCCGCGTGCCACTCCCCCCGGACCGGTTCAACAAGGACCGGAGCGCCAGCGGGCGCCGGTCCACGTGCCGGCGCTGTGAAAACGCGAGGGATCGCGCGCACAAGCGCGGCAAAGAAGACAACAAGTGACCACCACCTCAGATGTCGACGTCCCACCCCCACGGGGGTGGATCACCGACTCGGAGATGGACATCATCGCGGGCACCGCGAAGTGGTGCATCGTCTGCGCCACTCAGATGTGCCGCGACAACTTCGCCCGTGATGACAAGATGCCCGATGGCCGCAAGAACACCTGCAAGTGGTGCGTCAAGAAGCGCGAGAAACAGCGGCAGCGAGACCGTGGTTGAACTGGATCCGGCGCGATACGGTAGCCTCATGGTGGTCAGTGGTGAACGGGCGTTTCCGCCCCTGGGCAGCTACGTCGTGGTGCATTGCACCGGGTTTGTCCCAGACGTCATCAGCCTGGGGACCCGGTGCTGGGCCAACCACGCGCTGGTGGTCACGGGTGACCGCGGGGAGTGTGTGGAGGCGGAGCCGGGTGGGGCTCGCCGTGGACACCTCTCCGAGTACGTGGGACACCACCTCGCATATTGCGTGGAGGGTACCCCAGGGCAGCGGTTGATCGTGGCGCAGACCGCGCTCACCATGGTGGGTCTCGCCTACGAGGACTCGGACATCGTCGACCTCGGGTTACGGTGTCTCGGATTGCCGTGGCGGGCCCTGAACGTGTTCGTGGAGGGTCACGGCCACGGTGCCATCTGCTCCACGTTGGTGGCGCGTTGTGGCCAGGCCGCGGGATTGGACTGGCTGTGTGGGAGGCCAAACGCCGCGGCGGTGACCCCCGCCGACCTGGAGAGGCGACCCGGTGTGGTGCCGTTCACGGTGGGGTGACACGTGATCGAGGACACCCCGCCACCACCCGGTCCGGCACCGGGGCAGAGCTGGCTCGACTATCAGATGTTGGAGCTCGACAAGCGGCACCCGCTCGAGATCGAGATCAAGCAAATCAACAACTGGATGTGGCGGCTCACGCTCACCGAGCACATGCTGGACATCAAGGCGTGGATCGTGGTGGGGAGCCTGGAACGGGCCAGGTTGCTCGCCGCGTACAAGCTGGACAACGTGAGACGGGCACGTGCCAGGACCAAGGCGAGGCACGTGGAGAGGATGAGATGATGAGCGAGTGGCGGAAGTCGAGCCTCAGTCAACAGAATGGCAACTGCGTGGAGGTGCGGTTTGCCCCACCCAACGAGTGCGTCAACTACACCAAGCTGTCTGAGGTGCGCCGCGATGGGGTGGTGGTGCAGGTCCGTGACAGCAAGGACACAGGCGGTACCGAGCTGAGCTTCACCCTGGCGGAGTGGCGGTCGTTCCTCACCGGGGTGCGTGGGGGCGAGTTCGACCACGAGGCCAGCCAGCCACAGCAGCTGCTGGAACCAGTTGCTCTCGGCTGCTGCGGTGGGGTGTGCCATGAGTAACGCGCAGAAGAGGCGTGACCGCGCTCAGGCCAAGCGTTACCACGGCCCGTCGGTCGCCCCCACGACCGCGAGCCGTTTGGCGCAATTGGAGTCGCTGAGGCGGCTCGCCGAGGCTGAGAAGCGCCGCGAAGAACGTGACACGGGCCGTACCATAGCGGTCACCGGGTCGGATCGCCGTCGGAACAAGGCGCTG
>Ga0068856_100004514_pt1 | contig 13841 bp, 9 predicted proteins | sample KBSCornC62_FD_66595 | JGI IMG/M metagenome (GOLD analysis project Ga0068856, IMG submission 66595) | Corn rhizosphere microbial communities from Kellogg Biological Station, Michigan, USA - KBS Corn C6-2 | ecosystem: Host-associated > Plants > Roots > Rhizosphere > Soil ...
TTGAGTCATCACAGCGACCTGATCGACACCACCGAGATGTACCTCCGGACGGTGTACGAGCTGGAGGAGGAGGGTGTCACGCCGCTGCGCGCCCGAATCGCGGAGCGCCTGCGACAGAGTGGCCCCACCGTCAGCCAGACCGTGGCACGCATGGAACGTGATGGCCTGCTGACCGTCGAGGGTGACCGGCACCTCGAGCTCACCGGCGAGGGGCGCCGCCAGGCGACGTCCGTCATGCGCAAGCACCGCCTCGCCGAGTGCCTGCTGATCGACGTGATCGGCATGGAGTGGGAAGAGGTGCATATCGAGGCGTGCCGCTGGGAGCACGTCATGTCCGACTCGGTAGAGCGCCGTATCGCCGCGCTGCTCGGCAGTCCCACCTCATGCCCGCACGGCAACCCGATCCCGGGCCTGGACGAGTTGGCGGCCCTGCCCGACCCGTCCTCGGACGGCCCGCTGGTCACCCTGGAGCAGGCCGCCGCCGGCGGTTCCGAGAAGGCGGTCGTCCGTCGGATCAGCGAACAGATCCAGCCGGACGCCGACATCATGCGCGAGCTTCGTTCGGCCGGCGTCCAGCCCGGCCGCACCGTGCGCCTCGCCCCGAACGGCAAGGGGCTGACCCTCACCACGGACGACGGCACGACAACCGTCGACGGCACCACGGCACGCCACGTCTTCGTCTCGCTCGTCTGACGGCGCCGAACGATTGGGTCATCCGGCCCGATGGCTACGGCGGAATCCTGAACTTCGTGCGACGGGCCCCCGACCGCCTCTGCGTCCTGATGTAACAAGACTTGACCGGGCAAGACGGGCGACCGGACGTAGGGTCCGATGACTAGGGTCGGAACACTGTGTCGCGCCAGAAGGAGTTGCGCTCATGACCGAGCAAGCCACATCACCATCGCGCGAGGAGACGCCCACCGGCGACGACTCTGCCCGATCGAGTGGCACCACGCCGGACACGCCGTTCACCGACCTCGACGACTACCTGGCGCTACGGCGGCTCGGCGGACTCGCCCTCTCCCCGGACGGCATCCGGCTCGTGACGACTGTCGCGGAACGGACGCCGGACGGGAAGCGCTTCTCCACCTCGCTGTGGGAGGTCGATCCTGGCGGCCAACGGCCCCCCCGCCGGCTGACCCGCTCGGCGCCTGGCGAAGCCCACCCGGCGTTCCTCCCGGACGGCCGACTTCTGTTCTCCTCTCGCCGGCCGGACTCGGAGGCCAAGCCGGACGAGGACTCCGAGGACCGCGCGGCGCTGTGGCTGCTTCCAGAGGCAGGCGAGGCGCGCCAGGTCGCGCGCCGCGGCGGCGACGTGGGTGACGTCGCGGTCGCCCGCGAAGCGGGACACGTGGCTTTCACGGCGTCGACGTTGCCGGGCACGGACACGGTCGAGGACGACGAGAAGCGCCGGCAGGCGCGCAAGGACGCCGGAGTGACGGCGATCCTGCACGAGAGCCACCCGATCCGGTACTGGGACCACGATCTCGGTCCGGACGAGTCCCACGTCCTGTTCTCCGACCCCGCCCCGGTCGGCGACGGGCGCTTGGCCGCCGTGCGCGACCTGACTCCAGATGCGAACGGCAATGTCGGCGAGGGTATGAGCGTCTCTCCCGACGGCCGGATGGTGGCCGTCGAATGGCGGGTCGACGATGGCCAGGCCGCGCACCACGGCTCTCTGGCGATCATCGACACGGCCAGCGGCGAGCGGCGGATCCTCTCGACCGACGGGCTCTGGCTCTCCGATCCCACCTTTTCGCCGGACGGGCGCAGTCTTGCCTATCTGCAGGAGACCCTCGGCGACTGGGACACCGCCCCGCAGCGCACACTGCAGGTCCTCGATCTCGCCACTGACGAGCCGAGGGAAGTGCTGCCGGCGGACACGACCGTTTGGCCGAGCCGTCCGATGTTCTCGCCCGATGGCGCGTTCCTCTACTTCGTCGCCGACGAAGGCGGTCGGGCTCCCGTCTTCCGGCTCGATCTCAGCGGCGGCGACATCGCCAGACTCACGGGCTCCGGCTCGTACACCGACCTGATCGTGAGTCCCGACGGGAGCGCCTTGTTCGCGCTCCGGTCGGCCGTCGACTCGCCCCCGACGCCGGTTCGGCTCGACCCTTCGCGGGAGGAGCAGGAGGCCGTCACGCTGCTCGGACCGCAGGCAGAGGTCGCCATCCCGGGCACGCTCACGGAGGTCAGCACCACTGCCGAGGACGGCACGCCGCTGCGTGCCTGGCTTGCGCTGCCGTCGGACGCCGGCCCCGACGCGCCGGCGCCGCTTCTGCTGTGGATCCACGGCGGCCCGGTGAGCAGTTGGAACAGCTGGTCGTGGCGGTGGAACCCGTGGCTCATGGTGGCGCGTGGGTACGCCGTCCTGCTGCCGGATCCCGCACTGTCGACCGGCTACGGCCACGCGTTCCTCCAGCGCGGCTGGGGCCGATGGGGCGGTCGCCCGTTCACCGACCTCATGACGATGACCGATGCCACCGTGGACCGGCCGGAGATCGACCGCACTCGGATCGCGGCGATGGGCGGGTCGTTCGGCGGCTACATGGCAAACTGGGTCGCGACGCAGACAGACCGATTCCGCGCGATCGTCACCCACGCCAGCCTGTGGCACCTCGACGCGTTCGCCGGCACCACCGACGAGCCCTCCTTCTGGCACAGGGAGTTCGGCGATCCGTTGCAGAAGCAGGAGCGGTACCTGGAGAACTCCCCGCACCTGCGCGCCGAGGAAATCCGGACCCCGATGCTCGTCATCCACGGCGACAAGGACTACCGGGTCCCCATCGGCGAGGCCCTGCGGCTCTGGTACGACCTGGGGCGGTTCTCGGTGCCGGCCAAGTTCCTCTACTTCCCGGACGAGAACCACTGGGTCCTCACTCCCGGGCACGTGAAGGTCTGGTACGAGACGGTCGCCGCATTCCTCGCCGAGCACGTCCTGGGCGAGCAGTGGCACCGCCCCGCCCTGCTGTGATCCGGGCCCGTTCCCGGCCGGTAGCATCGGGTTGATCTCGCGAGCCGGCGTCGTCTCGCTTCTGTCAGTGAGCCGACGTTCGAACTCGGGAGGTGCACCATGGTCGCCAACCCCTGGGGATTTCTCCGTCTGCCTCGGGCGGAGGCGCCCAAGCGACCGGTCGCGGAGCGCCTGCGTGACTGGGATCCGGTCTACGGCCGGCCCGCTCCCGCGGACGTCCGTGTTCAGGCCAGCCGGTGCATGGATTGCGGTGTCGCCTTCTGCCACGCCGGCTGTCCGCTGGGCAACCTGATCCCGGAGTGGAACGAACTCGTCGCCGACGATGACTGGCGTACCGCCATCGAGCGTCTGCACGCGACGAACAACTTCCCGGAGTTCACCGGTTGGCTGTGCCCGGCGCCGTGCGAGGCGTCCTGCGTCCTGGCCATCAACGCCGACCCGGTCGCCATCAAGCAGGTCGAGCTCGCGATCATCGACCGGGCCTGGGACGAGGGCTGGGTGGCGTCGCGCGGCGCGTCCGAGCGCACCGGCAAACGGGTCGCCGTCATCGGCTCCGGTCCGGCCGGTCTCGCGTGCGCGCAGCAGCTCACTCGGGCCGGTCACCACGTCGTCGTGTACGAGCGCTCCGACCGGCTCGGCGGCCTGCTCCGCTACGGCATCCCTGACTTCAAGATGCCCAAGAACCTCCTCGACAGGCGGCTCGCTCAGCTGGCCGCCGAGGGCACCGAGCTGCGGGCTGGCATCGACATCGGCGGCGAGGACGGCATCGATCCGGTCGAGTTTCGCGCCGGGGTGGACGCCATCGTGCTCGCTACCGGTGCGCTGCACCCTCGGGACCTCCAGGTGGCGGGTCGGGAACTCGGCGGGGTCCACCAGGCGATGGACTACCTGCCGCTGGCGAACCGAGTCCGGACCGGCGACCTTTCGACCACGCCCATCGACGCGGGCGGTAAGCGGGTCGTCATCGTCGGCGGCGGCGATACCGCTGCTGACTGCCTCGGCACGGCCAACCGCCAGGGTGCGGTCAGCGTGACCCAGCTCGACCACAACCCTCAGCCCCCCGAGGCCCGGGACGTGGCGGCGAACCCGTGGCCACAGTGGCCGAGGATCCATCGGACGTCGGCCGCGCACGAGGAAGGCGTCGTCGAGTCCTGGGCCCGCGAGGCGGTCGAACTCCTCGGGGACGAGTCCGGGCACATCAGGGCCGTGGTCGTCGAGGAGGTGCAGGTCATCCGCGTCGACGGACGGCGCGAGTTCCGAGCAGTCCCGGAGAGCCGGACCGAGATCCCGTGCGATCTGCTTCTGATCGCTGCAGGCTTCGCCGGCACGGAGCGCGGCTCGCTGCTCGACCGGCTCGGCGTCGAGGTCCATCCGGAGCGCGGCTCCATGCGCGTCGACGGCAACTGGGAGACCACCGCCGAGGGCGTCTACTCCTGCGGTGACGCCACGCGCGGCGCGAGCCTTGTCGTCTGGGCGATCGCCGAGGGGCGAGCCTGCGCGGCAGCCGTTGACGCTGCGCTCAGCGGCCAGACGGAGCTTCCGGCGCCGGTACGACCCGGCGCCCGGCCACTCTGACCGCGCCCGAACCCAGCCGACCGTCCTGCGCACGAGCCGGGCCACCTGGCGCCACAACTTCATGGCGTACCCGCGGAGATCGCTGGTCGACCGGCGAGTGACGGCAGCCGGTCGGGTCCGACTTCCAACCACAGGAGGGCGCGAAGCAGGGCGGCGGCTCGGTGCCCCGGATCCAGCACCAGGACGTCGTCGGCGGCGGCACGGGCGAGCCTGACGTCGCCCAAGCGCCAGGCGCTCCAGGCGAGCAGGAACAGCGGCTCGGTCCGGTAGGGCGGCAGTGCCCGCCGGCTGAGGTGCAGGGAGAAGGGCCGCCAGTCGACGTCGGCCCGCGACTCGACCACCTGCCAGCATTGATCCCGGGTCGGCTCGTCGAGGAGCGCCACAAGGAGGTCTGCCGCGACCCGACGCGAAAGTCTGCTACGTCGAGTGAACGCGTCCAGCGCCGTCCGGAGACGCTGGTCCGCTGCTGCGCGCCACCGACCGATCCCGCCGTCGGCCACTACCTGCGCGACGAACCGACGCTCTGCCTCCTCGAGCGCCCTGCGCGTGCGAGTTGTCGCGGCGGTGGAGCGCATGGTTCGACCGTCCTGCGGTCGGCACCGGCGTCGCCAGCCTGGAACGGCCCGCTGTGGACGACGACCGGCCCTGTGGACGGCGGCTTGACAGGCGGTCGAGGCATCCACCGCCGCGGCGTGGGTAGGCCTACGACGCCCAGAACGGAGGGAGCAATCATGACCGAACCGACCGGCATCGAGAACACGCCAGACCCGGACGCCGCGGAGGACTTTGCCGACAATGTCAGCGTCGATCCCACTCAGCAAGAGATCGACACCTACCGACGGATGGAGGGCGAGGACGCAGCCGAGCCGCCGCCGGCGATTGGCGACCCTACGGCCGGCTGAGAACGGACGCACGCTCACCATGGTGTCGGCACCATCCACCGCACCAGGAGATGCTCGCCTGCGACCAGCGTCGGCAGCACCCAGCAACTGAGCTGCGATCCCACCGGCAGGTGAGAAGACGCGCTGCTCTCCCAGCCGACGAGCCGGAGGTCGCCGCCGCTGTCGAGTACCACTCCCTCCCACGGCGAGGTCTCCATGACCGTGATGCGTGCTCGTTCAACCTGCGCCCACTGCTCCAGCAGCTCGCGTTCGCCGACGGGGAGCACGGCTCTTCGGGCGGCGACGTAGGCGCCGACCGCCGATCGCCACTCCGCGGTCCTGGCGCCGGACGCGGCGCCGCTCGCCGGATCCGGATCGCCACCGGACCACGGTCGCCGTGACCATCGGGACAACCGCGCCCGCAGCCATCTGGCATGCACTGCACCGGCCAGCCGGGACCGCTCGCACTGCCCACGCGACGAGCAGCCCAGCACGCAGCGCAGAGCCCCCCACTCTCGATCAGGCTCGGCCAGGCCCAGCCGCATCACCTGCGACCATGCCAGCAGCGGCCTCCCCGCATCCTCGGCCAACTCCGCCAGCATCTCGATCGCTGCCGGCCGGAACTCCCCCGGCCGGACAACGTCGATCAGCAGATCCATCGCCTCGTCGGCTGCGCCACGGCGAGCGAGCGTGACCGCCAGCAACACGGCCGGACCGACATCGCGCGGGGGCGAAGCGGATCGCATCAGCGATCGCCACAGGACTTCTCCTTCCGCGGCGACCAGCCATGCGTGGCGACACAGGTCGTCGTCGAGCAGGGCATCGAGCAGCCCGCGCGTCATGTCGTCGTCCGACGCGCCCGTGCGGACGTGCTGACGCGCCGCCTCCGACAGCATCAGCAACTGCTCGGCCATCTCCGGCGCGATGTCGAGGTCCGATGCGGTGACTCGAATGAATCGGGCGCGCTGCTCGGGGTTTCGGGCCGCGGTCATGCGGGCGACGGTGCTCCTCACGGCGCCGGCGCCGGAAGCCCGAATCGCTGATCTGTGGACGACGGAGTCGCCTGTGGACAGCGGTTTGCCGGCCCGCTCGGTTCCGCGTACGACTGGGTCATGCCTGCCGAAAAGGCGCTCCTGGGCCACCTCGCGACGTCGCGGGTGCTGCTTGTCGGTCCACAGCGGACAGTGTGCGCAGTGCTACTTGGCGTCGGCGTAGCAGGCGACGACCTTGCCCTCGAAGGGGAAGCGGACGGGCGTCGACCCGAACAGCAGTCGGGTCGCCTCCTCTGCGGACCCCCCGATGCACTGGGCAGCCTCATGACCGACGTCCGTCGGGCAGTGCAGGACCACCTCGTCGTGCTGGAAGAACACGATCTCGGCGCCCGGCGCGGCGCCCCGCAGGAGCCGGCGGCGCAGGGCGGCGAGCATCACCGCAGTCCAATCGGCTGCGCTGGCCTGGACGACGAAGTTCCGGGTGAACCGGCCACGGTCACGGGCTGTCTGCCGTGCCCTCGACTGTTCCGGCGCCCCAGCTCCGGGCAGCGACGCCAGTTCCTGCGCCTCGCGCCAGGAGGCCGACGGTGGTGGACACGTGCGGCCGAGCCGGGAGCGGACGAGTCGTCCTGCCTCGCCATCTCGGGCGGCGGCTTCGACGTACGAGACCGCTGTCGGGAAGCGGCGGCGCAGCACGCCGAGCACCGGCGCCGCGTCGCCGCTCGTAGCGCCGTACAGCGTGCCGAGCATTGCCACCTTCGCTCGAGAACGATCGCCGCCGAAGGAGTCGGCGGCCAGGGCGGAGTAGAGATCGCTCGCCGTCGCCGCCTGCGCCATCCGCTCGTCGCCGGCCAGCGCAGCGAGGATGCGCGGCTCGAGCTGAGCGGCATCGGCGACGACCAGGGAGTGGCCTGGCTCGGCGATGACGGCGCGCCGCAGCGCGTGCGGGATCTGCAGCGCGCCGCCGCCGCGGCTCGCCCACCGACCGGACACGACTCCGCCCACCACCCAGTCCGGGCGGAACCGACCGTCGCTCACCCAGGTGTCCAGCCAGGACCACCCGTTGGCGGCATACAGCCGGGACAGCTCCTTGTATTCGAGCAGCGGCGTGACGGCCGGATGATCCAGGCGGCGCAATACCGCCGACCGCGCCGAGCTGATCGGCAGACCGGCCCGGGTGAAGGCCTGCACGACGTCCGCCGGCGAGTCCGGATTGAGCCGGCGCCCGTCGAAGGCTTCGGCGATCCGGTCTGCGAGCTCGACCAGTCGACGCGGCGGCAGTCCGGCCGCCGGGCGCTGTCCCAGCAGTTCACTGAGCACGGCGTCGTGGACGTCGGCGCGCCACGGCACGCCGGCCCTGGTCATCTCCGCGGCGACCAGCCCGCACGCCGACTCGGCGGCGAGCAGCAGGCGCATCGACCCCGGAGCCGGCAGCGCCGCCAGCCGCCGCTGCTGGTCGGCGTGGACGGCGACCGCCGCGTCGATCGGGGCAGCGCCGCCGGGCAACCCGACCGGCGCATCGTCGAACAACGACTGCTGGGCGGCCGACTGCAGGGACGGCGGCTCCGGATCATCGGGCACCGGCAACCCCGACAGCCGCGCCCAGGCCGCGGCCAGCGAGCGGGGCTCACCCCAGCAGCCGTCGTAGCCCAACAGGAGACCCTCGGTGAGGGACAGGTCCACGCACCGCTCGAGGACCACACCCGCCTCCAGCAGCGGCGGGTAGGCCGTCTCGGCGGACGCCAACACCCAGCGGGTGCCGGTCTGCTCGCCCGCCGTGATCGCCACGGCCAGGTCATCGGCCCGCTCAGCCGGCCCGGTCGGCGTGCCGTCCTCGTCGACGGGACGCAGCCAGCCGGCGCCGCCCACGTCCTCGGGCACGACGACACACCGCACCAGGTCATCATTCGCCGCCGCACCGACATTTCACGACGGCGCCACGGGTCGGCAGGTGCGGACCGGTTCCGGCCCGGCATCGGCAACCGCGGCGCGCGACCGCACGACGCCGTCAGCATCGTCTCGACGGCCGCCCGCTCCCCACGCAGGGACTGCACGAGGGCATTGCAGTCGCGAGGTTCGGTGGTCGACAGCCCGCGTCGCAGGTCGACCCGAGTCGGCAGGATATTGATGGAGGACGGCGGCCCGATCCGCCTCGTCGCCCCGACCATCGGCGACCGATGCTGCTGCCACGCCGGACAGTCGCAGCCCGAGGGCCGGGCGGTTCCGGCGCACGGGATCGACGAGGCTGAGACTCGGCACGGAGTGCGTACGGGAAGCCACGGGCGGGGATCATTCGGCTGTGACCGAGAACGCAGGGCCCGCCCCGGACGGTGGCGCCGCAGCCTTCGACCGGATGCCGCCAGTGCCCATGCTGACGGTGCCGGCACTGGCCTCCCCCTACCCGCCGATCGGCGACTACGGATTCCTCTCCGACTGCGAGACGACCGCGCTGGTGGCACCCAATGGCGCGGTGGAGTGGATGTGCGTTCCGCGGCTGGACTCACCAAGTGTCTTCGGGGCGCTGCTGGACCGCGGGGCCGGATACTTCCGGCTCGGCGCCGCCGAAGCCGAGGTGCCGCACGACCGGCGCTACCTGCCGGGCACCCTGGTGCTGGAGACCAGTTGGAACGTCGGCGAAGGGTGGTTGATCGTCCGGGACGTGCTGGTCATCGGGCCGTGGCAGACGAAGGACCCGGCGCGGTCGAGCTACCACCGCCCGCCTACGGACTACGCCGCCGCGCACATGATGGTGCGCACCGTCCGGTGCGTGAACGGCGAAGTCCAGCTGCTGATGGAGTGCGAGCCGTCGTTCGGGTACGGGCTGCGGCGGGCGACCTGGGACCACACCGACCAGGGTTACCACCAGGCGACCGCCCTCCCGGTGGACGAGAGCGACCCGTTGCTGACGCTCAGCACGGACATGCGGCTGGGCTTCGAAGGCGCGCGGGCGGTGGCCCGGACACTGCTCAAGGAAGGCGAGACCCGGTTCTGCGCACTGTCCTGGAGCGACGCCAAGCCGCCGACGACGTACCGGCAGGCATACAAGCGGCTCACATGGACGGCGCACCACTGGCAGCACTGGCTGGCCGGTGGGCGGATACCCGATCATCCGTGGAAGGCGCACCTGGCCCGCAGCGCGCTGACGCTCAAGGGCCTCAGCTACGCGCCGACCGGAGCCATCGCCGCCGCGGCGACGACCTCGCTGCCCGAGACGCCGGGCGGTCCCCGCAACTACGACTACCGGTACAGCTGGATCCGCGATTCGACATTCGCGCTGTGGGGCCTCTACACGCTCAACTTCGACTGGGAGGCAGCGGACTTCTACCACTTCATCACCGACGTGGCCGAGCGGGACGGGGACCTGCAGATCGTCTACGGGATCGACGGCCGGCGGGACCTGGACGAGCGCGAGCTGCCCCACTTGCAGGGGTATCAGGGCGCGCGGCCGGTGCGGGTGGGCAACGACGCGTACCGGCAGCAGCAGAACGACGTCTGGGGCGCTGTACTCGACTCGGTCTACCTGCACACCCGGTCCCGCGACCGGCTCGACGACCGGGTCTGGCCGATGCTGCGGCGCCAGGTCGAGAACGCGATCGCGCACTGGCGGGAGCCGGATCGCGGGATCTGGGAGGTGCGCGGCGAGCCGAAGCACTTCACTTCTTCGAAAGTCATGTGCTGGGTGGCGGTCGACCGCGGAAGCCGGCTGGCGCGGCTGCGCGAGGAGTGGGATCTGGCCCGGAAGTGGGCGGCGACAGCGGAGGAGATCCGCGCCGACGTGCTGGCGAACGCGGTGGACGAACGCGGGGTGATCACCCAGCACTACGACACCGATGCGCTCGACGCGTCGATGCTGCTCATCCCCCTGCTGCGGTTCCTGCCGGCGGACGACCCTCGGGTGCGAGCGACGGTGCTCGCGATCGCGGACGAGCTCACCGACATGGGGCTGGTGCTTCGCTACCGCACCAAGGAGACCGACGACGGCTTCGCCGGCGAGGAGGGCACCTTCACGATCTGCTCCTTCTGGCTGGTCTCGGCGCTGGCGGAGATCGGCGAGCACGACCGGGCTCGGTCTCTGTGCGAGAAGCTGCTCGGGTACGCCAGCCCGCTGCTGCTCTACGCGGAGGAGCTCGACCCGCGTACCGGCCGGCAGCTCGGCAACTTCCCGCAGGCCTTCACGCATCTGGCGCTGATCAATGCCGTGATGCACGTGATCCGTCTGGACGAGGCAGCTGGGATCGGCGGAGAGGTGGGTCGCCGGTCGGGGTCGTGACCGCCCTCCCGGTAGCGTCACAGAATGTCCTACGAGCGGCGCCGGCGGCTGGAGGCGGCCCTCCTGCTGGCGGTCGCAGCCGTCGAGGATGCGGTGCAGGCCGGTCTGGTCCGGGTGTTCGGGATGTTCGGACGCCGGGAGATCACCGTGCAGGCATTCATCGGCTACGGCACACCAGAGCGGGTGCGGGCGCTGGGGCGGGTCGTGCTCGGTCGGCATCCCGGCCGGACGGCCGCGGCCGACCTCGTCGACGAGTCGGTCGGGCGCCGCCCATCACCGCACCACCGGTGGGACGCGTGGCGGGAGCGGTGGGGAACGTTGCGCGAGGGCGTAGCGCCCTTCTTCACCGTCGAGGTGCCTGGGTGTCCAGTGGTGCTGCGCGGGCCGGTCGACGGGACGGCGGCGCGTGCGGACCGGCAGGGGTACGTGGACGTGTCGGTGGAGGCGGGCGGCATCGAGCCCGGATGGCACCGCGTGAACGCGACCGCGACATGGCGAGGGCGGACGGCCGAGGCGGCGCTGCCGGTGTTGGTCCTGGACCCGGCGGCGACGCTCGCGGTGGTCAGCGACCTGGACGACACGGTGATCGAGTCCGGGATTACCCGCGGGTTGGAGGTGCTGCGGCTCACGTTGCTGACCGAGGTGACGAAGCGGACACCGCTGCCAGGAGCCGCAGAGCTGTACCGCGCGCTGAGCGCGCCCCCAGCCGGGGGCTCGGTGCCCGTCTTCTACCTCTCGACCAGCCCGTGGAACCTCTACGAGGTGCTGGCCCGGTTCCTCGTCCTGCGAGGGTTCCCGGCAGGGCCTCTGCTGCTCACGGCCTGGGGGCCGAGCCGGACGAACCTGTTCCGGGTGACCGCGGAGGCGCACAAGCTCACGCTGATCAGAGCCCTTCTCGTCGACTACCCGGCGCTCCGGGTCGTGCTGATCGGCGACACGGGCCAGCTCGACCCGGAGATCTACGCCAGGATCGCGCAGGAGAGGCCAGACCGGGTCCGGGCCATCTATGTGCGGCGCACGGTCGGCATGCCGGCCAAGCGCGCGGTCCAGCTCGACGGGCTGGTGCGCCGGGTCGCAGCGTGCGGCGTGCCGATGCTGGTCGTGGACGACAGCGTCCAGATCGCCGAGCACGCCGCCGGCGTCGGGCTGCTGGACACCGCGGACGTGCAGGCGGTGCGGGCGGCGACCTGACGCGTCCGCGGCGATGTGAACCGTGACGTGAACCGTGTCGTGAGCGGTCGCGTGGTCGGTCGCCGCGGCCGTGGGCTCGCCGGCCGCGTGGGAACCGTTCCCGACCCGGCATCGAATGCGGGGCGTGGAGATGGTCGCCGACACGCCGTCCTCGCGTTCTGACGAGGACACCTGGTGCGCGGCGCTCGTCGAGCGGGTGGCGGCCGGCGAGGCGCAAGCTCTCGAGGAGCTGTACGACCGCTATGCGCGTCCGGCCTACTCGCTCGCGCGTCGGGTGACGGGCGACCCCGTTTTCGCCGAGGAGGCGGTGCAGGAGGTATTCCTGGCGGTGTGGCGGCAGCCGGGGCGGTTCCAGGCCGGTCGCGGCGGGTTCGCCACCTGGCTGCTCGCGGCCGTGCACCACAAGGCCGTCGACGCGGTGCGGCGAGAGGAGGCCGTGCGGCGGCGGGCGCTCGCGCTGCAGGCCGTCCAGGCGCTGGACGCGTCCGATGCGCCGGCGAGCCGCCCCGAGGACGCGGTCGAGGAGCGGATGCGGGGCGAGCGGGTTCGGCGCGCGCTGCGGGCGTTGCCCGAGTCGCAGCGCGAGGCGATGGCTCTCGCCTACTACGGCGGCTACACCCAGCGCGAGATCGCCGCGCTGACCGGGACGCCGATCGGCACAGTGAAGACCCGAATGCATCGGGCGATGCACAACTTGCGAGACGCACTGGACGACCTGGCCGATGTGCACGGGCTCGCGGCCGAGGCCGGCGGGGGTGCTGTCGGCGTGCCCTCCGGGTTGGGCCAGGACGTGAACGACGACATTGAGGGAGGCCGGCGGTGAGCACTCCGACTCTCCCGACCGATCACGAGGAGTACGAGGCGCTGGCGGTGGCGTGGGCCTTCAACGCACTGGAGCCGGCGGATCTGGAGATCTTCGAGGCGCACCGGCATGGGTGCGAGCGGTGCACCCGGGCGGCGTACGCGACGCTCGGGCTCGCGGCCGAGCTTGCCTATGGCGTGCCGGACGCTGCCCCGCCGCCGCGGCTGCGCGAACAGGTGCTAGCTGCCGCGATTCAACAGCGCCCGAACGACCAGATGATCGCCTGCCCGAGCCGGTCGGAGGACGTGCCAACCACCCGACCCGCTCCCCAAGGCGGGACGGATCGATGCGACAGTCGGCCGGCTGAGCGGCCCGCGTCCGGCTACGAGACGGACGGATTCGCGGATCCGCCGGCTGCGCGGCCCGCCGTCCGCGACGAGACAGACGGATTCGAGGGTCGGCCAGCGGCCGGGCCCTCGGCCAACCACCCGGACGACCGAACCGACGGTCGGGTGAGTCGGCCCACCTCCAGCGACGACGCGGTGGGTTCGAAGAGTCCGCCCGCTTCGGCGTCGGTGGCGAACGGTGAGGCTGAGGTGCAGGGCCGCCGGCCCGACGGGCGCGACGCCGGCGGGGATGACGGTCGGACCGGGGGTCCGTCTGTCGGGCGGCGGGCGTCCCGAGATGATGCGGCGCGGCGGCCGAAGGGGTCGGGGCCGGGCCGGCTGGCTCGAGGGCTGCGGGGACCGCGGCGGTTGGTCTACGCGCTGGCCGCGGCGGTGCTCGTGGCCGGGTCGGCGATCACGACGTGGGAGGTGACCCGGCCGGCAGCGGTGACGGACCGGATCGCGGCGATCATCGCTGGGGACGGGACGGTGGCGACCGTGGTCGCTCACCAGCACAGCGCCGACGTCGTCACCGATGTGCTGCCGCCGAACACCGGCCGGGGCACCGCGTACTACCTCTGGGGCGTGCCGGCCGAGGACGGCGCGACGCCTCAGATCGTCGGCACCTTCCAGGTCACGACGACCGGGCTGCACTCCTACCCGCTGCGGTTGACCCGCTCGCTCGACGGCTACCCGGTACTCGCCGTCAGCGAGGAGCGGGCGGGCTCCATGCCGTCGGCTCCGAGCCGCGTGCTCGGCAAGGGTGCGCT
>Ga0068856_100004517_pt1 | contig 13835 bp, 3 predicted proteins | sample KBSCornC62_FD_66595 | JGI IMG/M metagenome (GOLD analysis project Ga0068856, IMG submission 66595) | Corn rhizosphere microbial communities from Kellogg Biological Station, Michigan, USA - KBS Corn C6-2 | ecosystem: Host-associated > Plants > Roots > Rhizosphere > Soil ...
GGCTCGGCGGTGAACCAGGACGGCGCCTCCAACGGCCTCACCGCCCCCAACGGCCCCTCTCAGGAGCGGTTGATCCGCCAGGCCCTCAGCAACGCCGGCCTGGGGCCGGGGGACGTCGACGCGGTCGAGGCGCACGGCACCGGCACCAGCCTCGGCGACCCGATCGAGGCAGGCGCCCTCTTGGCCACCTACGGCCAGGAGCGCGACGAGCCGCTCAAGCTCGGTTCGATCAAGTCCAACATCGGCCACACCCAGGCTGCCGCCGGGGTCGCCGGGGTGATCAAGATGGTGCTGGCGATGCGGGAGGGAGTCCTGCCGAAGACCCTGCACGTCGATCAGCCCTCCTCCAAGATCGAGTGGGACACCGGCAGCATCGAGCTGCTGAGAGAGGCGGAGCCCTGGAGGGCCAACGGCCGTCCGCGTCGCGCGGCCGTCTCCTCCTTCGGCCTCAGCGGCACCAACGCCCACCTGGTCCTGGAGGAGGCTCCGGCCGAGGTCGACGCGGGCCGGGCGGCGTCGAGCGGCAAGGACGATCCGGAGGCCGTCGGGCGGTCCCATGCGGGACCGATCCTGCTGCCCCTCTCGGCCAAATCTGGACCGGCCCTGCGCGAAGTGGCCGCCCGGCTAGCCTCCCACATGGAGGAGAGGCCCGAGCTCGATCCGCGCGACGTCTCCTACTCGCTCGCCACCACACGGCCCTGCTTCGAGCGGCGGGCGGCGGCGGTCGGAGAGGACCGGGCCGAGCTGCTCGAGTCCCTGGGGGCGCTCGCCGCGGATCGCCCCTCGGCGAGGGCGATCCAGGCCGAGCCCCGGCAGGGAAGGGTCGCCTGTCTCTTCACCGGCCAGGGCGCGCAGCGACTCGGCATGGGCAGCGGTCTCTACGGCGCCTTCCCCGTGTATCGCGAGGCTTTCGAGGAAGCCTGCGATCTGTTCGATCGCGAGCTCGACGAGCCCTTGGCGGAGGTCGTTTTCGGCCGCCATCCACAGGCGGCCGCGCTGCTTGCCGGCACCGCGTTCACCCAGCCGGCCCTTTTCGCCACCGAGGTAGCGCTTCACCGGCTGTTGCGCAGCAAAGGGCTCGAGCCCGATCTAGTGGCGGGCCACTCGATCGGCGAGATCGCCGCCGCCCACGTCGCCGGGGTCTTCTCCCTCCCCGACGCCTGCGCGCTGGTCGCGGCACGGGGACGGCTGATGGGGGAGCTCCCGGAGGGCGGCGCGATGGTGGCGATCGAGGCCAGCGAGGCCGAGCTCGCCGCCTCGATCGAGGGCCGCGAGGCCGAGCTCTCGATCGCCGCGATCAACGGCCCGCGGGCCGTCGTTCTCTCCGGCGATCGGGCCGCGGCGGAGCAGATCGCCGCCGAGTGGCGGGAGCGTGGTCGAAAGACCAAGCGCCTCGACGTGTCGCACGCCTTTCACTCGCCCTTGATGGAGCCGATGCTCGAGCCGTTCTCGGCCGTCCTCGGCGAGCTCGAGCTGAACGAGCCGCGGATCCCGATCGTCTCCAACCTAAGCGGCGAGGTGCTTCCGGCGGAGCGGGCCGTCGACCCCAATTACTGGATGGCCCAGGCGCGGCAATCGGTTCGCTTCGCTGACGTCATCGCCACCCTGGCCGGCGAGGGGGTCGCGGCGCTGGTCGAGCTGGGTCCCGACGGCGTCCTCTGTGCGATGGCCCAGGCCTGCTTCGGGCCGGAGGATCCCGCACCTGTCCTCGTACCCACGCTGCGCGAGGGACGCCCGGAGCCCGAGGCCCTGATGACCGCCCTCGGCTACGCCCACGCCGCCGGCGCCAAGATCGACTGGAGGGTCTTCTTCGACGGGAGCGGCGCCGCGCGCGTTCCCCTGCCCACCTACCCGTTCCAGCGGGAGCGTCACTGGCTGGAGGGATCGGCCGCGTCTGATCCCACCTCGATCGGCCTCACGCCCGCGGAGCACCCGTTTCTGGGAGCGATCATCGAGTCCCCCTCAGGCGAGCTGACCCTGAGCGGGCGAGTCTCGCTGAGCAGCCATCCCTGGCTGGCGGAGCATCGGGTCGCCGGCGCCGTTCTCTTTCCCGGAGCCGGCCTGCTCGAGCTGGCGCTGCGGGCGGGTGCCGAGACGGCCTGCGAGACGATCGAGGAGCTCGCGCTGCGGGCCCCCCTTGCACTGGACGACGAGGGCGCCGTCCGTCTGCGGGTCACGGTGGCGGCGGCCGACGAGCGCGGCAGGCGCGCCCTGGCGATCCACTCCAGCCCCGAGGGCGATAGGGAGGGGGGCTGGGTCTGCCATGCCGAGGGTGTCCTCGGGACCGAGTCCTCGCCGCCGCCCAGGGATCTGCAAGCCTGGCCTCCCGAGGCGGCGGAGCCGCTCGAGGTCGACGCCCTGTACGGCGCCTTCGAGCAGGCGGGTTTCGAGTACGGGCCCGCCTTCCAGGGGGTCGAGGCCGCCTGGCGGGCGGAGGATGAGATCTTCGCGGAGGTCTCTCTGGGCGAGGGGCAGGGAGATGCGGCTCACTTCACGATCCATCCGGCGTTGCTGGTCGGCGCATTGACGCCGCTGGCGCTCGAGCGGCCGGGCCGCCTGCGGGCCACCGCCTGGCGAGGCCTTTCGCTGCATGCGTCGGCCCCGTCGGGCCTGCGCGTTCGCCTCACCGGCGGCGATGGCGGCGGTGTCGCCCTCTTCGACGACGCGGGTGTACCGGTGCTCGCCTTCGACGCGGTCGACACCGAGCCCCTGGGCGACGAGGAGCTGCGTGCCGCCAGTCGTCGCCGTCAGGCACTCCATCAGGTGCAATGGAGGGCAAAGCCGCTCCCCTCCGAGACGGGGATGGATGCGGCGAGCCTCGCGGTCCTCGGCGAGACCGCCGTCGGCGCCGGGCTCGATGCCCGGAGCTTCGCCAACCTCGGCGAGCTGCTGGAGGCGGTGGAGTCGGGAGAGCAGCCACCGCGTCTCGTGCTGGCGGCGTTCGCCGCTCCGAGCACGGAGGCTTCGATCCCGGCGGTCCGCTCGGCGGTCGAAGAGGCCCTCGCCGATCTGATCGAGCCCTGGGCCGGGGCGCAGTCGCTTTCCCAGTCCCGCCTCGTCCTAGTCGCCGAGCGGGCTCACTCGATCGACGGCGAGGCCCCCGGCCTTCTCGCCGCCAGCCTCGCCGGCTTGGTTCGTGCGGCCCAGTCCGTCTATCCCGGCCGGTTCTGTCTCCTCGACAGCGATGGTTCGTCCGCCTCCGCGGAGGCCCTCGGCCGGGCACTGTCCCTGGTCGAGAGCGAGCCTCAGCTCGGGCTCCGCGACGGCGCGGCCCTGGTTCCCCGCCTGCTGCCAGCCGGCGGCGGCGAGCCTCCCCGGGTCGAGCCGGCCGACGCCGAAGGCACCTTCCTGGTCACCGGGAGCGATGCGATCGCCAGTCGGATCGCGCGCCATCTGGTGACCCGGCACGGCGCCCGGCGGGTGCTGCTGGCGAGCGGCGAGGCCGAGAAGTCGGCGCGACTCGCCGAGCTCGAGAGCGAGCTGAACTCGGAGGGGGTGGAGTTCACGGTCGCCTCGTGCGACGTCTCCGATCGGGGAGAGCTCGAGGCGCTGCTTGCCTCGGTTCCCGCCGAGCATCCCCTCGAAGGAATAGTCCACGTCGCGGCTCCGCTCCCCGCGACCGCCGGCTCGCTCGCCCCAGGCGACGTCGAACCCGCTTTTGCCGCGACGGCGAGCGCAGCCTGGCACCTGCACGAGCTGACCGCCGAGATCGACCTCTCCCGGTTCCTCCTGGTTTCCTCGGCCACCGGACTGCTGGGCGCGGGGGGCAGGGCGGGCTACGCCGCGGGCACCGCCTTCCTCGACGCCCTCGCCGCTCTTCGCCGCGGTCGCGGCCTGCCGGCGATCTCCCTCGGCTTCGGATCTTGGGCGGACGGCGCTCCAGGCGAAGGGGATCAGGAGGAGACCCTTCTCGCGACGGAGTTCGCGCCCCTGCCCGCCGATCGCAACCTCGAGCTCCTCGACGCAGCCTGGCCTCATGGCGACGCGCAATCGATCGCGATCGAGCCCAGCGCCGAAGTGCTTCGCGCTCTTGACGCCACGAGCGGGCTGTCACCGCTGCTGCGCGGGCTCGTGCGCGGCTCGCCCGCTGGCGGCCGGCGCGGGGGGGAGCTTGAGGATCGGCTCGCCGACCTGGCCGAGGCCGACCGCGAGGCGGCCCTGCTCGACCTGGTTCGCGCCCACGCGGCATCGGTCCTCGGGCATGGCTCGGCCGAGGAGGTCGATCCCGAGCAGGCCTTCCGCGATCTCGGCTTCGACTCGCTTGGCGCGATCGAGCTGCGCAACCGTCTAGTCGCCTCCACCGGCTTGATCCTTCCGACCACGGTCGTCTTCGACCATCCCTCGGCGACGGCGATGGCCCGGTTCCTCCGCGACGAGCTGGGCAAGGGAGACCGCGTGGCTCCGCGACGGAGGCGACGAGGCTCCTCGCGCGAGGAGATCGCGATCGTCGGCATGGCCTGCCGCTTTCCGGGTGGGGTGACTTCGCCAGAAGAGCTGTGGGGTCTCGTTGCCGAGGGCGTCGATGCGATTTCCGGCTTCCCCGAGGACCGCGGCTGGGATCTCGCCCGCTACTTCCACCCCGACCCCGACCACCCCGGCACGACCCACGCCGACGAGGGCGGGTTCCTCGCCGAGGCGACGGACTTCGACGCGGCCTTCTTCGGCATCGGCCCGAACGAGGCGCTCTCGATCGATCCCCAGCACCGCCTTCTGCTCGAAGTCGGCTGGGAGGCGCTGGAAGAAGCCGGCATCGACCCCGCCGCCCTGCGGGGTACCCCGACCGGGGTCTTCGCCGGGACCGGCGGCTCGGATTACCTGCATGGCCTGATCAGCAGTGGAGACATCGACTCGCTGGGGGTGACCGGGACCCCGGCGAGCCTGCTCTCCGGCCGGCTCTCCTATGCGCTTGGCCTCGAGGGCCCGGCGGTCACGGTCGACACCGCCTGCTCGTCGGCGCTGGTGGCGCTGCACATGGCGATCCAGTCGCTTCGTGACGGGGACTGTTCGCTGGCCCTCGCCGGCGGCGTTTCGGTCTTCACCTCCCCGATGACCTTCGTCGGCTTCAGCCAGCTTCGCACGCTTGCCCCCGACGGCCGGTGCAAGGCCTTTTCCGACAGCGCTGACGGCATGGGGGTCTCCGAGGGAGTCGGGGCCGTGATCGTCGAGCGCCTCTCCGACGCGGAGCGCAACGGGCACCCCGTCCTCGCCGTCGTCAAGGGAAGCGCTGTGAACCAGGACGGGGCCTCGAACGGGATAACCGCGCCCAACGGGGCGGCGCAGGAACGGGTGCTCGCCGAGGCGCTCTCCAGCGCCGGCCTCCGGCCGGCCGACGTCGACCTGGTGGAGGCGCACGGCACCGGTACCAGCCTCGGCGATCCGATCGAGGCGGGGGCGCTGATCGCCACCTACGGTCAGGAACGCGAGCGGCCCGTCGCACTGGGCTCGATCAAGTCCAACATCGGCCACCCACAGGCGGCTGCCGGGATGGCCGGCTTGATCAAGAGCGTGATGGCGATGCGCGAAGGCGTGATGCCGAAGACGCTCCACGCCGAGACGCCCTCCTCGAAGATCGATTGGTCAGCGGGAGGGGTCGAGCTTTTGACGGAGGCGCGGGCTTGGGAGCGCGGCGATCGTCCTCGCCGCGCCGCGGTCTCTTCGCTGGGAATGAGCGGGACAAATGTCCATTTGATCCTCGAGGAACCTCCCCTCGCCTCCGGTTCCACCGCGGCCGAGCCCCCCACGGTCGAGCCCGACGGCCTCGCTGAGGCTGGGGTGCCGCTGCTGCTGTCGGCGAAGAGCGAGACGGCGCTGCGCGACGCCGCGCGGAGGCTCAGGGCCCACGTCGGCGAGCGGGCGGAGCTGGAGCCCGCCGACGTGGGCTTGACGCTGGCGACGGCTCGCAGCCGCTTCGAGCACCGAGCCGTCGCTCTGGGCCGCGACCGGCGGCAGCTCCTCGACGGGCTGGGGGCCCTTGCCGCCGGCGTCGACTCTCCCAACCTGGTTCGCGGCCGTGCCCGCGCCGACCGAGCACCGGCCTTTCTCTTCTCCGGGCATGGCTCGCAATGGCCCTGCATGGCTCGGGAGCTTCTCGATGCCTCGCCGGTCTTCGCCCGCGAGCTGCGCAGCTGCTGGGAAGCCTTCGAGCCCCACGTCGACTGGACCTTCGAGGAGTTCCTGCGGGAGTCGCGGCACGAGGATCGGCCCGACGTCGTGCAGTCGCTGCTGTTCGGCGTTGCTATCGCCCTGGCGAAGCTCTGGCGCGCGGCGGGGGTCTCCCCGGCGGTGGTCATCGGCCAGTCCCAGGGCGAGGTTCCGGCGGCTCACGTCGCCGGCGGCCTCTCGCTCGAGGACGCGGCCCTGGTCGCCGCCGTTCGCGGCAGGCTGCTGATGAGCATGAGCGCGCGTGGCAGCATGGTTTCGGTCGGGCTCGCGGGCGAGAGACTCGACGCGCTGCTCGAGCGCTGGCAGGGGCGGATCGAGGTCGCCGCTCTCAGCTCCCCGTCCGCCTCGGTGCTCGCCGGCGACGCGGATCTGCTCGACGAGCTGGTTGCGATCTGCGCCGCTGAGGGGATCGAGACGAAGAAGATCGCCGGTGCGCGGCGGGCGTCTCACTCCGCCGGGGTGGAGGTCCTGCGCGAGGACCTGCTGGCTGAGCTTGGCTCGATCTCCCCGCGCAGCGGGGACGTGCCCTTCCACTCCACCGTCACGGGCGAGCTGCTCGATACCGCCGAGCTCGACGCCGAGTACTGGTACCGGAACCTTCGCCGGCCCGTGCTGCTCGAGCCCGTCCTGCGCGCGCAGCTCGAGCGCGGACGCCGCGCCTTCGTCGAGGTCAGTCCCCACCCGCTGCTCGGCTTCTCGGTGAGGGAGACGATCGACGCCGTCCTTTCCAATCCTGAGGACGCGGGCGCGTTCTGCACGCTGCGGCGCGGGGAGGGCGGGCCGGCACGCTTCCTGCGCTCGCTGGCGGAGGCGCATGCCGGCGGGGTCGAGGTCGATTGGGATCGCTTCTTCGAGGGGCGCAACGCGCGCCTGGTCAAAGTGCCGACCTACCCATTCCAACGCAAGCGCTACTGGCGGGCGCCCGGCGACGCCGGCGACCTCGGTGCGGCCGGGCTCCGCTCCGCACGCCACCCCCTTCTCGCCGCGGTGATCGAGGATCCCGACGGCGGCGGGCTGACGATCAGCGGACGCCTCACGGCCCAGGGCCTGCCCTGGCTCACGTCGACACCGGTCGGCGGCGTGCTCACGCCGCCCAACGCGCTGCTCGCCGAGCTTGCCCTGCGGGCCGGCGCGGAGATCGGAGCGGCGAAGCTCGACTTCACGGCAGATGTCCCGCTCACGGTCTCCGATCGCGGCGCGGTGGCGCTGAGGGTGCGGGTCGATTCAGGCTCGGAGCTGGGCGGGTGGAGCGTCTCGGTCCATTCGCGCCCCGATGGGGATGAGCGATCGGGGTCAGAGTCCTCGGCTTGGACGTGCCACGGGCGCGGCGTGCTCTTCGCCGCGAGCGAGGACGACGATCCCGAGGCGGAGAAGCCGGCGGGCGGCGATTGGCCTCCCGAGGGCGCCTCGGAGCTGGATCCGGCGTATCTCGTCGACGCCGGCCTCGATCCGGATCTGGCCGGTTCGGTGGGGCGCCTGTGGCGGCGGGAGGAGGAGCTGCTCGTGGAGGTCTCGCTTCCCTCGCGGGACGAGGGGCGCGGCGATCACTTCGTCGTTCATCCGATCCTGCTCGAGATCGCGACGTTGGCGGGCTTGAGCGCCGCGGGGGGGCTCGACAGCGGCGAGGCGGAAGTGCCTGTGGGCTGCCGCGGATTGCGGGTGCACGGCGATCCGGTGGCCGAGATGCGGATACAAGCGATGCCCGATGGTCGGGTCGTCGTCGGCGATCGCGATGGCATGCCGGCCCTCTCGATCGGCTCCGCGGTAGGTCGCGCCCCGGACCAAGCCGATCGCCGCTCGGCGCTCCGCTGGCGCTCCCTGCTCCAGCTCGGGTGGGCGGCCCTGGGGGGTACCGCCGGGCAGGACCGGACCGGCGGCATCGCCGCGCTGGGGGATGCTGGAGCCTCCGCGAGCGAGGCGGAGCGCTTCCCCGACCTGGCGGCGTTGCTGGAGGCAATTGAAGGCGGCTCGGAGCTCCCCGCGACAGTGCTGACGCGGATCGGCGTCGAGGAAGCGGCGCTGCCCGAGGCGGCCTGCCTCGCCGCCGCGCGGGCCCTCGACCTGGCGCGATCCTGGCTCGGCGCCGAGCCGCTGCGCGAGGCCAGGCTCGTCGTCCTCACGGAAGGGGCGGTGGGTCTGGAGGGGGAGGTGCACGACCCGGTCGCGGCCGCGGTCTGGGGGGCTCTGCGATCGATCCAGCTCGAGCATCCCGGCCGGATCTCGCTCGTGGACGTCGACGATCGAGAATGCCCTGAGCTGCGTTGGGCGACGTCGATTGGTGGCGAGCCCCAGATCGCAGTGCGGAGGAGTGGCCTCTACGTGCCCCGCCTGGAGCATCCTCGCGCGCCTGCCGCACCGGACCTGGGGGAGGTGCTCGACCCGAGCCGGACCTGCTTGATCGCGGGCGCGAATCGGTGGATGACGGAGCTCGTCGCGCGCCATGCGGTGGAGCGCTGTGGCGCCCGCCATCTCCTCCTTGTCCGGCCGCGGGGAGCGGACGAACCCGGTGACCTGGCCGACCTGGATGCGGAGGTGACGCTCGTCTCCTGTGACCTCGCCGATCCTCCTCAGGTGGAGGGCCTGCTGGAGGCGATCGACCCCGGTCACCCGTTGGGGGCGGTGGCCTTCCTGGGCGCGATCGAGGCCCCGGCCACCTCGGCTGAGGCCGGCGGCGATGCCATCGCTGGAGTTCTTCGCGACGAGGTCGAGGCGGCTTGGAACCTGCATGCGCTGAGCGAAGGGCAGGAGCTGTCCCGCTTTCTCCTCTTTTCCTCGATCTCCGGAGTCCTCGGCGCCCCCGGCGCCGCCGGTCCCGCGGCGGCGGGCGCGCTTCTCGACGGCCTTGCGGCGATGCGCCGAGAGTGCGGCCAGCCGGCCACCTCGGTCGTCTGGGGCGGAGCGGCGGCGGGCGTGGTGCCCTTCGATGAGGGCGAAACCTACGACCTGCTCGACGACGCCTGGGCGTGGTCGGGGTCGCGGTTGCTCCTCGCGCGCTTCGACGGACTCGCCATGCGGTCGATGGCGGAGGAAAAGCAACTGCCGCCGGCGTTGCTGGACCTGGTTGGCGCCGGGGTTGGGCGGTCGGGAGCTCGGCCGGCGCCGCGCCTCGAGCGCCTCTCCGGGAGGGATCGCGATGACCGAGCGCTGGAGCTCGTGCGAGCCCAGATGGCGGAGATCCTGGGCGATGCCCCGAGCGAGGATGTCGACCCCGAGCGATCGCTGCTCGAAGCCGGCTTCAACTCGCTGGCGATGGTCGAACTGCGCAACCGCCTGGCCGTGCACCTCGGTCGACCGGTGCCGATCGCGGTGCTCATCGAGCGGCCGACTCCGCGGGGCATAGCGGAATACATCTCGCAACAGCTCGGCGAGGACCAGGGGAAGGAGTGGCCGGCCGACGGTGAAGGATCGGCGCGGCCCACGCCGGCGCCGGCCATCGACGGCCTACTCTCGCTTCTGGGCCGCGCCGTAGAGCGGGATGCGCTCGGCGACTTCGATGATCTGCTCAGGCGGGCCTCCCGCCTTCGCTCGGCATCGGCGGAGGATCTCCACGATGCCCATCCCGTTCCGGTGAGGCTCGCCGAGGGCGACCGCCCCACCCTGATCCTGCTTCCCTCGATCGGGGCGATGTCCGGTCCCCATGAGTACGTCGAACTCGCCCGCGAGCTATCCGGCGAGCGATCGGTGGTGGCGCTGCCGCTGACCGGGTTCGAGGAGGGGGAGATGCTGCCAGAGGATCTGCTCTCGATGGTGGAAGCGCAGGAGCGAGCGCTCTCGGCGTTGCCGCTAGAGGAGGGATTCGTGCTGGCCGGACACTCGTCGGGCGGCTGGGTGGCACACGCTTTGGCGGAGCGCCTGGAGGGCGTCGGCCTGTCGCCTTCCGCTCTCGTCCTCCTCGACACCTATACGGCGGAACCCGCCACGATCGATCACCTCATCCTGACGACCCTGATCAGGGCGTCCGAGGCGGCGGCCAAGGGAATGGCAATCGAAGACGCACGCCTGCTCGCGATGGCCGCCTACGGGGAGATGTTCAGGGCCTGGCAGCCCGGTCGCGTTTCCGCGCCGACCGTGCTGATCCGCGCCACCGAGAAGGCGGAGCTCGTCTCGAACGGCCCCAACGGGGACTGGCGGGCGACCTGGTTGCAACCCCACACCACAATCGATGTGCCGGGTGACCATTTCACCATGATGAAAACCGGAGTATCGGCTGTGGCCGGGGCAATACGCGACGTACTTGCGACCACCAACGCAATACCCACATCTCCTGGTTCGTCACTGGGTGTGGATTAGACAAGAAATGGAGTGGCAATGAACGAGGTAGGAGACCGTACCCGATCTGATGTGGCACCGGTGAGGCTGGTCGATTTGCTGGGATCCGGCATTTCGCTGAAGCAGAGCCCCGATGGGTACCTGGATCTGCTTGGCGACCGGGAGGCGATCGGCTCGAGTTTTTCGCAGAGGGTCTTTCGCGGCAAATTCATACCGCGGGTATACGAGCGGTTCTCCCGGCCGATGATCGCCCGGCTCTTCTTTTACCGGGGCACGTTGAGCGCAGACGAGGAGCGCCGGCTGGTACTGGATCTGCTCGACATCTCACCTGGCGAGAGGGTGCTCGACGTCGGCTGCGGCACCGGCGATTTTGCCAGGCATTTTGCCGCGGCCGCAGAGGACGGTCTGACGGTGGGCACGGACGCCTCCAAGACGATGCTCTCGGCGGCGGTCGAGAAGGGAGGCCGGGAGAACCTGGAATATCTCCGAGCCGACGCCTGCGAGCTGCCGTTCAACGACGACGAGTTCGACTCCGTGTCATGTGTGGGTTGCATACACCTGCTCGACGATCCGTTCAAGGGCCTGAGCGAGATGGTGCGGGTCGCGTTGCCGGGGGGGCGGATCGTGCTCGGATCCACCTGGCGCAAGAAAAAGGAAGGCAAGTGGGGCAAGGACGGGATGGTCAGGTTCGGATGCGACGAACTGACCGATGCCCTATCGGCTCATGGGTGCGTGGAGATCGCTCAGCATGTGTACGGAAAAGGTCAGTTCGTAGTGGCGCGCAAGGGAATGGGTTCACGGTTGGCCTGAGAGCCACGGTAAGGGGGAACGGTGAGTATTGAGATGAGCACGGTGGCAAGGTTGGAGGTCCAACCGGGAATGCTGCCAGACACCATGGATGCCTGGGTGATTCGTCCCGAGCGGGAGGGAGAACCAAGAGACGCCTTTCGGCTGGAGCAGATCGAGGTGCCGCAGCCCGGCCCCTTCGAGGTGATCGTCCGTGTGATGGCGGCGGGCGTCAACTACAACAACGTCTGGGCGTCGCTCGGCAAGCCGGTTTCGGTCTTTGGCTTCGGTGACCATCCTCAATACGGCCACCACATCGGCGGGTCAGATGCCTCTGGGATCGTTTGGAAAACGGGAGCGGGTGTGACCCGCTGGAAGCCAGGCGACGAGGTGGTGATCCACGGCAATCACGCCTCATATGAGGACATCGAGGTTCATGGGCTCGACCCGATGGCGGCCCCGAGCCAGAAGGCCTGGGGCTATGAGACGACCTGGGGCTCCTTCGCCCAATTCTGCAAGGTGCAGGCACAGCAACTGCTGCCGCGGCCACAGAGCCTGAGCTGGACGGAGGCCTCCTCTTATGCGGGGTGCTATTTCGCCGCCTATCGAATGCTGGTCAGCCTCTGTGACCTGCAGGCCGGTCAGAACGTCCTGGTCTGGGGCGCAGCAGGTGGCCTTGGTGTTTTCGGCGTGCAGCTCTGCAGGCTCGCTGGCGCCAACGCGGTCGGCGTCGTCTCCTCCGAGGAGAAGGGCGAGCTGATCAAGCAGCTCGGCGCCGTCGACTACATCAACCGCAATGAGTTCAGCGAGATGATGCGCACGGCGGAGAACCTCGCCGACCCAGCCAAGGACAAGCAGCGCTTCAAGGTCTCGCGAGCGTTTGCCAAGCGGGTCAAGGAGATCCTCGGTGACGCTCCCGACATCGTTTTCGAGCACGTCGGTCGCGAGACCTTTCCAACCTCCGTCTTGGTCGTAAAGCCGTTTGGCAAGGTCGTCATCTGCGGTGCCACTTCGGGTCACCAGCTCGACTTCGACGTGCGTTACCTGTGGATGCGCCAGAAGCAGATCATCGGCTCTCATTTCGCCAACGCCTACCAGTGCATGAAGGCCAACCAGCTCATGGCGGCTGGCAAGATCCGACCGGTGCTCTGGAAGACGATGGGGTTCGAGGCCATGCCCGAGGCGCACCAGCTGATGTATGAAAACAAGCACCTCGGCAAGATCGCGGTCTTGGTCGGCGCGGAGTCCGAGGACGAGGGGCGTAACGAGCCCGGTCCGGGCGCGATCCGGGTCTCCGGCCGAGGCTGAGCCGATGATCCTCGAGACCCGCCGCTGGGGAGAGCCGGAGCCCGACGCCGTCGTCTGCGTGCACGGCGTCGCGCAGCACGGCTCGGTGTTCGAGCCGCTGGGAAGGCGCCTGGCGGCCGGCGGCCATTCGGTCCTCGCCGTCGACCTTCGCGGCCACGGCGCCTCCGGCCGCCAGCCGCCATGGGACACGGACACCCATGTAGCCGACCTGATCGAGACCCTCGACAGCAAGGGGGTTCGGCGCGCGATCTGGGTCGGACACAGCTTTGGCGGTCGCCTGTCCGCCGCGGCCGCCGCTCAGCACCCGGAGCGCAGCGAGGCGCTGGCCATGCTCGAGCCAGGCCTCGAGGTCGAGCCGGAGCGCGCTCTGCGCAGCGCCGAAGTCGAACGTCTCGACTGGAGCTTCGCGACCCCCGACGGAGCCGTCAACGCGCTGCTTTCCAACGAAGCGATGGTCGCTCCCCCGCGCGACGTCGTCGCCGCCTTCGTCCGCGACGACGTTCGCAAGGGCCCGGACGGTCGCTTCCGCTTCAGCTTCTGTCCTAGCGCCGCGATCGTCGCCTGGAGCGAGGTCGTGCTGTCGGCGCCGCCGATCTCGCGCATCCCGACCTTGTTGGTCCGGGCGGAGGTGCCGCTGGTCGGCGGCACCAGCGTCGAACAGCGCTACCGCGAGGCCCTCGGCGACCTGCTCGCCACGGTGACCGTGCCCAACGGCCACAACGTCCTCTGGGAGGCGCCCGAGGAGACGATCAGCGCGATCGAGGACTTCGTCGGCCGCGCGGCGTGAGCTCGCAGCCGTGCGTCTGGCCCAGGCCCGCTTCGCCGTCGCATAGGTCGAAGCCCGCGCCGCCGTAGAGCTGGTCGGCGCCGGGGCCCCCGTAGAGGCGGTCGACGCCGGCTTCGCCGTGGCAGCCGTCCTCGCCGGCGCCCATCGAGCAGAGGTCGTTGCCGGGGCCGCCCCAGCAGCCGTCGCTGCCGTCGCTGGTCCGGCAGTAGTCGTCGCCCGGCCCACCGACGCAGTCGGTGTTCACCGGGGCGGCGATGCAGACGTCGTTGCCGCCGTTGCCGATGCAGCGGTTGCGTGGCGTGCCCTGCGGATGGCAGGAGTCCTGCTCGTCGTTGCCGATCAGCTTGTCCGAGCCGGCGCCGAGGTAGGCGATCAGCGGCACGGGCAGCCCGCTGAGCACTTCGACCTTGTCTTCGGAGGGCCCGGTATCGACTTCGACCTGCCCGGCCTCGCCCAGCGGACAGGTCGCCGCGCCATGGCCGGCGGCGAGCTGGCAGCCTTCGCTCGCTTCGGCCATCGGCCC
>Ga0068856_100004518_pt1 | contig 13834 bp, 9 predicted proteins | sample KBSCornC62_FD_66595 | JGI IMG/M metagenome (GOLD analysis project Ga0068856, IMG submission 66595) | Corn rhizosphere microbial communities from Kellogg Biological Station, Michigan, USA - KBS Corn C6-2 | ecosystem: Host-associated > Plants > Roots > Rhizosphere > Soil ...
CGTGGACCGGGCAGCTGATCGCCACCGCCGCCGCACATGGCACGCCACTGTCGGGCAGCCTGGTGGCCGCCGCGGAGGCCGAGCTCGCGCGCCGCATAGTGCCCGCGCCGCCACTGCCTGCCACCGGCGCAGCGGTGGCCTTCATAGGGGCCGGGGGAAGCGGCAAGACACGCTGCACCGCGGCACTCGCCAGCGCCTACAGCCGGTCCAGCACACTCGGCGTGGTCGTGATCGCGGTGGACAACCCCGGTGGCGCCCGCGAGCTCAAGCGGCTGCTCGACGGCGACGGGGTGCCGGTGCTCTCGCTGGACGCCGAGCGCGCCGCGCAGGCAGTGGCCGCATACCGGGCCGGGGGCTTCGTGATCATCGATACGCCGACCGCCACGCCCACTGATCCGGCCGCGCTCGAGGCGCTGGGCGCGAGCCTCGCCCCGCTCGAGCTCGACGCCGCCTTCGTCACGCTGCCGGCGACGCTCGGCCCTCAGGCCGCCCGCCGAGCGCTGGCCGGGTTCGGTCGCCTGAACCCGTCGGCGGTCGCGATCACGCATGCCGACGAGACCGATCAGCTGGCGGTGGTGGTTGAGATCGCGATCGCGAACCGCATCCCGCTCGCCTACCTGCACGCCGGCACCGATCATCGCAGCGCCATCTCCGCCGTCGAGGCGCGTGCGCTCGCCCGACAACTGCTCGCATCATGATTTCCCGCACCCGGCAGCGGCTCGCAACATGAATTCGGTGGATGACAGACGTCATGCCAGGCACGGCGCCAACGGCCGCCTGTTCTCACAGGACGGCCTCAGCGTCCCCGTCAGCATCACCTACCACGGCGAGGACGTCCTGCTGGTGGTGCTCGAAGGCGTCGACGAGCTGGTCGCCGGCCCGCTCTCGATGCTGATGCTCGAGTCGGCAGGGTCACGCGGGATCGTCCGCACACCGGGCGCTGCCGAGCTGATCGAGGCCAACCTGCTGCGCTTCGTCCTCGGAAGCTCGATCGAGGTCGTGCAGCGGCGCGAGTTCGTGCGCGTGATCGCCGCCAAGCGGGTTGTGCTCGACGACGTGGACGGCGACGCCGTCGCCGAGGGCCTGACCGTCGACATCAGCGGTGGCGGCATGCTGGTGCAGCTGCCGCGAGCGGCCGAGGTGCCGCTGGACACAACGCTCTTCTTCACGCTTTTTCTCGGACTGACCGATTACGACGATCAGGTGAACGGAACGGCGCAGGCTGTGCGCAGGAGCGAGGACAACCGCATCGCGATGGAGTTCGAGCGGATCTCGCACCGCGATCAGGAGCGTCTCATCCGCTTCGTATTCGAGCGCCAGCGCGTCGCCCTCAGGGTCACGCGCGGCGACACGCTCTAAGGGTTCAAGGATCATGGCTAAGAAGGAAAAGGATCCCAAGGCCAAGGACAAGGCCAACAAGAAGGGCAAGGGCAAGGGCAAGGGGAAGAACGAGGCCCAGGCCGGCGGCAGCATTGCCAACCACCCACGGGCGAAGGCATCGATCCGCCGTGCCAAGGGCTGGGCCGGGCTGGCCGGCTTTGCGATCACGGCGTACTTCTCGCTCCAGGCCTCGGTGCCCATGTTCCAGACCGGCCTGCGGGCGCTGGGAGCCGGCGTCGTCGGATACATGCTTGCCTGGTGGGTTGGCGTGCTGGTCTGGCGGCAGCTGATCCTGGCCGAGCAGAAGGCCGCCTACGAGCTGATCGAGCGCCGCCGGGCGGAGGCCGCCGAGCGGGCCAACGACGATCGGCCTCATGCCCAAACGCAGATGACGGGCTGATCTGCTCGCTGCAGGGAAACCAAGACCGCCACCGAACCCCTGCGCAGAGGCCGCCATGGACCCACTTCACCCATTCGTGCCGATTCAGCCTCCCCCGCCGACGCCGCCGACCTACGGCCGCGTCGAGCGGATCCAGCGCGACGGGCAGCGTGAGTCACACCCGGATTGGGAGCGCGACTCCGAAGAGCAAACAGATGAAGAGGGCCAGTTCGAGGACGATTACGACCCCGACTGGGCCGATCCCGCCGCCGCGGAGCCGTACGGCCCCGACGGAGCCCAGCACGACACGGGGATCGAGGCAGAGCCCCACGCCGAGCTCGAGTGGAATCCGCGCACCGACGGGGAACGGCGGTCGCATCCGCGTGGCGAGATCGACGACGCCGACCCGGGCAGCGGGCACATCGACATCAGCGCCTGAGCTGCTGCAGCGGGCCTGCGCGTGAGCGCACCATCCGCTGAGCATGCGAAAAAAGTTCTCAAGTCTTTTCGCGGGACGCCGATTAGTGGGGCATAGGCCGACAAGGAGTCGGTCGGGACGGTTCAACCCAACAGCCATCAAGGAGATAGGCATGTCCCTCATCGTCAACACCAACTCTGAGGCGCTGATCGCCCAGAACAATCTCAATGGAACTGAGAATGCTCTGAGTGGCGCCATGACGGACCTGTCCTCGGGTCTGCGTATCAACACCGCTGCGGATGACGCCGCTGGTTACGCGATCACCCAGGACCTGACCTCGCAGGTTCGTGGCCTGAACCAGGCCAACAGCAACGCGCAGGACGCGACCTCCCTCGTTCAGACCGCCGATGGCGCCCTGAACGACGTCAACCAGATGCTCCAGCGCGTGCGTGAGCTCGCCGTTGAGTATCAGGGCGGCACGCTCGATTCGACCGATCAGAACGCGATCGTGTCCGAGGTTCAGCAGCTGGCCAGCCAGATCGAGCAGATCGGCAACCAGGCGCAGTTCAACGGCATCTCGCTGTTCTCCCCGAGTGGTACCAGCGGCACCGGCAACCTGACCTTCCAGGTCGGCGCCAACGCCGGTGAGACCATCTCGATCACGCTCCAGGCCCTGACGGGCTCGGGCGGCATCATCAGCCAGATCGACTCGATCGGCACCTCGGGCACCGGCATCAGCCTCGGCGACAGCAACGTGCTGACCACGCTGAGCAACATGATCGACAAGGTTTCGACCCTGGCATCGACGTTCGGTGCGGTTCAGAACCGTCTGAGCTACACCATGAACAACCTGTCGACCTACTCGGAGAACCTCAACTCCGCGCAGTCGACGATCCAGGACGTTGACATGGCCGCTGAGATGACGGAGTTCACCAAGGACCAGATCCTTGAGCAGTCCGGCATCTCCATGCTGTCGCAGGCAGAACAGAATCCTCAGCAGATTCTGAAGCTGCTCGGCGCGTAATACATCTTTCGCTTGATTCGGGCGGTGCTCAGCACCGCCCGGTCAGGCGGACCAAACCTCGGCTGACACGTACGGCAAATTCTGTGTCGGCTGGGCTCATACCTCGCCTACCTTCATCCGGGCGAGCCCATATCCATCTCCGATCCATCGAGGGAACCGGAACGCGCGAGGGCGAGACTTGTCTCGCCCTCGTGTGGTTAACGAGAGGAAACCTGGACGGGGTCAGGTGGCTGACTTTCGCGTCAGCACGGACAGCCGTTCCAGAGCAGGGACTGAATAGGGGTCGTTGCCCAGGGCACGCAGCAGCAGCACCGCCTCGTCGCGGGGATCGACCCCGCCACGGGCCTGCTCCGCCCGCTGCACCAGCTCGGCAGCACGCACGCGCTCGGCCTCGCTGACGTCGACCAGCTCGACAAAGAAGCTGCGGCCGGCCTTGAGCACCCGCTTGGCGTGTTCCTCGACCCCGGACCACACCAGCCCGATCTCCTGCATGGTCAGCGAGCCGAGGTCCATGTTCCGCAGCGCCCAAAGTTGGAAACTGATCTCCTTACGGTGCTCGCGGATGCCTGCGGCGCCGTCGACACTGCTCGTCAGGTTCGCCCCGTGCTCGCGATAGAGCGCCAGCTGCTCCATCAGGTACAGGACCTCGTGATGCTCGGCGGCATGGACCGCGAACCACCAGTCCGAGTACGGGATCCCGGGAGCCAGCGGTTTGGCGAGCTCGCGCCGGATCAGGATCGAGGAGGCCGTCGCGACGTTCTGGCACAGGAGCCGCGCGAACGCACGCCGCGGGAACGCCCCGATGTTGCCGACCTGAGAGGGGCGCACGGTCCGCTCGTTCTCGTCTACGACGCGCATGTCGCAGAACACCATCCCCGCCTGCGGATTGCCGACGAGCTGGTCGACCTGGCGCCTGGTCTTCTGCGGGAGCCAGGCGTCGTCGGCATCGAGGATCGCTATCAGCTCGCCCGTGGCCGCCCCCAGCGCCGTGTTGTAGGCGGCGCTGGCGCCACCGTTCGGTTGGCGGATCAGCTGTACGCGGTCCGGATGGGCGTCGACGAGCCTCTGGACCACGGCCGCGGTCTCGTCGGTGGAGCCGTCGTCGACGACGATCAGCTCGAGCAGCTCCGCCGGGTAGTCCTGCTCGAGCACGCTCGTGATCGCGCGCTCGACGTAGCGCGCATAGTTGTACGCCGGCATGAGCACCGAAACGCTCGGCAGCTCGTTGTTCGTCATCGTGGCGATCCGCTTGTCATCCCGTCCCCACCATAAAGTTCGGCGCGTGCGCGCGGATCAGAGCATGCCAGGTCGGCTGATGATGACTGCCTTCGGATGGAGGGATCCCGGCGGTGGCACCACCGTCCCGCGCCTGGCCGCTCGCGAGCTCGCACGCCGGGGCTGGGATGTGACCGTCTTTCATGCCTCCACCCAGGGAACCCCCGGTCGGCTCCCGTACGAGCTGACCGAATGGGAGGAGGACGGCGTGCGCCTGATCGGCGTGCACAACCGCGCCCACCTCCTGTTCGACATTGGCCAGCCGCTTCGGGAGCTCGACGACGCGCCCATCACCTCGGGGTTCGCAGGGGCGCTCGACCGGCTTCGGCCCGATGTCGTGCACTTCCACAACCTGCACAATCTCGGCGCCGCGCTGATCGACACCGCTGCTGCCCGCGGCATTCCCGCCTACTTCACCACACACAACTACTGGCTGATCTGCCCCCGGGTGTACCTGCTGACCGGCTCCGGCGAGATCTGTCCCGGCCCCGGTGACGGCCGCCGCTGCGCACCGTGCGTGGGAAGCGCGGAGCTGAACAGTCACGAGCGGCGACTCGGTGAGATCCGGGCACGTGCTCACACCGGTCTGACGAAGGTGCTTGCGGTATCGGAGGCCGTGCGCGAGGCGCTGCTCGGCGCCGGCTACGACCCCGCCCTCGTCGACGTCGTGCGGCAGGCGATGCCCCACGAGCAGGAAATCTGGGAGAGCGTGGGGCGTCGGCGTACGCCGGGTCGCGTGCGCGAGCGCCTGACCGTCGCCTTCCTTGGCTCCGCATACCCGCACAAGGGCCCCCAGCTGCTGGTGGAGGCCGCCCAGCGCGCGTCGGCAAAGATCGACGTGCGCATCATCGGCGAGATCTCGGATCGATTCTCGCAACGGCTGCATGAGCTCGACCGCCGTGGCCTCGTGACCGTCGGCGGAGCCTTCGCTCCCGATCAGATTGGACAGCTGCTCAGCGACGTCGACGTGGCGGTGCTCCCCTCGATGTGGTGGGACTGCGCGCCCCTGGCCGCGGCGGAGTGCCTGGCGGCGCGCACGCCGCTCGTCGTTCCCAGACTGGGCGGCCTGCCGGAGTCGATCCGCGAGGGCATCGACGGCCTCAGCTTCGCCGGGTTCGACGCCGACGACCTGGCACGGGTGCTCGACCGGCTCGCCGGCGAGCCCGGCCTGCTCGAGCAGCTCCAGGCCAACATCGCACCGCCCCGTGCGTTCTCCGACTATGTGGACGAGCTCGAGGCCTATTACACCGCCGCGAACACCGCCGGCATCGATGCGCAGGACCCGATCGCGGCCAACGCCAACCACCCGGTGACGACCTCCGTGCGCTGGCAGGGCAACCACGGCCTTCCCACGAGCCTCTCGATCATCAACGACAGGGTCAGCGAACGCATTGGAGCGCCGCTGCAGCGCGTGCAGGCCGACGGCTCCCCACTCGAACCGCCACTCCCCCACCCCGCCGCCGTGGAGGTCCGCCAGCAATGGCCGCCCGAGCTGTCTCCCCCCGGAGCGGGCCGGCTGGCCGTGATCGTTCCCTGGGAGTTCGGCTCGGCACCCCGCGATTGGGTCGAGCAGATCAATCGCAACGTCGACGAGCTCTGGGTCCCCAGCGAGTACGTCCGCGGCATGTACGTGGGTGACGGCGTGCCCGCGGAGCGGGTGCACGTGATCCCCAACGGTGTCGACCTCGAGACCTTCAGTCCAAGCGCTCGCGAGGCCGTCGGCCAGCCTGGTGCGACGCGATTCCTGTTCGTCGGAGGGTTGGTCTGGCGCAAGGGCCCGGACCTGCTGCTCGAGGCCTACAGGCGCGCGTTCGCCGGGCGCGAGGACGTCGAGCTGGTGATGAAGGACTTCGGGGCCGACACCATCTATCGCGGCGGCGACCGCGAGCCCTACCGGCAGCATGCCGATTCCGGCGCGCTGCCGCGGCTGACCCTGCTCGGGGGTGAGCTCAGCACCGTGGAGCTGGCGGATCTGTACCGCTCATGCGACGTCTTCGTCCACCCATACCGCGGCGAGGGCTTCAACATGCCCGTACTCGAGGCGATGGCCTGCGGGCTGCCGGTGATCACCACTGCGGGCGGCCCCACAGACGAGTTCTGCCCGCCCGAGGCCGGGTGGCGCATCCGCTCCAGGCGGATCACGATCTCCTCCGAGATGCTGGGACCGTTCACCCCCTGCTCCGAACCGTGGATGCTCGAACCGGATCTGGAGCAGCTGGTCGAGCTGCTGCGGACCGCGGAGGCCGATCCCGCCGAGCGCCTGGCCCGCGGCCGCGCGGCCCGCACAGCCGCGGAGGCGCTGTCGTGGGATGCGGTGGCGGAGCGCTACCGCGAACGGATCCATGCGCTGATCGCGCTGACCCCGAAGCTGGGTCGCGGCGTGCCCGAGCCGTTCCCGCTGAGCGAGGACGCTCGCGTCCGCGTGCTCGCCGTGCCGGCCTGGCGGGGCACAGATCGCCTACCGGAGCTGCTGCGCGACTGGGGAACGCACACGACGCGCGAGACCAGCGCCTGCCTGTATCTGCTCGCCGACCCGGCCCTGGCCGGCCAGCCCGAGGAGATCGAGGCACGGGTCATGGAGGCCGCCCAGCGGGGCGGCCTCGACCTCGACAACTGTGCCGACATCAATGTCCTGATGGAGCCGTTGCAGGCCGAGCGCGATGCGCGCCTACATCTGGCGATGACCGCGTTCGTGCCGCTGCACGCGGCCAGCGCAGGGCATGTGCGACTCGCGCGGGCCGCGTCCAGCGATGTCCTGGATCCAGGGAGCGACGCGTTGGCGCGCACGCTCGCGACCACCGGCTAAGCCACATCATCCGCCGTGCCGATCTACCGAAGGTGACCCACATGCCCAATACCTCATCATCGCGCCGTGCCCTGATCGTCGGCGGCGGCCTCACCGGTTGCACGGTCGCCCACGAGCTGGCCGAGAGCGGCTGGCACGTCCGCGTTCACGAGAGCTCGGAGCTCGCCGGCGGCCTCGTGCGCTCCAGCACGCTCGGCGGCGTCGTCTACGAGCCGCACGGCTCGCACATCTTCCACACCGAGGATCGGGAGGTCTGGGAGTACGTGCAGCGGATCGTGCCGTTCAACGACTACCGCCACCGCGTCGACATCGTGATCGAGGGCAAGGTGCTGAACTGGCCGATGCTCGTCTCCGACATCGACAAGCAGAGCGACTCCGAACAGATCAAGGCCGAACTGGCCGAGCGCGAGGGTGTCGACGCGAGTGCCCGAGCCGCCTCCGCGAACTTCGAGGATTGGTGCCTGGAGCTGATGGGCCCCACCCTCTACGGGCGCTACATCTATCCGTATACGAAGAAGCAATGGGGCCGGGAGCCGCGGCTGCTGAGCGCAACCTGGGCCCCGCGCCGGGTGCAGCTGCGCCGTGACAACGATCCCTACCTGTTCCCCGATCCCTATCAGGGGTGGCCCGACGGTAGGGAGGGTTACACCGACCTGATCGAGGGCCTGATCGCCCACCCCCAGATCGAGCTGGTGACGGGCTCGACCCTGGATCTGCAGAGCACGCCCGCGGCGGCCGCGGATCACGTTTCCGATCTGATCGTGCTCACCTGCCCGCTCGATGTCTTCGCCGGCAAGCCGCTGGGTGAGCTCGAGTGGCGCGGCATCTGGGTCCAGAACGTGCACATCCCGTACATGGAGTACGCACAGGGAGCGATGGTCGTCAATTACCCCGGGAGCGACTACCCGTTCATCCGCGTTCACGAGACCAAGCACGCGTCACGTCAGCAGTGCGAGGGCACGGTGCTCGGCTTCGAGTTCACCGGTGCGCCCACGCGTTACTACCCGGTGCCGCTCCCGGAGAACGAGCAGCTCAACAGCGATTACCAGGAGCTGGTGGGCAAGGCGCTCGTCGAGTCCACCGGCACCGAGGTCGCGTTCGCGGGCAGGCTCGCGAACTACACCTACATCGACATGGACGACTGCATCCGCGAGGCGCTCGACCTGTCACGCTCGATCCTCGAGGGCTGACGCTCAGCCCGAAACCCCGGCGGGCGGCCACTTGGAGAGATAGCGCTCCGCGGCCTCCTGGAACATCGCTGTGTCGTAGCCGCCGGCGCTCTCATGCGTGATCGCGATCGGCCAGGTCCCAAGTGTGAGACCGGCTGCGCGGCAGGACCTGCAGAAGTCGATGTCGTAGAGGTGGAAGCGGAACTGCGTGTCGAAGCTGATGTTCGCCGCCCTCAGGGTGCCGGCGCGGGCTGCCAGGAAGAGCCCGTCCATCAGCTCGCACCGCATCGGCGTCGGTCCGAACGAATACGGCGCCGGAACGCCGTAGTCGTGGTGGTTCACCACACCCGACTTGATCAGGTCCGGGGGGAAATCGGTGGCGCGCAGGTTCTCGTCGAAGCCGAGCCCCCACGACGGGAACCGGAAGTCCGGGTTGGCCGCCCCGGCGATGCCGACGACATCCCAGTGCGCGAGTGCCTCCATCAACCGTTGCGGCAGGAACCAGTCATGCAGGTAGACGTCATCGTGTACGAACAGCAGGATCTCATCGTCCTGCGCCTGCGCGAGCGCGGCGTTGTACACCTCCGGCAGACCGAGCGCGACCGAGTCACCCGCTCCGTTGGAGGCTCTGACAGTGATCTTCGGCAGTGTCTCGGCGGGGAAGCGGCTGAGGCTTCTTCCGAGGTATGTGCTGCGAACGAAACGATCCGCCGGCTCGCGGGTCGCGGTCACCACGGTCACACCCCCAGTTGTCACCGGCTGAGCCTAACATCGTTGCGCATGAGGGCGACCGACCCCGAGCGCTGGGAGTCTCAGTAGATGGCAGGGGTAAGGATCGCCGGTGTGGCGGCGCCCCTGGGCAACGCCTTCATCGTCGAGATCCTCGAGGCCGTGGCCAGTGAGGTGCGCGCCCTGGGCGGCGACGCGATCGTCCATCGAGGCACGGTGGCGGACGTGGATGACGGCTCGACCGTCTTCCTGATCGTCTCTCACGAGTATTACTGGTTCAATCCACGTCCCTCCGCGGAGCATCTGCGGCGCACGATCGCACTCGACACCGAGCATCCGGGCACGGGCGCCTTCGACGTGGCGGCGCGAGTGGCCCAGGTGGTGGGAGCAGTCTTCGAGATCAGCACCGACTCGGTCCAGGAGCTCCGACGCCGCGGCGTGCAGGCCGACCTCTTCACGATCGGGTACAACGGCCGCTGGGACACCTGGCACGGCGAGGAGCGAGGGCGGTCGCTGGACCTGACCTACATGGCGGCCGCCGACCCCGAGCGCGTGCGCGCGCTCGCGAGGCTCGCGCCGGACCTCGCCGGGTTGAACGCGAACCTGCTGGTCCCTCCGTACGAACAGCGGATCACATCGCGTCCTGACTTCCTGATCGGTGAGGAGAAGTGGCGTTTCCTGGCCGACACCAAGCTGCTGCTGAATCTCCATCGAGAGTCAAAGACCGCGCTCGAGATGATCCGCGTGGTCGAGGCGATGTGCAACGGCTGCGCGGTGCTGACCGAACCCAGCACCGGCCTCGGAGGGCTGGAGCCGGGAACGCACATCCTCGTGGCACCGCGCGACACGATCGGCCACGAGGCGCACCGGGTGCTGGCCGACCCGGATCTGCTCAGGGCTGTCAGGCACAACGCCTACGAGTACTGCAAGCGTGAGTTCTCGATGCGTGACTCGGCCGAGCGCCTGTTGCAATCCGCCGAGGATGTGCTGCGGCGCGCCCGGAGCTCCGGGCCGCCGCCCGAGTTCAACATGCCCGACTGGCCGGAGGTGCGAGCCCCGTTCGTGCCCGAGCTGGCGTCCTGGGTGCCCGAGCCATATCCGCTGCCGGCGCCGAACGCCGTGCTCCCGCCCGGTGAGCGCGAGGTGATCAACGAGCTGCTGGCGGAGCGTCGAGCGCGCATGGCGCTGCATGACATCCACGCCGGCGCCCCGAGCCGGGACGCGGTGCTCGACGTGCTCGTGACCCGGACGCGCGCCAGCGGCTCACTCGCCGCCACGCTCGCCAGCCTTGCCACGCAGAAGCCCGAGCTGAACGTCCACGTGGCGGGCATCGGGATCCCGCGCGACGCTGACCTGGACGAGGCGATCGGCTATCTGACCTGCTCCCACGAGACGAGCATCGGGGCCGCTCGCAACGAGCTGATCGAGCGCTCGACCGCGCCCAACATCCTCTTCCTGGAAGCCGGCGATGAGCTCTTCGAGGGAACGCTCGCGGCAATGATCGAGCGGCTCGAGGCGACGCCTGAGGCCGACCTGATCTACACGATGGCCGCCCATGGCGAGAACACGGTTGTGAACCTCTTCCATCCGGAGGCGGCCCGGCTACGCAAGCACGCGTACCTCACTCGCGGCTTCCTTGTTCGCCGCGGCGCGATCGAGAAGCTCGGCGCGTTCGCGGAGGACCCAGGACTGGAAGCCTACGTCGATCACGATTTCTGGACACGGGTCGCCGCGCATCCCGACACGCAGGTCCTGCATCTGCACATCATCGGGATGCGGCTGGAACCCATCACGCTGGCGCAGCGGCAGCCATTCGATCCCGCCGCCATCCGCGCCACGCTCTCCGCACGCCCCGCCCCGCACCTGCCGCTGCAGCCCGTCGCCGCACCGCCGGGACGGCCGCAGCCGCACTCTCAGATGGTCCAGCACGAGCTGCCGAAGGTCAGCGCGCTGATGGGCGCCTACAACTACGGCAGCTACATCGTCGAGGCGATCGAGAGCTGCATGGGTCAGGAGTACCCACCGGAGCTGCTCGAGCTCGTGATCGTCGACGACGGCTCCAGCGACAACACCGCCGAGCTGGTGCGGTCCGCGCAGGAGCGGCATCCGGGCCGGATCATCTTCGTCCAGCAGGAGAACGCGGGCGCGACGGCGGCAACCAACCGCGCGCGGCGTGAGGCGACCGGGGACCTGATCGCGCTGCTCGACGCCGACGATATCTGGGTGCCGGAGAAGACCCGGCGTCAGGTCGAGTTCATGCTGCGGCGTCCCGAGCTCGGCCTCTCCTTCACGCGCATGCAGCTGATCGACGGCAGCGGGAAGACGACCTTCCGCAATTACGGCCATCAGGGGCCGATTCCGGCCGACGGCTTCGCGCGAGTGCTGTGGGAGAACGTCGCGGTCCAATCCTCACTGATCGTCGATGCCGACCTCTTCGACCGGATCCCCGACGAGGCTCCCTACGCCGATTGGTGGCTGACCCTGGTGGCTGCGCAGCACAAGCAGGTGGACTACCTGCCGGACGAGCTCGTCCTGTACCGCTGGCACGGGGCCAACATCACCGGCGGGGTCGGCGGCATCAAGGCTCTGCGCGAGGCGCAGAAGGGAATTGGCTTCCAGCGCTGGGTGCTGCGCAACTTTGAGCTCGGCGAATTCACAGACCGATTCACACCGGAGGACATGTCGTTTGTGTGGAGTGGTCTCGAGAACCAGGCCTTCAAGGGGCTGAGCGGCTACAGGTCCCTCTTCGGCCGGCTGGTGGTGGTCACCGACGGCGATCGCGAGGAAGCCTCCCGAGATGCCGCCGAGGCCGAGCACTCGCTCGAGATCGGAGACTTCGTACATGGTTGTGCGCTGTTGCTCCGCGCGCTGGCCACGAATCCCTACGATTTCGATCTCCGCGGTCGCTTCAATGACGCGATCGAGGCCAGCAGGCAACTGCCGGCTCTGCCCGATCCGCTCGCCGGACATCACGGCTTCACCGTGCTCAGTGCCGCCCGGTTCCTGCTCGGCGACGACAGTCGCCTGCGTGCGTATGCCGAGGTGATGCAGTCCGCCTCCGGTGCCGCCCTGGTGATCGACGCCTCCGAGATGGACCCGGACGAGGCGGGCGCGCAGCTGAGCGCGCTCGTCGAACGCTGCGGGCTGGCGGAGAGCGAGATGCTCATGTTCGGTCTCGTCGGAGAGCTGAAGCCGAGCCAGCGCCTGCGCGTCACCCGCGCGACCACCGCCGTCTATGGAGACGCGGTGACGTCGGAGATCGGCCGCGGGCTCGATGCTGAGATTCCCAGCTTCACCCCCGCCTCCCTATCCGCCCTGCAGGAGCTGGCGGCGGAGCGAAGCGGATGAGCGCGGGCGCGGACATGGGGCGACCCCGGGTCTCGGTGGTCATCCCCTGCTACAACGCCGCCGAGTTTCTTCCGGACACGCTGCAGAGCGCCTTCGATCAGACGCTCCAGGACCTGGAGGTGATCGTGGTCGACGATGGCTCCACCGATGACTCGGCCGCCGTCGCCAGCTCGGCCGCGGCCGCGGCGGAGTCCGACATACCGGTGCGGGTGCTGACGATCCCCAACAGCGGGGGCCCGGCGACGCCGCGGAACGTGGGCACCGAGGCGGCCCTGGCCGACCTGGTGCTCTGCATCGACGCCGATGACCAGCTGACGCCGACCTTCCTCGAGCTGTGCGTGGGGATGCTCGATGCGCACCCGGAGGTCAGCATCGCCTACACCGATCAGCAGGACTTCGGCGCCTCGACGACCCTGCATTCGGTGCCCGAGTACGACTTCCGCACGCTCACGCGGCGCAACATCTTCGGCAACTGCTCGGTCTTCCGGAAGCAGGCATGGATCGATTCCGGCGGCTTCGACCCCGCGATGCTCTACGAGGATTGGTACTTCTTCCTGTCCTGCGGCATCAGGGGGCACTTCGGCAAGAAGGTGCACGGAGTCAACTGGCGCTATCGCGTCAGCGACCAGGGCCTCTATATGACCGAGTACCTACCGAAGGACCGCGCGACCAAGGCCCAGATCGTCCAGCGCCTCCCCGGTCTCTACGACGCCCAGCAGCAGGCTTGGGCGGCGATGGTGCTGGCCGGCAACGCCGCCGCCGACCAGATCCCGAACACGGTCGGTCTGATCCCCGACTTCGCTCCACCTCCCGCGCCTGGCGTGATCGACACCGCGACGCTGCTGGCGGTGCAGCCCCAGTCCGGCGAGCCGTCGCCTGAGATCTCGGTCACGCCCGTGTCCCCTGCGGTCTCGATCGTGGTGGCCGCGTACAACCACGCGCACTTCCTGCCGGAGGCGCTTGACAGCGCGCTGGCGCAGCGGGGCCTGGACGGACCGGTCGAGGTGATCGTGGTTGACGACGGCTCGCAGGACGAGACACCCGCGGTGCTGGCCGCGTATGGAGACCGGATCCGTGCTGTCCGCCAGGAGAACATGGGGGTCGCCAGGGCCGTCAACCGGGGCCTGTCGATGGTCACCGGCGAGTTCGTGGCGCTGCTCGACTCCGACGACACCTGGCCGCTGGATCGTCTCGCCCGGCACGTTGCGGCGCTGCGCTACAACCCCCGGGTCGGGCTCGTGCATGGGGACATGGTCGTCACCAACGTGCACGGTGACATCGTCAATCCCTCGTTCTTCACGACCCT
>Ga0068856_100004523_pt1 | contig 13826 bp, 16 predicted proteins | sample KBSCornC62_FD_66595 | JGI IMG/M metagenome (GOLD analysis project Ga0068856, IMG submission 66595) | Corn rhizosphere microbial communities from Kellogg Biological Station, Michigan, USA - KBS Corn C6-2 | ecosystem: Host-associated > Plants > Roots > Rhizosphere > Soil ...
CCAACTCGGGAAACAGGAGATGCGAGGCGGCGAATCGAACGTTCGTGCTAATTCTGGGGAGCGAAAGGGCGTTGGGCATGACGGTGCTTCCTTATCGAGAGAGCAGTTTGTCCAGGGCAGCGAGAGCGCGCGCCCGGGCTTTCGGGTAACCGAGCAGGCGTCGATGATGGTGTACCACCAACGCGATGCCGAACATTTCGAATGCAATCTGCTCCGGGTCGGTGCCGGCCGGGAGCTGGCCTTCGTCGACCGCCTGGCGCACGGTGCGCTTCAGCGTATCGATCCAGGTGCGCTGGCCGCCGGCGAGCATGTCGCGCACCGGCCCGGGCTTGTCGTCGAACTCGGTGGCGCCGCCGATCATCGGGCAGCCGCCGGGCAGCTCGGCCGATTCGGTCCAGTCGAGCCAGTTCACGAACATCGCGCGCAGCCGCGGCAGCCCGCGCGGCTTGGCCATCGCCGGCTGGAACACCACCTCGGTGAACTCCGCCTGGCCGTGCGCGAGCACCGCGAGCAGCAGCTCGTCACGCGAGCCGAAATGGGCGAACAGGCCCGACTTGGACATGTCGGTCGCGTCGGCGAGCGTGCCGATGGTGAGGCCGTCCAGCCCCGCCTTGCTCACCAGGCGCAGGGCTTCGTCGAGGATGGCGGCGCGGGTGCGCTCACCTTTGGTCTGCACCGAGGTCTGTACGGAGCTCGCCTTCGCTGGACTGGCTGGGGTCGACGCGGCCATGGCGGTCAATAATAGTACGAACGTTCGTATTTGTCAAAACGTGGCGCAGCTCGGCCGCGCGCTCCTGCGCCATCAGCGCATAGCAGCCGCTACCGACCAGCTCGCAGTTGGCGGCGCGGTAGTCGTTCCAGCCGCGCTGCGCGCGCTCGAGAAGGCGCCGCTGCCGGTCGTCGGCCTCGTTCCACGCAAGTACGTACGCCTCGTGCAGTTCTGCATCGTAGTCGGCGTCCGATTCGTCGAGCGCCCACGCGGTGGACGCGATCCAGACGAGAAAGACCAGGGCAAGGCGGAGCATCGGAGGACGGAGCGCGGGAACGGCGCCGAGGGCCAGGAGCTGGCGGATCCATGCGCCCCGCCGCCGGCGGCGGACGCGGCGCTCTGGCATCGTGGCCGTGGGGAGGCGGCGGCACGCGAGCCGCCAACCACCGGCCCTCGGCGTCGTCCTAGACCTTGAGGATGTGCATCAGCCAGACGAGCGAGAAGGCGGTGCCGCCGACCGCGATGCCGATCACGGCGGCGACGAAGGCGGCGTATGAGAAATCGATCACGGCTTTCATGGGCACGCTCCGGTTCGTGTGAGACATGCCTCATTTCAGCAGCGCAAGCTGCGTCGGCCGCAGCGCAAAGCGGGCGCCGCGCGGGTGAATTGTGGCGAACCGGTGGCAGGCGGTTTTCCGCGGCCCGGCCTCCGGTATATTGGCCGCATGGCAAAAATAGTGGCCGTCGTCGAGGACGATCCGGCAATCCGCGCCAACTACGCCGATCTCCTCAAGAAGCACGGCTATCAGGTGAGCGCGTTCGCCGACCGGGGCTCGGCGCTCGCCGCGTTCCGCAGCCGGCTGCCCGATCTCGCGCTGCTCGACATCGGTCTCGCGGGCGAGCCGGACGGCGGCTTCGCGCTGTGCCGCGAGCTGCGCGCGCTGTCCGCGGCGCTGCCGATCATCTTCCTCACCGCCCGCGACAGCGATTTCGACGTGATCTCGGGCCTGCGCATGGGCGCCGACGACTACCTCACCAAGGACGCCGGAATCCCGCACCTGCTCGCCCGCATCAGCGCGCTGTTCCGCCGCGCCGACCTGCTGCGCGAGCCGCCCCTCGAGGAGGAGATCCTCGAGCGCGGCGAGCTGAGCCTCGACATGAAGCGCTTCGTGGCGAGCTGGAAGTCGAAGCCCGTCGACCTCACCCTGACCGAGTTCTGGCTGGTGCACTGCGTGGCGCGCTTCCCCGGCCACGTCAAGAATCGCGAGCAGCTCATGAAGGAAGCGCACATCGTGGTCGACGACTCGACGATCACTTCGCACGTCAAGCGCATCCGGCGCAAGTTCCAGGCGGTCGATCCTGCGTTCGCGGCCATCGACACGGTGTACGGCCTCGGCTACCGCTGGAATACCTAGGGTGCGCTTTGGCCTGAGAGCCAAGGTGGCGCTGGTCGCGCTCGTGCTGGCGCCGATCCCGTGGCTCGGCTACCGCTACGTGAAGGACATGGAGGCGGTGCTGCGCGAGGGCCAGGAGCAGGCGCTCGTCGCCACCGCGCGCGCGGTGGCGACCGCGCTGCACGACCGGCCCGAGCTCGCCGACCTGCGTCCCGGCGTCGCCGCGGGCGGCGAAATGGAGCGCATCCTCAAGAGCCTCGGCCGGGCCGATCTGCGGATCTGGATCGTCGACCGGCAGGAGCGCCTGCTCGCCATCACCGGCGACCTGAGGAAGAAGGCGCCGGAGGAACGGCCGCCCGCTGACGCGCTCGAGGTCTTTGCGCGCTGGCTGCGCCCGGTCACCGAGCTCCTGCTCGAGCGGCCCACCGAGGACTTCGACGACGCGCTGCCCGAGTCGCAGATCAGCGGCGCCGGCGAGGTGCGCGCCGCGCTGCAGGGCATGGCCGGCAGGCGTTGGCGCAGCTCCACCGACTCGCGCGCCGTCATCCTCTCGGCGGCGCACCCGATCTGGTCGGGCGACGAGGTGCTCGGCGCCGTGGTGGTCGAGGAGACGACCAACGCGATCCGCTCGCTCTCGGACCGCACGCTCGAGAAGGTCGTCGCGGTGACGCTGCTCGTGTTCGCGATCGGCGCGCTGGTGCTGCTCGCGTTCGCCTCACGCCTTTCGCTGCGCCTGACGCGGCTGCGCGACGAGGCCGAGCAGGCGATCGATTCGCAGGGGCGGGTGAAGAAGCTGCTCGCCGCCTCGAGCTCGGGCGACGAGCTCGGCGACCTGTCGCGCAGCTTCTCCACGGCGCTCGAGCGGCTCGCGCAATACAACGCCTACCTCGAGAAGCTCGGCGGCCGGCTCTCGCACGAGCTGCGCACGCCGGTCACCGTGGTCCGCTCCTCGCTCGAGAACCTGAAGATGACGCCGCTGCCGGACGAGGCGCGCGTCTACACCGAGCGCGCCGCCGAAGGCCTCGCCCGCCTCGACGCCATCCTCACACGCATGTCGGAGGCGACCCGGCTCGAGGCCGTGGTGCGCGAGGCCGAGCGCGAGCGCTTCGACGCGCGCGAGGTGCTGCGCGGCTGCGTGGCGGGGTATGCATCCATCTTCCCCTTGGTCAGGTTTTCCCTGTCGCTGCCCGAATCGCCGGTCATGCTGCGCGGCGCGCCCGACCTCTACGCCCAGATGCTCGACAAGCTGGCGGCGAACGCGGCCGACTTCTCGCAGCGCGACGAGCCGGTGCGCATCCGCCTGGACGAGAAGGGCACGCTCACCGTCAGCAACAGCGGCGCGCTCCTGCCCGCCGAGATGACCGGGCGTCTATTCGAATCCATGGTGTCGGTGCGCCCGGAAGGGGCGAACGAGCCGCACCTGGGCCTAGGGCTGTACATGGTGCGCCTCATCGCGCAGTTCCACGGCGGGGAAGCGCGCGCCGCGAACCGGGAGGACGCCTCGGGCGTGGTCATGCGCGTCGACTGCCCGGTCAGTAGCTGAGAAGCCGCAGCTCCAGGCTGCGTTCGCGCGCCATGAACGCGTTGCACTGCGCCGCCGCCTCCTCGGACGTGCCGGCGTCGCGCGCGCTCATCAGCTCGCAATTAGCCCGGCGGTACTCCTCCCACGTCTGCTGCGAGCGCTCGAGCAATTCCGTCGACGCGGCGTTCTCGCGGGCGAGTTGGTAGGCGTCGATGACCTCGCGATCGGCCTGCGGCGTCGTGAGCTCCTCCAATAGCGGCTCGTTGCCGCAGGCTTGCGCTGTCGAATCGACGGCGAACCACAACACAATGAAGATTACCGTGCGCGCCATGGCGAACTCCTTTGGGGGTGGGCGATACCGCCCATTGCAACCCCCGGGGATGGCTACGCCGCGCGCGTGCGGGGGAGTTTTTCGGGACCGATTGTGGCGGCGCGCTGGCCTGCGTCGAGCGAGCGCTTCAGGTAGCGCCCGGTATGGCTCGCCGGGCTCGCGGCGATCTGCTCCGGCGTGCCCTCGGCGACGATGCGGCCGCCGCCCTCGCCGCCCTCGGGGCCCAGGTCGATGATCCAGTCCGCGGTCTTGACGACGTCGAGGTTGTGCTCGATCACCACTACCGTGTTGCCGGCATCGCGCAGGCGATGCAGCACGTCGAGGAGCAGCTGGATGTCGTGGAAGTGCAGCCCCGTGGTGGGCTCGTCGAGGATGTACAGGGTGCGCCCGGTATCGCGCTTGGAGAGCTCGAGCGAGAGCTTGACGCGCTGGGCTTCGCCGCCGGAGAGGGTGGTCGCCGACTGGCCGAGCCGCACGTAGCCCAGGCCGACGTCGATCAGCGTCTGGAGCTTGCGCGCGATCGCCGGCACGGGGGCGAAGAACGCGGCCGCCTCGGCCACGGGCATCTCGAGCACCTCGTGGATGTTCCTGCCCTTGTAGCGGATTTCCAGCGTTTCGCGGTTGTAGCGCTTGCCGCGGCACACGTCGCAGGAAACGTAGATGTCGGCGAGGAAGTGCATCTCGACCTTCGTCACGCCGTCGCCCTGGCACGCCTCGCAGCGCCCGCCCTTGACGTTGAACGAGAAGCGCCCCGCGTCGTAGCCGCGGGTGCGCGCCTCTGGAACGCCGGCGAAGAGCTCGCGGATCGGCGTGAAAAGGCCGGTGTAGGTCGCCGGGTTCGAGCGCGGCGTGCGGCCGATCGGGCTCTGGTCGACGCTCACGATCTTGTCGAGGTGCTCCAGGCCCGCGAGCGACTCGTGGCGCGCAGGCTCAGCGGTGCTGCCGTAGAGCTGGCGCGCCACCGCCGCGTAGAGGGTGTCGTTGATGAGGGTGGACTTTCCCGAGCCCGACACGCCGGTCACGCACACGAGGAGCCCCAGCGGGAGCGAAAGCGCGACGTCCTTCAGGTTGTTGCCTTGCGCGCCGCGCACGGTGATGCGGTGCTTCCCGGGCCGGTGCCGTAGCCGCGGCACCTGGATCGAAAGGCTCCCCGCGAGGTAGCGGCCGGTGAGCGAGTCGGGATTGGCCAGGATGTCGGCGGGCGAGCCCTGCGCGATGACGCGTCCCCCGGCCTCTCCCGCGCCGGGCCCCATGTCGACCACGTAGTCGGCCGCGCGGATCGCTTCCTCGTCGTGCTCTACCACGATCACCGAGTTTCCGAGGTCGCGCAGGTGCTTGAGGGTCGCGATGAGGCGCTCGTTGTCGCGCTGGTGCAGCCCGATGGAAGGCTCGTCGAGCACGTACATGACCCCGGTGAGGCCCGAGCCGATGTGGCTCGCCAGGCGGATGCGCTGCGCCTCGCCGCCGGAGAGGCTTTCCGCGGAGCGCTCGAGCGCCAGGTAGTCGAGCCCCACGTTGACGAGGAAGCCGAGGCGGTTCGCGATCTCGCGCACGATGCGCTCGGCGATCTGCTGTTTTGCTCCCTCGAGCCGCAGGGAGGAAAAAAAATCCTGCGTAGCTCGCAGAGGCCAGCTGGAGATCTCGTAGATCGTCTGGCCGGCGATCTTCACGTGGCGCGCCTCGCGGCGCAGCCGCGCGCCGCCGCATTCCGGACACGCGCGCACGTTGCGCAGCTTGGCGAGCTCTTCGCGCACCACCAGCGAGTCGGTCTCGCGGTAGCGCCGCTCGTGGTTCGGGATCACGCCCTCGAAGGGATGCTCCTTCACGGCCGCGCGGCCCGCCGCGCCGGGGTAGCGGAAGGCGATCTTCTCGCCACCCGAGCCGTGCAGGATGAGCTCCTGGATGCGCTCGTCGAGCATCTCCCAGGGTTGCTCGACGTCGAAGCCGTAGTGCTTCGCCAGCGCCTGCAGCATCGAGAAGTAGAAGTGGTTGCGCCGGTCCCAGCCTCGGATCGCACCGCTCGCGAGCGAGAGGTTGGGATGGGCGACGATGCGCTTCGGATCGAAGAACTCGACCGTGCCGAGACCGTCGCAGCGCGGGCAGGCGCCCATGGGATTGTTGAACGAGAAGAGCCGCGGCTCGAGCTCGGGCAGCGAATAGTCGCACGCCGGGCAGGAGAACTTGGCCGAGAAAAGGTGCTCCTTGCCGGAGTCGGCCTCGACCACGAGCGCGCGGCCATCGGCGTGCCGCAGCGCGGTCTCGAAGGACTCGGCGAGGCGCTGCTTGGCGTCGGCGCGCGCGCGCAGGCGGTCGATCACCACCTCGATGGTGTGCTTGGAATTCTTCGCCAGGCGCGGCGCGGCGTCGAGCTCGTGCACGGCTCCGTCGATGCGCACCCGCGTGAACCCCTGGGCGCGCAGCTCCTCCAGCAGCTCGGCCTGCTCGCCTTTCCTGCCGGTGACCACCGGGGCGAGGACCATGAGGCGCGCGTCCTGCGGCAACGCAGCCACGTGGTCGACCATCTGTGCCACGGTCTGCGCCTTGAGCTCGAGGTGATGCTCCGGGCAGTACGGCGTGCCGGCGCGCGCGAAGAGAACCCTCAGGTAGTCGTGAATCTCGGTCACCGTGCCGACGGTCGAGCGCGGGTTGTGGCTCGCCGCCTTCTGCTCGACCGCGATCGCCGGAGACAGGCCCTCGATCAGATCCACGTCGGGCTTCTCCATGAGCTGCAGGAACTGCCTGGCGTAAGCCGAGAGCGACTCGACGTAGCGCCGCTGGCCTTCGGCGTACAGCGTGTCGAAGGCGAGCGAGCTCTTGCCGGAGCCCGAAAGCCCGGTGACGACGACGAGCGAGTCGCGCGGCAGATCGAGCTGCAGGTTCTTGAGGTTGTGGGTGCGCGCGCCGCGAATGCGGATGCTGTCGCTCAAACCAAATTTCCCGGGTGAAAAAAGTGAAACTTGCTACTATAGCTCGTTTCGCATTCCCGCCGACGCCTTCACGCCGATTCGCGACTTTTCTCTGCTCTCCTGTATCCCATGCCTGCAGAACGCATGAGCCCGCTCGAAGTGCGCGCGGGCGTGAGCCTCGCGGGCGTGTACGGCCTGCGCATGCTCGGCCTCTTCGTGATCCTGCCGGTGTTCGTCGTGCACGCCGCGGGATTGCGCGGCGGCGACGACCTGTCGCTCGTCGGCGTCGCGCTCGGCGCCTACGGGCTCGCCCAGGGCATCCTGCAGATTCCCTTCGGCATGGCTTCCGATCGCTGGGGTCGCAAGCCCGCGCTCTACGTCGGCCTGGCGGTGTTCGCCGCCGGCAGCTTCCTGGGCATCGCCGCACACGACATCTGGACCGCGATCGCCGCGCGCACGCTCCAGGGCGCGGGCGCGATCTCGTCGGTCGCGATGGCGCTCGCGGCCGACCTCACGCGCGAGGAGCATCGCACCAAGATCATGGCGATGATCGGCTCGACCATCGGCCTCATGTTCGCGCTTTCGCTGGTGGGCGCGCCGGTGCTCTATCGCTGGATCGGCATGGAGGGCCTGTTCGCCCTCACCGGCGCGCTTTCGCTCGTCGCGATGTGGGTGGTGCGCACGCAGGTGCCCGAGCCGCCCGCGCGCGCGAGCGCGGCGCCAAGAGCTCCGGGCGTGGCCGCCCGCCTGCTCGAGCCCGACCTGCTGCGCCTCAACGCTGGCATTTTCATCCTGCATATCCTGCTCTACGCCATGTTCGTGGTCGTGCCGACCGTCCTGGTGCAGGACGGGCTCGCGCTCGCTCAGCACTGGAAGCTCTATCTGCCCGTGGTGCTCGCATCGTTCGTGGCGATGGTTCCCGCGATCCTCTACGCCGATCGCCGAAACGGCGCGAAGCCGGTGCTGCTCGCTTCGGTCGGGTTGCTGCTCGCGGTCGAGGTTGCGCTGATGTCCGTGCAGCGCTCGGTGACCGCAATCGCGCTTCTCATGTTCGGTTTCTTCGTTGCATTCAACGTGCTGGAAGCGATGCTGCCGTCGCTCGTGTCGCGCGTCGCGCCGGCGCAGGGGCGCGGCGCCGCGATCGGGGTATACAACACGACACAGACCCTCGGGGTGTTCTTCGGCGGCGTCGTGGGCGGCTGGGTCGCCGCCCATCATGGCGCGAGCGGCGTGTTCGCGACCTGCGCCGTGCTGGCGGTCGTCTGGCTCGCGCTCGCCGCCGGAATGCGCCCGGTGCGCCGCGAGGTCAACGAGGTTTCGAGTCTGACGTTGTCGATAGCGTCCGGGGTCAATCCCGATGGGCTGAGAGAAGCGCTCGCGAGCGTGCGCGGGGTGCGGCAAGTCGAGGTGCTAGTGCACGAGCGCATTGCGCGCATCCAGGTAGTCCCCGGACAATGGGATGAGCGTAGCGTACGCAAACTGGTGACAGGGGAGATCTGACATGGCTTCGGTGAACAAGGTGATCGTGGTCGGCAATCTCGGGCGCGACCCGGAAACGCGTTACATGCCGGACGGCGGGGCGATTACCAACGTATCGGTCGCAACGTCCTTTCAATGGACCGACAAGGCAAGCGGCGAGAAGAAGGAAGAGACCGAGTGGCACCGCGTGGTGTTCCGCGGCAAGCTCGCCGAGATCGCGGGCGAATACCTCAAGAAGGGCTCGCAGGTGTACGTCGAGGGACGCCTGCGCACGCGCAAGTGGCAGGACAAGGACGGCCAGGACCGCTATACCACCGAGATCATGGCGACCGAGATGAAGATGCTCGGCTCGCGAGCCGGTGCGGGCGAGCCGCGCGAGGCGCCACCCGAGCCGCGCGCCGCTGAGCCGCGCGCGGCCGAGGCGCGCCCCGCGCCGGCGAAGAAGCCGGCGGGTAAGTTCGATGATCTGGAAGACGATATTCCTTTCTGAAATCAGCGCGATATAATCACCGCATGCCGATCTACGAATATCGCTGCCAGGCCTGCGGCCACCAGGAGGAGTTTCTACAGCGGGTTACCGAGCCGCCGCTCACCGAGTGCCCGGTATGCCGCAAGCCGACCTTCCAGAAGCTTCTGAGCGCTGCGGGCTTCCAGTTGAAGGGCAGCGGCTGGTACGCGACCGACTTCAAGAACAAGAGCTCCAAGCCGGCGGAGAAAAAGTCCGAGGAGAAAAAGTCCGACGACAAGCCGGAGTCGAAAAGCGACGCCAAGCCGGAGAAGAAGACCGAATCCAAGTCCGAGGCCTCCGCCTGAGCCGCAGCGCGTGAACTCCATGGCCCGGCCCAGCCGGGCCTTTTTATTCCGCCCCCTTGAAGAAGTACCTCATTACCGGGCTTCTGATCTGGATCCCGCTGGTCATCACCATCTGGGTCCTGAAGCTGGTCGTCGACGTGCTCGACCAGTCGCTGCGCCTGTTGCCCGACGCCTGGCAGACGGAGAACTGGCTCGGCGTCCACATCCCGGGCCTCGGCGCGATTCTCACGATCGTGATCGTGCTGCTGACGGGACTGTTCGCGACCAATTTTTTCGGCGCCCAGCTGGTCGAGATCTGGCACGACATCCTGCACCGCATTCCGGTGGTGAACTCGATCTATTCGAGCGTGAAGCAGATCTCCGACACGCTGTTCTCGTCGAGCGGCCAGGCGTTTCGCAAGGCGCTCCTCGTGCAGTGGCCGCGCGAGAACATGTGGACCATCGCCTTCCTCACCGGCACGCCTGGCGCGGGCGTTGCGCGCCACCTGCCGCCCGACTGCGTCGCGGTGTACGTGCCCACCACGCCCAACCCGACCGGCGGCTATTTCGTCATCGTGCCGCGCAAGGACGTGATCGAGCTCGACATGAGCGTCGACCAGGCGCTGAAGTACATCATTTCGATGGGCGTGGCGCCGCCGCTGGAAAAGGGCGTGGCGCCGCTGGAAAAAGAAACCAATGAGAACTCACTACTGCGGTGAGCTGAGCGCCGCGCTGGTCGAGCGCACGGTCACGCTGTGCGGCTGGGCGCACCGCCGACGCGACCACGGCGGCGTGATCTTCGTCGACCTGCGCGACCGCGAGGGTCTGGCGCAGGTCGTGTTCGATCCCGACCGGCCGGAGGCGTTCGCGATCGCCGAGCGCGTGCGTGGCGAGTTCGTGCTGCGCGTCGCCGGCAGGGTGCGCAGGCGCCCGCAGGGCACGGTCAACCCGGATCTTGCCTCCGGCGAGGTGGAAGTGCTCGCGCACGAGGTCGAGATCCTCAACCCGTCGGTGCCGCCGCCTTTCCAGATCGACGAGGAAAACCTGAACGAGACCACGCGCCTCGCGCACCGCGTGCTCGATCTGCGGCGCGAGCCGATGCAGAAGAACTTGAAGCTCCGCTACCGCACGGCGATGGCGGTGCGCAGCTACCTCGACGCGCACGGCTTCATCGACATCGAGACGCCGATGCTCACGCGCTCCACGCCCGAGGGGGCGCGCGACTATCTCGTCCCGAGCCGGGTTCATCCGGGCGAGTTCTACGCCCTGCCGCAGTCGCCGCAGCTCTTCAAGCAGCTGCTGATGGTCGCCGGCTACGACCGCTATTACCAGATCGTGAAGTGCTTCCGCGACGAGGACCTGCGCGCCGACCGGCAGCCCGAGTTCACCCAGATCGACATCGAGACCTCGTTCCTGGAAGAGGCCGCGATCCAGGCGCTGATGGAAGGCCTGGTACGCGAGGTGTTCAGGAACGTGCTCGGCGTCGACCTGCCCGATCCCTTCCCGCGCATCACGCACGCGGAGGCGCTCGCGCGCTACGGCGTGGACAAGCCCGACCTGCGCGTGCCGCTCGAGCTGACCGAGCTCACCGACCTCATGAAGGACACCGAGTTCAAGGTGTTCCGCCAGGCGGCCGAGATGCCGGGCGGCCGGGTCGCGGCCCTCAAGGTGAGCGCGGAGCTCACGCGCAAGGAGATCGACGATCTCACGCCGTTCGTCGCCGCCTATGGCGCGAAGGGACTCGCGTACATCAAGGTCAATCCGGACGGCCTGCAGTCCCCGATCGTGAAGTTCCTGGCCAAGGACCTGCTGGACCGAATCGTTTCACGGACCGGGGCAAAACCGGGCGACCTGATCTTCTTCGGCGCCGACAAGGCGAAGATCGTCAACGACGCCCTCGGCGCGCTGCGCCTGAAGCTCGGCCACGACAAGGGATTGGCCGAAAAGGGCTGGCGGCCGCTGTGGGTGGTCGACTTCCCGATGTTCGAATGGGACGGGGAGGAAAAGCGCTGGAGCGCGATGCACCATCCTTTCACCGCGCCCAAGGACGGCCACGAGGATCTGCTCGCCTCCGATCCGGCGCGCGCGCTCTCCAAGGGCTACGACATGGTGCTGAACGGCTGGGAGATCGGTGGCGGCTCGGTGCGCATTCACCGCGCCGAGGTCCAGGCGAAGGTCTTCAGGGCGCTCGGCATCTCCGAGGACGAAGCGCGCGACAAGTTCGGCTTCCTGCTCGACAACCTCCAATACGGGGCGCCGCCGCACGGCGGCATCGCGTTCGGCCTCGACCGCATGGTTGCGCTCATGGCAGGCGCCGAATCCATCCGCGACGTGATCGCCTTTCCAAAGACCCAGCGCGCGCAGGACCTGCTGGTGCGCGCGCCGAGCCCGGTCGACGAGAAGCAGCTGCGCGAGCTCGGCCTCAGGTTACGGGACCCGTTGCGCGAGGCACCCAAGACTTGAGGCTGGCACTCGCCGCTCTCGCGCTCGTCTGGTTGACGGGAGCGTGCGGCGCCGAGGTCAGGCTCGACGAGCTCCCGCCCGAGGCGCGCGCGACGCTCGCCCTCGTCAAGTCGGGCGGACCCTTTCCTTATCCGCAGGACGGGCGGGTGTTCTCGAACCGCGAGAAGCTGCTGCCGATTCAAAGCAGCGGGTACTACCGCGAATACACGGTCCGAACACCCGGGCGCGACCGTGGCGCACGGCGTATCGTTGCCGGTAGCGGCGGCGAGTACTACTACAGCGCAGATCATTACCGCTCCTTCAGGCGGATAAGGGACTGATGGCGAAGCTCCTCCAGCGGCTGCAGGACGCCGCCAAATCCGGTGTCTACCGCGCGAGCCGGGTCGATGCGATCGAAGACGCGCTGCGCGGCAGCCGGCTCAGCCTCGAGCGCATCGCCTTACACGACGTGACCGACAAGACCGCGCTGCTGCGACGGATCGGCGCGCGGCTCGGGTTTCCGGCCTGGTTCGGGGAGAACTGGGACGCCCTCGAGGACTGCCTCACCGATCTTTCGTGGCGCGAAGGCGACGGCAACGTCCTGGCCGTGGAGGGCTTCCAACTTCTTTCCGCCGAGGATCTTGGCGTGCTTATCGACGTCATGATTTCCGCCGCGGAATTCTGGGCCGGTCGCGGCAAGCCGTTCTTCGCTGTATTCATTGATCCCGAACGCACGCTCGCGCTCGCGGGCCTTTACCAGGAACCATGAGCTACAAGCTGCCGGTATCCGTTCTGGTCGTGATCCACACGGCGGATCTGGAGGTGCTCCTGCTCGAGCGCGCCCGGCGCCCGGGCTACTGGCAGTCGGTCACCGGATCGCTCGACTGGCGCGAGGAGCCGCTCGAAGCCGCGGCGGCACGCGAGGTTCGGGAGGAGACCGGGATCGACGCCGCCGCGGGCCGGCTCACGCGCTGGAACCTTACGAACACCTTCGAGATCTATCTGCAATGGCGCAATCGCTTCGCTCCGGGAGTGACCCACAACACCGAGCACGTGTTCGGGCTGGAGCTCACCGTTCCGCCGCCGGTGGCGATCTCGCCGGAAGAGCACACCGCGTACTGCTGGCTACCCTGGCGGGAGGCTGCGGCGAAGTGCTTCAGCTGGTCCAACCGCGACGCGATCCGCATGCTAGGTGAGAGCGCTTCCTAACCTTCTGGCGGCGCTCTTCACCTTGCAGGCTGCTGTCGCATCCGCGGCAGACGATCTCTGGGTCGACGTCGATCGCAACGGCGAGAGCTTCGAGGTGCGCGCCGTGGCCACCGTGGTCGCGCCGATCGCCACGGTGTGGCAGGTCCTGACGGACTACGACAACCTCGCCCGCTTCATTCCCGGCCTGTCGCGCAGCGCGGTGCAGGAGCGCAGCGCCAACCGCGTGGTGGTCGAGCAGAAGGGCGAGGCGCGGTTCCTGGTGTTCTCGTATCCGATCGACGTCCGGCTGGAGGTGCTCGAATCGCCGACCGATTCGATCACCTCGCGCGCGATCGAGGGCAACCTGAAGCGCATGCGCGGGCGCTACGAGCTACGCAGCGCCGCCGGCGGCATCGAGCTGCGCTACACCGGCGAGCTCGAGCCCGCGTTCGGGCTGCCGCCGATCATCGGCTCGCTGGCGGTGCGCACGATGGTCGAGGAGCAGTTCGGGGCGATGGTGGCGGAGATCGAGCGGCGCGCCGCGGCGGCGAGATGATTTCTATATGATCCGATGATGCTGCGGGTCGTCACGCTCAACATCCACAAGGGGCTGTCGCACTTCAACCGGCGCATGGTGATCCACGATCTGCGCGACGGGCTCGCGGCGCTCGACCCGGACGTGGTCTTCCTGCAGGAGGTCCAGGGCCTCAACCAGCGCTTCGCGCTGCGCTTCAACACCTATCCCGTCGAGCCGCAGCACGAGTTCCTCGCCGGGAAGAAGTGGCAGCCGGTCTACGGCTGCAACGCGGTCTACGACCACGGCCACCACGGCAACGCGATCCTTTCGCGCTTTCCCTTCGTGTCCTTCGAGAACCAGGACGTGTCCGATCACCGCTTCGAGCGGCGCGGCCTGCTGCATTGCGTGGTGTCGGTGCCGGGATGGCGCCGCAACCTGCACCTGGTATGCGTGCACCTCTCGCTGCACGAGCGCGGCCGCAGCCGCCAGCTCGAGACCATATCGGGCCGGCTGGAAGAGCTCGCCTCGCGCGACGTGCCGATCATC
>Ga0068856_100004525_pt1 | contig 13825 bp, 9 predicted proteins | sample KBSCornC62_FD_66595 | JGI IMG/M metagenome (GOLD analysis project Ga0068856, IMG submission 66595) | Corn rhizosphere microbial communities from Kellogg Biological Station, Michigan, USA - KBS Corn C6-2 | ecosystem: Host-associated > Plants > Roots > Rhizosphere > Soil ...
TGAGTTTTTCCCAAAAGGATTTACTACACACAAACTGTTCAAATGGCATAATACATCCACCCATCATAACATGCATCACCGTTTTATTAAATGCAATTTCGGTTTGTATTTTAACTTTTGGGACAGAATTATGCGCACCAATCATCCCAAATATGATGAGCTATTTGAACAGGTGATTGAACAAAGAAACCGGCAGAATTCAGATTTACCCGGTGATGGAGTTAAAATTGACCTTGCTTTTTCGGAGCGGGAAAACCCATCGGAGGCAGCGTTTTAAGCATAGGAAAACTTGCAGGCAGCTTACTTTGCGCCAACGGAGGAAAACTGGCACGCCCAATAATCGCAACCGGCATTTTCGAATTCCCGTTCAGCTTAACCACCGGCATCTTTGAATTCCCCTGCAGAATGGCAACCGGCATCTTATCCAAATTATTGACAACAAGCGGCTGTAAGGCAACCGGTTTATTATCAGCCATTGATTTAAACAGATTTTTCGCAGATGCAGTATCAACCGGGTTAACCGCGGATAATTGCTGGGCTTTCAACTGGTAAAAGCAGGCGGCCAGCATAATCAGGAGTATGCTTTTTTTCATAACTGTTTAGTTTGATATCATGCTAAAATAAACAATTAACGCCGGAAAAAGTGTTAAAGCAGTGTTAAATTAAGGATTTTGTTAAAAAATAAAGCCGGCTAAATGGCCAGTCATGGTCGGAAGATTAAATCTTCCGACTTTTTTGTTTTGCGGGCGTTGATATGTTGGTATAAATATCTGATAGTCAGATATTTATATTTGTTTTTATAATATTGATTTGCTATCTTAATTGCTGACAATCAATAAGATATGGCAATATTTAAAGATCATAACATTTCTGCAAAACAGCTCTTAGGCTTCATTCCTGAAGCGCTGATAGCAAATTTGTCGCTTACGACCAGGATCGATCATTATGCAAAGGTTTTGCATGGTAATAAGTTGTTTTATTTACTGCTCTATGGTATTCTGGACAACGACAGGCTTAGCCAACGAACCCTTGAGGACACGTTCAATGATTCGGTATTCAAGATACTTTTCAATCTTGATGAAGATGAAAAAGTACGCAGAAGTTCTATTTCGGAAAGATTGTCCAAAGTTGACCTGGACTATTTCAGGCAGATATACGAATGTATCTACGAACAGTTTTCCAGGGCATATACTTTAACAGAAAGGAACCGGTATAACCTTATCCGTATAGACAGTACGATGGTTAGTGAAGCCGCTGGCAAACTAACCGAGGGCATAGATAACCAAAGCGGCAAGAAAGCCGTCAAATATAGCATTGCCTTTGATGGGATCCTGCCCGGCCATTTTCATGTGTTCACCAGTCCGAGCTATGGCAACGAAGATAATGCGCTGCCGGAGGTTGTAATGGCACATGTGAAAAAAGAACCCGGTCATCAGAATATCTATGTACTGGACAGGGGCCTTCAATCTACCAGGACAATGAAAGCCTTCAGTGAGGGCTAAGTAACTTTCATCTGCCGCTCAAAGGAGAACAGGAAGTTTGAACTGCTGGAATCACTGATTGAAGAGGCGCAGGGCAGGGATATGGGAGAGTCCATCCTGCTCCGGGATTGCATAGTCCGGCTTTACACGGGTGTGCCCATAGCTAACAAACGAGGAAAAAAACATTACAGGCAGGAACTGGTAGATCGCCCTTTTCGCTTGGTTATTGTAAAAAGCAAAGCAGAGGAAGGGAAAGAATACTGGCTGTTAACCAACAATTTCCACTTATCCGCAAAAGAGATCGCACAAGCATACCGCCGGCGTTGGGACATCGAGGTTTTCTTCCGCTTCCTCAAACAGGAACTCAGTGTAAGCCATCTTGTTTCTCTTAATAAGAACGGATTACAAGTTATGTTATATATGACATTGATAACTAGTATGCTGGTATTGATCTACAAAAAGGGAAATAACCTGGGATATAAAACCTCCAAAAGACGTTTTGCCATGGAAGTGAGAGATTTGGCTATCGCATTAATTGTAGTACAATGTGGCGGCGATCCAGGCCTGCTCTTTAAAACATAAAAAATGGTCGGAATTTCTTCCGACCATGACTGGCTAATAGCCGGCTTTATTTTTTATGTTATGGTACGACAATCCCGGTATCTATTTTGCGTCGTCGATCGCCTTTACGGCGTCATCAGCGGCCTTTGCAGATGCATCATCTTTTAGCTTTATGCGCTCGGCTTTTATGGTGTTTAACACAGTTTGCACGTTAGGCGCTATCCCGAATTTTTTAAACTTTACGCCAAAATCTTTAATCGCGGCAATACCTTGCTGCGCATATTCCGGATTGGTCACGTGTCCTACCATTGTACCGAACGAGCTCATGATCATGTTGTATTTAATCTGAGGTGCGCCCTCGTTATAGCCATTCAATACGTATGCCCATTGCTCATCACCTCCCCATTTTGCGTAGACAGTGACAATTGCCTGGGTTAGGGCGCCTTTGTTGTCTTTTTCGAAGCCTTTTGCAAGCGTAAGCGCCTGCGGGCCGTCCAGCAAGCCAATTGCATTTAAAGCAGCGCCCTGTACGGCGTACGACTGGCTGTTTAGCGCCTGCTTAAATAAATTCATGTTGCCCGGCGCTTTTAATTTGGCCAATGTGCTTAGTGCGGCAGCACGTACCAAAGTATTATCGTCAGTTTGCGCTAAGGAGACCAACACGGGTAAGGCGGCATTGTGAATGTCATCATTGCTCATATTTAACGCCTTGATGGCCTTAATACGCAGTCCATAATATTTATCCTTTAGGGCCGCAATCATCACTTTTTGCGCCTCCTTGTCCGACTGGTGCCCGGCAGCATCATTAATGGCCTCGAAACGGTCCAAATACAATGGCGCATTAAAATACTGGAAGTTATATTCGTCGTGGGTTTTGCTATCCGTTTTTACGCAAAGCAATACTTTGTCGCCGTCAACATTAACCAGATCGGGTTTTGCAGCAACCGAAAAAGTTAAGGTATCGGCCTTATCATTCATCCAAACTTTATGGCGTTCTTTTTTTCCTCCGGCATAAATATCAATAGCCATAGGCAATTTAAAGGTTTGGCCTTCCTGGGTTTGTGCAAGATAAACGGTCTCGGTTTTTGAGGCATCGTCCCATTTGTAGCTGATATTTAAAACCGGGTGGCCTGCGCCATAATACCATTGGTTAAAAAACCAGTTCAGGTCCAACCCGCTGGCTTCTTCTTCGGCCAAACGCAGCTGCTGGGCCTCGCCGTTCTTAAACTGGTTGGTTTTAAGGTATATATTTAGCCCCTTGTAAAAGGCGTCTTTACCCAGGTAATTACGCAGCATATTTAAAATACGGCCGCCCTTTTGATAGGTCACCACGTCAAAAACATCTTCTTTATCAACATAATGGAAACGCACAAGGTCTTTTGTTTTTGCATCGGGCGTGTTTAAATAATTTTGCAGCGCCTGAAAGCTGTGCGCGTCGGCTTCATCCTGGCCATATTTGTGTTCGGCCCAAAGCATTTCGCTGAAATCGGCAAACGACTCGTTTACGGTAAGGTTACTCCAGCTTTCCGCCGTAACCAAATCGCCGAACCATTGGTGAAACAATTCATGGGCTATGGTACTGCGACCGGCATCATAATACGCATCCAGCAATTCGCGCGGGGTTTCCTGCACATAATCGCCATGCAGGGTGGCTGATGTATTTTCCATTGCCCCGCTCACATAATCGCGCACCACTATTTGCGCGTATTTGTTCCATGCAAAATCGTAGTTCAGCGTTTTTGAATAAAACTCGATCAGCTCCGGCGTCATCCCGAAAATCTGTTTTGCGTAAGGGGCGTATTTTGGTTCCAGGTAATAATCAACAGGTTTGTTGCGCCAGTGATCGTGGTAAATTTTAAAATTACCAACCGCCATCATAAATAAATAGGGCGAGTGCGGCAAATCCATTTTCCAGGTATCTGTACGGGTGCCGTCGGCATTCTTTTTTTGCGATGTCAGTGCGCCGTTTGAAAGTGTAACATATTTTCCGGGCACGGTCATAACGATCTCGTCGGTTGTTTTTTGTTCGGGTTTATCAATAGTGGGAAACCATGCTGATGAGCTTTCAGTTTCGCCCTGAGTCCATATTTGTACCGGTTTGTCTTTCTCGGTACTGTCGGGGTTGATAAAATACAAACCCTTTGCCGAATTTATAGCCACGCTGCCCTTACTCCTTACCTGTTCGGGCTTTGCGGTATAGCTAATATAAATGGTGTAGTTCTCGCCGCCTTTATAAACCTTATCCAACTTAATGGCCACACTCAGGCTGTCCTGGTATGTGAACTTCAGCGGGACATTTTTGCCATTTTTTACAATTGCGATATTGTTAATATCCATGTATTTAGCGTCGAATCTAAGGGAATCTGTCGGATAAAAATGAGGATGAAGAGTTACCCATTCCTTGCCGTACATAAAGCGTTTTTTGTAATCAAAGCGAACATCAAGCTTGGTGTGCACCAGGTCATTGACCTTTGGAGGCGCGGCCCGGTATATCTTCATTGCCGGGTCTTCGGCCTTTGGCGCGGGCGCCTGGGCGCAAACGGTTGTAACGGCCAGCGCGCTGACGATACATGAACAGATAATTGACGAGAGTGGTTTAATTGCTATCATAAGTTTTTTTATTGAGTGTATATTTTTCCCTCCTTCATTACAAAGGATACGTTTTTCATATTTTTTATATCCCCGATCGGGTCGCCGTCAACCGCGATAATGTCCGCGAGCTTTCCTTTGCTGATACTGCCCGTTTTATCGCTGATGCCCAGCAGATCGGCAGCGCTGGTGGTTGCAGCTTTTATGGCCTCCATCGGCGGCATGCCTGCTTCAACCATATAACCAAATTCCAGATAATTTTTACCGTGTGCATAAACCCCGGCATCGGTTCCAAATGCAATTTTCACGCCTGCTTTGTACGCTTTTGCGAAAGTTTGCTGTATCTGAGTCCCCACCTCCATTGCCTTGCGGGCAATAACCGGGGGGAAATACCCTTTTATTCTTGCTGAATCGGCTACTGATTTACCGGCAATAATAGTAGGAACCAGGTAGGTGCCGTACTTTTTGGCCAGTTCCATATCTTCCTCATTCATAAAAGTACCGTGCTCTATCGAAGTTACGCCGCCCAGTATGGCCCTGCGGATGCCTTCGGCGCCATGCGCATGGCAGGCCACCCTTAACCCGTAGTCTTTGGCCGTTTCAACAACGGCTTTTATTTCGTCGATGGTAAACTCCGCACCTGACCCATTTTCACTCAGGTCCAGCACCCCACCGGTCGAGGCAATTTTTATAACATCCGATCCCCGTTTTATTTGCAGGCGCACCGCTTTTATCAGTTCATCCCTTCCGTCGGCAACGCCATCATCAGGGCCCATCTTGTGGTTGAACGCATCGTCCCTGAAACCAACAGAACTATCCATGTGGCCGCCGCTGGCCGATATAGCACGACCCGCCGTAATAATGCGCGGTCCGTCAACCAGGCCACGCTGAACAGCCCTTCTCAGACTGATATTCACACCCGTTCCGCCGAGATCGCGAACGGTTGTAAAGCCGGCCAGCAACGTTTTTTTTGCATACACACTAGCTTGATAGGCAATATCGGCATCCGTCAGGGTGAAACCTTCTAAAAGCGAGTTCTTGCTGCCTTGTTCTTCGAGGTGAACGTGGCAATCGATCAAACCGGGCATCACTGTTTTATCTTTTAGAAAGACGACCCTGTCGCCGGCATCCCCGGCAAAATACCCTTGTCTGATATCGGTGATCGTGTTGCCTTCAACAATTATAGTAACCTCTTTTTGTTCGGTATTTGAAATACCGTCTATCAGTTTACCACACTGGATATAGGTTTTTTGCGCGAAGGCGGTGGTCGAAATAAAAAAAATAAGAAGCAAGTAAAGTTTCTTTACCATAGATTTAGTACTAAAAGGTCAGTTAATTAAAAACTAAATTATAAAGATTTTAATTATAAAACCTATGATGAAGAATAAACCCGGTTTGTTACACTAAGTATGGTTTATTTTTTTTCCGGATTCAGCAATTGTGGTCAAACCGTACGCCCGGCGTTCGTATTCGTACACCGGGCTATTCATACGGCAAGCTTTATTTAGCTGATAACAAACGGCTTATAAAAACGGCATGTTTTATGGAAGATGTTTACCCGGTTATTATTAAAAAAAGAGTTTATGATAAGGAATTATTTAAAGATAGCGTGGCGTAACCTTGTAAAAAACAAAGCGCACACATTTATTAATATAGCAGGCCTTTCGGTTGGCCTTGCCTGCAGCCTGTTAATTTTGCTGTGGGTGCAAAGCGAACTGGCGGTTGATGCTTTTCACAAAAACGGCCCCAACTTGTACCGGGTTTATGAACGCCAGTACCTTGATCATAAAGTTAACGGGCAATATTTCACGCCCGGCTTATTGGCTGCCGAGTTAAAAAAAACGATCCCCGAGGTTCAATATTCTGCAGCCACGAGCTTTGGCTTCGATGCGGAGCATACCTTTAGAGTTGGCGATAAGATAATAAAATTGAGCGGCACATCTGCCGGGGCCGATTTCTTTAAGATGTTCAGTTACCCGATATTGAAGGGCAATGCCGAAACTGCGCTCAGTAATCCGTCGGGCATTGCCATATCGCAAAAGATGGCCGGGGATTTTTTTGGCAGCCCCGAGGCCGCCGTGGGGAAAATTGTAAGGTATGATAACCAAAAGGATTTTATAGTAACCTCAGTTTTTGCAAACATCAGCGCCAATTCCTCGCAAAAATTTGATTTCCTTTTAAATTGGGATACGTTCCTGAATGATCATCCATGGTCGAGGCAATGGGACAGTAACGGGCCGGAGACATTCCTTCAGCTGCGCCCCGATGCAAACCCTGCCCTGGTTGAAAAGAAGATCGCCCGTTTCGTACAAAATATGGATAAATCTGAGAAAGAAGGAACCTTTACCCAGGAATTAGCCTTACAGCGTTTTGACGAGCGGTATCTTCACGGAAATTTTAAAGAGGGCAGAATTGAGGGCGGAAGAATTGAATATGTGCGGTTATTCAGCATTGTAGCCGTATTTATCCTGCTGATAGCGTGTATTAATTTCATGAACCTCACCACCGCGCGCTCTGTAAAAAGAGCCAGGGAAATAGGTATCCGTAAGGTGGTTGGGGCTGTGAAAGGCGTTTTAATCAAACAGTTCATCGGCGAATCGTTACTGCTCACCACCATGGCAGTTGTCGCTTCGCTGGTGATCCTGGCCGGTATGCTCCCGCTGTTTAATCAGATCACTCAAAAACAAATAGAACTGCCCTTTTACCAGCCGGCTTTCTGGCTGCAGTTAGCAGGCCTTACGCTGGTAACCGGCGTAATTTCCGGGAGCTATCCGGCGTTGTTCCTGTCGTCATTCAATCCTATAAAAGTATTAAAAGGAACTATGAAGGCAGACACAGGTACAACCCTATTGCGTAAAGGCCTGGTTGTGTTTCAATTTGTGTTGTCTGTTGTGCTGATAATCGCTACAATCATTGTTTCAAGGCAGATCAGCTACATGCAATCCATCAACCTGGGGTATGACCGGGAGAACCTGGTGTACGTACCGCTTGAAGGTAACTTAGGCCCCAATTATGAAATATTCAAGAACGAGGCGCTTAAAATGCCGGGTATAAAATCCATTACACGTACAGATAATCAGCCAACTAACATTGTTCCAAGTACTATCGGGATACAGTGGGAGGGAAAGGATCCGAACACTAAAGTATCATTTGCGGATGCTTCCGTTGGGTTTGATTATATCCGTACAATGAAATTGGAACTGGCCGCCGGCCGGGATTTTTCAAGAGATTTTCCATCGGATTCCGTGGGATATATCCTCAACGAAGCTGCCGTAAAAAGAATTGGATACGCCGACCCAATAGGCAGACCCCTTGCCATGTGGGGGCAAAAGGGAAAGATAATCGGCGTGGTCAGGGACTTTCATTTTAGCTCTTTGCATGATCAAATTAAACCACTAGTTCTCCGTTACGGCGAAAAAGACAATGGCGGGTATGCTTTGGTAAGGACCATGCCCGGAAAAACCAAAGGTGCCTTGCTTAGTCTCGAAACCCTCGATAAACAGTTGAATCCTAATTTTGAGTTCAGCTATACTTTTTCGGACGAAGAATACCGCAAACTGTACAGCAGCGAGCAAATCGTAAGCAAGCTCTCCAATTCGTTTGCTTTCCTGGCGATCTTCATTTCATGTCTGGGTTTATTAGGCCTGGCAATGTTTACGGCAGAGCGGCGCGTGAAGGAGATCGGTATCCGCAAGGTATTGGGAGCAAGTGTAACATCCCTGTTTGCGTTATTATCTGCTGAGTTTTTGTGGCTGGTATTTATTGCCATGGTAATTGCCACGCCAATTGCGTGGTATGCAATGAATGGCTGGCTACGTGGCTTTGCGTACCATGCGCCGGTACAATGGTGGGTATTTGCTCTTGCAGGTGGATTAACGATCGTGATTGCCCTGGCGACGGTAAGTTTCCAGGCCATTAAAGCCGCCCTTATAAATCCGATTAAAAGTTTGCGTTCGGAATAGGAAGTCCGAAAGAAAACGCTCTTTCAGGCCAGTGGCCCAATGACTAATGACCAATGAACTAATAAATTTAATATAACAACCCTATTTAACAATGTTCCGCATTATTTTCCGGATCTTTATGCAGGTGGGCATAGTAATCCGGTCACCATTGGTTCCAGCGGCGGCAGGCACATACGTGAAAATAATCCCGGTGATCTTTTTACTGCGGTTTATCCAGGGGTGGCTGCCGAAGGCGCCAGGGCTGCTGCCCTCTATCAATGAATCGCCGGGGCTGGTAATGTCGCGCCAGCTGCCAACGCCGTAATAATTATTAAGAGGCAACAATGATTTTGGGTAGGGACTGTAAGCTATTGGCGTATTGCTGGTTTCGCCTTGCTCCATTGCCGCTATCGCCGCCGGGCTTAAAACCTTCAAACCGGTTAACGACACGCCGTTATTCATTATCATATATAAAAAGCGCGAATAATCTCTCGCGCAACTGTATGCACCGCCTGCTATCTGCGGGTTTAACCCCAGGCCATAGTTAGTGGCCGCCATACCGCTTGGTATCGCTATATTTTCCCTAAAGATATTTTCCCATTTTTTTGCGGTAACAACTTCGCAAATACGGCCAGCCACCTGCATGCTCACGTTGCCAAAATCAAACTGGCTTCCCGGCCGGGCTATCAGCGCTACATTTTTCGCGATAGAATCGGCACATTGGCTCAGCGTCATATCGGGATTATCTTCATAGTCCTGTACCGAGGCGCCAGGAAAGCCCGAGGTATGCGAAAACAGCTGGGCGATGGTGATATTACCCTTATGGTATTGGGAAAAAGCAGGTAAAAACCTGCCCACGGTATCGGTAAGCTTTAGTTTCCCGGCATCAACCAGGCTCATTAAAACGGCGCCCGACAGCCATTTGGAGCACGAAGCAATCGGCACAACAGTACTGTCTTTGTAGCCGCCATAGCTTTTACTATAAACAACCTTGCCATTTACGCTAATGAGCGCATAACACTTGCTGGCAAACCTAAGGGGGACTGAATCATCTAAAACCTTGTCGATGGCCATAAAAGGCGTCACTGCCGGCGCGGGAAGCGGCGAGGTGCTTTTTGTACAAGAGTTGAGTAATAATACGGCAATTGCCGTAAAAAATATTGTGCGCCTCATAGTAGATGACAAGTTTGTTTAAAACAGGCTTTATACGCGTTGTCATAAAAAAAGTTGTATGGGCGTCCTGAAGGCGATGGCCGCTGTATTGTAATTAAGTGTTTAGGCTATTGCCTCTATGACGTTTTGAGTAGTTTAGGCTCCATCCAGTTATGCGTTATTTTACAAAAACTGGCCACCCGCACCGTCAAATGGCGGTTAATGCCGATAATTTGATGTTACATAATGATTGACAGAAACCATACCAGTCCGCAGCCAGGATGGTGCAGAAGTTCACAGCAGAAACCGAAACAGGTTAACAGGCTTGTGGGCACAATGCCCTACAAGCCTGTTAACACCCCTCACCTTGTCCCGGTGGCAAATGACTGTTATTATACAGCCAAATATCGTTAATTACTGACCTATACTTTTAAGTCGCCCCATCCCTCGCGGTACGTACGGCGGATAAATTGATTAGCCGGTTCAAAATTAGTTACCCTCATGTTAGCGCCGTCCCATTTGAGGCCCACGTAACGCCCGCTGAATTTATAGCCTTCCATGTTTCCATAAACGGGGTCATTCCGTTTTATCTTTTCCTGTATGTTAAAGCTTCGGAGCAGCAGGTTCCCCAGCAATACGGTTTCAGTAAGCGGCCCGGCATAGCCTTCAAAAGGTGAATCCACCTCCATTTTTCCGTAGCCGGCAATAGCCGCATCAACCCATTGCCACCAGTGCCCGTCCATATCGCCTTCTACGCGGGGATATTTTTTGGGAATGTTTACATCCTTATTCAGCGAAAGCGGCAATAGTCTTGGATGGCTGCCGCCCCAGCCGCAGGATACCTTTCCTTTGGTGCCTATAAACAAGGTACAACCCTCAAAATCATTTTCGCTCGGGATATCGCCCAGCGCCTCGTTCATGTTCAAATCCGGGTCAAGCTCCGAAAGGCGTTCGGGTGTTATGCCGCCGTCCATCCAGTGCAGGTCGAGTGGTTTGCCATTTTTTAAAGTGAAATTGAATTTGATATGACTTGAAACCGGCCCGCTTTCGGGGAAAATACCTTCTTTAAAAATACCGGTATAAACGGTGCTCGCACTTCCTGATATTTCAGTGGGATAGCCCAATTCAAGCAGTTTAAATGGGGGCCCCATGATGTGGCAGCCCATATCTCCCAGGGCGCCAGTACCGAACTGCCACCAGCCGCGCCAGTTAAAAGGCACCAGGTTATCAATATAATCAACCTTTTGTGCCGTGCCCAGCCAAAGGTCCCAGTTCAATTCTTTGGGGATCGGCGGCTTTGCCGTCGGCCATGCAATGCCCTGCGGCCAAACCGGCCTGTCGGTCCAGCAATAAACTTTTTCAATTTCTCCTACCAGCCCTGCCTCAAACCATTCGCGCATGGTGCGCATGCCCTCGCATGACGCGCCCTGATCGCCCATTTGCGTTACCACCCCGTATTTTTTCGATGCTTCCGTAAGTACACGGGCTTCGTAAATATCATGGGTTAACGGTTTTTGCAGGTATAAATGCTTTTTCAGCTGCATGGCGCTGTGGCCAACAATTGCATGGTTATGATCGGGAATTGCCACGGTAACGGCGTCAAAGTTCTTGTGCTCTTTTTCAAACATCTCGCGCCAGTCGTGGTAAAACTTTGCTTTCGGGAACTGTTTCAGGCGCTGCATGCCGGGGCGCTCATCTACGTCGCATAAAAAGGCTATTTCAGCATTCTTTTTTGGTGCTGTGGCAAAATGGTGGATGTCGTTTTCCGCTTCGCCGCCTGTGCCAACCGCCGCAATGTATAATTTATCGCTCGGTGCGGTAAAACCTCTGCCAAGCACAAAACGCGGCACAATGTAAAACCCGGCAGTAGCTATAGCCGCCTTTTTGATAAAATCGCCGCGGGTGATGGCGGCTTTTTTGGCATTATTTTTATTTTCTTCCATGACTTTCCGGGTTATTTTATGTGCAGCGGCCTTACAGCAACTTCTTTAAAAAATACAACGTCATCGTCGCCATGGTTTTGCAAACCGATAAAACCATAGTTGGGCCGCAAGCCACGGAAAGGCTCAAAATCAAATTTACGCTCGGGGGTAGGATCGCCTTCGGTATAGTCGGTAACCAACTGTCCGTTCACATAAACTAAGGTACGCGGACCATCCAGCGTAATTTCCATTATGTTCCATTGCGGACCGGGCTTACCAGGCTTGGCATGTGGTTTTGTTAACGAATATAAGGTCCCGGTAACGTGGTACTCGTCTTCGTTCGATGTCTCGGGGTGATTATCTATTTGTACTTCGTAGCCGTAAAATACCGGCATCCAGGCTTCGCGGGGCTCGATGGGTATACGGATAAAAAAACCAGAGTTGCTGTTTTCCTTTTGCATTTTATAAACAATGCGGATCACGCAATCGCCAAATTTCTCTTTTGTCCAGTAGCAAAGGCCCATTCCGCCGTGACTCCCGGTTAAGCCATTTTCAACATAACGGCTGCCGGGGCCAACCTGTTTCCAGCCGTCAAGGTTTTTGCCGTTGAAAAGCTGCCGCCAGCCGCTGTCGGTTATCTTTTGATTTTTAATTTTCGCAGCCCGGTGCGAAGGCAGCGCCGCGCCGCATACAACAATAATTAAAAAACCTGCACCCAGGCAGGCGCCTTTAAGGATCATCTTTTTATTCATTTTTAAGCAGATTTGAGAGAGGAGATGTGAGACAGGAGATTGAAAGCGCTTTTTCCCGCTTCTCAAATCCCGTATCTCAAACCTCCGGCTTTTATTGGTTAGCGAAAATTAGGTATAATAATTAATCTTAACAATAAAAAAGGCATCATTAAATGAAGAATGATAGGGGGCAACTTATTCCGGGGGCCAATAATAATTGAAACAATATAGCCCTCAGCAAGTTGTACGTTTATGAGAACTTTAATTTATATAATAGTAGTTATCCTGGTTATCAGCTGGCTGCTTGGAGGCTTTGCCTTCCACGTTGGGGGCGACGCGATTCACATTATCATTGTAATAGCAGTTATCCTTTTATTATTGAACCTGTTTAACGGTGGCTACCGGTCGGATAGGGGGCGCTGGTATTAGGGTTGCGTCTGAAGTATTTAGTAAAGAGCCCTAAGTCCCACCTTGTATGGCCGTGGCAATTCAGCCTTCTCGGTGACCGGGGATGATGCTGCGGCGATTACGATCGCTTGTTATTTCATAGGCATAAATATTTATATTGCAATAAATATTTATGCCTATGAAGCCTATAACTTTTATCCTGCTGAGCGTGTCTTTATCCTCGCTTTCTTCCTATGGGCAGTCGTTGGCCATGTCCGGGGATCTTCGCTTCACCGTTGATTCCACAACTAAAAGCCAACTGACCAGTGCTCTAAATGGCTTTCTGGATCAAAAAGAAAAGCCAAACAAAGAAAATACCTTTGTGCTTAAAAGCGACCTTTTAGCTACTTCGTTACTGCTGGATGAGTTAAAAGGAATGGAAAAAAATGCCAAACTGAAAGACGACCATTTTTATAAACCTTACCTGCAGGATATCACCGATATTAGCAATAGTGAATTTTTAGTTCAGCTTTCCTATATCGGCATGGCGGAAAACACGCCAGTTTTAAGGGCCAGCTTTAAACTGATTGCTGAAAAGCAGGGTGACCGCTTTTACTTTTGCTCGCCGCTGAAACGGAACACGGTATCGTGGAAAACAAAAAGATCAAATAATATCACCTTTTATTTTAAAGACACATTAGATGCTGCGAGCGCAAAATCATACGCAAAGGCTATTGACCTTTATGATAAAAAGCTGAAGGCCCCCGCAAGCCCAATAGCATTTTATTTTTGTGATGACCTGCCTGAAGCATTGCAAATTCCCGGTATCGACTATAAAGCGGATTATATAGGAAAAAGATATGATGACCTGAGCTCGCAGGAAGACAACCAGTACCTCGAATTAAATGGCGGATATAATGCGGAACGGCGTTTCGACCCGCATGACCTTTGGCACGCACGACTGCGCATGGTAATGGATGCAGGCGTAATCAACCGCCCGGTTGACGAAGGTTGCGCGTATTTGTATGGCGGCAGCTGGGGGCAAAGCTGGGAGTTTGTGC